>Ga0247810_10000413_pt1 | contig 49074 bp, 41 predicted proteins | sample UWRJL119311C1_FD_179918 | JGI IMG/M metagenome (GOLD analysis project Ga0247810, IMG submission 179918) | Plant litter microbial communities from Arlington Agricultural Research Station in Wisconsin, United States - UWRJ-L119-311C-1 | ecosystem: Environmental > Terrestrial > Plant litter >...
TTTTCCGGTGTCGGCGGCGGCGTGTTGTCCGTCGGAACGGAGGGCAGGTTGGGTCGGTTCTCGAATACGGGGTTGCCGCAGCGGAACATAACCCAGGTCTTCGATCCGTCAGTGAAGGTCATCTCGATGGCCTCGCGGGAGGCATCGTCACCGACTACTCCTCTGTACGAATCGATACCGTAGACGCCACTGGCGTCAACACCAGAGTTGGTTCCGTCTGCGGGAGCAACTCCCTCAGCGAACGAAACCGTCTTGTATGCATCGACCAGTCGGTTGTAAACAAGCTGACCCTCTTGCGAGAGGCAGCTGCCTTCAACCAGCGAGGCCGAATTTCCAGCTTCAGTCTCCGGAAGGACACTGGCCTGGATTGCATAACTGGTGAGCGACTCGGCACTGTGACCGGCGTCAACAAGCATCTTGGACTTGTAAGGGTCCTCAACGCCTGAATTAACAACGACAGCCAGTTCGGCATCAAAGTTAGGGTTAACTCTGTGGTCGCCTTCGGCGCGTTCGACCGCTGCCTGAGTAAACTCAGGTGCACAGTCGATCGCAGCCGGAGGAGTGGCTACCGGCGGCGTCGCGGGTGTCTCCGAAATTTCCGGAGTTGCCGAGGACGTCGGCGGCGTGTTGGTCAAGGGTGCCGAAGCATCCTTGGCGTCGACATTGCCGGTCGGCTTCGCAAAGCTGAAAAAGGCAATGAGAACGATGGCGAGGGCGATTGCAGCATACCGAAAAAACTTTTTGGCGAGCTGGTCGCGTCTTGCGTACGTTTCATCCATTACTTGACCTCCTGGGTCTTGTAGCCGTTCGGGTACAAAGCGGATTTCGCCTCTTCACTGTCTTCGGTCGACCTGGGGCGAATCGCCTTTTGGTAACCGTACGCAGTGAAGGCGATGATTGACAACGGGTAGATCAGGTACCATGGAACCCAAGGGTTCCAGACGATACCAGTCGTGATCCAGGTGACACCCTGCGCGAACAGAGTAATCAACCAACCCATGATGATGCCGATAAGGAACCAGCCAAAGACTGTTCCCTTACGCGCTTTGAGGATGGGGTGCAGCTTTGCGGCTGCTCTCTTCTCCAAAAACGATCGAGGTGTCGGGATGGTGTTCAGGGGCACGCCGAAGACCGATGTGGTTGTGTCGTCTGAACGCTGCCCCAGGGTTACCCCTGCGGCGATGCGTGCAGTCAACAGTCTCATCGGATCTTCTTCTGTGCCGGTGACGGCCATCTCGAGGGTTTCCTCGATGGCGTTGAGCGGGTTTGCACCCGCCCTGACCATGGCTCCGTACAACTTGAGTGCGCTCTTGTACTGACTTTCGGTCAGCTCTTCGAACGTGTCGAGTCCTGCACGAAGGTTGTCTTCGCTAAGTTCAACTTCATTGAGTTTCATTTACTTACTCCTATACTCTCCATGGGCTGTTGCGCGGTTGCGCATAAAATGCGCTTCCGTTTGTGCTGCCCCTGGAGGGGGTGGGAGCAGCGCGTCAAACCGCTGAACTTGCGTTCGGCAGAAAGGCGCGCTGCTTCCTTAGGAGTAAAAATACTAATAGCTTTCAGTGCGTCGGAAACATGAAAAACATGTCTCGGACATGCACTGTAATGATCTGACTTGTTAACGTCCACCTCACACCTGATAGGGCTCTCACACCTTATCCGTGAATGATCTTATTAATTTATCACAAAAGTGCCATAATGTCAATGCTTTATACAATATATACATACAAAGCACAAGCGATATTGTCTCCTACTCAGCAAGTACTAATAAGCGTAACCCTATAAAGCGCTAGTGCTAGCGTGTCGAACAACTTACAACACGCTATATATAAAATATTTGACATCATCTGTCAATCAGAGTATATTCACCTGTTATGTGTAAGTTGCCGAAAAGCAACCGGCTTATTTCGATCCCAATGGAACGAGCTGTCAACAAGGATTGCACTCCCGGGTAAGGGGCATTAATGCAAAGTAACAACCAGGCTACGACCGTAAGGTTTGACGCCAAGCACGAGGAGACCATCTGGGGCATCGCGTTCTGGGTAAAGAAGAACATCGACGAAAGTCGGTTCTCCTGCGCCAACCACGAGCTTCCACGGCTCACTGACGAGATCCTTGCTGAGAACTCGTCAGACGCTCGTCTGGAACGACTGCTCGAGGCCATCGGAGGCGACTCCGAAGACCACGCAGCGGCCATGTTCCACGCGGTCGTCTACGTTTCAAGGGGCTACTGCAAGTATTCATCGGTGTATCCGAAGCAGTGGCTGGACGTGTATCGAAAGTGGGTGTCCGAGATGCAGGCGTCAGGTGCTGGAGAGCTTCTCGAGAACGAGTTCCTCCGGATCGCCGCTCACCGCTTGGTGGCAGCGAAATGACCGGCACGTCAGCTCGCGGAGCGACGTTGACCGATGTTCACGCTCTCAGCGAACCCGACCTCCAGTTGGGAATCACCGAGATCAAGAACGTGTCAGCAGTTACGACATGGGTTCGCCACGGAAAGCCGGTTGAAGACATCGAGACGGAAGTCGGAAACGTCATCAATGGCCGGCGCTTCTGTGAGCCCTACAAGGCGCTGCGCAATCGAATGTGCAGCGAGTACAAGATCGACGAGCGCGAGTTCGTTCGACAGCTGTTTCAGCGGATGACCCGCCGCTGAAGCAAAACCGTCACCGGTTCTGAGCCGTCCTTTCCGAGTCGAAAGACTCATTTGAGGGGACCACTCCCGGTGACACCGCCAGTTCTATTTACTTCCTTCGGGGGATAGGAAATAGAGTTGGCTCCCCGAGCGGAGCGCTCCAAGTTGTATGACTTGTGACGCGCTCCGCTCGTGCGGATACAATTTTAGTATCGCTACCCCTAGCCAAGGGGTATTTTTTTTGTTATAATATTCCGAGTAAAAGCGCCTTTGACCAGTTCTTTTGATGGTCTCATCGTCTAACGGTTAGGACACCAGGTTTTCATCCTGGCAATCGGAGTTCGATTCTCCGTGAGATCACCAAGAGAACCGACCAAAGGCGCGCTAATAAAAGAAAAGGTTTATACTACATGTCAATGATTTTCAAACGAACAAAAATCCTCGCAACTGTCGGCCCAGACACAAGCACCCCAGAAATGTTAGAAGCGCTTATTGCCGCCGGTGTTAACGGTATCCGTCTTAATTTTAGCCACGGTACATACGAAGAACGTGAAGAGCAAATTCCTTGGATTCGCGAAGCCAGCAATCGTCTCGGTAAGCCAGTTGCCATCCTTCAAGACCTTCAAGGTCCAAAAATCCGTCTTGGAATGCTGAACGAAAATACTCCAGTTGTTAAGGGTGACGAAATTGTTCTTGATTTTGCCGCTGAACACAATGGTCTAACTTTCCCAGTACAATACAACCTAGCCGAGAAGGTAAAGGTTGGTGAGCCAATTTACATCTTTGACGGTAAAGTTCGTACTACTGTTATTGAAATCCCATCTGCTACTGCAATTAAGCTCCGCGTTGAAAACGACGGTACACTTATGAGCAAAAAGGGTATTAACTTGCCAGACACCGACTTCGGTGGTGACATCTTAACTCCTAAAGACCTTAAAGATATCGAATACGGCCTTACTCAAGACATCGACTATGTTGCATTAAGCTTTATCCAAAGCCCAGACGACATTACTAACCTTCGCCAAATCTTGGTTGCTGGTGGTTCTACTGCGCAAATTATTGCTAAAATTGAAACAAAAGCTGCTATTAAACCTGACGTTATGGAAGCTATCGTTAAAGTATCTGACGGTATCATGGTTGCCCGTGGAGACCTTGCGGTTGAAGCCGGTGCTGAAGTTGTGCCTATCGTTCAACGACGATTGCTTGCCCTTTGCCGTAAGTACAGCAAGCTAAGTATTGTTGCGACTCAAATGATGGCAAGCATGGTTGATAACCCTGAACCAACACGCGCTGAAGTAAGCGACGTTGCGAACGCAGTTATCCAAGGTGCTGACACTGTTATGCTTTCTGATGAAACTGCCAACGGTAAATACCCACTTGAAACTGTTGCTGCTATGAAAAAGGTAATTCTTTACACACAAGATAATGCGCCTGTTGCCCCAATTCACGATGTTATCGCGAAAAACTTACAACTTGATGCTATTAGTACCGCTGCCGTTTCACTTGCAGAACAACTAAAGGTTGATGCAATTATCGCTGAAACAAAATCTGGTGCAACTGCATGGAACATTGCCGCGCACCGTCCAAACTTACCAATCATCAGCGTAACCAGCGAAATCAAGACTGCACAGCAACTTGCCCTTAGCTACGCTAACCGTGCATACATTCGTCCTGATAGTGCTGAAGCTGGATTTGACCTTGCTACAGAACTCAAAAAAGACGGTCTATTCGGCGAAGGTAATACTAAGGTGATTATCGTAAGCGGTAAACAACCTGGCGTTATTGGCTTAACCGACACAATCAAAGTTCGCGTACTCGGATAATTATTCGCAAAAAAACGGTTGCTCCGTAGTACAATAAGCATAACAAGAAAAGATTAGGTGGATATGAGCTTTTTTAAACGAACGATTCGTGACGTGCCGATTGATAATAAGACCGTACTTGTGCGGGCTGATTACAACGTACCATTAAATAGTACGGGCGCAATTAGCGACGACTTACGCATTAGGGCCAGTTTGCCTACTCTTGAATTCTTGCTCGAACACCACACTAAAGTGGTTGTTATGAGTCACTTAGGTCGCCCAGAAGGTCGCCAGGCAAAGTACAGTCTTAAACCTGTTGCGAAGCGACTTTCTGAGCTACTTGGCCAAAAGGTTATTTTTGTTGATGATTGTATTGGCGATAAGGTAGTGCAAGCTGTTAAAAAAGCACCACCAAATAGTATTATTTTGCTTGAAAACCTTCGTTATTACCCCGAAGAAGAGGCGAACGATACTGCTTTTGCAGAAAAGATCGCCAAAAGTACCGGTGCTCGTTACTTCGTACAAGACGGTTTTGGTGTCGTTCACCGAGCACACGCCAGCACCGAAGCTATCACGCATTTCATTCCAAGTGTCTCTGGCCTTCTACTAGAGCGTGAATACGTCACAATCACCGGCGCTATGGAAAAGCCACAACGCCCGCTTGTTGCGGTTATGGGCGGTGCGAAAATTAGCGATAAAATTACCGTTATTGAACGGTTTGTTGGTATTGCTGACAAAATTATCATTGGTGGCGCTATGGCGAACACTTTCTTGAAATACAAGGGTCACCACATGGGAATTAGCGTAGTAGAAGAAGGTCAAGAGAGAGTTCTTGATAGTATCTACCTAGCAGCTCATGAAAAACTCGATACCAGCATTGACGATTTTATTATTCTTCCTGACGATGTGGCTGTTGCAACTGAAATTTCCGAGTTAGCTAAGCGCAAAAACGTTAAGCTGGGTGATTTAGATCCAAAAGACGAAGCCCTAGATATTGGAGATGCCTCAATTGACCGTATGGTTGAGGAGATCGCAAAAGCAAAAACGGTTATTTGGAACGGTACTTTAGGGTATGCTGAATTGCCAGAGTTTGCACATGGTTCTGCTCGGTTAGCACTGGCACTAGCAACACAAGCCGGCACTACCTCTATTATTGGTGGTGGCGATACGGCTGATTTCGTTTTGAAATGGGATGGAAAAGGGGGCGAAAGCTTCACGCACGTTTCAACAGGCGGTGGTGCATCACTCGAATTAATGGCTGGCAAGAAACTCCCTGGTATCGAGAGTTTGCTAGACGCACCAAGATGAGCTACACTAAGGTTAATAAATAAGCGTAGGCAATATGGCACGAGATAAAACACTCATTATTGGCAACTGGAAAATGAACCTCGGGGTGCATGATTCTAGTCTGTTCCTTCACCGTTTAGCTGGTGAGGTTAAAACGCACCGTAACTTAGAAGTCATTATTGCGCCAACTATGTTAGCACTACAAACACTGAGCCTTCAGGTGAACTATAAACAGTTCAAGCTTGCTGCTCAAAATTTCTACTGGCGTGACCATGGTGCGTTCACTGGTGAAGTGTCGGCAACTAACCTGCGTGGTATTGTGCAGTATGGCCTTGTTGGGCACTCCGAGCGACGCCATGTCTTCAACGAATCAGACAAAGACACCCGCGCTAAGGTGCAAGCTGCTATTCGAAATGGTATTCGACCTATTCTTTGTGTTGGTGAAACAATCAACGAACGCACTTCCGGTGAAACCCGCGACGTTATTCATGACCAACTGATTGGTGGCCTTGCAAACGTCACCAGTGAAGAACTCCCACAGGTAGTAATTGCCTATGAGCCTGTCTGGGCTATTGGTACCGGCAAAAATGCCCTTCCGACAGATGTAACCGAGGCTGTTGTCACAATTCGTCATCAGCTAAAGCATCTATATGGTGTTAAAGCAGCTAACGAAGTACAAGTTTTGTACGGTGGTAGCGTTACAGCTGACAGTGCTGCAGATTATTTGGCACTTGGTGAAATTGATGGGTTATTAGTTGGTGGTGCTAGTTTAGACGCTAAAGCATTCAGTACAATTGTTGAAAAAGCGTATAACAGTGTTAAAAAGTAGGTAGGTGGATATGTCTGATATTGATTTTGATGAACTAGATAGGGCCGTGAGCGGCGCTCTTGGTGGCAATGAGGCACCAGCCCCGGTTTCAGCGCCAGCGCCAGCATCAACCCCTATAGCCGCTCCCGCGCCTGTTGCTGAAACGCCGGACGTTCCTGATGCTCAAACTATTAATCGCGTTGAACGAACATCATTATCTTCGGTAGCCCCTGGGTTATCTGCTCCGACTACTCAAGTTACTCCGGCTGCCACGCCAACACCGACAAGTACTTCGACAGCTCCAGCAGCTCGCCGCAGCTCTGGCCGTTTTATGGATATGGTGCACCCTTCTTCGGATATGCGCTCACGCGGCTTAAATACTGCTGTTGAAAATAGGTTCGAAAAACCTGCCCAAGCTGCACCCGAACCCGTGGCTGAGGTTGTAGAATCACCAGCCTGGAATGAACCGCTCGAATCGCCCTTTCTTCCAGATGCAAAGGTGGAAAAACGCCCATTAGGCGGCGGGGACGCGATGTCTGCTGAAGCGAATGCAGCCGTTGACAGCTTTAGCTTTGATTTCCAAGGCCTACTTGATGAACCTGAAGAAGAGCTCCTCGAAGCTCCGGAACCTCAAGAGCGTATTGAGGCAACCACAATGCCAGACCCGATTGATTTCGCTAACGCGGCTGACGAAGCGAATGCAGTTGAGTTGGTTGAGGCGAACCCAGTCGAGATCGAGGAGCCTGCAAAAGTTGAAGAAGCTCCTGTTGAGCCAGAAATTACTGCCACACAGCCCCAACCACAGCCAGTTGTTGAAGCTTCGCAACCCGTTGTCGAAGAGCCGGTTGGGCCAACTTCAATTACTCCTCAGTATAAAGAGCAAGCAAGTTCTAACCAAGAATCTGGTGCAATGTACGACACTGAGTCGTACCACCAAGCCGTTTCTGCGCCAGTAAAAAAGAAATCCGGTTGGTTTACGGTTCTTTGGATCTTATTACTTGTGCTTGTTGGCGCCGGCGGTGGCTGGGCGGTATATACGTACGTGTTACCGATGCTTTAATCGCTGCGTTGTACTATAATTAATACAATGGACATTCTTGGGGAATTAAACGATGCGCAGCGCGAAGCTGCTCTGACAACGTCGGGGCCGCTTTTGATTTTAGCGGGTGCGGGGAGTGGTAAAACCAAGACACTGACACACCGAATTGCCCTTCTTATTGCCGAAAAAGGCATTTGGCCAAGCCAAATTTTAGCGGTTACATTCACGAACAAGGCTGCTAAAGAAATGCGTGAGCGATTGTCTCACCTTATTAAGCAACCGAATGACCGTTCGTTTATGCCCTGGATGGGAACGTTCCACGGCATTTGTGTTCGTTTGCTTCGGATGGACGGTCATTATATTGATGTACCTAGTAACTTCGTCATCTATGACGAAGACGACCGCAAGGGGCTGGTAAAACAGGCAATGAAGCAGCTTTCAATTACTGACAAAGAAATGAAGCCTTCGGCGGTAAGCGGCGCAATCTCATCTGCGAAAAATGCAATGCAATCGCCGTCAGATTTTGAAGCGGCTGCAAATTATCCTTTCCAAAAAAGCGTGGCGAAGGTCTATTCTTTGTATGAAAAGCGTCGAAAAGAAGCCAAGGCTCTGGATTTTGATGATTTATTGCTTGAGGCAGTGAATTTGTTGCAATCAAGTAAAGAAATCCGTGATAAATGGAAAAACCATTTTAAGCACATCATGATCGACGAGTACCAAGACACCAACGCTGCCCAGTACCAGTTAGTGAAATTATTAACAAACGATGAGCGTAACATCTGTGTCGTAGGTGACGACTGGCAGTCTATTTATAGCTGGCGTGGCGCTGACTTTACTAACATCTTAAACTTTGAACGCGATTTTCCGGGTGCAAAGGTTGTGAAGCTTGAGCAGAATTACCGAAGCACGGGTAACATTCTTGATGCCGCGAACCAAGTTATTACAAAAAACACTCAGCGTTCAGATAAGAAATTATGGACAGCAGAGGGAAGTGGCGCACCGGTTCAGGTTCATGGTGTGTACGATGAGGCTGAAGAGGCGAGGCAAGTTGCTGACCGGATTTCGGCTCAGGTAATGATTGCAGCTCGCAAACATAGCGATTTTGCCGTGTTATACCGTACGAACGCCCAAAGTTATACCTTAGAGCGTGCCTTTTTACAGTCGCGCGTGCCATACCAAATTGTTGGTGGCGTTCGGTTCTATGACCGAAAAGAAATTAAAGATATTATTGCCTACCTAAAACTTATCTATCAGCCAAACGACCGTATGAGCTTTAGCCGAATTGCTAACGTGCCAACCCGTGGCGTCGGTGCGACTAGTTTAGAGCGCTTTTTAAACTGGCAATCAGAGCAAACCGATGACATCATTCAAGCCCTGGTACGGGTTGAGGCTGAAAATATTGTTACAGGTAAAGCCAAGGGTGCCTTAACGCGCTTGGGTGAGAAACTTCAAAGTCTACGTGAACGCGCCGAAGAAGTGAGCCCAGCCGAATTGATTGACTCTGTTATTAAGCTTGTTGGCTACCGTGATTTTATTCTTGATGGCACTCCGCAAGCTGAAGACCGAGAAGAAAACCTCGGCTCGTTGCTGTCCGACGCCCAAAACTTTACCAGTATTTCAGATTTCCTCGAAGAGGTTGCCTTGATGTCGAGTGTAGATAGTCAAAAAGACGAAGACACCGTTACTTTGATGACGCTACACGCCGCTAAAGGCCTCGAGTTTCCAGTAGTATTTATGGTTGGAATGGAAGAGGGAATTTTACCACACGCGCGAGTGTTCGATTCAAGCCCAGCTGACCTAGAAGAAGAACGCCGGCTTTGTTACGTAGGTATGACAAGAGCTCGAGAAGAGTTACACCTGAGCTACGCCTACAGTCGCCTTCAATTTGGGCAACGTGGTTATAATGCTATGTCTCGCTTTATTACTGACATGGGCGACCAGGTAGCGATGACAAATCCCGAACCGAGCATTATGGGCGGCCAACCCGACGAGCCATTTTATAGCGACGAAGTTGGCTTTGATATTGGCGATCAGGTTCGCTCTGCAGCTTTTGGTGACGGTGAAATTATCGATGTTGACGGAATGGCAGTTACGATTGCATTTATTAGTGGCCAGACTAAGAAATTAAATGCCGAGTACGCACACTTGCAAAAGCTGTAACGCGATAACAGTTATACTGTTCCGTCTGTGAAATAACCGTCTTAACAAGCTTATTCTTCTTTTTCTCGTGTTATAATGAATACAATAGAAAATACAGAAGATTGTATACACTGTTAGGGACTGTTTTTATTTTTGCATGAGACTACGTTTACGTAAATCCACCACGTTTATTTCTGTGAGCCTGGCCATTCTTGGCCTTGTTGGCGTGTCTGCTGTTAACATGGCAACGCAGCCAGCGGAAGCTATGAATGAGTCAGGTCGACTGATTTCTGTTCATGACCGTGGTAAAGAAACGGTATTCCTTACTAATGCTGACACTTTGAAGGACGCCTTTAAAGAGCACGGTATCGAAATTGACTCACACGACGCCGTCGAGCCTGGAATCGATGACAAATTAGTTGCACGAGATTATCAAGTAAATATTTACCGTGCTCGGCCTGTTACGGTTATCGACGGTTCGACACGCTTGAAAGTTGTAACCCCATACCAAACTGCAGAACAGATTATCGCCGATGTCGGTATTTCTTTATACCCAGAAGATACGACAAGCCTTAGCCGCTCGAGCGACATTGTGAGCGATGGTGCTGGCTTGCAGCTGCAAATTAAACGGGCAACACCTTTTATGCTTGATCTGTATGGTAAGAAAACCGAAGTGCGCACCCAAGCGACTACCATTGGTGAGATGTTGAAAGAAAAGGGCATTACTCTAGGAGAGAACGACCAGATGTCCTTGCCAGCTTCTAGCGCTATTTCGGCCGGCCTCGAAGTGCGTGTTTGGCGCGAAGGCAAGCAGACGGTAAACGTTGATGAAGCAATCGCCTTTGGGGTTGAGCAAATTAAAGACGCTGACCGCGAAATTGGCTACAAGGCAGTGCAGACTGCTGGTGTTGCTGGTGCTCGAACGGTAACGTATGAGGTGCAAATTGTGAACGGACAAGAAGTTGCCCGGACTGAAATTGCTGCTATTGTAACCGCGCAGCCGCAAAACCAAGTTGAGGTTATTGGCTCGAAGTCTAAATCACTTGGATATACAGGCGGTGGCTCGAAGAGCGAATGGCTAGCGGCCTCGAACATTCCTCAAGAAAGTTGGGGCTACGCTGACTTTATGGTGAACAAAGAGAGTGGCTGGAACCCTAATGCTGTAAACAAATCATCTGGTGCTTGTGGGCTAGCGCAGGCTTTGCCGTGTAGCAAGCTTGGTCCAAACTGGAGCAACCCTGTTGTTGCGCTAAACTGGATGAATAGCTACGCCACTGGCCGCTACGGTAGCTGGGAAAAAGCATACAACTTCTGGCAAGCGAATCGTTGGTATTAAATGAAGGGTCCTAAAAAATCACTTGGGCAACACTGGCTAAAGGATCGAGACGTCCTCGCTAATATTGCGGACGATGCAAACATTGGTCCTGACGATGTCGTGCTTGAAATCGGCCCAGGCCTCGGAACGCTTACTAGTGAACTGCTACGGCGGGCAAAGAAAGTTGTTGCTGTTGAACTTGACGGTGAGCTAGCCGCTAAATTGCCGGGGCAATTCCCTGGAACCTCGCTTGAAGTCGTGAATCAGGATATTCTTTCTTTTGACCTTACTAGGCTTCCTGAAAATTACGTTGTCGTTGCGAACGTTCCGTATTACATTACTTCGAAAATTATTCAGTTATTAACAACCGCCGTCAATAAACCGCGAACTATCGTGCTGCTTATTCAAAAAGAAGTCGCCGTACGACTTGCCGCTAAACCTGGTGATATGAGCATTCTTGCTGTCAGCGCGCAAATTTACGCTGAAGTTGAACTCAGTGACGTTGTACCGGCTAAATTCTTTACGCCCCCGCCAAAAGTTGATAGCCAAGTAGTGGTATTAAACACCCGAGCAACAGCCCTTGTCAGCCCGGAAGAAGAAAAACTATTCTTTAGGGTTGTTAAAGCCGGCTTCTCTGCCAAGCGCAAAAAACTTCGAACAAGTATTTCAAGCGGATTACACATCTCTAAACCAGAAGCCGAAGAGCTGCTGAAAAGTAATGGTATCAGCCCCGATGACAGGGCCGAGCAACTTTCTTTGGATGACTGGTTGCGACTAACTGCTGCCGTTGCTCAAACTGAATAACCGTTAGTGTTATAATTAATTCAAATGTTAGGGCGTCATTTTCTTATATGAAACATTGGGCACGTAAAATTTTGACAGTGAATAGTTTGTATATTGGACTATTTTTTGTCATTATTCTGTCGACTGTATCTTATTTAAGCTTTAATACTGGCACATCAGCAGAAGGCGAAAGTGGCCAAGCGGACACAGAGAGACGGTTAATTACCGTATATGACCGTAATACCAAAAGCTCTTTCTTGACCGACGCAAAGACAATCGGTGAAGCCCTTAAAGCGAATGGCATTGACCTGGATATTCGTGATGCCGTTGAGCCATCGCGCGATGAAGAGTTGATTGCCGATGATTATCAAGTTAATATCTATCGGGCGCGGCCAGTGTTTGTGGTTGACGGTTCAACTCGTGTAAAAATTATGACTCCATATCAGGTGCCGGAACGTATCGCCAAAGACGCAGGCATTACTATTTACCCTGAGGATGTTGCAACACTTAAGCCATCCGATGATTTCGTTGGAGATGGTGCTGGATTGCAAATGAATATTAGCCGGGCGATTCCTATGACACTCGATTTATATACCAAAAAAACCGTCATTCGCACCCAGGGTAAAACAGTCGGGGAGATGTTAAAAGAAAAAGGCATAGTCCTTGGGGTTAATGGGCGAGTATCCGTGCCGCAATCAACTGCCATTACCGCGGGTATGGAAGTTCGCGTCTGGCAAGAAGGCAAGCAGACTGTTGCGATTGACCGACAGGTTGCGTACGGCAAACAGCAGATATTTGATGCCGACAGGGAAGTGGGCTATAAAGTAGTCAGTATTCCTGGTGTAGAGGGCACAGAAACACTCACCTATGAAATTGAAGTCAAAGACGGTACAGAGGTTTCTCGAAAACAAATTGCCAGTATTGTAACTAAACAAGCGGTTAAGCAGGTTGAGGTGGTGGGCATAAAGGCTGGCCCGAATGCTTTAACGAAATCTAAGGGTGCGCAGATGTGGACGGATAGTAATGGGGTTAAACACCGCGAGACGTATTACGACCTTAATATGAGCCGAGTCATGCAAGCGTGTGGACAGGGGGGATATTATGAAGTGCGATTTGACGGCATAAAAGTTGATTCTGACGGCTATGTTATTATTGCAGCAAATTATGGCCGCTACCCTCGATGTTCGTTGACAGAAACAAGTGTTGGTATGGCAAAAGTGTATGATACTGGTGGTTTTGCAGCTACGCACCCGGATGGGTTTGATATTGCCACCGACTGGTCAAGGGCTGATGGGCGCTAGCCTCTGACGATTTGTCCATCAATCTGGTACAATGGACATAAATGGAACAACCACAGAAAAAACTCTACATCACAACTGCAATTCCTTACGTGAATGGCGCTCCTCATATTGGTCATGCAATTGATTACATGCTCGCTGATATCTGGACACGATACCAACGTCAAAATGGACACGAAGTTAGATTTCAGGTAGGTACCGACGAACACGGTAATAAAATTTCAGCCAAAGCCGCAGAAGAGGGTCTCGACCCTAAGGCTTATACCGATAAAACATACCTAAACTTCGAAAACTTCATTAAAAAGGTCGGTGCGCAATACACCGATTTTATCCGCACAACTGACGAACATCACGTACAATCGGTTCAGTATATTTGGGAACAGCTAAAGCCATACATCTACAAAGGTAGCTATAGCGGTTGGTACTGCATGGGCCATGAAGCTTTCTTTACTGATAACGAAGTTCAAGCACTTGGCGGTATTTGCCCAGATCACCAAAAGCCATTTGAGCAGGTGAGCGAAGACAACTATTTCTTCAAAACGAGTGCATTTACCGACCAAATTAAACAAGCGCTAAACACTGGCGCTATGCAGATTGTTCCTGAGTTCCGCAAGAACGAATTCTTAGAATTAATCAAAGATGGTTTGTCTGATGTAAGTATCTCTCGCCCTAAGAAGAACCTGACTTGGGGAATTCCAGTACCAGGCGACCCGGAACAAATTATGTACGTCTGGCTTGATGCACTTGCTAACTACATTACCGTACTTGGTTACCCTGACCGCCCTGAAGAGTACAAAAGTTTCTGGCCAGCTGATGTACAGGTAATTGGTAAAGATATTCTTCGTTTCCACGCTGGTATTTGGCCTGCGATGCTTTTAGGCCTTGGGCTTGAACTGCCAAAGAAATTATTAGCTCACGGCTTTGTTAATATTGGCGGCTCGAAAATTAGTAAGAGTGTCGGTAACGTTATTGACCCGAATGAAATTATCGACCAGTACGGCCTAGACGCATTCCGTTATTTCTTCTCTCGACACATTCCGACACAAGATGACGGCGACTTCACCTGGGAAAAGTTTGAAGCTGCCTATAATGGTGAGCTTGGAAACGATTTAGGTAACCTAATTCAGCGTGTCGCAAGTATGGTGCTTCGCTACCAAGCCGGTGTCATTGGCGAATCTCAACAAACCGAGCACGACATGACAAACTACCACCGAGCAATGGAGAACCTTGAGTTTAACAAAGCTATTGATGAAGTCTGGAATAAAATTCGAAGTCTTAACCAATATATCGATAACGTAAAGCCTTGGATGGTTGCTAAGGACATTGGTACCGACCCAGAGGCAGAGCCTCATCTTGCTGAAATATTGGCACACTGTGCAGGCGCTTTAATTCAAATTGGTGATCTGCTGGTTCCATTTATGCCGGGTACGGCTGCTCGTATTCACGAGACGTTTGAAACTGGTGTCGTAAAGCCATCGGAAGGCGTGTTATTCCCTAAGCGATATATTCACACCGCTGACCCACACGCTGCAAAACAGTAATGTTGATTGATACTCACTGCCATATTCACGAATCGTACGAACTGCCAATTGGTGAGGTTCTTCAACGAGCCGCGGAAGCTGGTGTAGGTGAGTATCTTTGTGTCGGCACTTCCGAACAAAGCTCAAAACAGGCAATTGATTTTGCCGACGAATACCCAGAAGCCTACGCTGTTATTGGCGTGCATCCACACGAAACGAAGGACGGCTATGGCGCTATTGGTGACCTTGCGGGCTCCTCTTCGAAAATTGTTGCCGTGGGCGAGATTGGACTCGATTATTTTTATACCCACAGCCCTCGCGAAGTGCAGATGGAAGCACTCGAGGCTCAAATTAAAGTTGCTATAAAGCATGATTTGCCAATTGTCTTCCATGTCCGGGAAGCTTTTGAAGATTTTTGGCCTATTTTTGACAAATATCCAGCAATTCGCGGCGTACTGCATAGTTTTACCGATTCAAAAGAGAATTTACATATGGCATTGCAGAGAGGCCTCTATATTGGCGTGAATGGCATAAGCACTTTCACTAAAGATGAAACTCAGAAAAATACCTTTGATTCCGTTCCGTTGGACCGTTTACTCCTTGAAACCGACGCACCCTTCTTGACGCCAGCCCCATTACGTGGTAAAGTAAACGAGCCCGCGTATGTGAAGTTAGTTGCTAAATATCACGCAGATAGAAGAGGGATCTCCCTTGAAGAAATCGCTGATGTAACTACCGCAAACGCCCGTACGTTGTTTAAACTAACAACTCTCTCTTAAACCAACACACTACCGCAAACATTCCACTACTTAAGGGAAGATTATTTATATGGCAAACGGACAATATATTATTCCAGCCGCGTTCCAAGAACCCGCTGCACCAGAACCGCAACCACAGCCTGAACCGTCTTACGAAGCTCAACAAGCTGCGGCTTTTTCGGCACGCCTAGATGCCCAGCAATACACACCCGAGACGCAACCTGCGGCTTTTCAATTTATTAAAGACATTGAAAACCGTCTTGATTCATACCGTTACACTGCAATTGAAATTGAAGAAGCGAAGCGACCTTGGCTAAAATCAATGAAGTCACTAATTCTTTCACCAAAGCCACTGATGGCTGAGTTTATTGAAAAAGAAAGCAAAATTGGTGGCCGCCTTTTGCAAAAACAAGACAGCAAACACGAACTTAGGTTTTGGAGCGAAGGTCATGAATGGTTCTTTGGTTGGACCGACGGTAAGGCTGTATCGATTGCCGATTCAGCTGTGCACTACCAGGTAAGTCCTACGAATATCCAAAAATCGTACCAAGGCGGGGTTGTTCCGTTCACTCCAGGTGAAGGTGCGCATTTCGTTAATGCTGTTCAAGCCTATGAGCACGCTGTTCGACACGAACTGTATCCAGTCGACGATACATTAGTGGATCTTTACACTGCCGACGATGATAATAAAATTGAAGTATCTACTGCGGATAAAGACGATTACAGGTTAGCAGCCTAGTCGTCCATACGCTATAATAAGGCAAGTGAATAACGAGGTGATTTATCTTGATCATGCGGCTGCTACGCCGCTTGACCCAAAAGTTTTAACGGCCATGATGCCGTACTTTTCTGATGACTTTTATAACCCCTCAGCTCCTTACGCACCAGCAATTATGGTGCGTCGAGCATACGAGGCAGCTAAAGACACTATCGGCCGAGCGATTGGCGCCCGTGGCGATGACATTATTATTACAGCTGGCGCTACCGAGTCGATTAACTTAGCCTTTTCAAGTATTGGCGGGCATATTATTACTGCCAATATCGAGCACCACGCAGTGCTTGCTGCCGCTAAGAATTTCGATCACACAATTGTTGAAGCGGACAGCCGTGCTGTTGTTACGGCCGATGCTGTACGGGCTGCCATTCGCCCAGATACTCAACTTGTTAGTGTTGCTTTGGCTAACAATGAAGTTGGTACCATTCAACCGCTCCGTGATATTGCCGAAGTAGTTAAAAAAGAACGCGACGCCCGTTTGGCGCGCGGGGACCATACGCCAATCTACTTACACAGCGACGCATCGCAGGGCGTCGGTCAGCTTGACGTGAACGTTGCTCGGCTCGGTGTCGATTTGCTAACTTTGAATGCCGCAAAGGTTTACGGGCCAAAGCAAGTTGGCCTTTTATGGTCGGCGCCTTTTGTTGAACTAAAGCCATACATTGTTGGTGGTGGCCAAGAGCGTGGTATTCGTAGCGGCACTGAAAATGTCGCTGGAACCATTGGTTTTGCAAAGGGTATGGAGCTTGCTAGTGAACACCGCGGTTTCGAATCGAAGCGACTGATAAAATTACGTGATTTGATGCAGAAGAAGTTAGTCGAGGCATTTCCGAATGCGGTTTTATCAGGACACCAGCGTCACCGTTTAGCTGGCCATCTGCATATATCATTTCCAGGCTTAGATGCCGAGCGTGTGTTATTTGGTTTAGAGAATCGGGGAGTGCTGGTTGCAACCGGTAGCGCATGTGCCGCAAATAAAGGCACGCGCTCGCATGTACTAACTTCAATTGGGCTTGCTCCTGAAGTCGCCGATGGTAGCCTACGTTTAACATTAGGTCACCTTTCGACTGATGAGAATTGCCAAGCAGCAGTCGAGATTATCGTTGAAGAAGTAACTAAAGAATATGCTCGGGTTGGCCGCTGATGAGGTGGGTTATTTCATCGCTGGTTTTCGTTGCCGTATTTATTACGCTTGTTAGCATTTACCTTCAGCCAAACAATTTTGTTGGCTGTAACAGTACGCCAAGTGAAGGTAGTGAATGTGCCAAATCTGATGCAATCGTTGTAGTGAGTGGTGGTGATACGCAATCTCGTACCGATGCTGGAATTCAGTTATACAAAAACGGCTGGGCTGATACGCTAATTTTTTCTGGTGCAGCCCAGGATAAAACTGGCCCAAGCAATGCCGAAGCTATGCGACGCCAAGCGGTCGAAGCTGGTATTCCAATTTCTGCAACCATTATCGATGAAGACTCTGAGTCAACTCAACAAAACGCTGAAAATACAAAAGCCATTTTTGCAATTTACGGCTACGACGACATTATATTAGTCACATCTGGCTACCACCAACGACGGGCGAGTCTCGAATTTAATAAACTAGCTGAAAATGTAAACATTCGAAACCATCCCGTTACTCAAGATAGTGACTGGGGGATGCTTTGGTGGTTAACGCCTCGCGGCTGGTGGCTTTCGGGCGGTGAACTTGTGAAGATTGTCGCATTTTATTTTGGAGTAACCTCATGACAAAAGTATATGTAGGAATGAGTGGTGGAGTTGATTCGTCTTTAACGGCAGCTCTTTTGGTTGAACAAGGCTACGACGTAACCGGTGTATACATGAAAAACTGGACACAGGACCTACCTGGAATGAAATGCCCATGGGCGGATGACCTTGCCGATGCAAAACGCGTCGCTACACAGCTAGGAATCGACTTTAAAGTCTTCGATTTTGAAAATGAATACAAGCAGAAGGTCGTAGACTACATGATTGATGAATATAAGCTTGGTCGCACTCCAAACCCAGATATTATGTGTAATCAGGAAGTTAAGTTTAAGATTTTTCTGGAGACGGCGTTGGAGGATGGGGCTGATTTGATTGCGACCGGGCACTATGCAAGGGTCCGACATCTTCAAAATGACCTTCCTGCTGACGAAAACGGCTTCGCGCTGGGTCTTCACGGGGGTGCGGCGCCCGTTCAGACTCAGGCTGCAGATGTTTTCTTACAACAGGATGGTGATTTTGATGGCCAACTACTGCAAGCTGTGGATACGAATAAGGATCAGACATATTTCCTTTATCGTGTAACTGGAAAGGCTTTAAGTAAGACATTATTTCCACTAGGTGAGTTTACTAAACCGGTTGTTCGTGAGATGGCGAAGGCGCGTGGTTTGTTTACTGCCAGTAAAAAAGATAGCCAGGGTATTTGTTTTGTGGGTCAGATTGGTATTCGTGAGTTCTTGAGTCAGTATGTTGAGCAGAAGGCGGGTTCTATTATTGATAAGCAAACTGGCAAAGTTTTGGGCCAGCATGATGGGGCGATTTTCTATACTATTGGCCAGCGCCATGGGCTGGATGTTGGTGGCGGTTTGCCGTATTACGTCGTAGGCAAGGACATGGACAAGAATGAGGTCTATGTGACTACGAATCTTAACGACGAGTCTTTGTGGCGCCCAGAACTTAACCTAGTAAGCACTCACTGGATTAACGAAACCCCGAAAGCGGGTGAGTACCAAGTACGTGTTCGTCACCGTGCGGCACTTATTCCTACCCAGCTTTCGTTTAATGAGGACGGTAGTGTATCACTTGCTTTAGACAACGCAGAACGGGCAGTTGCACCTGGTCAATCGGTCGTTATTTATGACGGCGAGCTTTGTGTAGGTGGCGGCATTATAGCTTAAGTGCTTTCTAAGGGCAGGTCGGTATAGTTGTGAAAGTAAAGTGTCTGAATTGACTTTAACTGCGAGGGATACTTTACAAACAGCACCTGTTTACTTGAAGTTTTGATTAGTTCTTCGAGTCATATAAAAGCCACCTCACGCCCACCCGGAGGTGGCTTTTTATTTGGAGATCTCTGGGGCTGCGACGACTGTTTTTCCTATGCCGGTTATGCTACAATTGCCCTTTAAGACAAGGTTAAGAATTTTAATAATAGACACGAAAAAAATATGAATATTCCTGAACAAAAAGAATATCAAAATAAAAAAGCGTATACCGCTTTTCGTGGCTTTACTATCGTAGAACTTCTGATTGTCGTGGTGGTTATCGCTATCCTCGCTTCTATTACCATCGTTTCTTATAACGGAATTATTGCTCGGGCCGAAAGCGCAAAAACCTCCGATGCCGTATCGGCGTACCTTAGGGTACTCGTCGGCTATCGGGCATTGAACGGTGGGCAGTATCTGACGGTACCCGATGCGGTTCCGTTTGGCTATGTCTGTATTGGTGAGCCTGGAACAAGGTGTGGTAACCTAACCGATAACACCTATGCCTGTTTCGGTGTTGCCGATGTTTACTATGACAGCTCGGTTGCAACACAAACGAATACGCTCGTTATGAGTTCTCAGCCGAGTAAGCAAAAAGCGCAGTGTGGCGGTAAAGACTACGGCGGGGCATTCTATGCAAAACGCGCCTATCAACCTTCAACCGGCCTCACTTCAGCACGGGTAGTATGGTTTCTTCCTGGGGATCAATCGTGCGATACTGTCGCCACTAAACTGCAGATAAGCAAAGCCTACTCTGGGGATGTTACTCGCTGTCTCGTATACCTGCCGGAAGACTAGTTGCAAAAGCTGTTGTGCTCGGACACGGCAGTAGTCGACGAGTCGCTTTTCTGATATAATTACCTCTTATGAACGCCCAAGATATCCGCAACTCGTACCTCGAATTCTTTAAAGAACGTGGACACGCAATTATTCCGCGTGCTCAGCTTATTCCGCACAACGACCCAACAACATTATTCACTGGTAGTGGTATGCAACCATTGTTACCTTATTTGCTAGGTCAAGAACACCCATCCGGCGTTCGTTTAACCGACAGCCAAACGTGTTTGCGTGCGCAGGATATTGAAGATGTTGGCGATAACCGCCACACGACATTCTTTGAAATGCTTGGTAACTGGAGCATGGGTGATTACTTTAAAGAAGAGCAGATTCGTTGGTTCTCTGAATTCTTATTTGACGTTGTTGGCCTCGACCCAAACAAAATTTATGTAACTGCTTTTATTGGTGACGAAAAGAATGGCATCCCTCGCGACGACGAAGCTGCAAATATTTGGCAAAAAGTATTTACCGAACGTGGCATCCAAGCTGACATTGTTGAAGTTGGCTCACAAGCCGATGGTGACGCACGTGGTATTAAGCCAGGCGAACGAATTTTCTTTTACGATGATGGTGAAAACTGGTGGAGCCGAGGCGGTGGACTAAACAAGACACCAATCGGCGACCCATGTGGCCCTGACAGCGAAATCTTCTACGACTTTGGCCCTGAAAACCACGCCGAAGGGTATGGCTTTGCCCATCCAGCAAGTGATAGTGGCCAGTTTATGGAAATCGGCAACCAAGTCTTTATGCAGTATCGTCGAAACGACGACGGAAGCTATTCGCCACTTGAAAAACAAAACGTCGACTTTGGCGGTGGTTTAGAGCGTATCGCAGCTGCAAGTATTAATAGCCCCGATGTTTTCCGTATTAGTCTTTTGTGGCCAATTATCGAAAAGATTCAAACACTGAGTGGCAAAAACTACGAAAGCAATACTGCTAGTATGCGTGTAATTGCCGATCACTTACGCGCTGCTACTTTCTTGGCAGTCGATGGTGTCAAGCCGGCCAATAAAGAGCAAGGCTATGTTATGCGCCGCTTACTTCGCCGTGCGATTCGTTTTGCTTTCGACTTGGGCATTGAACAAAACTTCTTTGAAGAAATTGTACCCGTCATTGCTGACCTTTATGCAGCCGATTATCCAGAAGTTGCCGCGGCCCGTGATGAAGTAATCGCAACTCTTGTTAAAGAAGAGAAGGTGTTTCGCCAAACGCTTCGAAAGGGCCTTAAGCAGCTTGAGAAGTTTGCTGAAACCGGCATTACTGGCTCTGAATTGTTCACTCTTTATGACACGTTTGGCTTTCCGGTTGAACTTTCTACTGAAGAAGCTTTCAAGCAAGACATTAAGTTGTCAGAAAACTGGCGCCAAGAATTTGACGACAAAATGGCTGAACAGCGAGCCCGCTCTCAAACCGCTGCGAAGGGAACTTTCAAAGGTGGCCTAGGTGGTCAAACATTGCAACACATGAAATACCATACGGCGACCCACCTTATGTATGCGGCTTTGAAAAAAGTTGTTGGTGACCATGTAACGCAACATGGTAGCAATATTACCGAAGAACGTTTGCGTTTTGATTTTAACAATGACGAAAAAGTTACCCGCGAGCAACTGGATGAAGTAGAGAAGTTAGTAAACGAGTGGATCTCATGGGATGTTCCTGTTTCATTTACTGAATACCCAACTGCAGCAGCCTTCGAAATGGGTGCAATTGGTGCCTTTGGCGATAAATACGGCGAAACTGTAAAAGTATACCAAATGGGCGAAAACGAAAAACGTGTTAGCTTCGAAATTTGTGGAGGCCCTCACGTTGACCACACCGGCCAGTTGGCTGAAGGCGGCAAAGTGTTTAAGATTACAAAAGAAGAAGCTTCAAGTGCGGGTATTAGGCGCGTAAAAGCTATCCTTGCTTAGTAGGGGTGGTGGTTCAAAACGTTAAGAGCCTTGGTGATTATTTTACTTTTCGGTAGGCCGAGTTTCGGATCGGTTTGAACGACTTCGTCGATGAACTCGCCTGATTCTAGCTTACCTTCGTACGCACCGCGATACATCCAAGATCCCCCGGGTTTATCTCGCTCAAAACGAAGCATATTGCGGAATGTAGCGGTTGGGGGGAGGTATAGTTCAGTACTGCCAGCACTCATCTCGTGACTATAAAATGGCTCAGCTTGCAGTAGTTGGTCGGTAAGTTCGGCGTTGCTGATGCTTATATTGTCACTAAGGTGGTCGACATTCAAGCAGAGTTCTTCGACGATTTGTTCTTCGCTATCGTCGTTACGTAAAATTCGCGTTTCGTGAACAAATTGCATATTCGTGTAAGGGTCAATAAGTGCCATGGAGCTGCGTTGCAGTTTAACATCACGACTATTCTTAGTTTCGCTTATTAACTTATTGATGTCAGAACCCCACATGCTTTCTGGCAGGCCGGAAGAGTTAAGATAACTTGTCATTTCCGTGCGTTCTAGTAAGCCACTATTAAGTATTTCGTCGCCACGCTCAATAAGAATAATAGGAAGTCGGTCAACTATAGCAATGCGACAGTTGATACCATCTGTCCATTTAAAGTTAATGTTTAACGGGTTCTCGGCCTTAGGGAGTACGGGGAACTGCATTTGTATGTCTGTACCCATGAATTCACGAGTTTCTGACGCGAAGTTTGAAACATAGGTGTTGTGAATACGACGAATGCCCGATGGTAGCTTGCCCTTGGATAGCATGGGTTGGAAATCGGTGACGTTAACTTGGTATGGGTATCCGTCTAAATATTCATCGGCACGTTCATTTACCAACTTTTCCATATCGGTAACTAAGTACTCGATTTCAGGTGGAGCCGACAATGGTTCGTTAGATTTACGACGTGGTCTAGTCATAAATATATTATAGCATAAAAACAATAAAAGTACAATCATTACGACCATAAGCACCTTTAGTATATAATGGACAACAACTATGGTATTAGAAAAATTTAGAACAAAACGCAAACCATCAAATGATGATTATATCCTCGCATTGGATATAGGAACCGAATTCGTAAAAGCCTTAATTGCTAAGATTGAGGGCGATGAACTTAAAATTGTTGGTGTTGGCCGTTCACGCCAAGAGGTCAGTGACATGCATTCTGGGGCGATTGCCGACATCGCTGGTGTCGTTCGTAACTGTGAAGAGGCTCTTGCTGACGCCGAAGAGCAGGCCGGGCTACAAGCTAAGCGCGTTATTATCGGTATTGCTGGTGAACTTGTAAAGGGAGTAACTGATACAATTCGTTATCGTCGCCCACAGCCAGACCGTCCGCTCGACGATTCTGAGATGGAATTTATTATTGAAAAGGTTCAAGAGCGGGCTCAAATTAAAGCCCAAAAGCAAATTGCTCTAGAAACTGGCAATGAAGAGGTTGAAGTGAAGCTGGTAAACAGCGCTTTGGTTGGTATTCACATCGATGGCTATAAAGTAAGTAACCCAATCGGTTTCCAAGGCCGTGACGTTGCTGTGCAAATTTATACCGCTTTTGCTCCAATGGTGCACATTGGCGCCCTCGAGCGAGTTGCTGACGAGCTTTCGTTGGACTTGTTAGCCGTAGCGGCTGAGCCGTTTGCAGTGAGCCGCAGCGTACTTGGCAATGATGCGAGTAGCAACTTTACTGCCATCTTAGCGGACGTTGGTGGTGGTACTACTGACATCGCTGTCGTAAACGACGGTGGTGTTGAGGGTACTAAGATGTTTGGTATTGGTGGACGAAGCTTCACTCAAACAATCGCCAGCGATATGAACTTGCCTTATAAGGATGCTGAAAAGCTAAAAGTGAATATCGACCACGAGCAAATTAAAGCCTCGGTCAAAAAAGAAGTCAGCGATGCTATCGATAAGACTCTTGAGGTCTGGATTGCTGGTGTTGAACTTGCTTTAAGCGAATTCGATTCCGTCGATCATCTCCCGAATCGAATCCTTCTCTGTGGTGGTGGCTCAAGTCTCGAAGCCTTGGTTGTTGCCTTAAACGGTAGCGCTTGGCACAAAGATTTGCCATTTACCAAAAAACCAACCGTTCACCATATTAACCCTTCTGAAGTCATTGGTGTTGCCGACACAACTGGCGATGTCAACGACCACACCTTCATTACCGCCATGGGCTTACTAAGGGTTGGATATGATACACTATTAGGGAGTGGTGAGGGAGATTCGATCAAGGATAAATTTAATCGGCTCCTGAAAATTTAGTATGAATAAAGATGTTATTTACATAGATGTTGACGACGATGTCACGGCCATTATTGGCAAAATAAAAAAGGCTAAAGAAAAGATCGTCGCCTTAGTTCCACCTAAACGGGCTGGTTCACTCCAGAGTGCCGTAAACTTGCGTCTTATCGACCGAATGGCTCGTAACGAGAAGAAGACCTTAGTCCTTATTACTAATAACCAAGCTCTTGTAGCACTTGCTGCCAGCGCAAAAATTCCTGTTGCTAAAAACCTTCAAACGAAACCTGAAGTTGCTGAAGTAGCTGCGTTAGTTGTTGACGATGGTGATGATATTATTGATGGTTCACAACTGCCTGTTGGTGACCACGCAAAAGCTGTGAAGGTCAAAGACGGGACTGCTATTGCAAGCACTATGCGTAGTGATGAGATTGAAGCGACCGACCTTGATATCGATGGCGAAATGGTTTCTGGTCCAGTTGCTGCATCGACGGTTGCAAAATCGGCTATCGCTAAGACTGCGAAGAAGAACCAAAAGCCTAAGATTCCAAACTTTGATACTTTCCGCAAACGACTCGTTTTAGGAATAGCTGCGGGTGTCGGTCTTATTGCTTTGCTTGTATGGATGTTTGTATTCGCGCCTGCTGCGACGGTTATTATTACTGCTAGCACGACACCAGCACCGGTAAGTTCATCTATTACTTTGGGTGGAACTGTTGCTACCGACTTCTCGAAGGGTATTGTTAGCTCTGTATCGCAACAAACTCAAAAGGACGAAGTTGTTGAGTTTGAGGCTACTGGGCAAAAAGATGTCGGCGAAAAGGCAACCGGTACGATGAAATTGACTCGTACATCTGTCTCTAACCAGCCTTTGTCGGTTCCTGCTGGAACGCAATTCACTGCTGGAAGCTTAGTTTTCACGAGTACTCAATCTGCTACGCTCGCTGGTACGTCGGTTGGTCCTGGCGGAATTGTGCAGGACTCAGCGACTGTGACGGTTACGGCAGCTGAATCGGGAGACAGCTATAATGTCTCAGCGAGAGCTTACAACTCAAGCGTGAGTGGGTTTAACGCTCAAGGTAGCGCTATGGCTGGCGGTACAACAAAAATCGCTAAGGTCGTCTCTGCTGATGATATCGAACGTGCCCAAGGTCAACTTGTTGGTGCATCCACTGATGCTCAAAAAGCAGAACTAAAAAAGAAATTCGTAAACGGCGAGATAGTGATCGACAGTAGCTTTACAGTTACTCGCGGTGCGATTGTATCTTCTCCTGCGGTAGGTGCTGAAGCGGCGAGTGGCAAAGCAAAGCTTACTGCGCCAACGACTTATGCGATTCAAGGCGTTTCAAAAACCGACCTCGATACGTATCTTCGTAGTAACCTCGAATCGAACCTTGATGACAAGAAAGCTCAAAAAGTGTACAACACCGGTGTTGACGGCGCGACAATTAGCAACTTCCGTAAAGACGGTGAGGCGATGCTGGCTTCTGTAAATGCGACAGGTAGTGTCGGACCAATTATTGACGAGAGTGCCATTAAAGAACAGGTTAAGGGCCAGCGCTACGGTGAAGTGCAACAATCTCTTGAAACAATGAATGGTATTAAAAATGTTGATGTGAAGTTCTCATACTTCTGGGTCCGAACTGTTCCGAATAATACTGACAAGATAACTATTCAGTTCAAAGTGCAGGATGAGTAGCCGAACGCTAATTAGTTTAGATGTGGGTGAAAAGCGCATAGGTGTAGCCGTTGCTGATGATTCAGTGCGTATTGCTGTGCCATTTATGACCATTGAAGTCGATGGTACTGAATTAACTACTATCGCCGACCTAGTGATTCAACAGGGCGCCGAGGTACTGGTAATTGGATATCCGCGCAACCAACAAGGTGAAGCTACTGCCCAGACCAACTACGTTGAAAATTTCGCAAAGCAACTTGAGGAACTTGGTCCAAAGCTCGTATTCCAAGATGAGTCACTTACGAGTGTTATTGCCGAACAGCGATTAATTGCTCAAAAGAAACCATACACAAAAGGTGATATTGACGCTCAAGCGGCTAGCATCATTCTGCAAGATTATTTGGAGGCAAATTATGGATATTAAACCAGTTCGACGCCCTGTTGGGCCGCACACTCCTGGCCAGCCGGCTCAAGGCCCACAGCAGTCACCTTCACAGCAGCCTACTCCGCGGCGACCTATCCAACAGCCGCCAAACCGGCAGCTGCCGCCACTTCCTCCCCGGCGTCCTCTCGGCCCTGTGAAGCAACCACCGCTGCCTCCTATTGCTGAAGCGCCGACTTCTTTACCAATCGAAAACGTCGAACAGAAAGTTAAAAAGCTTCGCAAGCGGAAGAAATGGCTTATTTTTATCGCTAGTCTACTTGCGCTTATTATTATTGCAGCTGGTAGTTTGTGGGTATGGTATCAGGTGCAGCTTTCACCGGTTGACGCCGGTAATACTTCTAAAGCGGTCGTGACAATTGCCCCGGCAACAACACCAAACGATATAGCGACGCTGCTTGAGAAAGAAGGTGTGATCAGGAATAAGACCGCCTTCTCGTGGTATACGCGCTTAAACGGCGTCCAGAACAAGCTCCAGGCGGGTTCTTATCGACTATCGCCGTCAGAATCTACTGCTGAAATTGTTGACCACTTAGTGAAAGGGAGCGTTGATACCTTTAGTATTACTTTCTATCCCGGTGCAACGTTAACCGATAAGGTATCTAAGGTTGAGAACCGGATTGATGTGACGTCAGTGTTGTTAAAAGCTGGCTACGCTCAAGAAGAAATAACTACAGCGTTAAATAAAACCTATGACCATCCTTTGTTTCAAGATAAGCCTGCTACTGCCGACCTAGAAGGGTATGTTTTTGGCGAAACCTATCAATTTAACAGCGGTTCAACTGTTGAGGATATTTTGACCCGGACTTTTGACGAGTTTTATAAATGGGTCGTTCAATACAATTTAGTTGCTGCTTATAAAGAACAAGGCTTAACCCTGTATCAGGGAATAACTCTTGCTTCAATTGTGCAACGTGAGTCAGGTGGCGATGACAAAGAGCAGATTGCTCAAGTGTTCTACACTCGTTTGGCAATGAATATGCAGCTTGGTTCGGACGTAACGTATCAGTATATTGCCGACAAAGAGGGTAATGCTCGTGACCCAAACTATAATTCACCTTATAATACCCGTCGTTTTGCTGGGCTCCCTCCGGGACCAATTGCCGTCCCTGGTTTATCTGCCCTTCGTTCGGTCGCTATGCCGGCAGAAGGTAACTACGTGTACTTCTTAAGTGGCGACGATGATGTAACATACTTCGCACGCACGCTTGATGAACATGAAGCGAATATCGCCAACCACTGTAAGACGAAATGCCAGATCCTTTAAAGTAGGATTTTGCACCCCCTTGACAAATTTGTATAGTTATAAAATAAATTGACTAAAAAAGCTATAGTTGGTATACTTAAATAAGCACATTTTGCGGACTCTAACTACTAGTGATACCTCGGACTATATTGACCGGTAACACCTGCGAGTGGTGAATGACAAGCAAATGGGCCTATCTGAAATGTCGTACGGAAGCAAGAACACTATACTAATATCAATTAACATTGGTCGACACGCATCCTTTTCTTATTTTTAAAACAAAGAAGCAAGACAGAGTACGGTAGAAGCCCTCGAGAGAAATCCGAGCGGCAGGAGAACGATAATTCGTAATGATTTTACGAGCGGTAACAATACTGTTACCCACGGTGGGACCTACGCAGCAAAGCCTTTGGCTATACCTGCACTACAACCGGCAAAACGATCCCCTAAGGGTCGTGTCAAGTCATCAACTGTCGCCATTTATACTAGCGTATTCGCCCTTCTTGTGGCGGTTATTGCAATTGGTTACCGTGCACCTGAACAGGATGCCACGGCGGCTTCAGCTGCGCTAGTAGCAAATAGTGCATCATCTGCAACCGATCGTCCTGCGGTCAACGACGTTGTTGCGAACGACATCGCAGCATCTGTTGCAACTGCCTCTAACCTGGCTATTGCTCCAAACGTCACAGAGCGCGCCGTTTCGACACGCGTTCAAACGCAATACGCTGCAAGTGACGTCACTAGCTCAATTAGTAAGCCTACTATTGTGCAGCTTTCTACAGCCAGCCGGAATATTACACAGTACGCTGTCGTAGAGGGTGACACTGTCGACACTGTTGCTGCTAAGTTTGCAATTTCAGCCGATACAGTTAAATGGGCAAACAACCTTACAAATAATAGCCTCGCCGCTGGGTCTACTATTGATATCTTGCCTCGTGATGGTATTGTTTATACCGTTAAGGCTGGCGATACCGTCCAGTCACTAGCGGATAAGTACAAAGCCGACGGCTCACTTATTACTACCTACAATGACCTCGAAATTAGCGGTTTGACCGTTGGTCTAAAGATTGTTATTCCTGGCGCTCAGCTTCCAACGAACGAACGCCCTGGCTACGTTGCACCACGCGCAGCTATAACGTCAACCGGTACAACTGGCGGTACGTACATTACTGGCTATAGCTCAGGCTTCTCAAGTGGCAACACATGGTTCATTAAGCGCGGTACACCAAACCTTGGCTCTTACGCCTTCGGTAACTGTACGGCTTACGCCTTTGACCGCCGTGCTGAACTTGGTCGTCCAATTGGCCAACGATGGGGTAACGCTGGTTCATGGGCTATCAACGCTCGAAGCGCTGGGTTTACTGTAAACCGTACACCAGCTGCTGGCGCCGTCATTCAAGACTCTGGCCACGTAGCGATCGTTGAAGAAGTTCTACCTAACGGCGACTTGCGCCTTAGCGAGATGAACGCTCGTGTATCTGGTGGTGGTTTCAACATCGTTTCCGGTCGAAACCTTCCTGCTGGCCAGGTTGGACAATACTATTACATTCACTAGAGTGTAGCCAAAATAGATTTAAAACGAATTCCCTCTGTTAAAACAGGGGGAATTATGTTATTATAGTCTTACTATGTTCGTTGACACCGCCAAAGTATTTGTACAAGCAGGACGCGGCGGCGACGGAGCCGTTAGTTTTCGGCATGAAATTTATATTGATATGGGCGGCCCTGATGGCGGCGCTGGCGGTAAAGGTGGTGATGTTATCTTCGTTGCTAACGAAAACGTCAACACGCTTCTTGATTTCCGATTTAAGCCAGAACTTAAGGCTGAACCAGGCTCTGCCGGTTCTAAACGTGATCGCCATGGAAAAATGGGCGCAACTAAATATGTTCGCGTGCCACTAGGTACTATCGTTCGCCGTGATGGTGAAATTATTGCTGATCTTACTGAAAATGGCCAAGAAGTTGTCATTGCTAAGGGCGGCGACGGCGGTTTTGGAAACGCTCACTTTAAGTCATCGGTTCGCCAAGCGCCACGTATCGCTGAAAAAGGTGAAGTCGGTGACACTTTCGAAGCAGAACTTGAACTTAAGCTTCTGGCTGACGTTGGTTTAGTAGGTTTCCCTAATGCAGGTAAATCAACATTCTTAAGCGTCGTTACAAATGCTACTCCTGAAATTGCTGATTACGCCTTTACGACCCTTACTCCAAACCTTGGTGTTGCCGATATCGACGACGGCAGCTTGCTGATTGCCGACATTCCTGGCCTTATTGAAGGCGCTAGTGAAGGCAAGGGCCTTGGTGACGACTTCTTACGCCACGTTGAACGTACGGCTGTGATTATGCACCTTATCGACGCTTACGACAGCGATGTAGCTAAGTCGTACGCTATTATCCGCAAGGAACTTGAAGCCTACAGTGAAAATCTTATTAATCGCCCTGAAGTTATTGTACTTACGAAAATTGAAGGCCTTGATGAAGACATTATTAAAATGCAAATGGACGAGCTTTCTAAAGTAGCAGGGGACACGCCTGTGTTTGCCATTTCCTCACCAGCGCACATTGGCCTTAAAGAAGTTCTTCGTGAACTACGTCGCAAGGTTGAAGCTGTTCGTATCGCTGACAAAGAAGAGAATAGGGATGTCAACGAAGGTATGGCCATCATTACTCTTAACAAAGACCAAGAAGCTTTGGCTTGGAAAATTAAAAAGCGTGAAGAGAATGGTGCAACTATCTACGAAGTGCGTGGCCACAAAATCGAGAAGTTTGCTCGTCGTACTGATTACGACTCACACGAAGGCCTTAACCGCTTGCGTGACATTATGAAAAAGATGGGTATTACTCATGCCCTCCACCGTGCTGGTGCTGATGGTGCCTCTATTATTCGTGTTGGTCTTGACGATTTTCCTCTTGTCGAACAAGCTGAATAACACTTTCTTAGCGTAATAGTATTGACATTTATACAAGTAAGTGCTATAATTAATTTCAATCACATGAATGGTCGAGTTTGCCGCCTTCTGGCCGCAGAATCCTTTCACCCCGTGGTTGCCCATTCACAATCTGGAAGGAACGAGAGAATGCACATGGTGCGTCACTTCTATTATCTAGAGCCCGCAAGAGCGCTGAATTAGAGTAACGAACAGCGCAATGACATAAATGAACTAACTTCGGTTGGTTCGAAGAGTTATTAATATCCTAATAAGCATACTCGAAAACACGATACCCGGACATGGGAGTTAAATTGCGTAAAAAGCATATTTAGCCTCTCTAGGTGAGAGAGGCGGAGCGGCCGACGCGAAAACGTCGGTAAGATTTCAGTAAGGCCAGGATCCTTAACACGCATTCAATGGTTGAGATGTATCAAACAACTCTTCGCAAACGATAAAGACGTGGGATTCCCCGAGAACTGATTTCAACTCACCTGCACACCACCTTAGTAGAACCATAACTAAATATCGCGCCTGACCGGGGCGGGAGGATGACGTCGCACATGAGTGCCTCGTCCCTCCCGCTTCGATGGCTCAACCTTCCAGCTTGTTTATACCCTAAACGCCCTTTTGGGCGTTTTTTCTTTGTGTTTCATGATGATTACACCTTTATCGCCTATAATGAATGTATGAACCAAACGTTTTTCTTTTACGACCTTGAAACTTCCGGCCTTAACCCGCGCGAAGATCGCATTATGCAGTTTGCCGGCATCCGTACAGACCTCGAGTTAAACCCAATTGGCGAACCTTATAATATACTCGTGAAATTGAACGATGACACGTTGCCGAGCCCTGACGCCCTCATGGTAACGGGTATTACGCCACAAGATACGCAGGCAGACGGCTATACAGAAGCTGAGTTTGCCCAGCTGTTGATGGACGAAGTGTTTACTCCTGGAACAATCACTACCGGCTTTAATAGTATTCGTTTTGACGATGAGTTTATTCGTGCGCTTTTTTGGCGTAATTTTCACGACCCTTATTCTTGGTTCTGGCGTGACGGCCGGTCTCGTTGGGATCTGCTTGACGTGGTGCGCATGACCCGGGCACTGCGACCAGAGGGCATTGTTTGGCCAGTTGTCGACGGCAAGGCGAGCAACCGCCTTGAGCTATTGTCGAAAGAAAATGGCATTGACCATTTGAAAGCCCACGATGCACTTAGTGATGTCGAGGCTTTAATTGCAGTTACGAAACTTATTAAAACCAAACAGCCAAAGCTTTATGAACATTTGTTTAACTATAAAGACAAAAAATTAGTTCAAAAGTTAGTGAACCTAGACAACAAGCAGCCGTTTGTCTACGTTAGCGGCCGCTATGATGCTGAGTACGAAAAGGCAACCGTTGCATTTCCTCTCACTTCAGGCCGTAACGGTAATGTCGTAGTATACGACCTGCGCCACGACCCAACGCCGTTTTTGGAGCTTTCTTCTGGCGACTTGCAAAAGAAATTTTACGCCAGTTGGGAAGAGCGTAAAAAAGAAGGCTTCGTCGCACTACCTGTAAAAGAGATGCAATATAACCGTGCTCCAGCCGTTGCGCCACTTGGTGTGCTTGAACAGCAAGATGGCTGGAAGCGGATTGGCCTAGACGAAGCGATAGTTGCAAAACATAAGTCAATTCTGCTCTCCTCTCCAAGTTTTGCCGAAAATATTCGAACATTATTTGAAAATAAGCCTGAATATAAAAAAGCCACCGACCCCGAGGCGCAATTGTATGATGGTTTCGTTTCTGATACCGATAACCTGCGAATCGAGAAGGTTCGAAATAGTAATGAACAACAATTAGCTGATTTGCATCCCGACTTTGTCGACGAGCGATTAGGCGATCTGTTGCTTCACTATAAAGCCCGCAATTATCCAAAAAGTTTAGCCGAAGATGAGGCTGAAGCATGGGAGGCATGGCGGAGTGCGCACATTAAAGCTGCGTTACCCGGCTTCGTTGCTCGTCTTAACCAGGTAGCTGCTACTACGACCGACGAATCGAAGCAGTTTATCCTACAAGAATTACAGCTATGGGCTGAGAGTATTGTCCCAATTGACGAAGAGTAAATTGTAGGGAGTACAGTTTGTTACACTTGTGCGCGTGAAATAGATGCAATAGCTGGCTTGAACGAACGAATAGCATACGCCATAACCCGTGCAACAGTGAAGCCGGCAATAATAGCAAAGAACTCAAGCATTTGAGCGCCATCGATAGCAAAATTAGTGCCAGGAATAACGCCAGCTAGATAAAACATCATCAAGGCATGGCCAAAATTAAAACTGTCTAAAATAAGCAGTAGTGATAGGATAGTTGCAATAATTGTGATGGTATTTTTCATGGTGTTCGTCTCTTTAAGCCTAGTAAGTTCTACAGAATATAACACCCCTGTTAGGCCTAATGCAAGCATGGGCGCGTTAAAGGCATACTAGAAAAAAGCTTAGAAAAAGCGTATAATTAAGCGGTTATGTCAGAGGTTATTCGTGTTACAGGTGCCCGCGAGCACAACCTGAAGAATATTAGTGTTGAGATTCCGCGCGACAAACTCGTAGTTATTACGGGTTTGAGTGGTAGTGGAAAATCAAGCCTAGCCTTTGATACCATTTATGCAGAAGGCCAACGACGATACGTTGAAAGCCTTTCAAGCTACGCTCGGCAATTTTTGGGCCTTATGGAAAAACCCGATGTCGACCAAATTACCGGTTTAAGCCCAGCAATTAGCATCGACCAAAAATCAACCAGCCGAAACCCTCGTTCGACTGTTGCGACCGTAACTGAAATTTACGATTATTTGCGTTTGCTCTACGCCCGAATTGGTATCCCGCACTGTCCAATTTGTGGCAAGGCCGTAAGCCGTCGAACACCACAAGATATTATTGATGAAATTATGAAACGTGAAGACGGTTCTCGCTTAATGATTTTGGCACCAATCGCAAAAGATAAAAAAGGTGAGTTTGCGCATATTCCAGAAGAATATCGCCGTCTTGGTTTTGCACGCGCACGCGTTGATGGCATTGTCTATTCGCTGGATGAATATCCGGTGCTTGATAAAAAGTACAAACACAACATTGAGATTGTTGTCGACCGTATTGCGATGTCTGAAGATGTTCGTGGGCGTGTGACGCAGTCAGTCGAGCAAGCGCTTGATGTTGCTGGCGGCGTTGTTGAAATTTTAGATGTCGATGCTGACGAAGCGCACATTTATAGCCAACGGTACGCCTGTGTTGACCACCCGAATGAAGAAATTCCTGAACTTGAACCGCGTCTATTTAGTTTTAACGCGCCGCAAGGTGCTTGCCCGGTGTGTACTGGTTTGGGCAGTCGTTTAGAAGTTGACCCAGAATTGGTATTTAACCCTAGTTTAACGGTTACCGAGGGTGCTATTCGTCCGTATAACCGCGTTAACAGTGATGCTTGGTACATGAAGCGGCTTCAAGCCGTTGCCGACTCACACAACTTCAGTTTAAAAATTCCTGTTAAGGATATGTCTGCTGACGCTGTGCAGAAAATTCTTTACGGAACAGACGATGAAAAGTACAGCATTTCACTTGGCGATGGCCGTGCGTACGATTCAACTTACGAAGGTGTTATTCCGAACCTTGAACGCCGCTTTAAAGAAACCGATAGTGACTTTATGCGCAAAGATATCGAACGCTTTATGCGCGAACGTGAATGTACTGCTTGTCACGGTGCGCGTTTGAAGCCAGTTGTTTTGGCTGTGACGATTCACGGGCTAAATATTATGGATATTTGTACGTTGGGCGTCGAAGATGCTCTCGACTTGTTTGCTAATACGCTTAAATTAAACGAACAAGAAGCATTTATTGCGACTCAAATTCTAAAAGAAATTCAATCTCGTTTGGGCTTTATGAACGATGTTGGTTTAAGCTACCTCGAGCTTTCTCGAGCGGCCAATACACTTTCTGGTGGTGAAGCACAGCGTATTCGTTTGGCAACCCAAATTGGCTCTGGCCTGGAAGGTGTTTTGTATGTACTAGATGAACCGTCAATTGGGTTACACCAACGCGATAACGACCGTTTGATCGCAACTTTGAAACACCTGCGCGACTTAGGTAATACTGTGCTTGTTGTTGAACACGACGAAGATACTATTCGTCACGCAGATTACTTGTTAGACATCGGGCCAGGTGCTGGCGTAGCTGGTGGGCAAGTCGTAGCAGCTGGTACCCCGGCTGAAGTTGCCTTGAACCCAGATAGTATTACGGGTCGTTACTTGGCTGGTACTGAAAAAATTGAGATACCTAAAAAGCGACGTAAGGTTCAAAAAGGCCGTGCGTTGGTCATCCGCGGTGCCCGTGAAAATAACTTGAAAAATATTGACGTCACTTTGCCACTTGGTTTGATGACTGTTGTGAGTGGCGTGAGTGGTAGTGGAAAATCTACACTTATCAACGACATTCTTGCCAAAGAACTTTCTGCTCGTTTGCACCGCGCTCACTCAATTCCTGGTGCACACGATAACATCGAGGGCATTGACCAACTTGATAAGGTTATCGTTATTGACCAGTCTGCTATTGGCCGGACACCTCGTTCAAACCCGGCAACATACACTGGCGTATTTACTCCAATTCGTGAATTATTTGCAGGTACGCCTGAAGCGAATATCCGTGGCTATAAAGCTGGCCGCTTTAGCTTTAATGTTAAGGGCGGACGTTGCGAAAACTGTCAGGGTGATGGGGTTATCAAAATCGAAATGCACTTCTTGCCAGATGTGTACGTTACCTGTGATGTCTGTAAAGGAAAGCGCTACAACCGTGAAGCCCTCGAGATTAAATTTAAGAACGCCACAATTAGCGACGTATTAGATATGACTGTCGAGCAAGGCGCGAAGTTCTTCGAGAACATTCCGTCAATCGCTCGTAAGCTTAATACACTGGTTGAAGTTGGCCTCGGGTATATTCGTCTTGGCCAGCCAGCAACGACTTTTAGTGGCGGTGAAGCGCAACGAATTAAATTAGCTTCAGAACTTTCTCGCCGTTCAACTGGCAAGACGTTGTATATTCTTGACGAGCCAACTACCGGTTTGCACAGTGCTGATGTCAAACGACTTTTGGGTATTTTGCATACACTCGTTGAGGGTGGAAACAGTATGGTGATTATCGAACACAACCTTGATGTTGTTAAGAGCGCCGACTACGTTATCGATATGGGTCCAGAAGGTGGACAGGGTGGCGGTGTTGTTGTTGCAACCGGTACACCGGAAGATATTACTAAGGTCGCGAAATCATTTACCGGCAAATATCTTAAAGAACTACTTTAGGTATTTATTCTAGAGATTATCTTTAGACAAAATTAAAACGCTCAATTCAGACATTTCAATAACGGCTTTTTTGGAATCGTCGGCATGGATTGTTTCAATTGGGGTATCGTGAAAATCGCTACTGTAACCTTTCCAGCTACTGTTGAAGCGTACGCGCCATTCGCCGGAAAAGGGTAGTGTTAGCTCGTACTCTTTTAAGCGGCTTTTGTCGAAGTTAATAATAACAAGCGTGTCGTCAAGTGGGCCGCCTTTATCCCAGCGGTGAAACGCCATGACGTTATTATCGTTGTCGCGGTGAAATAGTTGGGTGAATTGGCCAATTAAGCCACGGGTGTTATCAAACCTATTGAGGCGTAGGTTAATGAGGTGTCGATGAGCATCGACGATGCCAGCGAATTGAGTCGTCTTGTCCCATTCGAGCATCTGCCAATCATTAAAGGATCCTTCTTGCATAAATTCCTGGCCCTGAAGCAGCATAGGGATGCCAGGTGCTGTGAGGGTGGCTGCACTGGCTAATAGGGTTCGTTGGCGGGCGAATACGCTGCCTGCGTTTCCGGGCGTGACTGCTTCGTTTAAGCGCACCGAGCCGTTGGCTGCGGTGTCGTGGGAGTCGCTAAAAATAACCTTATCGAACGCATCGCCTGTGTAGCTGTGTTCAAGTTCATAGGCAAATCCATCAAGTCGTGGCTGGTCGGGGTTTTTTGTAATAGCTAAACTATCGCGAATGACATGAGGGAAGCCAATTTCCCATTGGGCATTAAAGCCCATGCCATTTTTGTATGTAGGTTGGACGATGCCAGAGTTTGAAGAGTTGTCCTCGGCAATCATTAACGCGTTCGGGTTAATTTTATGAGCGAGCTCGTTAATTTCACCAAGCAAACTCCAGGCGTCAGTGATATCAAGTTCTGGTTTATCGTTATTGCCATCGGAGTTGCGCATATAAATTGTCGAGTCGACGCGTAAACCATCAATTTTAAACTCAGTCAGCCACATTGCGACGTTATCTAGAATAAATTGACGTACTTCAGAACGGCCGTAGTCGGGGCGACCTCCCCATGGCGTTACGCCGCGTTCATCATTATAGAAATAAATACCACCGCGTTCGTTTTCGCTCCAACCATCGTACTGCCATAGGTCGGTTTTGTTAAAGAAGTGGTTGTACACGACGTCTAGAACGACACCGATGCCTTTGCTATGGCAGGCTTTTACGAAATCAAGTAACCCGCGACGGCCACCATAGGCATGCTCGACAGAGAAGATGTAGTTAGGTGCGTAGCCCCAACCATGGCTTTGGGCCATGCTGGTAACGGGCATTAATTCAATGTAGTTAATGCCAAGCTCGACAAGGTAATCGAGCTTTTCGATTGCAGTGTAGAAGGTGCCTGCTGTTGAAGAGTCCGGGCGGTTAAAAGTACCGATGTGCATCTCGTAAATAATTGCTCGGTTGTGGTCGATGGCGCAAAAACCATCGGCGCCTTCCCACTCAAAATCTCGAGCTACGATAATTGACGCGCCGTTATCGGAGTCGGTGAGTTGTCGAGCGTAGGGGTCGTTGCGCCTTAGCTTCTCGTCGGTTTGGGTCGTAATTTCATATAAATACGATTGGCCCGGTTTGGCATTAACGTCATCGATAGTCCAATAGCCTTTACCGTCGCTGACCATGGCAATTTGTTCATAGTCAAATTCAACAGAAAGAAGTAGGCTCACAGACTTTGCAAACGGAGCCCATACCGCAAAGTCTACCCCATTGTCATGTAAGGTTGAACCGAGATGTTTATTTGTTTGATGGCCCATACTGCCTGTAAGTATGGTCGCATAAGCAGTATTTAGCAAGCAGTGAAGGGGGTTTATTTATGACCGAAAATAGTTTTGAATTGTCGTTTTGTGCCGTCCCAAATTGCATCACGATTCTTTTTGACTTTCAGAATATGAATTGCTGGTGGAAGTACGGATACGAGAATAATAACTGCAATAATCGGTAGAAGTACTGTATCGATTTCAATACCGAAGTGTTCGAATACTCCACCTAGTAAGTAGCCTGCATAGGTGACGCCAGCTGCCCACAAGAGTGCGCCTATAACGTTAAATGTAAGGAAACGACGGTAGTTCATATCGCTGGCACCGGCAACGATTGGTGCGAATGTACGGACAATCGGAATGAAACGAGCGATAATGATTGTTTTGCCGCCATGTTTTTCATAAAAAGCCTGAGCTTGCTTAATATAATCCGCTTTAAAGAAGCGGGCGTCTTTTTTGCGGAACAGCCGCGGGCCAAGTTTTCGGCCAAATGTATAGCCGACGCTGTCACCAATAACAGCAGCGATAAATACGATTAATACCGCAAGATGGATGTTTACGTTCAGGAATCCGGCACTAATTAGGAAGCCGGTCGTGAACAATAAACTGTCGCCGGGTAGGAAAAAGCCAATCAGTAAGCCGGACTCGGCGAACACAACAAGTGCAACGCCAATAATGCTAGCCCACTTAATAAATTCGATTAGATCAACACCTGGTATCATTGATAAAATTATAGCATGGACAGCCCTTTAACTCTATTCGTCAAACTTCGGTAATTATGCTATAATTGATGACAGTCTATTACAACAGTTTAAAGGGGAGACACATGCACGAAATTACATTAAATCTACACACACGTACAGCCACTGGCAAGAAGGTCGCAAACCTTCGCCAAGATGGTATTGTTCCAAGTGTTGTTTACGGTGGTCAAGATGAACCCGTATCGACACAATCTTCATTGGTAGAAACAATGAAAGTCGTTCGCGACGCTGGAAAGCACACTCCAGTGCACCTTGTTATCGATGGCAAGAAAAAGCTCGCTATCATTAAAGACGTCGAAATCGATCCTGTTAAACACGGTATCCTTCACGTTGCATTCCACGCTATTAAGCAAGGCGATGTCATTACTACTCAAGTGCCAATCGTACTTACTGGTATTGGCGAAAGCGCTGCTGAAAAAGCTGGCCTTATTGTATTGCAAGCTATCGAGCACCTTGAAGTTAAGGCAAAGCCTGCTTCATTGCCTGAATCACTTGAAATCTCAATTGCTGACCTTGCAACTGACGAAGACAAAATTACTGTTGCCGACCTTACGCTTCCAGAAGGTGTTGAGTTTGCTGACGTAGAGCAAGACCTTGAATTGGTTATTGCGAACGTTTACGAACCAGCTGCCCTTGAAGCTGCTAACGACGCTGCTGCCGGTGAAGCTACTATCGATGATGAAGTTGAAGCCGAAAACGGTGCCGACACTCCTCAAGATTCACAAGCTGAAGAAAAAATGCCTGGCGGAAAAGCGCAAGCTGAGCCAAAGCAATCTAACGTTGACGCTAACAAGTAGTCTCGTTTAGAAATAAAAAAATCCTGCTGGCAAACGCTAGCAGGATTTTTTATTTGTATATATTATTCCTCAATAAAACCGCCAGATTGGTGCGTCCAAAGCATGGCATATATACCACCGCTTTTAATGAGTTCTTGGTGGGTGCCGTCTTCGACAATCCTGCCCTTGTCCATAACAATAATACGGTCCAGCTTGGCAATTGTAGAAAGCCGATGGGCAATCACGATACTCGTACGGTTTTGCATTAATTTATCGAGTGCTTGTTGAATGAGCTTTTCCGATTCGGAATCAAGCGCCGAAGTTGCTTCATCTAACAATAGGATTGGCGCATCTTTTAGGATTGCCCGAGCGATTGCAATGCGTTGGCGCTGTCCACCAGATAATTTAATTCCTCTTTCGCCAACAATAGTATCGAGGCCTTCAGGGAGTTTTTCTATGAAACTCAGTGCATTGGCTCGAGTGGCAGCCTCGCGGATTTCTTTATCTGTTGCGTTCAGTTTTCCATAGCTAATGTTTTCGCGGAGGGTTCGGTGAAATAGGGTAGGTTCTTGCGGAACGTAAGCGATATTTTTCCGTAGGCTCTGTTGAGTGATGGTGCGGATAGGCTGGCCGTCGATAGCAATCGTACCAGCGGTGGCGTCATCGAACCTTAGCAGGAGTTTTGTGAGTGTTGTTTTGCCTGCACCGGATGTGCCGACTAAGCCAACCTTTTGACCCTTTGGAATATGCAGGCTAAGGGCCTCTAGTACGTTCACCTCCGAGCTGTCAGCGTAGGCATATACTACGTCGTTGAAATCAATTTCACCTTTTGTCACCACAAGCTCACGAGCATTTTGTGCATCGTTAATGCCGTTCGTTTGCATTAAAATTTCAGTCATCGGTGCAGCAGCCAAGAGAATCCGGTCGTAGCCATTGATGATGTCTCCAAGAGTGAATAGTTGCGTTGCAACACGCTGAAGGTAGGCGATGATGAAGATGGCAATGCCAAGTTCAAGGGCACCACTAGTAAGAAGCCCAGCAATGATAATGATTGCAATAATTTGTACGGCTGTCATCAAAGATATCCTAAGAGCGCCTTCGGCCGACATGATGCGAAAATCTTTTTGGTAGGCGTTGCGATATTTTTGAGTCAGCTTACTAAGCGACGAGTGTTCGGATTGTTCATTCGCGAATGTCTTTACGGTTAATGAGTTTGCAATTGCATCGGCCGCAGCGCCATTCACTTCACCAACAAGCCTTTTACGTTCAAGCCTATAGGGTAGGCGTACTTTCATTGAAATTCTAATTTGCACGAGGAGGGCGATGATAAGCGCCAGAATGATTGCGCCTAGCAACGGTGCGTGGAAGAAGATAATAGTAACACCACCTCCAACACTTAAGATAAACGAAATCGTACGAATGATAACGAGATCTTGTAAATCAACATGTGACGTAACGAAAGCGATAAAATACCCTGTCAGTGCACCAATTTTCTGATTAGAGAAAAAGTTTTGATCTTTTTGAAGTAACTGCTCAGCCGTAGCAAGGGTGAGATCTTGGCGCACACGCCCCTCGTGATAAATAGCACTTTGGAAGCCAAGCAGGTTAAATATTATGCCAGCCGCCGCCGCAACGCTAGCCAGTAATATAAAGTCCCAAAGCGCTTCCGAACCGCCTGAAGCAAACGTACCGATGGCTTGTGATAAAAAGTAAGGAACCGCAGTATCTATTAATAGTGATGAAATAGGAATACCGATAAACATCACTAAGAAGCTTATTCTGTATTTTTTTATTTGTTGCCAATAGAGTCGAACGGTTGTGCTGTTTGTTGACACTTGAAATGCCTCCCTTTGGGGTTATGAATTTTTGATTAAAGTAGGCGCTATTGGTTTGGCCGTCCAAACGTATGCACGTAGAGGACCCGCAGGTCATAGTTCCTGTAGTTTAGCGAAGAAAAGGGTGCTTGTAAACTATTTTATTAATTGGATGTAGTAATGGGCGAGCACTTGTTCAATGAGTACGACAGGAAGCGCTTTGTCGTTATCGAAGCGGAGAGTGCCCTTACCGGTGTTATAAGGCTCAATTTGCTTATATAAATTTGAGTCGTTTGGGGTTAATACTGCATACAGACCAATGTGTTTTTCGAAAGCGCTAAAAAATACTACCGGCCGCTTGCCTGGCTGCAGTCGATACGCAGGCATTTTATAGCTGATATCTTCAATAGCGGTCGGGAAGGTCCGCTGAATAATTTTTCGTAGCTGCTGCATGCGATATTGAGCTTGCTCGGGGAATTGTGCGATATACTCATCAACTCTGGGGTCTGCTTGCATTGTCATAGTACTAGTATACACCTGGATTTAAGGGGTTAAAAATGTTACAATGTTGTTGATGCAAAAGATTCTACTTTATTATAAATTTTCACCTATCAGCGACCCTGAGGCTGTTAAACTTTGGCAAAAAACATTGACCAATAGTTTAAACTTACGTGGGCGAATTTTAATTAGTAAACAGGGTCTTAACGGGACAGTTGGTGGCGAGATGGATGATTTAAAAGCATACATCAAAGCGACTAAAACCTACCCAGCCTTTAAAGATGTCGTATTTAAATGGAGTGACGGAACACGCGAAGACTTTCCGCGTATGAGCGTTAAAACTCGCCGAGAACTTGTTGGCTTTCAAAACAGCGAGGACGAATTTCAAGTTGATGAAAAAGGTGTTGTTGGTGGCGGTGTACACCTAAAACCAAAACAAGTTCATGAATTAGTCGAACAATTTGGCGATGACGTTATATTCTTTGATGGCCGCAACGAAAACGAAGCTAAAATTGGAAAATTCAAAAATGCAATTGTTCCAAATACCAACACTTCGCGTGACTTTATTTCAGAACTTGAAAGCGATAAGTACGACGACCTTAAAGATAAGAAAATAGTTACTTACTGTACAGGTGGTATTCGCTGTGAAGTTATTTCGGCTATGATGAAAAAACGTGGCTTCAAAGACGTCTATCAAATTGACGGCGGCATTGTTAAATATGGTGAAGCTTACGGTGATGATGGCCTTTGGGAAGGCAGCCTGCGTGTATTTGACGACCGTATGACAGTCGAATTTAGCGACCATGCCAAAACTATTGGCGAATGCTCACACTGCCAAGGCAAAACCAGTAACTTTGAAAACTGTGCCTGGGATAACTGTAATGAACTGGTTCTTATTTGTGAAAACTGTAAAGAAAATCCTGACCTTCTTTACCATACTGAAAACTGTCGTACGCAAGCCGAATTAGTGCTTGCATAAGCATATACACATTATTTATTTCTGAGAGTATAATGAGGGCATAACTTTAGGAGGTTATGTAATGGTAAAGCAACAACAAGGTTCTTTAGAGAAGCAGCTGTGGGGGCTGGCTATCGCTCAGGGCGTACTTGCAATATTATTTGGTATCCTAGCGCTATTTTGGCCAGGGCTTACCGTAGGGTTACTCATCGTATTCTTCGGCATTTTTATATTAATTTGGGGTATCGTGGGTATCATCACCAGCCTGACGAGTATTGGCAAAGAAAAGTTTTGGTGGCTCGAGCTACTATTCAGTGTTTTAGTACTTGGGCTTGCGGTATACATGTTGCGCAACCCAGTCGAAACCGCGACAGTCTTCATTTTCTTTATAGGTGTAACGTTTCTTGTGCGCGGAGTTGTTGATGTCCTTCAAGGGCTCTTTGACGGTGAGCGGACTGGACAGAACCGACTATTTCACGTTATCGCCGGTGTTATTGGTGTCCTTGCTGGTATCGTCACGTTGACCTACCCGGTTTCTGCTGGCGTTGCAGTTGTTTGGGTAGTTGGCTTGTATGCTGTGCTGTATGGCTCACTGCTTATTGCATTCTCGTTCAAGGCGCAAAACGAACTTAATAGGTAGTTCATTTGCCAATTCAACCATAATCGTCGCTTTTAGCAAGCGGCGATTATGTATTTTAGGTATAATGATTACAGATGAACCAGCAACTTGAAGCAAAGTTAAAAACTCTCCCACGCTCGGCTGGGGTTTATTTTCATAAATCTGAAAACGGTGAAATTATTTATGTTGGTAAAGCGGCGGTTTTAAAGAATCGAGTGCGCCAATATTTCCAAAGTAAACGCGATATGGATATTAAAACCCAAGCCTTGGTTGAAGAGATTTACGATACAGATTGGGTCGAGACCGAAAGCGAGCTCGACGCGCTGTTTCTTGAATCTGAAATGGTGAAGCGCTATATGCCTCGCTATAACATTTTGCTGCGTGACGATAAGTCGCAAATGTTTATCCGTATTGATATGAAAAGCGAATGGCCGACCGTAAGTTATACTCGAAACCCAGCCGACGATGGGGCCGAGTACTATGGCCCGTACTACAATGGCTTTGCTATCAAAAAAGCCCTCCGTTATTTACGAAAAGTATTTCCGTATTACACGAAGCCACCAAAAGAGGGTGCTCGTCCTGACCTTGATGCGCATATTGGGTTAAGCCCGCAGCCTGGCGTTACGAGCGAGGAATACAAAACCTCGCTTAAGCAACTGACTCGTTATTTTGAAGGTGGCCGAAAAGCGATTATTCGCGATATCGAAAAGCAAATGCAACAAGCTGCTAAGTCGCAAGACTTTGAGAACGCTGCTCGATATCGCAACAAGCTAAGCGACTTAAAAGCGTTGCAACAGCGCATTATGTTTGGTGATAAAGAATTCTTAGATATCAGTAAAGACAAGGCGCTTATTTTGCTACGCGATTTATTTTTGATGGAAAAAGTGCCGGTCCGTATTGAAGGTTTTGATATCTCACACATGAGCGGCACGAACGTTGTAGCTAGCCAGGTTGTCTTTTTGAACGGCGTCAGTAGCCGTAGTGATTATCGAAAATATAAAACAAAACTTGAGCAAAATGATGATTACGCCAATATGTACGAAACAATTTTTCGACGGTTGTCACCAAAGAATATTAAGGCTTGGGGAATGCCTCAACTATTGCTTATCGATGGCGGGAAAGGGCAATTAGAATCAGCTATTAAAGCCATGGAAGCTCAATCATTGCATATTCCCGTGATTAGCATTGCGAAGCGAGAAGAAGAGGTGATTGTTCATGCAACGAGGTCTAACATCGATACGACATATATCGAGTCGGTTCGTAAGCAGGCTGAAGCGGGTATTTTTGTTGAACGATCGAATGATTTTTATATTGTTAACCTCCACCCAGACCAAAGGAATGCTTCATCGCACTCCAAAAACTTACAAGGAAGTACTTTTAGTAAATATAGCGATCTAACAAAACTATTCCAGCGCATTCGCGATGAGTCACACCGGTTTGCCGTTAGCTACCACACGGTCCTTAAGCGACAAAAACAAACCGCCAGTGTGCTTGAAGAAATTCCAGGTATTGGCCCAACGACCCGCCGAACGCTTATTAAAAAACTCGGTAGTTTGCGCGCGGTCGAGGCTGCTACTGAAGCCGAGCTTGCGGCGGTGGTGGGCGAGAAGAAGGCGCAGACGCTGGTTCGTTTTCTTAAAGGCACATCATCCTGATTATGCTAGAATGACAATATAAGGAAATTCGAGTGGGAATACATAACTTCATAGCAAACACGAAAAAGACAGTCAAACGAAACCATGGATTCACCATGGTAGAGATAGTGATTGTTGTTGTAGTGATTGGTATTCTTGCCGGTATCACAATTGTGAGCTATGGCTCATGGCGAAAAAATATTTCTGAAGGTCAAGTAAAAAGTGACCTTAGCGGTGTTGCCAGTGCAATGGAGGGTGCGCGGAATTTTGGAAGTACCTATCCGACGTCACTCCCGACTAACTTTAAACCTTCCAGCGACGTGACTTTGACATATAAAAGTGGTGACGCTAAAACCTATTGTATTGAGGGTACTACCGCGCGAGACGCATCGATTATTTTCAGGTATGACATTTCCGAAAAGAAGGAGCCACAAAAGGGTGCCTGTACGGCCCATGGTGCATCCGTAGCTAACTTAATGCACAATCCTAACCCAACAGCTGGAACATATTGGAAGTCGAGCTCGACGAGCATCATGACACTTTCGTATGTAACCACTGCTGGCTATAATGCGGTTCGCTCCACCAGGCTTACGACGGCTAACGTGGCTCTGTATGGTGAGCGTAATGGTGTTGGTGTCGTGACGGGTTCAACTGGCGACCAGCATACAATCATGTTTACAATTGTCTCACCTGTTACAACCACGGTGACTTTCTTAGTAGGTTACGGTGGGGTTACTTCGACCACGACCTTATCTGGATCAAACCTGATTATTAACCTTGTAGCCAACGTGCCACAAACAATCACAAGGACTGTGACTGTTCCAAGTGGTATCACCGATCAGTCGCTTTACTTTAAAATTCTATGGGGACCAGGCGTTGGCGCGGTTGGTGATTATTTCGACCTTTACAGAATTATGTGGGTGCCCGGTGTCTATACCGGCGCGTATGGAGATGGTTATAATACCGCCGCCGGCTGGTCATGGGACGGTACGGCTAACATGTCTACCTCAACCGGCCCAACCCTATAACATTCACAGCATAGCTCGCACTGCGCTATACTGATTCTTATGGTATCGGCAAAGACATATATACAACGACGACAAAAACTCGCTCAAATCTTAGATGGCGAGCCGGCGATATTTACTGCTTTCAGTGCAATGCAACAAACGAATGATAGTTCTGGCCCATTTGTGCAAGAATCGAGCTTCTTTTGGTTAACCGGAATTACCGAACCAAATTGGAAACTTGTACTGCTGGATGAAAAAAGCTGGCTTGTTTCGCCGACAAAAAGTGACATTCATCTAATTTTTGATGGTGGTATGGCTGCTGACGACGCTCAGGACGTTAGCGGAGTAGATGAAGTTATTTACGACAACGATTACAAAAGCTTGCTAAAGAAGATTGCTGAAAAGCACTCGACGGTACGCACTATTCTTCGGCACCCACATTCAAACGATTACGACTTCGTTCTAAACCCGGCCTTGCAAAAAGCGCACTCGCAGTTGCAGCGATTGTTTTCTGAAGTAGTCGATTGCCGTCAGGAACTGTCCAAACTAAAGGCTATCAAATCTTCTGAAGAAATTGAACTTATTCAAAAAGCGATCGACATTTCGATCGATGGTTTTAACGAAGTCCGCGAGACATTGGCGATTTCTGAATATGAATACGAACTCGAAGCGACGTTGAGTTACTCGTTTCGATTAGCTGGCTCGGAGGGGCATGCCTACGAGCCGATTGTTGGAACGGGCAAGAATGCCTGCACGCTACACTACATTGCAAATAACGACCCGCTACCAATTGATGGCATGGTTTTAATTGATGCCGGTGCCCGAGTGGGTGGCTATGCCGCTGATATCACGCGCACCTATGCAATTGGAACGCCATCTCAACGCGAAAAAGATGTCCACGCTGAAGTTGAGAAAGCGCACCGGGCGATTATTGATTTAATTAAACCCGGAGCAAGTATTAAGCAGTACTCGGCAAGCGTTGATGAAATTATGAAACAAGCACTGCAAAACCTGAACTTGTTTAATACACCCGATGATTATCGCCGGTACTTTCCTCATGCTGTCAGCCACGGCTTGGGCATTGATGTGCACGATTCGCTCGGTGGCTTTGAAACATTTCTGCCTGGAATGGTTCTGACTGTTGAGCCTGGTGTTTATATTCCCGAAGAGGGGATTGGAGTTCGTATAGAAGACGATATTCTTGTGACAGAAGACGGAAATAGGAATCTCTCAGCCGCTCTGCCTACCTCTCTGTGATATACTAGTAACAATAATGAAGGCACAATTCCTTGTATTTCTGTTGCGTTGGGCGCTTACCACACTTGGTCTGTGGGTTGCTATTCGCTTACTTGGAACCGGATACGACAACATCGATGTTACTGCTGGTACTTGGGGCTTTTTGTTCGCCGGTCTAATCTTCTCGGTAATTAACAGTTTGTTTAAGCCGTTATTGGTCATTGTATCGTTACCAGCAATTTTGTTAACGCTCGGACTATTTACAATTGTAGTAAATGGCGTGATTGTATATATATCGCTGGCCCTCGCCCCTGGTGTAGCAATGTCATTTGGCAACTCAATTATTACCGGAATTATTCTAAGTCTGGTAAACTATATAGTAAGTGCTGCAGTAGAAATACGCAGTGAAACTAGTAGGAGTAACTAAATGAGTATCGACACAATTCTTCAAATCGTCATGATCGCTTCGGCTATCTTAATGGTTGTTTCAATTCTATTACAGCAACGTGGCGCAACGCTTGGTGCTGGTTTTGGTGCATCTGGTGAACTTTATACAACCCGCCGCGGTATCGATAAGAACCTCTTTGAAGTTACCGTAATTTTTGCAGTTATATTTATCCTGTCGATTCTGACCGGTTTACTTATTCCTAGCTAATAAAAAAGGTTGTACGCGTGGCAAATAACGAACCAGGTAAATGGCGTCGCATTCCAAAAATGAGTTTCAACTCAAAAGAACTTTCGCGTCGCATGAAGCGAGTCGAAGGTGCTACCGTCAAGCATGCTCGTCGGTTTGTTTTTAAGCGTCTCGATAATTTTCGAGAAGTCCGTCGCCGAATTGCCCTTTGGGTACTGGCGATAGGTGTTGTTATTGGCGCGACTGGTTTGCAGTATTTGTGGTATCAAAATAATTACCGAACGACGGCGAATGCAACCAATGGTACGTACGCCGAGGCTGTTCTAGGCCCGGTTGATACGCTTAACCCAATTTTTGCTAAATCAAGTGCTGAAGAGACGGCGGGTGAGTTGATGTTTTCTCGTTTAGTTACCTACGATAAAAGCGGTAAGCTCAATTACGACCTAGCTGACAGTATGATTGTTAGCCCAGATGGTAAAACCTATACCTTTACCATTCGCCCAGACGCTCGTTGGGATGATGGGTTGTATGTTCGTGCTCGCGACGTTGTATTTACTGTAAATACATTGAAAAACCCAGCCTCGCGTTCGACGATTACTGGTTGGGATAATGTGGTTGCGAAAGAAATTGATAGTCGCACAGTCGCCTTTGAGTTGCCAGCTGTATATGCCGCTTTTCCGCACGCCTTGCGTTTCTTGCCTGTCCTACCTGAACATATTTTGCGCGATGTCGAGCCAGCTGCCCTGCGAGAAGACGCGTTTAGTTCAAAGCCAGTAGGGAGCGGTGCATTTACTTTACGGCTGCTTCAGGAAGTTGATGCCGCTAACGGGCGCAAAATTATTCACCTTGCGAAAAGCGAATCGTACTTTAAGGGAACGCCGAAACTTGACCGTATTCAGCTGCATGTCTATAAAGATATCGATTCTGTAAAACACGCTTTAGCAACCTCTGAAGTAAACGCCGCAACCGATTTAACTGTCACCGATTCTAATGCGGTAAGTACAGAACGTTATAACGTTGAGCATCGCCCAGTAAATAGCGGTGTGTATGCTTTGATGAATACCACCAGCCCTGTGCTGCAAGACAAGAAGATACGCCAGGCGCTACAAACAGGTACTAATACAAAAGAAATCCGTAATAAACTTTCATCTGACCTGCCAGAACTTTACTTACCGTTTATCGATAGCCAAGTGTTTGGGAATAACCCAGCCAAGCCTGTGTACGACGCAGCCAAAGCTGGCCAGATGCTTGATGAAGCTGGCTGGGTGGTGCAGGGAAGTACTCGTATAAAGGACGGCAAGCCACTGACATTAAGCGTTGTCACGACAAAAAACAATGACTTCGAGACGGCGCTGGGTATTCTAGCGAAGCAGTGGCAGGCGCTTGGCGTGACTGTGTCGACAACCATTGTTGATCCAAGTGATCCATCTCAGAACGTTGTCCAAGATATTCTTCAACCCCGTCAATATGACGTACTACTGTACCAGTTAACTATTGGTGGCGACCCAGACGTCTATGCCTACTGGCACAGTTCACAGGCGGCATCAGGGCTGAACTTCTCGAATTACA
>Ga0247810_10000414_pt1 | contig 48866 bp, 32 predicted proteins | sample UWRJL119311C1_FD_179918 | JGI IMG/M metagenome (GOLD analysis project Ga0247810, IMG submission 179918) | Plant litter microbial communities from Arlington Agricultural Research Station in Wisconsin, United States - UWRJ-L119-311C-1 | ecosystem: Environmental > Terrestrial > Plant litter >...
AGGATTTGCATTCACTGTTAATGTTGCTGTCGTTGTTCCCGTACATCCAAGCGTTGTTCCTGTGATGGTATAAACGGTTGTTGCTGCAGGACTTCCGCTTACGGACTGCGTTGTAGTAGAAGCTAATCCTGTTGCAGGCGCCCAGGTATAAGCTGCTGCTCCCGAAGCAGTCATGATTACCGAGTCTCCATCGCAGATCGCTGCATCAGCAACCACCGGGACAGGGTTCAAATTAACCGTTACGGTTGAATTCGCTGTTCCGGTGCATCCTTCCGGGGTCGTTCCCGTTACGGTATAAACCGTTGTTGAAGCTGGTGTAGCGTTCACATTCGCTGTATTCAGAGATGACAAGCTCGCATCTGCGGCCCAGCTGTAAGTTGTTGCCCCGGTAGCCGTCAGCGCTGCTGTTCCTCCCTGGCAGATCGTAGGTGAATTCACCCCGACAGTCGGATTCGTGTTAACAGTAAGCGTTGAGTTGGCGGTGGATGTACAACCTTCTGCAGAGGTTCCTGTTACCGTATAGACCGTTGTTACCAAAGGACTAGCCGTAACTGCATCCACGTTCGTGGCCGAAAGCCCGGTGGCCGGTGCCCAGCTGTAAGTAACAGCGCCCGTTGCAGTAAGAGCTGCGTTTCCACCGTCACAGATCGCTTCGGAATTGACCGCCACAACCGGATTGGAATTTACGGTTACTGTTGCCGTTCCGGAAGAAACACAACCGTCTGCAGATGTTCCTGTTACGGTGTAAATGGTCGTTACTGCCGGTGTTGCATTCACTGTAGTTCCAGCTGTTGCAGAAAGTCCGGTGGCAGGTGACCAGCTGTAAGTAGCTGCCCCGTTTCCGGTGATCGGGGTCGTAGCTCCCGCACAAATCGTTGGCGAATTAGCTGTTACAACAGGTAAAGCATTCACGGTTACTGTTGAAATCGCTGTTCCGGTACAACCCGCAGCATCTGTTCCCGTTACGGTATAGCTCGCCGTAGCAGTAGGATTTGCAGTTACCGAGGTTCCGGCAGTAGAAGAAAGATCTGTTCCCGGCGACCAGGAATAGGTTGCTGCCCCGCTGGCTGTAAGTACCACTTGGTCACCGGTACAAATAGTCGGTGAATTGACAGCAATAACAGGATTCGGCCCGATCGTGACAGTGGAGGTTGTACTGCCGACACATCCGGCGGCATCAGTTCCCGTTACGGTATAAATCGTGCTCACCGCCGGTGTAGCAACAACATTCGAACCGATAGTTGCAGAAAGTCCGGTGGCAGGCGACCAGCTGTAAGTTACTCCGCCCGTTACATTCAGTGCTGCAGATCCTCCCGCACAGATAGTTGGTGAATTCACATTCATTACCGGTGTTGCTCCGACAGTTACTGTTGTTGTAGCTGTATTCTGACACCCCACAGCATCCGTTCCTGTTACAGTATACGTAGTAAGTCCTACAGGAGGCGTAAAAGCCACATTGTTCGTTACGCCGTTGTCCCAGGTGTAAGTAGCTGCTCCCGAACCGAAAAGCGTGGCGTTGCCGCCGTTACAGATCGTTTGCGCAGGTCCCGCATTTACAGCTGGAAGAGCATATGTGAAATTGGTCGAAGCGCTGGAAGTACAGACGGCCGTACCGAAAGTTGTTGTAGCCGTTTGTGTAAATGTCGTTGTTCCCGGGGCAATTCCCGAAGCAGAGCCGTTCGCGAGCGTTCCGTTTGCAATGGTTGAAGCAGGCGCAGATGTCCATTGCAGCGTCGTTGCGGCGTTGATGGTAATCGGAGTGGTGAAACCTGCTGCCGGCGGAACCTGGAAGATCGAAGCTGTTGCTGCATTACAGGAATTATCGTTGATCACCGAGTTAATGGCCCCGGAAGTGTAATTGATCACTGTTGGCGAACCGCATACGGCTGCCAGGTTCGAGAAGGTAATGTTCGCATTTGTTAAGGCGCCCACATCGGCACCGATACAATCGTAAATCTGTACACGCCATCCGCCTGAAGCAGCATTACAACCAACCAGGCCTCCCCAGTTAATGGGAATTCCCGCTGCACCGTAGCTACTGTAAACGCCGGTTAACGGAACAGGTGCAGGTGCGCAGATACTCAGGTTAGCTGCCGGAGTATTCGTAAAACAGAGGTTATTAACGTTATCACCGCCATTGCAGACCGGTCCTTCGCCGATTACCGCCGGATTCGGAGTAAGCAATACCAGCGGGCTTCCGCAGGATGCTGGCCCAACAAGGTAGAAGGCAAGGTCGGAAACATAGGTGTGATTGGCAGACAGGCAAACCTGGATAGTTGTTGCCGGAGTGATCAGCGATTCCGGCGGCGGCGGATTGAAATAAGTAAAGCTGCCGGTCGTATTGATCGTTGATGTGAGATTTACTGAGCTGCAGGCTGTTCTGTTATTGGCTGCCGTTACTACTGTATTGAGGTTCCAGACCCAGGCAACAAAGCAATTCACTACGATGTTGTTCACGTCGCGGATCTCTACGCGGTAACCGTCGCTTGCGAGGCCGTTGATGGTGGAAGTAGCTCCGTTCGAACTGGAAAGCGGCTGCCAGGATGCATTCGCTTCATTGTGAAAAAACCAGTTGAAAGTGTAAGGTCCCGTTCCTGCATTCGGTGTTGCAGTGAGGCTTCCCTGTTGCGTGGCAAGTGCGGTTCCACACCAGATAAAAATCGTATTGTTCGGAGTTCCATTGGTGTAAGCAGTCGTGGCACTGCCTGAATTTCCGTTTGCGGTAATTTGTGCGAACATGCCGTTCACACCTGCGATCGCAAGTAAAAGTAGTAGTAAACGTTTCATGCTAGTGTGTGTTAGTCATAAGTAGATCTCTTCGTTCCTCGATCCGCGCCTTTTCTTCCGAATAATACTGAAGCTTTTGCAGGTCTTCCGGCGTGTTGCCGAGTGTTGAGATCTTATCCTCAATGGCAGATAAGGCATCAATGCATTCCGGGAGTGTCCAGTCTGTGAGCGATCTCGCAGGATTCGCCGGAACTGTAGCAGGATTTGAAACGATTCCTTCGACACCGGTGGCACGGTGAACTGTTACTCCGTTCTCAGTTGTGGTAACTTGCTGAGCGAAAGAAAACAGGGGAAGAAAAAAAACCGGGTAAATGAAGCAGTTTATTTTCATAATCTGAAAATTAAAAGGTGTGTGTCTATCCGGTATACGTTGCGGTTTCTGATGGGTTGCTAACAATTTGGCTGAAAAAATGTTAATAAAAATAGTTTAACATCTCAGCAATGTATGATTCTGAAAATTTACGCCGCAAATTGTTGATTATGAAGAATTTTTAGTGATAATTGCAATAATGCCTGTCGACAGCAACTATCAGCCACCTAGAAACGTGAATGTTATACGTTTGAACAGATCACTATTTCTTCCGGTAAAAGCTTCCCATTCCGATGTTACTCTGATGAATACTACTCTCACATCAATGAACTACCGCTGTCATACTGCCTGATTCCACGTACTATACATACATCCCACGAACAGAAAACAGCACCAAAATTCCCGGCTTCACGATGCATCGACTACAGACTCAGGACTGGAGACTACCGACTACAGGAAATCCGTAACTTTGCTTACAAATTGAGAGTACATGTCTGCGAGTGAATTGAAATTCTGTGATGATCTTTTTAACCGAAAGCGTTTTCAAACACGGGAAGTGAAAGTCGGAAACGTAACAATCGGCGGTGATCAGCCTATCCGCATACAATCCATGACAACCACCGATACGATGGATACGGAAGGTTCCGTGGAACAATCCATCCGGATGATAGACGCCGGCTGCGAGCTTGTGCGACTGACTGCTCCGAGCAAAAAGGAAGCGGAAAATCTCGGGGTGATCAAACAGGAGCTGGTAAAACTCGGATACACGACCCCGCTGGTGGCAGATATTCATTTTACCCCGAATGCAGCCGAAGTAGCAGCTCGCCTGATCGAGAAAGTAAGGGTAAACCCCGGAAATTACGCCGACAAGAAAAAATTCGAAGAGATTGTTTACGACGACGCCAGCTATGCGGCAGAGCTTGTCAGAATAGAAGAAAAATTCACTCCGCTTGTTTTGCTTTGTAAAGCAGAGGGAACAGCCATGCGGATCGGAACCAATCACGGATCGCTTTCTGATCGCATTTTAAGCCGTTTTGGCGACACACCGGAAGGAATGGTGGCCTCGGCTATGGAATTTATAGAAATATGCCGTAAAAACGATTATCACGAGCTGGTCATTTCCATGAAAGCCAGCAACACAATCGTCATGGTACAGGCTTACCGGCTGTTAGTTGCCTCCATGAAAGCGGGCGGGATGAATTATCCCCTGCACCTTGGAGTAACTGAAGCTGGCGATGGTGAGGACGGCAGAATCAAATCAGCAGTCGGGATCGGAGCTTTACTGGAAGACGGAATGGGCGACACCATCCGTGTGTCTCTTACGGAAGACCCTGAATTTGAAATTCCCGTTGCGAAAAAGCTGGCCACTAAATTTGACCAAAACACACATTCGAAAATAGAATTTAGTTCAACTAATAAAATATACTACTATTCTTATAATCGTAGATACTCAAATGAAATTCAAATTGTTGGAGGAAAACACCATCCGGTAGTAGTAGCCGATTTATCAGGAAAAAAGCACATATCACCAACTAATTTATTTGCATTCGGCTACAATTATTCTGTGGATCTGGACAAATGGAATCTACAGGACCAGGCTGCCGATATCCTTTACACCGGCGATCAGGAACTCGATTTCGAAGTGCCCGGAACATTGAGGGTTTTGCAGAATTACGCGACCTGGAAATCCAAAAAGACTGCGTCCATAATTCCTTTCTGCGAACTTTCAGAATACCGGGAAATAGAAGGTCAGCAGGCTTTCGTTCGTATCAACCTCGATGAACATTATGATACCTTAAGCTTACCGACAGAATCGGTAGTGTTCATAATCGAAACGATAAACCAACAGAAAACACAGATAATTCGCAAATTTCAATATGAATTATTGGAAAACGGCAATTTATCTCCCGTCATTTTAAAACTTGACTATTCATTTGATGAAGTCGAATTGACTCAACTGTATGCAGGAAGTGACGCAGGAATTCACCTCATAGATGGATTCGGGGACGGAATCTGGCTCACAGCCGCCATTCCAAATACTGCTATCAATTCTCTTGCTTTTGGAATTCTCCAGGCTACGCGAACACGGATTTCAAAAACGGAATACATTTCCTGTCCTTCCTGCGGGCGTACACTGTTCGATCTCCAGGAAACCACGGCAAAGATCCGCGCAAAGACTTCGCACCTTAAAGGAATCAAAATAGGCATCATGGGATGCATTGTAAACGGTCCGGGCGAAATGGCCGATGCTGATTATGGTTACGTTGGAACAGGAATAGGCAAAATCCATCTGTACAAAGAAAAAGAAGTCGTTCGAAAGAATGTTGCTGAAGCAGATGCTGTGGATGCGCTAATCGACCTGATCAAAGAATACGGAGATTGGGTAGAGCCGGTTAATTAGCAATCAGCAATTGTAGGAAAGAAATGAAATCCTTCCCGATGCTACTTTACTGATTTCACACTGCTCGATCTGATAACGGAATAGATAACCAGAATATGGTCTGTTTTAAAGAACAGACCATTCCAACGTTTAAACCGCGAGAAAAGTTAAAAATTTCACTTGAATTCTGGTTAGATCCGGCAGTCGGCAAGGTGTTTTCCTTTCATCAGTCGTAAAACGCGCTCAAAAAGCTTTAAAACACTATTTTTTCCTAAAAACATATATCTGAGAACTGCATTTACCGTTTTTTGCGCGTCTGTTTGATTTGTTTCCAATTTTAAAAGCATTTAATAAAGAACCGCCCTTATATTTTTCACTCAACATGGAAACATAGTAAGCATCGAATTTCATCGGCAGCATTTTTTCCAGGGTCAACCCAAACTGTTCAACAAACGGAATAATTGAAGCAGGAGAAAAATGATAAAGGTGTCTTGGAACATCATAAGCCGCCCAGAATTCTTTATAGTATTCCGCATCATAAGAAGTGTAATTCGGAACGGCGATGATGAAAACTCCACCTGATTTAATTAGTGAAACAAATTGTTCGGTATCACTCTTCAGGTCATAAACGTGTTCCAGTACATGCCACATCGTTAAGGCATCATAGTTTTTTTTTGAAAGAGAATAAAGCTCCGACAGATCTTTTAGCTCTACTTGCAATTGATCTTTCCCTACATTCCTGGCATCAGGATCTGGCTCGAGTCCTAATACAGAAAACCCATTATCTTGAGCGCGTTTCAGGAAATGACCGGTTCCGGCTCCTACATCAAGCAGTTCCTTTCCCTCAACAAGACTCTGAACCAATTTCACTTTCTGGTTAAGCGTGTAGTTGCGAACAACATTATAAACTGAGTTTACGATGCCCTTCTTAGTTGAACTATGGGAAACATAATCTTCCGATTTGTAATAATTGCCGATTTCATCCTTATCCGGTCTTGGAGTTGTGTAAATCAATTCGCAGTTAGAGCACTTCAAAAGCTGGAACACTTCTCCTGTGAGGAAATGATCTTTGACTTCTAAGTAAGGAATTGCTTGATTGGAGCCACAAGCAGGGCAGGAGTTTTGTTCGTTTTGTTCCACGTGAAACTTTTATCTTCCTAGATGAATCAATAATACCGAAATATCGCTGGGCGAAACGCCACTAACACGGGAGGCCTGTCCGATAGTGACGGGTTTAATCTTTGTGAGTTTTTCCTTGGCTTCTATACTCAGGCTGGCTAATTTCCAATAATCGACTGCTGCTGGAATGGCAAGCTCATCCAACCTAGCGACTTTCAAAGCAACTTCTTCCTCACGCACAATGTAACCTTCATACTTCAGCAAGATTTCTGCCTGCTCTACAGCTTCATCATGTTGTAAGGATAATTGATCGGCAAGTTCTTTTACGGACTCACTCATGGATAATACATGATCCATCGTAATATGTGGTCGCGTAATAACTGCAGAAAGTTTTACCTGTTGGGTCAAAGGAGCACTTCCCATACTTTCCAGCACCGGATTTGCCATTAACGGAGAAACGCCTTCTTTTCTCAACGCAGCAATAAGCTCATTAGCCGCGCGCACTTTAGTGTTTACACGTTCCAAAGCGACATCGTCCTGTAAGCCCAAATCGTGGGCCATGGGAGTTAAACGAATATCCGCATTATCCTGGCGAAGCAAAATTCGATATTCGGCCCTGCTTGTAAACATGCGATAAGGTTCCTGTGTTCCTTTCGTAATAAGGTCATCAATCAAAACACCAATATAAGCGTCACTTCGACCTAAAATCAACGGATCTTTTTCGTTTACCTTCAGGTGAGCATTGATTCCAGCCATTAATCCCTGGCAAGCAGCCTCTTCATATCCGGTTGTTCCGTTGATCTGACCAGCAAAATACAATCCTTCCACCAATTTCGTTTCAAGTGTATGTTTCAACTGGGTAGGAGGAAAGTAGTCGTATTCGATCGCATAACCAGGACGAAACATTTTAGCTCGTTCAAATCCTTCGATCGATCGCAAAGCTTTCAACTGGACTTCCTCCGGAAGCGAGGTCGAAAAACCATTCACGTAAATCTCAACCGTATTCCAGCCTTCCGGTTCAACGAAAATCTGGTGACGATCACGATCCGCAAAACGATTGATCTTATCTTCAATACTAGGACAATATCTAGGCCCTGTACTTTTAATCGCACCATTGAACATTGGGGAACGGTCGAAACCTTCCCTCAGGTATTCATGCGTAGTTTCATTCGTATAAGTAACATGGCAAGGTCTCTGGTTCGCCAACGCCTTTGTATCGCTGTAAGAAAACTTCGAAGGATTTTCATCACCTTCCTGGATCTCCATTTTTGAATAGTCGAGCGAACGCCCGTCAACTCTCGGCGGAGTTCCTGTTTTCATTCTTCCCGATTCAAATCCAAGGGCAACGAGATCTTCGGTAATTCCATAAGCGGCCTTTTCAGCAGCACGCCCACCTCCGAATTGTTTTTCACCCAAATGGATCAAGCCATTCAGAAAAGTTCCGTTTGTAAGAACAACCGACTTTCCATAGATCGGAAGACCAAGCCCGGTTCTCACACCAATCGCCCGGCCATTTTCAATGATCAAACCAGTCACGGTGTCCTGCCAGAAATCCACATTCAGATTTCTCTCAAGCAGCAAGCGCCACTCTTCAGCAAACTTCATTCTATCATTCTGCGTTCTCGGCGACCACATCGCAGGACCTTTTGACCTGTTCAGCATCCGGAATTGAATCGCGCTCAAATCAGAAACAATTCCACTTCCACCACCAAGCGCATCAATTTCGCGCACAATCTGACCTTTTGCAACTCCACCCATCGCAGGATTACAACTCATCTGCGCAATGGTATTCATGTTCATTGTTACCAACAACACACTACTACCCAATTTGGCAGCAGCATTCGCGGCCTCGCATCCAGCGTGACCACCACCCACAACAACTACATCATATTCTTTCAACATCACACTTCATGTTTCACGTGGAACAAAATTACGACAGTTTCGATCAGGTTTTACAAATGTTCCACGTGAAACAAACGCAGAGCAAGCATCTCGTCTTCCTTTCCACGCATCTGTTTTTCATCGGCCTCGGACTTATCCTTGTACCCACACAAATGAAGAAGCCCGTGAACACACACGCGATTCAACTCATCTATAAACTTGAGCGAGAGCTCATTCGCATTATCCTGAACACGATCAACACTGATAAACAAGTCACCACTCACGACATCTCCTTCAGAATAATCAAACGTAATGATGTCCGTGTAATAGTCATGATCCAAGTGTTCCCTGTTCATTTCGAGCAAATGTTCATCGGAACAAAAGATCACATTCACATCTCCAAGCACCTTCTGTTCTAGATCAGCAACATGCTTAAACCATGCAAACAAAAATTCCGGGTTGATACCCGGAACTTCTTTAACATCTTCTATATGTATTTCAACCATTACTTATTAAATAAGACCGTAACCCTGTTACCCGTTTCGTTGTATTCAACTTCATCAGCCAGGTGACGCATCAGGTAGATTCCACGTCCGTTTTCCTTTTCTATATTCTCAGGAGCAGTAGGGTCGGGGAGATCGTTGGGGTTAAATCCAGGACCTGCATCTTCAATGCTAAAACAAAAAGCTTCAGAATCATCGTAAACCGCTACGGCCACCGGCGCCTCCTTATCCATTTTATTTCCGTGAATAATTGCATTGTTTACAGCCTCCGTTACAGCGATCAGGACATTTCCGTAGATGTCTTCATGGACACCAACCGACTGACAAATCTTGTCGATCAGCGATTCAACTACGGGTAAATTTTCCAGTTCAGAACAAATGGTTAACGAATCAATCAATGTATAACCTTCCTTCATCTCAAACAATACAATTAATAAGTACTACTGAGCTCGGTTGAAATACTCGCTTGCTTTATCCTTGTAATACTTCGATAACATCGGATCTACAGAGCGGAGTAATTCTACTTGTCCAAGCTTTTGACGATTGTACTCATCAAACCGAATAAGGTTACCATAATTTTTATCTTTTCCGGTTTCCGCTTCTCTTTTTTCCTGAAATCCTCTTTCCTTCAAGGCCTTCTCACTCTCCAGTAAACGGGTCAGGATGTCTTGTTGGCGACGCACCATTTCCGGGCTGAACTTCTTATTAATAAGATCTTTTTCCTGCTGCTCCAGCTCTTTGATAAGCGGATTCAGTCCGTTGCCTTTGCCCTGACCTTCCTTGTTCATCTCATTCCGGATCTGCTCCAAACGCTGACGAATGGCCGTTTGCTGAGCTGCCATTTTCGCGATCTCCTTGTTACCCAGTCCTGGCATTCCTTGTGCACCGGGCTGGCCTTGCTGGCCCTGACCAGGTTTATCACCGGGTTTCGTTCCACCAGGATTTGGACCTTTTTTCATGTCCTCAAGCTGCTTTTTGAGCATTTCTTTCATATCGCCAGGAGACATCTGACCACCACTAGGCTTGCTGCCGGCTCCTCCCGGATTATCGCAGGAACCGTTTCCTTTCTTGTCGCTTTGAGATTGCTGCTGCATACTCTGCAGGCTTTCGTTCAAAAGGAGGGCAAGGTTGTTATAGCTTGTCATGACCAGTTGCTGGTGCTGACCGAGCTCACGTCTTCTGTGTTCATCCACTTCGTCCACGATCAAACCGAAATTGCTCCTGATCTCTTTCAGCTCTTTGTCAATAAACGTAGCGATCTTAGGCTGTCGTTTGGCCAGTGCCAGCAAACTATCCTCGACGACTTTCGTGTCGTCAATAATACTTCGCTGCTTCCTTCCCAGTTTCCTGTAAGCAGGATCCGTATCTTTTACCTTCACAAAAGCCTGGAGATTATCTTCCTGGCTGAAGCTCAAAGCCATCAGGTTTTCCAGCAAAACACGAAGCAATCCCATGTCTTCCTCGTTCTGCTTCTGGTTTGCTTGCTTCTGCTGATTGTCCATTTTATCAGCCAGCTGTTTCATTTCGTCGGCAGCTTTTTTCTGCTGTTCACCCGCTTTACCCGGTTTTCCTTTCTCCAGTTCTTCAGAAGATTTATCCAGTTTCTCATCGATCGATTTTTCTTCTTCCTGGAAATCTCCCAGGTCCATCGGACGTTCAAGGTCTTTATTGAGCTTATCCAATTCGTTCAGATCCTCTTTCATCTGGTCGAATTTCTTATCGATCTCCTTCTGTTGCTCTTTCGCTTTTTCCTCTGAGACCTTCTTTTCCTCGATCGCCTTCTTCAGGTCTTCCTGCTCTTTGGCCAGCTCACGAAGCTCTTTCTCCACGTCATCGATCTTCTCGTTTACCTGTAGACGTTTCAAAGATTCCAGCGTTCGATTAAGCTGTTCCTTCATCTGCTCGGCAGATTGATCCAACTTTTCAGATTCCTGTTTCATCTCCTGCTGATTGTTCTCACGCAGCATTTTCTCGAGGTCTTCCAACAGTTTCTTCAGCTCGTCGTCCATTACTTCTTTCATGAGATCCTCGATCATCTGCTGCTGTTTGAGCAACTCTTCGTCCATCTCGGAAAGCTTGTTCTTTTCCTCTGTATTTTCCTTCAGCTTCTCCTGAACAGCCTCCATTTCCATCTGGAGTGACTGCTGTTCCATTTGCAATTGCTGGATCTGCTCCATCGTTTTGAAGTCGGCTTTAGACTGGCTCATCATAGATTTCTGCAGCTTATTCACATCCTGCTGAAATTTTTCCGCTTTACGCATCAGGTCCTGCAGGGAATTCTGAACATCCTTCTGTACTTCATCCCGCTTCTCGTTCAGCTTTTCTAAGGTAGGAAGCTCATAAACGAAAGCCTGAGATCGGGTAGACTTAGAACCATTCACACCATCGTTATCAGAAACCATGAAATAGTAAGAGATCTTGTCTTCAACATCCAGATCTTCACGACTGAAATCAACACTGAAAACGAATTTATCCGAAGTTCCCGACACCTTTTTAACCGTTAGGCTTCTCTTGATATCCTTGCCTGTTTTCTTCGAAATAACGTAGTGAAAAGTGAGATTAGACAGACCGTAATCGTCCGAAATAAGTCCTTCAAATGAACGAACTGACTTCTTCAGACTGTCAATTGATTCATTGACGAAAACAGTCGGAAACGCGTCCTTAATGACCTTCAACTGTACAGAAGCAGTATCGGATTTCGATGTAACCGCATTCTTCATAACGAAGCGCATCTCACCGGAAGTCTTGTATTTGCCGGAGAAAGCAACCTCACCGGAACTGTAAACCCTAGCAGTATCATTCCAAAGAATAGCAACGCTTTTTACGTTCTTGGCAGAGATTTTCCAGTTCACCTTCGTTCCTTCCGGCAGATCGAGATCGGCAATGTTGGAAACGATCTCACTTTTCCTGTTCAGGTACTTGGGGTAATCGATCTCTGCTACCAGCTTGCCCAGCGAAGATTTACCAATTACACTGATGTGGTAATTCTGCGAATTCACGTCTTCCGATTCAAAGTGGAAATCAGAAGAAGCTTTCAAATTATCGAATGTATATGAAACCTGATTCTTGCGCGTTTTCTTCATCAGGAAACGGCCGCGGTCAGAAACAATGTAGACTTTATCAGGAACATAAGCTCCGGAGATCACGGCTTCTATCGAAACAGATTCGCCTTCGTCAACAGCCTGGAGATCGGAAACGACCTTGAATGAAAAAGGTGCCGGCTGAGCCTGCTCATAATTAACAACACTTGACGATCCATCGATCAGCCAAGACGGTACGAAGATTCCTATAAGAATAAACAATAAGGCAACCGGGATCACATAACGCAGGTAGCGCTTCGATTCCTGGTAGCGAACAGCATCAACGAACGCAACTGCTGTCAATTCGTTGGAACGTTGCGCAACACTTGCGCGCAACAATTCGAAACTACGATCTTCAGGATTATTTACTTCATTGAGCTGAAGCGTATTTAAAAGACGGTCGGAAATATTCGGAAAGAAAGAACCGATAATTCCCGCAGCCTGCTTACGATTGATCCGTTTGCCGAACGCATACAGGTTCAACAACGGCTTCAGAAAATAGCGCGTAAGAATAACGGCATTTCCCAGGAGGAAAATTACCAGGAGTACCAGACGAATCGTCGAGCTGAAGCGCCCGAAGTATTCCAGTCCGCTGACAAGCAGCCATGAACCCAGTAAAAATCCTGTGAACACCAGCACTCCTTTGAGCATTTCATTCTTGTAATACTTACGAATGAATGCGTCAATCTGCTCGATTAAGCGATCAAAAGCCGACATATAAAATCTCAAATTAAACCAACAACTTACTAAGTTACGACAGATCGTTCAAATGATTCGTACGAAAACCACTGTGTGATACACTTTTCCGGCAAAAACGCTCAATTAATACTTATTTTTGCCATCCAAAACCAACGATAAAAATGAGTTCAGAAGGAATACGCGTACGTTTCGCACCATCGCCAACAGGCCCTTTACACATGGGTGGCGTCAGAACAGCTTTATACAATTACCTGTTTGCCAAACACAACAACGGGAAATTTATTATACGTATTGAAGATACTGACCAGAAACGCTTTGTTCCGGGAGCACAGGAATATATAATGGATGCACTGAGCTGGTGCGGAATTATCGCCGACGAAGGTCCCGGTATAGGAGGAAATTACGGTCCTTACGTTCAGAGCGAGCGAAATGATCTTTATAAGCCTTATGCCGAGCAGCTTGTAACAGATGATAAAGCTTACTATGCATTCGACACGGCTGAAGAGCTGGATGCTGTCCGTGAACAGGCCAAACAAATGGGAATGCCCAACTGGCAGTACAACAGCATCACTAGAACGACTTTGAAAAATTCCCTGACACTTCCTGCAGATGAAGTGCAAAGAAGGATCGCAGCCGGAGAAGAATACATTATTCGTATGAAGATGCCCCGCAATCAGGATGTTCGTTTTGAAGATGAGATCCGCGGATGGGTGGTTGTGAACACTAATAATCTTGATGATAAAGTGCTGTTCAAAAGCGATGGAATTCCAACTTACCACCTCGCGAATATTGTGGATGATCATTTGATGGAGATCTCACATGTGATCCGCGGTGAAGAATGGTTGCCTTCTGCTCCTTTACACGTCTTGCTTTACGAAGCTTTTGGCTGGACAGCTCCGAAATTCGCCCACCTTCCTTTATTGCTTCGCCCGGATGGAAACGGAAAATTATCCAAGCGTGACGGAGACCGTTTAGGATTTCCTGTTTTCCCTACGAACTGGCACACCGCTGAAGGAGAATTGTATTCGGGATACCGCGAGAACGGCTATTTCCCGGAAGCATTCATCAACATGCTTGCTTTCCTCGGATGGAATCCGGGAACGACACAGGAGATTTTCTCTATGCCGGAGCTTATCGAATCATTCAGCCTGAACAGGGTTGGAAAAGCAGGAGCTAAATTCGACGCCGAGAAAACAAGATGGTTCCAGCAACATTACCTGAAAGCTACTCCTGATGCAGAGTTAGCTCAATTACTCAAAAAAGAATTCAATCTTGCGGAAAGTGATGAGAAAATAGCTCAGTTCTGTCATCTTATGAAAGAGCGTGCAACCTTCGTAAAAGACCTGATGGCTGAAGGAAAGTACTTACTCGAGCGTGGAAACGGATTTGATGAGCAAACTGTTTCGAAGAAATGGAAACCGGAATCAGGTGAATTGATGACAGCCTGGAAAGAGCGTCTTTCTGCTGTTAATGACTTTACGCCGGAAATCCTCGAAACAACATTCAAAGCCTTCCTGGAAGAAAAGCAGCTGGGAATAGGGGCGGTGCTTCCATTATTCCGATTGCTGGTAACAGGAGCCGGAACAGGACCGAGTATGTTCGAGATAGCCGCATTCATCGGAAAAGACGAAACCATTTCCCGAATGGAAGCAGGAATAGCAGAGCTGAAATAATGAAACACACGATAGAAGTTAACAATATCAAGGTTTATGCTTTTCACGGCTGCCTGGAAGAGGAAGCCCGCATAGGTGGAAACTATAGCGTCAACGTGGCTATGCGTACCGATTTTACCGAAGCTTCACTGGAAGATGATCTGGCTAAAACCATTAATTATGTAGACGTCAATCGGATAGTGTCCGAAGAAATGGCTATCCGTTCGAAACTCATAGAGCATGTGGGGCAACGGATTGTTTCACGTTTGCTTTCTGAAATAAAAGACATAGATGCTTTAAGGGTTAAAGTCGTGAAAATCTGTCCTCCTATAAACGGCGACGTAGAAAACGTGGCTATAATAATAGAGGAAGGCAATTGGTAAAAGAAAAAAATTAGTATTTTTGTCACCGCTCGCATGGTCTCCTGTCAGTCAGCCGACTGATAAGGCAATGTTGAAAAATGGTTTCGTGTCAGTCAGCTGACTGATAAGTCATCGTTCAAAAAACGGTTTCGTGGCCGAGCGGCTAGGCAGCGGTCTGCAAAACCGCGTACAGCGGTTCGAATCCGCTCGAAACCTCAAAAAACCCGTTGTTTACGCAGCGGGTTTTTTATTTTCACACTTATTTATTTCCACCGGTTCTTGTTTAAGCGCTTCCTATTTTTTATATTGAGCATGTTATAATACAGCATTCAACTGTATAATTTAGGATTACAAGAATTGCTTTCCGCCGCTTTAAGACCGCTTTATCTCCGCTATAGGACCGTTGTATGTCCTTTATTCCTCCATCCTGTATACATCCCGGATATACCTATGACAAGTGTGGGGTAAGCATTGCCCCTATGCAGGACAGCAATGGAACGGGAGGTATGCGGGGATTTGCATATAGAATCGCTCCTCCAGCTGTCCTCTTTGAAGGAAGCTTTCATCCTCTAGTAATAGATCTCCAACAAGATCGGCTTTGCCTGGCTGTCAATGTATTGTTCCAGTTTCGGGAAAAATGCTTCGGAAACCATCGGGCAACCGAGGCTGTTGCAGATCGGGTAGCTCTGCTCTTCGTCAGGAACACAGGAATAGCGGTGCAGCACTACATATCTCTCCAGGGCTTTACTGTTCGTAGGATCGAGCCCATTCAGCTTAAAGGACCTTCCGAAGCTTCCCTGGTAAGAAGCCCCGACTTTGTAAGTTCCGAGGGATGACATATAAGAATTAGGAATATTGCTGAACTGCAGACTGTCTGCTTTCTCCGTTTCAGATCCGGAGCCGTGAGCAACCAATGCGCGATCGATGATCGAATCCTTCGTAAGATCGACAACGAAGAAGCGGTAATACCTCGAAGGAATACGCATATCGATGAAGAAGGCAATATTCGGACTGTATTTTCCGCTTTGCTGCTTCAGGTATTTTTCAAGAGTCGCAATTTGCACAGGAAGCTCTGCCGACAGGCGCGTGGAATCATAATCCGAAGGAACCGGTTCTCCAAAAGAAGTATAATCGGGTTCCTCACTTTTAGTGGAAGAAGATGCGGAACATTGCAGGATGAGCAATGAAAACAGAAAAAGGACGGTAGTAAATTGAAAAGCTTTCATGTGACAATAATAGGCTTTAACTGAAAAAGTCACAAAAATATATCGCAACCAACCCGTTTCTGGATTTATAAATTCTCGTTTTCGTGAATTCGTAATTTTACGAAGAAGAGGTCTGTATTAAAAGAGATACAGCTGCTTTCAAAAGCTAGAGCATCTTGATCCTGTTGGTGAGGTCATCGCGGTACGAGCCTCCGATAGGAATGAGCTTGCGGTCGTTTTCCAGCTGCAGGTTCGGGAAATCGATGGAAGAGATCTTGTCCATGCGAACAATGAAGGAGCGGTGAACACGAATAAACTGTTCATTTCCCAATTTGGACTCGATGTCTTTCATGGTCGAATGGATCGTATAACGCGTATCGTTGGTGTTGATCACCACGTAATCCTTGAGTGCTTCGATGAAGAAAATATCGGTCATGTTGAGCTTCACCAGCTTGCTGTTCGACTTCACAAAAATGAAATCGTGCTGCGGTTCGCGTTCTTTGTTCTCAACAAGCGAATAAAGCATATCGCGCTCACGTTCAACTTCCTGCTCTTTTTTGTGTTTGTAAAGCGCCATTTCGATCGACGTATGCAGATCGATCTCCTTGAACGGCTTCAGGATGTACCCGTAAGGCTCCGTTACTTTTGCTTTGGCAAGTGTTGCTTCATCTGCATAGGCAGTGAGATAGATCACCGGAATAGCGTATTCGGAGCGAACGATTTCAGCTGTCTGAATACCATTCATTTCGCCTTTGAGCATGATATCCATCAACACGATATCCGGCTGTTCCTGGGCGAGCAATTCCAACGCCTTTTCTCCGGATGGAGCAGCCCCTATGACATTGTAACCCAGCTTTTTCAAGCTTGATTGAATATCTTTAGAAACGATGAATTCATCTTCGACAACCAGTACGTTTGCCTTTATCATAGGGTTTTGCTTTGTGAATCAAAGGTAAAGAAAAAAACCATTTTTCCTAAAATCCGTGAGTTATCCGTTTTCAGTGCGTTTTCAGGGACAATTCGAAAGTACTACATCCAATCCGATATTCCTACCACCACCGTTTTTGAACCTTCGCTTAATAGATAATAATAGAATAAATTAATTTATAAAAACTTTACTATTACTATTAAGGGTGTTCATTCGTGCAGAAGTTTTGCGTTGAAAGCTATGAAAAATGAGTTATCCGACTTTTGATGCCAGTTATAAACATCCAAAATGAGATAATTTCGTTGATAATCATGTCGATTACGGGGTTATTCACAATGGTGTTAATAGCATGTTATGTGAACAAAAAGAAAACCCATTCTTATGTGAACATACCCTGAAACTTGTGTGAAACTCACTTGAAAAAACAGCAAACTTTCGATTGTCATTCCAAAACTTTTAACATATATGACGGAATTTTGAATCCTGCAAGTTTTTCTTATTAGTAGTTGTGAACGGATATTGACAATTTCTTCCTGGTAGCTGTTGAAAAGACAATTAAGCGAAATACTGATTATCAGCCGTCTAACAGTTCCGAAAATGACCCGATGTTTATATCTTGGTGGTTTTGTTGATAAGCGATACCTTTGACCAAAAATCGAAAAATGTCACAGATAATTCCAATAGGCGCGGACCACGCAGGCTTTCAGCTCAAAGCAAAGGTAATGGCTCATCTTGAATCAATGGGTTATACTCCGAAAGATTATGGCTGCTATTCCGAAGAAAGCATCGACTATGCAGACTTCGGTCACCCGGTTGCATCGCATGTTGAAAACAGCCCGGGAACATTGGGAATTGTAATCTGCGGAAGCGGAAACGGAATCAACATGACTGTGAACAAGCACCAGGGAATTCGCGGAGCATTGTGCTGGAAAAAAGAGATCGCCGTTCTTGCGCGCGAACATAACGATGCCAATATTCTCACACTTCCCGCACGTTTTGTTTCCGAAGAAGAGGCACTCGAAATGGTGACGGCATTTTTTACTACAGATTTCGAAGGCGGACGACATAAAACACGAATTGATAAGATTCCTTTGGGTAATTGAACATGTAAAATTGAAAAGTCCGAAGCAGCTCTTACGGTCGATCGTTTCGAACAGGAATTATTAATTATCAAGGGTTCAATTATCAGGAAATGGAATGCCTGGTTACACGTTTCTATTCCTTCGGCTAATCCGGACGAACACACCTTATATAATATACTATATGACTAAACTTATTCTTGCTGCTGCTTTAGTTTCTTTTACCGTTCACGCCCAGGAGAAGCCCGCGAAGGAAGACCTTATTAATAGGTACAGTGTTCGGATCGATTCCGGCGATCTCAGGAAACACCTCACGGTACTTGCCAGTGATGCTTATGAAGGAAGAGAGACCGGCAAGAAAGGTCAGCAGATGGCGGCAGATTATATCCAGGGATCGTTCAGAGAAGACGGCTGTTCTATGGCTCCGGGCATGACAAATTACCAGCAATCGTTTGAAGTGATCGAAACAGCGCCAGGCGGAGATCTGAAAATAGGGAAACGGCAGCTGGCATTTAAAACCGACTTCATTTATTTCGGTGCTAAAAAACAGATGAAGCTGGAGAACATGGAAATTCATACGATCGAGAGCCTGGATAAAAAGCCGTCAGAGAACGCCGCGCTCATTCACCGACTCAAAGGAATGGATATACGTGCCGAAATTACAGAACTGCGCAGTAAAGCAAAAGGAGTAAAAGCCATTATCCTGGTGGCCGGAAATTACGAAGAGCTGTATGAGTACCTGGAACATTACGCCACAACAAAAACAATGCGGCTGAAAGAGCTTCCCGGTGAAAAACCGAAGGAAGAGATTCCGATCATCGTCGTTCGTTCGGCTGCGCTCGACGGACAGTTCAAAAGACAGTTCAGGTACCTGTTGGGAAAGGGTTCACAGAAGAAATTAAAAAAAGCGAAAGCCGTTTCCAGGATCACAGCTTCCTTTAATAAGGACGAAAAAACACTGGTTAGCTCGAATGTGCTGGCTTATATTCCGGGAAGCGATCCTATCCTGTCGAATGAAGTCGTGGTGATCACGGCCCATTATGATCACATCGGGATCGATGGAGGAGTCGTTTACAACGGAGCCGATGACGACGGAACCGGGACAGTGGCGCTGCTGGAAATAGCCGAAGCATTTATGGCGGCAAAAAAAGATGGAAATGCGCCGCGCAGATCCATCCTGATCATGACCGTTTCAGGCGAAGAAAAAGGATTGCTGGGCTCTTCCTATTACGTGAGTCACCCGATTATTCCGCTGGAAAACACAGTGACGGATCTCAATATCGACATGATAGGCCGGAATGACATTGCGCATGAAAACAGCAGCGAATACATTTATATTATAGGATCGAATATGCTCAGCGACGATCTGCACAATGCGAATGAAGCCGCAAATTCAACCTACACACACCTGTCACTTGATTACAAATTTAACAGCCTGGAAGACCCAAATCAGTTCTACTACCGCTCGGATCACTACAATTTTGCGAAAAATAACATTCCGAGCATCTTTTACTTCAGCGGAATTCATGATGATTATCACCAGCCAACGGACGATATAGAGAAGATCAATTTCACGAAAGTAGAAAGAGTAGCAAGGCTGGTGTTTTCAACAGCGTGGATCCTCTCGAATGAAACGCAGCGCCCGGGATTGAAATACTAGGGGAATTGAGAATTTACAACCATTACTTTTCAATTCTCCAATTTTAAAACTCCTTAACAGGAGCGAGGGCACTTGTTCCATAACTTTAGGTTTCATTCAAAAACGAGGTTATGAGCAAAAAAATAGCCATCCTGGCAACCAATGGTTTCGAAGAGATCGAATTAACGTCTCCGAAAGAATACCTGGAAAAACAAGGCTGGACAGCAGAGATCGTGAGTCCGGAAAGTGGTAAGATCAAAGCCTGGGCTAAAACAGACTGGGGAAAAGAATACCCGGTCGATAAAACACTCGATGAAGCTTCGGCTGCCGATTACGATGCGCTAATGCTTCCGGGCGGAGTAATCAATCCCGATTCCCTGCGACGCGATGAAAAGGCTGTTGCTTTTGTAAAAGCATTCTTCGCGGATAGAAAGCCGGTTGCTGCAATTTGCCACGGTCCGCAGCTGCTCATCAACGCAAATGTTGTAGATGGTCGCAGCATGACATCCTTTCCATCCATCCGGGTCGATCTTGAAAACGCGGGAGCGATCTGGTCAGATGAAGAAGTGGTAACCGATAATGGATTGGTAACAAGCCGGACTCCCGACGATTTGCCGGCATTCAATAAAAAAATGGTCGAAGAGTTCAACGAGGGCAGGCACTGAGATCAGCAAAGCTGATTAAATTTAAAATGGAGAATTTCAAAATTGAAAAGCATAGGCTATTTCTGCCTTTTCAATTTTACATTTGATAATTCATAATTTTTATTCGGCTAGCATCGCTGCGATCAGCGCATTCGTTTTCTCCACGTATTCCGTGTAATAAGTTCCCGTTCCGGGGCCGTTAAAACCGGTGTGGATCCTCTTAACGCTGCCGTCTTTTCCGATGAAGATCGTTGTCGGGAAAGAGATCACTTCGTTGAGCATGGCAAATTGCTCGGAAGCCGTTCCTTTGTTCGCTTTGCCTCCTACGAGAAATGTGAAGCTCAGCTGGTGACGCTCCTTCAAACGTTGAATTTTGGCTGCCTGCTCTTCAAAGGAATCGGCCGTTTCATAACCGATGGAAATGATCTCGAGGCCTTTTTCGTGGTAAGCAGCATACAGCTCTTTGTAGTATTTCGTTTCATCCATGCAGTTCGGACACCAGGTCCCCATGATCTGGATGATCACCACTTTTCCCTCGGTTGCTGCATTGGGAAACACATAGTCCTTTCCGCTCAGATCTTTCAGGGTGAAATGGACCAGGCTTTTCTCTTCCTTCAGGAAAGTGAGCGAATCGGGATTACTGAGCTTGAAAGTTTCGTTCCTGGTTCCTTTCCACGGAGTCTGGTAATGCTTTCCGCTGTAGAATGTTCCGGTTATTGCTTCTCCCGAAACCGAGCCGGTCATAAGAAAAGCATGTGATCCGTCGAAACAGGAAACGTAGAATTTGGAGCCTTCCACCACGCCTTCCAAAAAGCGGTAATCGCCGGTTTCCGTTAAAAAAGTCCCTGTAACGATTCCTTCCGTTTGTTTGAAGATCCCGACAGCTGCTTCCTGGTCTTCGGTTCCCGGTGAAAAATAACTTTCCCAGTTCCCTGTAAGATTGGTCGACGGAGTATCGTGAGCAGGCGTTTCTTTCACCATAACCGCTTCGAAGGGAATGCGGTAATTGCTCGTTTTATTGTAATTCACCCAGAATCCACGGAGCCGTCTTTTTTTGCTGGCAACCACGCGCAATTCGGAATCGAAATTCGGAAAAGGAATGATCAGCGTATCGCCTTCCTGTTTTTTCAGGTGAAGCTCGATGCGCTCTTCAGCGTTATGGATAACCAGGATTTTTTGTTTTTGCTGAGACTCAACGCTCAGGCGAACAGGAAGCACCGTTGCCTGATTCAGTTGTAAATGAGCTTCATACCCGCCGTTTTTCAGAGAGATCTGCTGTGCAAAAAGAGTTGTGGTACCCAGTAAAAGGGTGAAGGTACCGGAGAGTATAAAATTCATTTTCTTTTCGATTGCAACGAAATTACCTTTTTTATCGGTTCAACCTTTCGGTTATGCAACCTTTTTCCTAAGTTGCAAGTCTAAGAAGTCAGCGAGTGCTATGGATGATACGACATTGGTAAAAGAATGCGCCAAAGGAAGTTCCCGAGCACAGCGGGCGTTGTTTGATAAGTTTGCTCCTAAAATGCTTTCAGTGTGTATGCGCTATGTCCGGAATATGGAAGAAGCCGAAGACGCACTGCAGGATGGATTTGTAAAGATCTTTCAGAAAATAGGCGAGTTCAAAATGGAAGGCTCACTCGAAGGATGGGTGCGCCGGATCATGGTGAACACCGCCCTGGATTCTTTAAGAAAAAACAAAAAGCTCATGGGCGATATGCAGCTCGACGACGTGTCGTATAAGCTCGCATTTGAAGACCACGGTTTCGGGGATATGGATACCGCACATTTATTGAAAATGATCGACAACCTGCCCGATGGATACCGCGTTGTTTTCAACATGTTCGCAATTGAAGGCTACAGTCATAAAGAAATAGCCGACACTTTAGGAGTAACGGAGAATACCTCCAAATCGCAATATTCGCGTGCACGTGCTTTTTTGCGCAACCAACTTGAAAGAATAGAAAGTGATTGAAAAAGATAACATACGGGACCTGTTTTCCAGAACACTGGAAAATCATACTTCTACGGTAAGGCCGGAAGTGTGGAATGGTCTGCAGGCTAAAATGGCCGCTGCAGGTGTGACGTCGGCCGTAGGTGCGAAAGGAATTTCCGCGCTTGCAAAATGGCTGATCGGAAGCGCTGCGGTTTCAGCTGCTGCGGTAACAACGGTTGTTCTTGTGAACAGGAACGATGTGCCCGAAGCGCCGACTAAACAGCAGCAGGAAACAACCGCCCCGGTTGCATCTGTTGAAGCGCCTGCCCAAGAAGAACAAAGCACCATTGACTGGAGCAAAGTGGATGACAACAAATTGGTAAGTAAACCGGCTGATATTCAATTTCAGCAACCGGCTGAAACCTCTCTCTGGACGATACCTGAGCAATTGGCTGCTGTAACTCAGCTACCGGTCAATCAGCATCCTCAATTGGAGCCGGGGCAAACAACATCTACGGCTGGAAAACCAGATGAGCAGGCTGCAACGGTTACAGATACCAAACCGAAAGCAAGCGGCCAGGAATCAGCGACTACGCAGGACACCAAACCGGAAATTGCAGAAGCGAAGATCACCAAGATCCCGAATTTCTTCTCACCGAACAATGATGGCGACAACGACGTTTTCAACATTGAGTCTCAAAACCTGAATGATTTCACGATCGTGATCTCCGATGCGAAAGGAATGGTCTGGACCTCCAGCGATCCGAACTTCAAATGGGACGGAACTTACATGAACAGCGATAGTGCTCCGGCGGGAACTTATTCCGTAGTGATAATGGCACGCGACGGAAAAGGAAAACTGATCCGCGAATTCAAAACGTTAGAAATCCGGCGTTAATCCGGCGATTTATAGATAGAACAAAAAAGCCCCGACGTTACTGTCGGGGCTTTTTTGATTGTGAATGGTGAAACAGTGTGGTTGTAGGCTCGGGATGCATCCCGAGCCTACAACCCGATTTCATTTCAGCGATTATCTTTTTCTTCTTGGTTTCCCTTTGTCTTTCGGCTTGCGATCTCCGGATCTTCTGCTACTGCCTTCGGATCGTCTTCCTTCGCGGGGCTTGGTGAACTCTCGTTCGAAATGAGGTTGTCTCGGAGCAACGTTTCCGTCGGCATCGACGATCGACAGATCGATCTGGCGCTTTTTCGGGTGAACTTCCGTGATCTGCACCATGACATTATCGCCGAAGCTGTAAGTCTTGCCGGTTCGCTGACCAACAATCACCATTTTCTTCGGATCGAAGCTGAAACGGTCGCCCGGAAGCTCCTGTAAAGGAACCATTCCTTCGCAGCCGTTCTCGATCATTTTCACGAAGAGCCCGAATTCAGCAACACCGGAAACGATTCCTTCGAAATTCTCGCCGACCTTGTCGTGAACGTAAACTACCTGGAAGTATTTATTCGATTCACGTTCGGCCTCAACAGCTTTTCGTTCCTGGCGGGAAATCCGCTTGGCGATATCCCCGAGAACGGAGTTGTATTTGTGAGGCTTGTTTTCTAAGGTCTCGAGCAAAATGCGGTGAACCATAAGATCGGCATAACGGCGGATCGGCGAAGTGAAATGCGAATAGTAGTCGAACGCCAGGCCGTAATGGCCGATATTGTCCACTTCGTAAGTCGCTTTCGCCATGCTGCGGATAGCCATTTGCTGGATGATGCCGTATTCGTTTTTCAGGCGAATATCGCTGAGTAGTTTATTAATGCTCTGAGCGGCTTTGTCTGGGCTGTCGAATTCCAGCTTGTAGCCGAATTTATCCAAAAACACATTGAATAATGAGATTTTCTCCGGATCCGGCTGGTCGTGAACACGATATATGAACGGAACGGGATCCTTGCCTTTTTTCGGTGCTCCGACAAAAGTAGCCACCCGGCGATTCGCCAGAAGCATGAATTCTTCGATGAGCTGATTGGCATCTTTCGACACTTTGATCGTTACGCCGATAGGCTCGCCTTTTTCATCGAGCTGGAAACGCTGCTCTTCCGATTCGATCATCAGGGCGCCTTTTTTGTTGCGTTCTTTTCGCAGCGTCTTGGCAATTTTATCCATCAGGTGAAGCTCGGCTTTGTTAGGGCCTTCTGCTCCTTCCAGGATGACCTGGGCATCTTCGTAAGCATACCGGTGATTGGAATGGATAACCGTTTTACCGAACCACTCGTGGTAGATCTTTCCTTTTTCGTCGAGCTCAAAAACAGCCGAGAATGTAAATTTATCTTCATGCGGACGCAATGAACAAACCATGTTCGAGAGCTGTTCGGGGAGCATTGGAATAACGCGGTCTACCAGGTAAACGGAATTCGATCGCTTCAACGCTTCTTTGTCCATCGCGCTGTTCGGACGAACGTAATGGCTTACGTCGGCAATATGCACACCGATCTCCCAGTGGTCATTGTCGAGCTTTTTAATGGAAAGCGCATCATCGAAATCCTTGGCATCTGCCGGGTCGATCGTAAACGTAAGAATATCGCGGAAATCGCGGCGCTTCGCTACTTCATCCTGGTCGAGGGCCATTGTAACCTGCTCGGCTTCCGACATCACATCTTCCTCAAACTCGATATCGAGGCCATGACTGACAAGGATGCTGATCATTTCGTTGTCGTGAAGCGAGTTTCCTCCAAGCGTCTGAACGACTTCACCAAACGGGTATTCCGAAGATTTCGGCCAGATGGTGATCTTCACCAGCGCTTTGTCCTTGTGCTTTGCTCCGTTGAGCTTTTCAACCGGGATCTGAACCTGGACACCCGTTCGGGTATTGTCCGGAATCAAATAAGCGAACTGGTCGTGCATCTGGATCGTTCCTACGAATTGTGTTCGCTCGCGGGAAACAACTTCCAGAACGCGTCCTTCGCTTTTGGAATCTGTTTTCTTAGTAATGGCAACTTTTACAGTGTCACCATGGATTGCCTGGCCGATGAGGTGAGGCGGGATGAAAATATCGTTCTCTGATTTCGGAGTTATAACGAATCCGGCGCCGCGCTGTGTGAGCTGCAATTCGCCTTCAACCGTTTCCGTTTCGTTTTTATATACGTAAGTCGCATGTCCGTTCTGGCGCAGAAAGCCTTCGGCCTGGAGCTCGGAAAGCACAGCAACCACGAGTTTCCGGGATTCGGCATCCTTCAGATGAAGCAGGTCACAAACCTGTTTGTAATTTAAAGAAGCGTCCTGATGAGTTTCGAACAGTTTCCGGGTGATGTGAAAAATACTGGTTTTTAATTTCCTGTCTTTCTTTTCTTCCGGTTGTCTTTGTGGTCGTTTTTTGCCCATAGATTATTTATACTCGTGCTAAATTACGATTTATTAAGGCAGAAGGATAAGATTGCAAAGGGGAGAAGGTTAACTTTGGATTAGTTTCACTAAAAAAAGCACAAATTATGAACGCACGTATAGAAGCAGCACTGAACGACCAGGTTGAAAAAGAAGGATATTCATCACAATTTTACCTTGCAATGGCTTCCTGGGCAGAGAACAACGGGCTCAACGGAACAGCTAAATTCATGTACCAGCAGTCTGACGAAGAGCGTTTTCACATGTTGAAGCTCATCAAATTCATTAACGAAAGAAACGGAAGAGCGCTTGTACCGCACATCACGCAGCCGCCAAGAGAATTCGAAACGGTACACCAGGTTTTCGAATTGCTTCTGGAGCATGAGCTGATGGTTTCAGCCAGCATTAACGAGCTCACGGAGATCTGCCTGCAGGAAAAAGATCACGCAACACACAACTTTGTTCAGTGGTACGTTTCCGAGCAACTGGAAGAAGAAGCATCTGCACGACTGATCCTGGATAAGATCAAGCTGATCGGTAACGATAAAGGCGGTTTATACCTCTTCGACCGCGACATGGAAACAATGGCCGCACAGGCTGCCGGGGCAACAGCTACAGCGAAAAAAGCATAAGGCACACTTTACGAAACTATTGAGTGATAGTTCCGTATGAAACCGTATTTTAGCATATCATGTTGAACCGTCTGCTGGTAACCGGTATACTGCTGCTCTTTAGTTCACTGACAATTGGTCAGCTGTCCTACCGTTTCCGCAATTTCACCATAACCGACGGACTTTCACAAAGCTCTGTTACCTGCATGGTCCAGGACGATGTGGGAACACTCTGGATCGGAACGCAGGACGGATTGAACCGTTTCGACGGTCAGCAGTTCCAGGTATTTACCTCAGACGACACCAAAGGGCTCGAAAGCGAATACATTCACTGTGCGCTCAAAGACCGGACGGGAACACTCTGGTTCGGAACCGCAAACGGGCTAACGGCTTACGATTCCAAAAAAGAACAGTTTTCAACCTTCGATACCGGAAGCAGCGCATTGTCGGTAGAAGCAATGGACGAAACCGAAAACGGCGATCTCTGGCTGGCAACCTCTACCCAGGGACTGGCGAAATGGAACAGCAAAACCCGGAAAATCGCCCTCGTGAACGCGAAGATACCGAGCAAGCGCCTGCACTTTGTCAAACTGCTCAACAAAGACGAGCTGCTTATTTCAACCGAAGACCAGGGTGTTTTTCGTTATGCGATCGGCAGCGGGAAATGGACAAAGGTCTTTCCGGGAAAAGGAGCGATCGCCAACTGGTTCGTAAACGATGTGGAACATTTCAGCGGTTCTGTTTTCCTGCTGAGCACCAACAAAGGTCTCTGGCTCTATGATTACGTCACAGACAACCTGCTTCCCTTTCTTTCCGAGATCGAAAAAGACCTGGGGATCATCGAAATTGCCGATGTCTGCATGAGCTCGACCGATGAATTGTTCGTAGCCACACAGAACAAAGGAATTCTGACCGTCAGAAAAGAGAACGGCGTTTACCGCATTACCCAGAGCAAACAGGATATTTTCCAGAAAAATGCTTTACTCTTCGACGAGATCAACGGCCTGTTTGCCGATCAGAACGGTGTGATCTGGATCGGGAGCCTGCGCGGATTGAGCTGCTTCGACCCGGTAAACCAGGGGTTCCTTGGAGTTGGTCCTTCGGGAAATCTAAAACAAGGCCTTCCATCTGCCAGTGTCTGGGGGTTTGCCGAAAATCCTTCCGCGACGAAAACCTTCATTGCGACTGATTTCGCCATTTCAGTACTGGACCGTAAATCGGGAACCTTCCTTCAGTACTACCTGAACAAGCATTCGGAGAACAAAGAATCCAGTATTATGTCGCTGCATTACATCAACGACCACGAAATGCTCATCGGCTGTACGGACGGTCTTTACATGCTGACTTACTACAATGCCAGCTATTCCTTCAAAAAAGTCAATTATAAAAAGATCGAAAACCCAACGAGCTTCGATAAGGTTTACCAGATCATTCCTTATAAAGACACGCGCTATTTCCTGGCTACGAAAGGAGGAGTTCTTCTCTACGACAACAAAACAGGCGCAACAACGGCTTTTACCAATGACCCGCTCAAGCCCGAAGAAACCATTGGTGCCGGAATCTGCCGGCTTGCTTACCGGGGAACAGACGGCATGTTCTATTTCGGGACCAGTACCGGCGGATTGTACGTTCTGAACGAGCGTGCAGACGGAAGTATTTTCTTCAGGCCTTTCCGTTACAACCGCCAGCTGCTTGCCATTACCAAAGACTATATTTCGACGATCTATCAACCCGGTGATGAAGAATTATGGCTGGGAACAACCGGTTCAGGATTGATCTACGTTAACCTGCGCTATGGAACCCTGGTCAATTACACCAAGAAAAACGGTTTGCCCAATAACTTCGTGTACGCCATTCTGCCGGATAATCTCGGTTATTTGTGGCTGAGCACCAACAAAGGGCTGGCCCGTTTCAACCTGAACAAAAGGGTGTGTGTGAATTTCTCCGAGGTTCACGGATTGATGAGCGATGAGTTCAATACCGGCGCCTACCTGGCGTCCAAAACGGGTGATCTGTTCTTCGGCGGAATTGCCGGCTATAACTTTTTCCATCCGAAACAGCTGGATGCCGAAAGAGCTACGTTGCACGTTCAGTTCATCAAGTTCAAGCTCGATGGGAACTGGCTGCACCCGGGCGACAAAGGCGCTCCGTTCAAAACTACGATCTCCGACGTCCGGAAAATTGAGCTTCCCTATAACCAGCGCAGCTTTACGCTTCGTTTTGTTCCCTCCGACCTGATGAATCCGGAGCTGCTCGAATACAAATACAGGCTGAAAGGCTCCGATGAAGAAGAGATCTTCCTGGGAAACACCAACGAGATCCGCTTCAACTCGCTTTCCCCGGGAAGCTACGAGCTGGAGATCTTTGTACGGCGAACAGGCGGCGAATGGTCGTCTGCAAGTACGACACTTGAGATAGAGATCGCCTCGCCTTTCTGGTGGAAATGGTGGTTCTGGCTGATCGTTCTGATCGTTCTGGCAATTACTGTGTTGACCATGATCCGCGGAAGAATAGAGCAGGGCAGAAGAGAACAGGTGCGACTGGAAATGAAGATTGTTGAGCGAACGAAAGAGATCCGTGCCCAGAGTGCGAAAATCGAGATTCAGAGCAAAGTCATCCAGCGGGAAAAAGAAAAGGTGGAAGAGCAGAAACGCCTGCTTCAGATCGAGAAAGACAAATCCGAGAAGCTGTTGAGGAACATCATTCCGGAAGCGACTGCCGAGGAATTGAAATCGAAAGGGCGGGCATCGGCGCGTGCTTACAAAACGGTTTCGGTACTGTTCACGGATTTCGTAGGCTTTACCAAGATCGCGGAGCACATGAAACCGACAGAGCTCGTTCACCGGCTCGACATTTATTTCCGCAAGTTTGACGAGATCATCGTTCACAACAACCTCGAAAAGATCAAAACAATTGGCGACGCTTACATGTGTGCGGGCGGCGTTCCGGTGAGAAACAACACCAACCCGATAGACAGCGTGCTGGCGGCATTGCAGATCCAGGATTACATGGCCAGGCTTAAAAACGACGCGATTGCCAACGGAACGGAATACTGGGATCTGCGCCTCGGGATCAATACCGGGGAAGTAACGGCCGGAGTTATCGGATCGGAACGCCTCGCTTACGATATCTGGGGTTCGACGGTGAACCAGGCACAGCGCATGGAAATGATGGGAGAAGCGGGTCGTGTAACGATTTCCGGAACAACCTTCAAGCTCATCGAGCCATATTTCGAATGTACTTTCCGCGGAAAAGTGAAATCCAAAAGCAAGGGAATGATCGATATGTTCACCGTTGAGCGTATCAAGCCCGAGCTGTCCGTTAACGGCGACGGTATTTTCCCGAACGACCGTTTCCAGCAGATCGTCAACCTGCACCTGTATTCCAGCATCAACTACTACAAAGCGGAGCGCCACATTATCAAGGTGCTCGAAAAAGGATTGTCGAGATCGCTGCATTACCACAGTATTGCCCATACGAAAGACGTTGTTCGTGCCGTTGAGCGCTATGCGCTTTTGGAAGGCGTAACGGATGAAGGCCTGTTCCTGCTGAAATCTGCGGCGACTTACCACGACGCCGGTTTCGTTGAAAGTTACGAGAAGAACGAACCGATCGGTGCGCGAATGGCCGAAGAGATCCTCCCGAAATACGGCTATTCCGAACAGCATATAGAGAAGATCAAAGAGCTCATTTATGTGACGCAGGTGCCGCATCAGCCAAAAAATAAGCTCGAAGAAATTATCTGCGATGCCGACCTCGATTACCTGGGTCGCGACGATTTCCACGAGATCTCGGACAAGCTGCGCCTGGAGCTCAGGGAACACGGAAAGATCGACAGTGATCGCCAGTGGGACAAAATGCAGGTAGCTTTCCTGAATATGCACAAGTATTTTACGCCAACGGCAATTGCCAGCCGCCAGGATAAAAAGAATAAGAACCTGCAGGATGTGCTCAACCGCCTGGAGCGTGACGAGTACGAGGATTGATTTTCCTGTGGCGCGTATTTTGCTTGAAAGGGCAGAACAAAAATCACCAATTATGAAATCATTACTGATCACCACGCTTTTATTTATCTCGTTTGGGTTTACTTCTTCCGGCTCCAAACCGAAAATCAAACAAAAAGACAACCTCGTTACTATTGAAGGAACTCCTTATTTCAAACACGAAATGACCAGGGCCGTATTCGGTTATACCATTTCATCACCTGATGGAGAACAACTGTTTTTCCTGCGCCAGGAGAAATACAACGACCCAACGAAAGCGACAAAAAGCAACAGCACTACCACCGTTTATTATTATTCGCTCATCCGGGAAGGCGGAACGGAAGTTCTTTGCGAGCTCAGAAGCGCCGGAGGGAAATACCTTGCAAAATTGCTGGTGGAATATACCGTGCTGGACACAAACGGAAAGATCATCGAAGCGAATTTCCAAAAAATGGTTACGCATGCAGGGATGACCTTTTCAGCTAATCGCCCTGTCATTATCCGATAATTGGTTTTTCTGCCATCCTGTTTCCTGAAAATTCTTCGACCTGTCGCGCCGTTGCTGTTAATAGCTACTTTCGTACAATGAAATACTGGTTCATAGCATTGATCTGCCTTGCGCAATCCGCATTTTCACAGCAGCCATTAACAATTGATGATTACTCCGTAGTGCTCCGGCCGCTGGAAATCGAAGGTCTGATGGGCCTGCAATCCTACAGTTTCGGGCAGTACGATGGGAAGATCCTTTTCATTGGTGGCAGACTGGATGGCTTGCACCGGCGACAACCGTGGGCGTCATTCGATTCGATCGGTCACAATAATCAGATCGTGGTCCTCGATCCTAAAACCCATGAAGTCTGGAAAGCCGGCATCGGGTCACTTTCCATTGAGTTGCGCGATCAGCTCAAAGCTACCAATAGCTGCTTCACACAGTTTGGCAATAACCTTATACTTGCCGGCGGTTACGGAATGAGTGAAAAAGCACAGGACCACATTACTTTTCCTTACCTGACAGTTATCGATCTTCCTGCCCTGATTGCAGCGGTTCAGAAAAATGAAGTGCTCGAAGAACAATTTATCCGTAACGAACATGCTTCGTTTGCTGTTACCGGCGGTCAGCTGCAGGTGCTCGGCGATATTTTTTACCTTGTTGGCGGTCACCGTTTCGACGGAAGGTACAACCCGATGAATGGTCCTTCGTTCACGCAGACCTATACATCGGCCGTCAGAAGGTTCAGGATAAACGAAGCCGGGAAACCGGAATTTCTTCCGGCCTTTGAGAGCGCTGAATTATTCCACCGCCGGGATATGAATACCGTGCTTCAGCAGAATGAGAAGGGAGAACTGTACCTCACCACCTTTTCCGGAGTTTTCCGCGAAGATGCCGATCTGCCGTTTCTGAATGCCGTGCATACGGATGCGAACGGCATGACCGAACAAACGGATTTTCGCCAGTTTTATAACCACTATCATTGTCCGGATGTAGGTATTTACGACGCGGCAACAAAGGAGATGCACACGCTTTTCTTCGGAGGAATTGCCCAGTATTATGACAGCCTGGGAATACTGGTCCAGGACAACAACGTTCCGTTTACCAAAGCGATATCGAGAGTTACCCGGACAGCTGCCGGAACTATGAGCGAATACAGGTTACCGGTAGAAATGCCTTTACTGCTCGGTGCCGGTTCCGAATTTATTCCCGCCAGAACTACCGGGCTAACGGAAAGGATCTTCCAGCTTCAGCAACTCAGGGGAGACAGTGTGAAGCTGGGCTATCTTTTCGGCGGGATTTCCAGCTCCGAAAAAAACATATTCTGGATCAATGAAGGAAAGGAAAGTGTGGCCTACAACGGATTGTTCGAAGTCTTCCTGGTGAAACGGCCATCGGTTGCCGTAAAAAATGAGAACAGCAATTCGCCGCTTAAAGTGATCGTAGAAAAGGACGAAAAAAACACACGCTACTACATCGACTACACGATGCCCGAAGGAGGCGGTACCGTGAGTATTTCCTGGACATCTCCGACCGGAAAAAAGTATGCGTCAAAACCGAAGAAGGTATCAGTTGGCGAGCACACCTTCTCAAAATACCTTCCAAAAGCTCCCGGAATTTATCAGATCGAAGTTAGCGTGAAAGGCCGCAGGGATGAGTACTGGAAGCAGTTTGTTATTCTGGAATAGTTCAAATCTGTTCAGCAGGAACGCCTGATTCGATGAGTAAACAGCAAAAGAAAAGCGTCCGCTGTAAACGGACGCCTGGTTAATTCTGTGTAAAGATCTCTTATGCAAACAAGACACTTCCGTATTTCCCTTCAACCGGGTTAACGATCAGTGTGGGGATCTGCGCATCGTTGGTCAGAATGTACTGCTCATGATTGGCAGTGATCACCCCGAGCATATTGTTCCTGTTCAGGTTCATGATCGCGATGAGGTCGGCATCCAGGCTCACGGCGTGTTTCACCGTTTCCTTATCGAAACCGCTCGTAGGCGCAACTTTCGTCGTTACTTCAATTCCGCGCTCCTGGAAGAATTTCACGGCGAACTGGATATTCGCTTTCACCTGGTGGCGAAGGAATTCATCTGATTCGTCCGGAGTGATAACGTGAACCCGCGATTTGAAGTAGGTGGCAATATTGGCTACGTAAGCCAGTTTTTGTTTCGTTTCTTTATTAAGGTCCAACGGAACAACGATATCATCGTAGCCCGTTTCCTTGATTCCTTTTTCCTGAACAACGATAAAGGGCACCGTTGAATGCGTAATCACTTTCAGCGCGTGACTACCCGTAATATGCTGCCATCCGTGCTGACCGTGTGTTCCCATGAAGATGAGCTCTGCATGAACCTCACTTGCGAAATCGCCGATATCGTCAAAAATATTTCCGACACGAACCACAGGATGTAAAGGAATCGTTGTATTAAAACCGGCAAGTACCTCTTTTAGCTTCTCTTCAGCTTCAGCGATGCCTTTTTCTTTCGCAACAACATGCAGAACATAGATCTCGGCATTCGTTATTTTTGCGGTGTTAATGGCATGACTCAGAGCGTTATCCGCTACATTGCTGAAATCGTGGGGGACGATTATGGTTTTATTTTCCATGAGGAGGGCATATTGGTTTTTATAGTAGCGCAAAAGTAATGAAACGGTTTACTTTGAGGTGAACTTGTTTGGATCAATATTAAAAAATCGACGTTAATAAACCAAAATCTTAAATGGGAATCTAACAATTATAGATTGTTTTTCTCACTTTTGCAGTTGATCGCAATTCAGCTACAAAGAATAAAACGCGCCAAAGGAATGCCAATTATCGGTAAATTACTGAAAAAGACAACGGAGATCACGTACAAACGTACGGCGCATAGAGGGCTGGATTATAAAGATCAGCTTAAAACCCTCAACAAGCTTTTGCGTTTTGCCGCGAGAACAGATTTCGGAGCACATCACAATTTCCAGGAAATGCTGGAAAGCGAAGATATGGTGAAGGCGTTTCAGCAGCAGGTTCCGATCACCGATTACGAACAGTTTTACGAAGAATGGCTGCAGCGTTCCATAGCTGGCGACCGCGATGTTGCCTGGCCCGGTATCGTTAAATATTATGCACTCTCTTCCGGAACAACCGGCTCGCCCAGTAAGCGAATCCCGGTTACCAAACAAATGATACGCTCTTTTCAGCGAACAACCATCAAGCAGTTCACATCGATTTCCGAGCTCGACCTTCCCGAAGTGTTCTTTCAGAAATCATTCCTGGCTGTCGGTGGCTCAACAAAGCTCGTAAAAGTCGACAATCACATCGAAGGCGATCTTTCCGGAATTCTGAAAAAACATACATCCATCGTTCTGCTTCCGCTTACAAAACCAGACAGCGCAACGGCTGAGATCCGCGACTGGAATGAAAAGCTCGAAAAGCTCATCGAGATGGCGCCTTCCTGGGACATCAGTACGATCGCCGGAGTTCCAAGCTGGTGCATCATGCTCATGGAACGCATTATCGAACGGTATAAAGTAGACAACATTCACGATATCTGGCCGAATCTCGAGCTTTACATGTCGGGAGGAGTTTACGTGGAACCTTATCTTTCGCGCCTGCACAAAGTGTGTGGCCGGCCTATCCATCTCAGGAATACCTACCTGGCAAGCGAGGGCTATTTTGCCTACCAGGCGCATACGGCCAGTGAAGGCATGCAGCTCCTGCTCAAAACCGGTATTTTCTTCGAATTTGTGCCGTTTACCACGGAAAATTTCGACGAGCACGGAAATGTGAAAGAAGGGGCCCAGGCCCTTACGATCAATGAAGTGGTGACCGGTGCAGATTATGCTTTAGTCATTTCGACCAACGCCGGCTTGTGGCGCTACATGATCGGAGATCTCGTACAATTCACCGACATTGAAAAACGGGAGATCAAGATCAGCGGACGCATCAAGCAATACCTCAGCCTTGTCGGAGAACATTTGTCACTCGATAACATCAATGTAGCCATACAGAAATCGAGCGAAGAGCTGGGGATCGATATCCCGGAATTCTGCCTGTTTCCAGACACTGAAAAGCAATGCCACCACTGGTATTTCGGAACCAATGAATCCATTCCCTGCGATAAAGTGATGCAGGTTGTCGATAAAAACCTGGGCGAATTGAATGACGATTACCGCGCTGTGCGAAAATACGACACGCTTAAAAATCCGATCTCGACCTGTATCGACATGAAACTATTCTACCGTTTCATGGAAGAAAAAGGAAAACTGGGCTCCCAGAACAAGTTTCCCCGCGTCATGAACCCTAACCAGGCAAAAGACTGGGTAGACTTCGTAGGCGAAAACGATTAAAGTTCTTCCTCAGCTCTTTCCGGGTTAACCGGTTTGCGGAAATCCTGTAGAAGGCCTTAGGAAAGGTTCACAAGGTCTGTGCGATTCTTGATAAGGCTCGGGGAAAGTTATACAAGGTCTGAGGAATTCTATACAAAGCTCGGGGAAAGTTATACAAGGTCTGAGGAATTCTATACAAAGCTTGGGGAAAGTTATACAAGGTCTGAGGAATTCTATACAAAGCTCGGGGAAAGCTATACAAGGTCTGAGTAATTCTATACGAGGCTTGGGGAAAGCTTACAAGATCTAAGCTGCCGCCTACAGACTCCTGTTTGGAGACTAAAGACTACCGTCGGGTACGGATAATCGATTTGTAAACCGCATTGGCGATCACCACCGCAATGATCATAGCCGACCCCGCGTAGAAATCACCATTCAGCATATCATTTTCATGAAGAATAGGAATCGCCAGCAGGATCGTGTAAACCGGTTCCAGGTTAATGCTCAGTGAAACAGTGAATGCCCCGAGCTTTTTCATCACCTCTATCGTTGCCAGGAAAGCGAAAGAAGTACAGCAGATCCCCAGGAAAAGCAGCCACCCGAGATCGCTTCCCGTCATGTGTAGCAGCCTGCCGTTGAGCATTCCCTGGCTGGCAAGAACAATCGTCATGAAGACAAGCCCGATCCCCATTTCGTGAAACGTAATGCTCGATGCCGGAACATCTTCCGCAAGCTTTGCGTTGAAGACGGAAAACAATGCCGCACAGAATGCGGAGAATAAACCGATCATGAGCGCTTTGAGCTGGTCAGCATCGAAAGAGTCGGAAACGAAGTAGATCCCGAAGATCACCAGGCAGCCAAAGAGAAATTCCACCCAGGAAAACTTCTTTTTAAGCAGAAGCGGCTCCAGCCAGGTCACGTGTAAAGTCGTTGTTGAAAGGCACAAAATTCCAAGCGATGCCGTCGAAAGCTGGATGGAAGAATAAAAAGTGATCCAGTGAGTAGCAACGATCATTCCCACGCCAAGCGTTTTGAGCATTAGTTTCCGGTCGGGGATCCGCATGGGCATTTTCAGCAGGTACAATCCGACAGCGAGCGAAAGAAAAGCGATCAGGATGCGGTACCACACCAGGTAAAGCGCGTCGATTTCTATCAGCTTCCCGAGAATCCCGGTAAATCCCCACATGAAAATAATGACGTGTAAGAGAATGTAATATTGAAATTTCCGGAACATGGCGCAAAAGTAGCAACAAAGGGAATGTAAAATTGAAAAGACCAAAAATAGCGTCCGGTCTGAGGGATTAAAAGTTCTGTCTGCTTCATAAAAATCCTTTCAGCGTAAATCCGCGTTATCTGCGGGAGTAATTCCTTACCTTTGAAAAAAATTCTTCCTTATGTCGCACATCACAACCCTGAACGAATTTATCATGGACCGCCAGGCGGATTTCCCGGGAGCTTCCGGCGAATTATCACGCATTCTGAATGACATTGCCGTAGCTTCGAAAATCGTGAGCCGCGACGTGCGAAGAGCTGGTTTGGTAGATGACATTCTCGGGGCGCAGGGAGAAACCAATATCCAGGGCGAAGAACAGCAGAAGCTCGATGTAGTTGCCGACCGCCAGTTTATCCGAGTATTCGAATCGGGTGGAGAGATCTGCGGGATCGCTTCCGAAGAGAATGACGATTTTCTGGCTTTTGATACCGAACATGCTAAAAACGGGAAATACGTGGTGCTGTTCGATCCGCTCGATGGTTCATCCAATATCGACGTAAACGTTTCCATCGGAACGATCTTCTCGGTTTACAAACGTAAATCGGCCAAAGGAACGCTGGCAACACTTGAAGATATGCTGCAGCCCGGAACCGACCAGATCGCAGCCGGTTACGTGCTTTACGGATCTTCGACCATGCTGGTTTATACGACAGGAAAAGGAGTGAACGGTTTTACGCTGGATCCTTCGATCGGTGAATTCTGCCTTTCTCACCCGGATATGCAAATGCCGGAAACAGGAAGAATTTATGCCATGAACGAAGGAAATATCGATGAATGCGACCAGGGAGTAAGAGATTACATTCGTTTCTGTCAGCAGGTCCAGGCCGATAACAAACCGTATTCCGGAAGATACATTGGTTCGCTTGTGGCTGATTTCCACCGCAACCTGATCAAAGGCGGGATTTACATTTATCCGATCACCAATCAATCGCCTGAAGGAAAGCTGCGTTTGCTTTACGAATGCAATCCGCTGGCAATGATCGCCGAGCAGGCCGGAGGAATGGCAACGAACGGTCTCGACAGAATTCTCGATATCGAGCCGACAAGGCTGCACCAGCGCTGCGGATTCTTCACCGGATCCAAAAAAATGATGGAAAAAGCCATCGACTGCCTGGAGAAAGCGAAAAGTATGGCTTGATCTTCTTTTCAATCAAGGTTCAGTTATCTGTAAATCAGTGATGGATTAACTCGTAATTTTTGCTATCTTAAATAAGAAAAGATAGTAAATGGATAACACTGCTACGATTCTCAACCGAAGATCAATACGGCTGAAAGGTTACGATTATTCTAAAAAAGGGTTGTATTTCATCACACTTTGCTGCGAAAAGAGGAGGCAATTGTTCGGAGAGATTATCAATGGAAAAATGGAATTGAATGAAGCTGGGAAAACGGCTCATAATTGCTGGCAAGCGATTCCTGATCATTTTCCTAACGTTCAGCTGGAAGAATTCGTAATCATGCCAGACCATGTCCATGGAGTTCTCAGGATAATTCTGGAAGTGAATGAAAGCCTTGAAAAAAACGAGTACGGAAAATTGATCCGAGGCTCGATAGGATCTATTATTAAAGGCTACAAAATCGGAGTGACGAAATGGTTTCGCATTAACGGGGACCAGAGCACGATTTGGCAGCGAAATTATTACGAAGTAATTATTAGAAATCCTGCTGATCACGGAAGAATAGAAGACTATATCCGAAATAATCCTAAAAACTGGAAGAATAAAAAAAGAAAATAAGTACAGGCGGAATATATTCCGCCCATCATCCTCATCTTCTTTCCCGCGATACCTCAGTAACAATATTCCGCATCGGCTTTGGTTCTTCGCCTTCGTTTTTAACGAGGTAGAAACGAAATTCATGCTCCTTGGGGATCCGGCCGAACTCGCTTAATTTTAGTACGATCGTATAATTAATAGTGATCCACTTTCCGGCTTTAAACGGCTCTGTAACAGCTGGAAGAATAGTGTAAAACGCCAGCATTTCCGAAGGAGAAGCACTGGTATTCTCCAGCGACATAAACATTCGTGGCAGTGAATCTATCAGCTCTTCCCTGCTCAGCATCGTTTGGGCAGTCACCGAAATGCGGACGACTTTACTGTTTGCCGGCAGGTGCTTGACAAAGCCTCCGATATCGATAGAAGATTCAGCTTTCTTCGCCGGATTTTTCGGGAATTCCAGCTTACTGATCGTTTCCCACTCCTCCGTTTTTTCGTACCTGCCACGCATGGCCGCATTGATGATATGATCCTGCTCGAAAATGTAGCGACTGAAAAACTGGTAATGCTTCAGCTGGTTTTTCATTGCCGCGGTGCGTTTTTGATCTTTTACCGGAACAGCCCGGAAACGCTTGTCGATCCTGTAAAGCTCCCCTGGGAGCAAGGCATAGCCCCTTGAGAATAAATGACAGTTCTGCTGGGATCCCGTCAGTGAAAACGTGCGGTCCATGCGGAATCCGGGACGCATATCGAGCTGCTGACCAATAAACGGAACAACCGACGGAAGATCCGGCAGGTAAGTGACTCGCAGGTAATTAATAAGCGTCGGAGTGATATCGAGATGGGAAGAAACGTTTTCAACGCACCTGCCGGATGTCAGCAGCGGAGAATAAATGATCAGCGGAACTTTGTAGTACCACAATTCATCTGTTGCGCAAAGATCCGTTCCGTGGTCTCCGGTAATGATGAAAATCGTGTTCTCATAGTCAGGAAGCTGTTTCACCCGCTCAAAATATGCCTTGATCGAAGCGTCCGTGTAGGTGAAAGCGCCGAGATCCTGGTTGCGCCTGTTAAGCCTTGGCGCGTCAAACAGCTGTGACTTCCCCTTTGCAAGCTGCTGCCTCACGAAGCGGCTGTACTTCTCAGGTTCCGGGTAGATATAAGGATCGTGCGTGCTGATCGTCAGGAAAATATCCAGCCGGCTTTTCTTCTTAATGGGATGTTTGCGAAGATCGGACAGCGACTGATCAAAAATATAATGGTCCGGGTAGCCCCAGAAATTGTAACGGCCACTGAGCGATTTAGGAGCAGGTCTGTCGAAATTGGAAGCCAGGTAGTCCGTCTGGATGTGCTTCATAAATCCCGTCATATTCGAAAAGCTCAGGTTAACGCCGCAGTAGAACCTCGAATAGTAATGCTTTTTCAGCATCCCCTGCAAAGACCACATGTTGGGGTAAGCAATCTGCTGGAGCATTTTTCCGTTCGGAGCATTGGGAAGCGATGTCAGAACAGCTGGCAGTACATTGTAAGTCCGCTCGGAAGTTGAAAGCACATTCGGGAAGTAAATGCTCTTCTTTGACAGTGAATCCAGGAAGGGCATAACATGTCCTGTCGCTTCGGCCCGTTTTCCGACCAGGTCGCTTGAGAGACTTTCCACAATGATGATCACCACATTCGGAGGCGTATCGCTCTTTTTTCGGAAAAGCGCTGTCCAGGAACTTTCGACGGGCAATTCATTCAGCAGGGGATATGTTTCCGAAACAGTTCCCGAGCTCAGAAAACCGGGATCCAGTTTGGAGAAATCGGCTAACCGGACTTCGCCTTCCGGGATAGCTTCCGTAGCGAAAAAATAGCCCAGGCTTTCAGCGCTGAAATAAGTGAACGGGGAATTGATCAATGCCACTGCTGCCGGTTTTTCATCGTTCCGGTAAAGAGCGAAGAAAGAAAAGCAAAGGCTTACCACACTTATCACCGAAAGAATGAAAGCAGTCCGGGCAGAGCGAAAACTGTTGTGGCGAAGCATCCATCGTCCCGCCAGGAAATACGCAGACATGGAGCCTGCAATGATCGAAAGCACTCCGATCGAAAGTCGTTCACCTGTGCCAACGATCGTTTTCAATTCGGTCCAGGAGAAAAAGAACAGCGATTCGTCCAGGGGAATTTTAGTGATCAGAAAATACTGGATCAGCGCAAAATTGCCGCAAAGGACGACCAGCGCAAAGAGGTGAAAGATCCACAATGCACGCCGGTGAAAAAGAAGGGAGATCAGTAACTGGATCAGCGAATAGATTCCCGCAATTACACAGACCAGGAACAGGTCGAAGACAATCCCGCTGGAAATGTAAGAGCCTTTGATGCCGTGCTCAAACCCCGGATAATCGATCACAGCGATCAGGTACCAGCGCTGCAAACCCAGCCCGATCCATAACAAAAGCGCATAGGGAAAAAGCGGGGGCCAGGATCCTGTCAGGTTTTTCATCAGGCAAAGAAACAATTTAACTGCGAATCTGAAAACAATCGGCTTGAATTGATCCCGCCACAGTCGTTAATTAACTCCCGGAATCTAAGTAATTGCAAGTCATTTCCTGTAATTTCCGTTTCTTTGTAATCCCGAACTTTCGCACACAAACAGACGACAGAGCAATCATGGAACTTTCGCAATTCAAAGCACTTTTTAAAAAACTTCCCGGAATCGATCAGACAGCTGAGCTTTTGCAGCAGGCCGAGATCCGTGTGCATTGGAAAGGGCTTGTGGGCTCGTCGAAAGCGCTGGCTGCGTCGGCTGTTTCGGAACAGGTTCCGGGTCACCACGTTTTTGTGATGCAGGATAAAGAGGCCGCCGCTTACTTTCTCAATGATCTGGAGCAGCTCTACCCGGACGACAAGAATATCCTGTTCTACCCGGCTTCCTACAGAACACCCTACCAGCTGGAAGAAACGGACAATGCCAATGTCGTTGCCCGTGCAGAAGTGCTCGAAAAAGTGAACAATGGCCGCAATTGCTGGATCGTTACCTATCCGGCGGCTTTGTTCGAGCGCGTCCCCACCCAAAAGCGGCTTACTGAAAACACCATGCGCGTCGAGAAAGGGAAAACCTATTCGATCGATTTTTTCAACGAATTGCTGCTGGAATACGAGTTCGAGCGCGTCGATTTTGTCTACGAGCCAGGTCAGTTCTCTATACGCGGCGGAATCGTCGATATCTTTTCGTTTTCCAACGATCATCCTTTCCGCGTGGAATTCTTCGGCGATGAGGTCGATTCTATCCGGACATTCGACCCCGTTTCCCAGCTTTCCATTAATACGCACACGCATTTTTCCATTGTGCCGAATGTTCAGAAACAACTGGTCGTGATAAATGGAAGCGGGACGTTCCTGGAGTTCATCGGGAAGAATGCAACGTACTGGCTGGCTTCCGGTGAAATGGTCGAAAAAGGACTGGAAAAAGAATACGAAAAAGCGGTCAAAGCTTATGATCAACTGAACAAGGATACGATTAAGCACAGTCTTCCGGGCGAATTGTACATGCATCCTTCCGACTGGAAAGAGCAGATGAAAAAAGTGTCGACCATCGAGTTCGGCCCCGATTACCAGTTTAAGGCAACGGAAACCATTTCATTTAAAATTCAGCCGCAGCCTGCTTTCAACAAAGATTTCGAATTACTGAAAGATGACCTGATCCAGCGCAAGAACAACGGATCGGTGAACCTTATTTTTTCCAATCAGCCGAAGCAGGTAGAACGGCTTTACCAGATCTTTGAAGACATAGGCGGTGAAGTTGAATTTGTGCCCATGAACCTTTCGCTTCAGGAAGGATTCATTGCTCCCGAGCTGAAAATGGTTTGCTACACCGATCACCAGATCTTTGAGCGCTATCACCGGTTCAAGCTGAAAGAAGGGTTCCGGCAGGCAAAACAGGCGCTCACGCTCAAAGAAATTTACAACCTGCAGAAAGGTGATTACGTGACCCACATCGATCACGGTGTCGGGCAGTTTTCAGGTTTGCAAACCATTGATGTGAGCGGAAAACCGCAGGAAGCGATCCGTTTGCTTTACCGCGACGGCGATGTGCTTTACGTAAGTATTCACTCGCTGCACCGCATTTCCAAGTTTACCGGGAAAGAAGGAACGGCGCCGAAAATGAACAAGCTCGGCTCACAGGCCTGGTCGACGCTTAAGCAGAAAACGAAGAAGAAGATCAAGGAGCTGGCTTACGATCTTATCCAATTGTATGCTACGCGAAGAAGTCAGCCGGGATTTGCCTTTTCACCCGATACTTACCTGCAGAACGAGCTGGAAGCTTCCTTCATGTACGAAGACACGCCCGATCAGCTGAAGGCTACACTGGCCGTGAAAGAAGACATGGAAAAGCCGCTTCCGATGGACAGGCTGGTGTGCGGGGATGTTGGTTTCGGAAAGACAGAAATAGCCATTCGGGCAGCTTTTAAAGCAGTTGCCGATAGCAAGCAGGTAGCGATTCTCGTTCCCACAACGATTTTGTGTCACCAGCACGCCCGCTCATTCAAAGAAAGACTGAAGCAGTTTCCATGTAACGTAGATTATATCAACCGCTTTAAATCGGCAAAGGAAATTACAGAGACCCTGAAACGGGTGGCAGAAGGCAAAGTCGACATTCTCGTCGGAACGCATAAGATCGTCAGCGATCGGGTGAAATTCAAAGATCTCGGGCTGATCATCATCGATGAAGAACAGAAATTCGGAGTAGCCGTTAAAGACAAGCTGAAAACGCTGAAAGCAACAGTTGATACCTTAACGCTGACAGCAACGCCAATTCCCAGGACCCTGCAGTTTTCACTCATGGGAGCCCGGGATCTCAGCATCATCAATACGCCGCCGCCCAATCGTCAGCCGGTACTTACGGAAGTGGTCCCGTTCAACGAAGAAGTGATCCGGGATGCAATAGCCTATGAGGTAGGACGGGGCGGACAGGTTTATTTCGTCAATAACCGGCTTGCCAATATCAAGGAAATTGCCGGAATGATCAATCGTTTGTGCCCGGGAGTTCGTGTGGCGATCGGTCACGGACAAATGGACGGGAAGCAGCTCGAAAAGATCATGATGGACTTCATCAATGGCGAATACGACGTGCTGCTGGCTACCACGATCATCGAGTCGGGGATCGATATTTCGAACGCGAATACCATCATTATCAACGATGCGCAGAACTTCGGACTAAGCGATCTTCACCAGTTGCGTGGCCGCGTTGGCCGTTCGAATAAGAAAGGGTTCTGCTACCTCGTTGCTCCTTCCTTCAGCTTACTGACCTCCGAAGCGAGAAAACGCCTCGAAGCACTCGTACAATTCTCTGATCTTGGTTCCGGTTTCAACATTGCAATGAAAGACCTCGACATTCGCGGGGCCGGTAACATTCTCGGCGGCGAGCAAAGCGGATTTATTTCCGAGATCGGTTTCGAAATGTACCAGAAGATCCTCAACGAAGCGCTCGAAGAATTGCGTGAAGAAGAATTCAAAGACCTGTTCGACGAAAGAACTACAGATCACCCAACGGCTTTCGTTCGCGACTGTGTGTTGGAAACCGATTTCGAGTTACGCATTCCGGAAGATTACATTAACAACGTTTCAGAACGTTTGAGCATCTACCAGGAGCTTGACGGATTGTCTACGCCGGCCGAGCTGGAAGAGCACAAAAAACAGCTTATAGACCGTTTCGGGCCATTGCCCCGCGTGGTGAAAGAGTTGTTCCATTCCTTCGAGCTGCGCTGGCTGGCCGAAGAGATCGGTCTGGAAAGACTGGTGATCAAATCCGGAACAATGATCGGGTATTTCGTTGCCAACTCGCAATCGCGCTATTACGATTCGCCTGCATTCACGGCTGTGCTCAAATACATCCAGGGGCAACCGAAAGAGTGTAAGCTGAGCGAGAAGAATGACAGGCTGAGAATCATCTATTCGAATATCATGACGATGGACCAGGCGTTTGCGCGTCTGAAGGAAATTGAGGTTGTTCCGGTATAACCAGGAACATTGTTTTCCGCCAAACCAAACACAAAAAAACTGCTTTCAGTCACGAAAGCAGTTTCCCTTTAATGGTTTACGTCTACTCAACTAGAGTACATCGCTCAATGTCAGATTACTGTTGTAAAAAGACATAATTTCTTTTCTGTCGCCATCGAAATAGTTTGCTAAAACATAGTTCGCCAGGTAATCACGGTACTGTTCGCGTGAGATCTTGGGAAGATAAACATAGCCACGGCCAACCGGACGGTGCTTGATGAATTTCTTGCGCTCAAGAATGCGAACAATGGTAGATACCGTGTTGTAAGCAGGCTTTGGATTGGAATAAAGCTCAACGATTTCTTTAACCGTTGACTTCTCCAGTTTCCAGAGCTTAAGCATTACTTTTTCTTCGGCAGGGGTGAGTCTTTCCATAATTCATCAAATAGGGTGCTACACGAAAATATAAAAAGTTTTCGAATAAATTCCAGTGAACTAACTTCTATAATTTAAGTTTAGAACGAACGTCTTTTGAAAGCGCATCCTTGTGAAGGTATATGTTAATGGTTTTCAGGCGGAAATAGTTCTCCGAAACATATAAATATCCCTGCGGAAGATTTTCAGTTCCCCACGAATTTTTTACTAAGAAATAACGTGTTCCTTTCTGATCTTTGTACATACCCACGATGTGCATTCCATGGTCGTCTGTAGTCAGCTTCTCATCGTATCCTTCCTGGCGCGTTTCCTGAGTAACAGCAAGCTCTTTAACCGGCTCGAGGAAAGCATTCGAAGAACGTTCCGCTCCTGCATTGTTGAAGCTTTTATTATCGTTCCCCCTTGTTTGTATAGTCGATAGATCTTCAGGCAGGATCGCGATTCCCTGGCGGAAATTGAATCCCTTTTCGGAAACATCGGCGCCCCATGCAAGCGTATAGCCGTTTTTCAAAGCAGTTTCAGCAATGCTTACCATGTCTTCCAGAGGAACGTTGTAGCTGTCGCCCCACGCCCAGTTGTCAGGAATAGTGAGCTCACATGTCGCGTAGAAAGGATCGTTAGAGAAAGAAGTAACGGAAATGTAATTGTCCATGTTCAATCCCAGCGATGCTGCGTAGCTCTGTGGCGTGTATTTTTTTCCTTTGAACGTGAACTCAACAGGATCTTTTCCGAGGTAAGAATCGAGCAGCCCGGAGAATGCTTTTTTCCATTCGGAATTGATACCGTGGCCTTTCATAACCTGTGCAAGGATAGTTTGCATGTAACTGTTCAGAACACTGTACAATTCTTCGTGGTTCAGCTCTTTTTCGCCAGCCGGAAGTCCTGAATAGACTTCTTTCGGAACGATACCGTTGCGCTTGATCACGTAAGGAATATCGTGGAAAGCACCACCTTCGCTGAAGTTGATCTTGCCGTCCATGCGGATAAAGCGGTCTGCTTTTGCTTCGTAAGCTTTGCGAACAATGTACATTTCCGAAAGCACGTCAGGCTGTTTGTTGCCCATGCGGATCAGCTCGGATTCGAAGAACGAAAGAGCAGAAAAGCTCCAGCAAGTTCCCGTATTTCCCTGGCTTTCTACAGGTGTGGCATCCAGGTGAACGACTTTCTCAAACTGGTATTTGCTGTCAGTTGCATTGGTTACTGTTTGTCCGAAGGCAAGAGAAGCAACCAGACAGGGAATTAACAATAAGGATTTTTTCATTTTTTTAACGGTTTAATCGTTCGCTAAAGTAGCAAATGGTTTGAACGGAAGCCACATTATTGGTAGAAATGCCGCCATTGACAAGTTCAGCGGCTTAAATCAGGGAATACCGCTTTCCGGGCATCGGGCGAACGAGTCCCTTGAATTCCAGGTTCAGCAGGTGAGTGGAAACCTCCGCAGCAGTTAACGAAGCAATGAATCCGATGGAATCCACAGCGAGATCCTTTTTCGTTTTAAGAGCAGTAACGATGCGTTCTTCGAAATCGTTCAGGTCCGTAAAGAGCTTTCGCTGCACAACTGCTGGTCCCTGTATGTTCCAGTCCATCATCGTCAGAAAATTATCAGGACCTGTTAGCAGATGCGCTTTGTCTTCCTGTATCAGCTTCAGGCATCCTGCAGAAAACGGCCTGCCAATGTCGCCGGGATAAGCGAAAACATCGCGGCTGTAATCGTTGGCAAGGTTCGCAGTAATGAGAGACCCGCCCTTGTCGCCGCTTTCAACAACGATAGTTGCATCTGCCATTCCGGCAACGATCCGGTTTCGCATGGGAAAGTAAGACGGCTCGGGCTTCAGGCCCGGCGGAAATTCGGTCACAAGCCCGCCGGTTTCCAGCATCCGCGAGGCGATTTTACGATGCGCAAAAGGATACATCAGGTCCAGTCCGTGGCCAAGAACTCCGAGTGTTGAAAGCTCGTTTTCCAGAGCCGAAGTATGCGCACAGATATCGATTCCGTAAGCCATTCCGCTAACAACCGTTGTTCCGGTCTGGCGGATTCCCTCTATGAGCTCGCGGGTAAGCGACTTTCCATAATCGGTAGCGTGGCGGGTGCCAACGATCGAGATGATCTTTTCGGGGTTGCAGTCAACGTTTCCTTTCGAGTAAAGCAGCAGGGGAGCATCGCCGCAGTTTTTTAATCGTCTCGGGTAATCTGCTTCCGTATAAAAAACCGTTTGTCCGCCGATCCGCTCAAGATGCTCCAGCGCCTTATCTGCTTCCAGCAATGCTGCAGCTCTCTGTTTGAAGGAAATAAAATTCGAAGGAACACCCGGTATTTTCGCAAGATTCAGCGTCTTTTCAGTGAAAAACTCTTCCAGGTCATTGAAATGTGCAATTAAGATTCGCGCCCGCCGACTGCCTATTCCGCTCAGGAAGGTCAGTGCTATTTGCTGATGTTTTGGAGAGAAATTCAAAATAAATGGTACATTGGTCTCTTGAATATACACAATAATAGCTTCATGAAACAAGCGTTACTACTACTTTTTTTCCTGCCGGCCACACTTTTTTCTCAAACCATAAATGGGAAGGTAGTAGACAAACAAACAGCTGAAACAGTTCCCTTTAGCCAGGTGTCTTCTTCGGAAGGAACGCGTATCCTGACGGATTTCGACGGTGTTTTCACGCTCGATGTTGCAGCGTTTCCCGTAACACTTATTATCTCCAATCCCGACTATGCGTCGGATACAATTGAAGTAACGGCAGCCGGGCCTCTCACCGTTCAGCTTTCGACCCTTGCATCCTTAAACCCGGATGGCGTTCTGGACCGCGTTGTAGTAGTAGCCTCAAGAAGAAGGCAGCGGGTGGAAGAAGTACCTATTTCGCTCGAAATCATCAAGCCGGAGCTGATAGCAAATAAGGGGATCACCGATCTGGAACAGGCGGTCGACCAGGTGCCGGGCGCTTATGCCATGGACGGACAGGTCAGTATTCGCGGAGGCAGCGGATTTTCTTACGGAGCCGGAAGCCGTGTGCTGGTGCTCTGGAACGAAGTTCCCCTGCTTTCCGGAGATGCGGGCGATGCCAAGTGGAACGCCATCCCGATCGAAAATGCCCAGCAGGTCGAAGTCATCAAAGGAGCTTCTTCGGTACTCTACGGAAGCGGTGCCCTGAACGGAATTATCTCGCTGATCGAGCGCGAGCCGACCAAAGAAACCTACCTCATGGCGAAGGTACAGACAGGCGTTTACGATAATCCGCAAAGAAAATCACTGCAATGGTGGGCCGACGGGAAAAACCCGATGACGCACCAGGCCGATGTGAGCTTCGGAAAACAATGGAAAGACTTCGGGCTGAACCTCGGTGGCTACGGTTATTCGACCGATGGTTACCGCCAGGGCGAAACGGAAGACCGCGGACGTATAAACGGAACGCTTTACTACAAGCCGGCCAATTTCAAAAAGCTCAAAGCCAGCCTAGGATGGAACGCCCAGTATTCAAAAGCCGGGTCGTTCATTATCTGGCAAAGCGATACGAATGGATATGTTCCAAGCGGTGGAGCGGATACAAGCGTTGCAGCTTCGACGCTCACATTCAACAGGGGCTTGCGGATCACGATCGACCCTTCGGTTAAGTACTCCGATAAATTCGGCAACAGGCACCAGCTGAGAACGCGTTATTACCTCACAGACAACAAGAATTACAGCAATACCAGCCAGAGCTCGAAAGCGGAAGTGAAATATGCCGATTACCAGTTCCAGCGCGGATGGAACAACAATGCGTGGGTGCTCACAACGGGAACTTCTGTTATTGCGAATAAGGTCAATTCGTATTTGTACGGAGATCACCGGTCCTTCAACGGCGCATTGTATGCGCAGGGCGAGCGGAACTGGAAAAAGCTCAATATTACAGCAGGCGTCCGCTTCGAATACTTTCAGCAGGACAATCGCCGCGGAGATTCGGACTATTACCTGGGAAAAGACTCCGTGAAGCTTCCGGTCATTCCAGTTGTAAGGATGGGAGTTCATTACCAGGTGGCGAAATACACGCACCTTCGCGCATCGTTTGGCCAGGGAGTTCGCTACCCGACGGTTGCCGAGCGTTACACCACCACATCCGTAGGAAGCCTGAATATTTTCGCCAATCCGAACCTGAAGCCTGAAACGGGATGGGCGGCAGAGTTTGGTGTGAAACAGGGATTGAAGATCGGGAACTGGAAAGGCTTCTTTGATGCAGCAACCTTCATCAATCACTACAACAACATGATGGAGTTCCAGTTTGGAAATTACATCCCGCCGGGCGTAACACCGAGCTTAGATCCCAATGCTCCCGGTTATATTTATAAATGGCTTGGCTTCAAAGCCGTGAATGCGGAAGAAGCAACGATTACCGGGGTGGATTTCTCCCTGAGCGGAGAAGGAAATATCGGAAAAGTGAAGCTCTTGGCACTGATGGGATACACTTATATGAATCCGGTTTCCAATAACCAGGATTCGACTTACAGATCCACGTTCTCCGACAAAACAACAGACATGCTGAAATACCGGTTCCGGCACCTGGCGAAATTCGATATGCAGGC
>Ga0247810_10000415_pt1 | contig 48708 bp, 34 predicted proteins | sample UWRJL119311C1_FD_179918 | JGI IMG/M metagenome (GOLD analysis project Ga0247810, IMG submission 179918) | Plant litter microbial communities from Arlington Agricultural Research Station in Wisconsin, United States - UWRJ-L119-311C-1 | ecosystem: Environmental > Terrestrial > Plant litter >...
TTGTTTTTGCGAGGAAGACCTGTCCCGATTATTTCCTATCAGGTGGACAGATTTCGCTCAGGTTCGTTTCCGCGAGGAACGAAGCGGTCTCCTTGCTGGTTTGAAGCTGGTTGCGACAAGGAGATTGCTTCGCGAAAAGCTCGCAAAAACGAACCCCTCAAGCGTCATGATTCCTATTAAAAGATGTGGGTACACAGTAGATTTCAAATGCGGATGTTTTACACCAACAAATTACATCGCTTACATCCGCGTTGCTCCAAAGGAGCTCCTTCGGAGCGCGGACGATGTGAGCGGACGATGTGAATATTCAATCCCCATACTCTTTCCCAATCTTAAAACAGCAAATAAGTTTAATAATCAGTCATTTTCTTTAGTGTCATGAAAACGTTCCCAAAGTTTGGGAACGTTTTCATGAAAAATACCCAATGTAATCTTTCTTCGAAATCCAAAACGTAGATATATTTGATATTAATCGTTCCAGATGATTTAATAACCAAATATAATATGAAAGAATTTTACACGCTAAAACCATTTATGGTTTCTTTTAAGTCAGTTTTCTAGCCCAACGTTATCCTTAAAAAAATTCTTATGAATTAAGAGTTTTTGGGTTAATTACACATGTCTTTTTCAAACTAAATTAAAAAAACAAATGTCAGTTTTTACAAAACCTTTAAGGGTACTAGCTTGCTTTGGCCTGTTTTTCACTTGCGACATTGATTTTGCAAGTGCTCAATCTCCTTCAAGCCAAAACAATTTGAAGTCTGATACCATTACTTTAGACTCTTTAAAAAGAGTTAAACAACTCATTTATTTTAATACACCTACCAAATTATCTACCGTTTCTTCCTCAAGTATTTATGGCGAGGAATTTAAAAGTACACCTGTTGTATCCTATTCGCTTGCTTTGGCTGGAAGACTACCAGGGTTAACAGTTTCACAAACAAATGGCCAACCACTTAATGAAGGTGCTGCTTTAAGGTTAAGGGGCCAAAGTCCACTTATTTTTATCGATGGTATTCCTCGTTCGGTAACTGAAATTGGAATTGAAGAAATTGAGACCGTTACGATACTTAAAGATGCCGTTTCTTTGGCTATGCTTGGTGTTAGAGGAGCCAATGGCGTAGTTTCCATCGTTACCAAAAAAGGAAATTCAAATCAGCAACGCATCAGTTTTACTGGTCAATGGGGAATACAAAAGCCGATTGAAAATCTGATTTCTAATCCTTTAAGCGCATACAATTACGCTTCTTTATATAATGAGGCATTAACAAACGACGGTCTGTCTATAGCAACAAATGGATTTAGTCAGACTGCATTAAGCGCTTATCAAAATGGAACAGATCCCTATAAGTATCCCAATGTAGATTGGAAGGACCAGATTGTTAAAAATTCAGCGGCTTTTGCCCGTTATAACTTAAATACTAATGGTGGGAACAAATTTGTAAAATACTTTATCAATTTGGACCACTTTAGTCAGGATGGTCTTTTAAAAACCAGTGACATTAACAAATACAACACCAACGCCAATTTACGTGGCTATTTTATCCGTTCGAATGTGGACGTTAAATTAACGGATGAAATAACGGCTGGTATTTATATTCAGGGCAGGATTTTGAATACGACCAATCCCGGAAATGCCGGAGCAGACAATCTTTTCAGTTCGATGTTAAACACACCAAATAGTGCTTATCCTATTTATAATGCGAATGGTACTTATGGGGGTTCATCACAATTCCAGAATAACATTTTAGCGCAGAATATCAGTGCGGGTTATTCTCTGAGCAATACCAGAACTGTATTATCTGATTTTTATATCAAGCATACGTTAGATGATTTAGCAGAAGGATTGTGGGTTAAAGCAAGGGCCTCCTTTTTCAGTAATTTGAATGAAAATATTGTAAGGACTAAATCGTTTGCTGTATTTGAGCAGACTGGTGTCAACACTAGTAGTAATCCGACCTATTTTCAATATGGTACGAATGGTGCTCAGGGCAATAGCAATTCGATAGGATTTCAGAACCGATCTGATTTTCAGGAGCTTTCTGCAGGTTATACCAGCTCATTTAATGACCATGGGGTAGATGTAATTTTACTTGCCAACAGAGATAACTTGGTAAGCGGATCTAATTTACCATACACGATACAGGGTTTAGCAGGCCATGTGGCTTATAATTATCAACAAAAGTATTTAGCGGAAGTATCTTTTGCAGAAAGTGGCGCTAATCGCTATCCAGGCGAAGGTGGATTTAAATATGGCTTTTTTCCTGCTGTAGGGCTGGGTTGGAACATTAGCGAAGAATCTTTCCTTAAAGGAAAAAGTTTCTTTGATCAACTTAAGTTATATGGTTCTTATGGTAAAGTTGGAAGAGATAATGCGGCTTATTTTACTTATCAGCAGGTTTACAATGCTACCCCGACTTCGATATTTGGTTCAAGTGCGGCTGCAGGAACCACAGTTGGAGAGTCTTATTTAGCTAATCCGAACATTACCTGGGAGAAGGCCAAGATGTTAAATATCGGCCTTGATGCCGCTTTATTGAAGAACAGATTAACCTTTAATTTAGAATATTATACAAATAGATATAGTGATTTGAGCATCACCCGTGGTACCAATACAGGTTTGTTGGGGATCTCTTATCCGAACGAAAACATTGGTAAACAAAAATACTATGGATGGGAGGCGCAATTGGGATGGAACCAGCGGGTTAGAGATTTCCGTTATTTCTTTAATGCGAATGTAAGCGTTCAAAATTCAGAATTGTTGTACAGTGCAGAGGCAAATCAAAAATATAGCTGGATGTACAGAACTGGTCATCCGGTAGGGCAAACCTACGGTTATATTGCGGAAGGATTATTCCGTAGTCAGCAGGAGATTGCAGGTGCGGCTACGATTGAGGGATATACGCCACAACCTGGAGATATAAAGTATAGAGATTTGAACAATGATGGGGTAATTAACCAATACGACCAAACTTCCATTGGTTCAGAAAAGCCAACCTTATTTGTAGGGGCGAGATTAGGTTTCAGTTTTAAGAATTTTGATTTCAGCACATTGTTTCAGGGTGCGATCAATCAGCAAGTTTATTTATCTGGAAATAGCTATTGGGAATTTCAGGGCGGTACAGCCCAGGCTTACGAAACACAATTGGGCCGTTGGACGCCTGCTACGGCAAGTACTGCTACCTATCCAAGGTTAACTACCAATTCGGGGCCTAGAAATGGAGCGGTAAATAATTTTGTAAGCTCTTCATTCTGGATCAGAAATGGAGATTACATCAGGCTGAAAACAATAGAACTTGGTTATAAGCTGCCTGTGGGTGTTACGCAGAAAATAGGGCTTAAATCAACCAGGCTTTTTGTAAACGGGTTGAATCTTTACACCATAGGTTCAAAAACCTTTAATGGTGCAGATCCTGAAAACTACAATGGTGCCTACCCAATAGAACGGGTATTTAATTTTGGTGTAAACATTCAATTATAACATTGTTGATATGAAAAGAACATTATATTATTTGATAATTGTTGCTACGCTGGTGACTTCATCCTGTAGAAAGTTTGAAAGTCAGCCAGAAGAAAGAACTTTAGAAACCGACGTATTTGATCCGACTGATAAGGTTGGGGCTTTATCAACGGCTTATTTATTAGGAATTTACTCTTTCCTTCCTACTGGTTTCAATAGGATTGATGGTGATATTTTAGATGCGGCCACTGATGATGCGTTACCCTCTTCAAACAGATCAGGTATCAGTCTATTTACAAACGGACAGTTAACGGCGGCAAACTATCCCGATAACAATTGGAGTAATAGTTACACGATCATCCGTCGCAGTAACGTATTCCTGAACAACATTGGCATTGTTCCTATTCCTGCCGATATCAGGAAAAGACAGGTTGCAGAAGCACGTTTTTTAAGGGCCTTTGCTTATTTTGAATTGTTGAAACGTTATGGTGGGGTACCGTTAGTGGGTGATAAAGTTTTCTCGTTAGCTGATAATCTGGATCTTCCACGTAATACATTTGCCGAGTGTGTAACTTATATCGCAAGTGAATGTGATGCCATTACACCTGACTTGCCAAATGGATCTGCGGTAATTGCGGCTGAATTTGGTCGTATACCTTCAGAAGCGGCAATGGCTTTGAAATGTCGTTTATACCTTTATGCGGCTAGTCCGTTGTTTAATGGTGGTGGTTTTGAAAGCAATGCCGAGGTTAAAGCTTTAACTGGATATCCAACTGCTGATGCGAGTAGATGGCAACAAGTAATTACAGCTGCAGAGGCATTGATTGCCAAAGGTTATTATAAATTGCCTACTGGAACAGGTACAACGGTTTATTCGGCTGTGTTTACTACTAAAATAAATACAGATATCATTTTCTCTAAACAATCAGCCAATTCTACAACATTAGAAAATGCGAATGCACCTGTTGGGTATGTGGCTCCGGCTACAAGTAATGGACGTACTAGTCCGACGCAGGATTTTGTAAATGCCTTTACCAATTTAAATGGAACTGCTTTTACGGGATCTACTACCAGTGCTGCACAATATGAGAACCGTGATCCACGCTTAAAATCAATCTTGTTCTACAATGGTGTACAATGGTTGGGCAGAGCAGTGCAAACTTATGAGGGGGGATTGGACAAACCTAATCTGGCCTTTAAAACACAGACTAAAACGGGTTATTACATGCGCAAGTTCATGGCTGATTTTGCAAGTTCGACCACCTATTCCAACCAGAGCCACAACTTTCCCTATTTCAGGTTTGCCGAAGTTTTATTGAACTATGCCGAGGCTTTAAATGAGGTTGGTAGGGTAGAAGATGCGGTTAAACAAATGAACTTGGTAAGAGCGAGAGCAGGTATTACTGCAGGAACTGGGAGCAGATATGGAATTAGGATTGGTGTTACACAAGATGAACTGAGAGAGCTGATCAAAAATGAGAGAAGGATAGAACTGAGTTTTGAAGAACACCGCTTTTATGATCTCCGCAGATGGAAAATGGGTTCAGTATTATCTGGAACACTAAAAGGAGTTCAGCTTACATTGGATGGTACTACGCTAAACATGGTTAACCAGGATGTTGCGAACATCGTTTTCCAGAATAAGTATTACCACATGCCTATTCCTTATGGCGAAATCATTAGAAATACCAAACTGATCCAAAATGAGGGCTACTATTAGTAGCTGCGGCATGGTTTAATCTTTAAAAAATAGACATGAAAAAACTGATATATATATTAGCTATACTTCTTTTTGTCCTGGATTTAAGTGCACAGGCACAAAAGAGACAGCTTACGGGAGTAGTGAGTGATGCCACTGGTGTTTTGCCTGGGGTAACGGTACTCGAAAAGGACAATCCTTCAAATGGAACATCTACGGATGAAAACGGGAAGTTCAGCCTCAATATTCAAGGTAATGTAATTGTACTGAAGGCAGTTGGTTACGTAACGCAAGAGGTTTTGGTTCAAGGAAAAACTTCAATTACCATCAAAATGCAGGAAGATCAAACGATGTTAAACGATGTGGTAATTGTGGGTTATGGACAAAAGAAGAAAGTAACTTTAACGGGTTCGGTAAGTTCAATTAGTGGTAAGGACATTAAACAAAGTCCTTCGCCAAGTTTGCAGAATACGTTGGCGGGTCGAATTACAGGTTTCTCTAGTCAGCAAAGAAGCGGGCAACCTGGAAATGATGGTGCAACATTTAATATCCGTGGTGTAAGTTCTTATACCGGAAATAACAATCCCTTAATTGTGGTTGATGATATTGAGTTTACCTATGATCAATTTGCTTCTTTGAATGCGAATGAAATCGAATCGATCAGTATCCTAAAAGATGCATCTACCACTGCTATTTATGGTATAAAAGGGGCGAATGGTGTAGTATTGGTAACTACGGTAAGGGGAAAGGTAGGCAAGCCACAAATTACTTTCCAAACAGAATATGCTTTAAACCAATTGACGAGAAGGCCTGAATACCTCAATGCTTATGAGGCGGCATCATTGGTGAATGAGGCTCAGGTTAATACGAATACATTAACTCCAAATCCAAATTTTGTACGTACGTTTTCTGATGCAGATTTAGCGCTTTATAGAAATGGAAACGATCCTTATGGTCATCCAGATAACAATTGGTCTGACATCTTATTGAAAGATTTTGCACCACAATTGCGTGGTAATTTTAACATCACCGGAGGTACAGAGAAAGCTAAGTATTTTGTTTCATTAGGTTATTTAAATCAAGGCGGTCAGTTAAAGGATTACAGTGTAGATTTGAACAGCAAATTTTACTATAAGCGTTACAACTATCGTTCTAACATTGATTTGCATGTAAACAAGGATTTAGATGTGAGGTTTGATCTTTTTGGAAGTGTAGACGAAACAAATTCTAACAATGCGAGTGCTAATAGTATTTTCAGTGATTTAGGTCGCTCGGCTGAAACTGCACCTTACAATTATCCAGTTTATAACCCAGATGGAAGTTTAGGTTACAGCTCGTGGCAGCGTAATGCGTCAGGTAGAAACAACAACAACTTGGTGGGTAGGTTAATGTACAATGGTTATTTCCGTACTTTTTCAAATAACATCAATCTATCTACATCAGCTACGCAAAAACTAGATTTTATTACCAAGGGTTTGTCTGTTAAAGCAACCTTGGCCTATAGAAATTTATACAATTACAGTCGTTATTTGCAGCGCCCAACAAGTGGTACTGGTTTTATCTCTTATATCTATGATCCTGTTGCGGGTACCTATTCATTTGGTCAGCGAGATAACATTTACCGTTTAAGTATTCCATCGCTTACCTACGGGCCTGGAAGTACCAATAGCGCCTTAACGTTACAGGGAATTTTAAATTATAACCGTGTTTTTGGAGATCACCATGTTTCTGGTTTGTTCTTGTATAACCAGAACAGTAAAAAAGCGGCTAACTCCAGCAATATCGATTACAACTTTATCCCAGAGAATTTTAGGGGCTATACTGCTCGGGTAAACTATGATTATAAACAGAAATATATGGTGGAGATCAGTGGTGCCTATAATGGTACAGACAGATTTTCGAGCGATAAAAGGTTTGGCTTCTTTCCTGCAGCCTCAGTAGGATGGAATGTTGCTGAAGAAAAACTGATCAAAGACAATTTGAAGTTCCTGGATTTGTTTAAACTTCGTGCATCTTACGGTTTGGTTGGGGTAGACAATACCAATGGTGTTTATGCCTATCTTCAATCTTATGCTGCCGGAAGTGGAACTGGTCTTTTCGGTTTGGCCACCAACAATGGTTATGGGGTAGTTACAGAGGGCACGCTTCCAAACAATGAGGTAACTTGGGAGAAAGAAAAGAAATTGGATATTGGTTTGGATATCGCAGCGTTTAAGAACAGGTTAACTGCAACATTAGGATATTTCAACAACAACAGGTACGATATTTTAACAACAAGGGGTACGGTTTCCGCAGTATTCGGACAGGCATTGCCAAATGTTAACTTGGGGAAAACCAATAATAAAGGATTTGAGGCTGAAATTGGATTTAGCGACAAAGTTGGCGCCAATTGGAACTATATGATCAGGGGAACCTATTCTCTGGCCAAAAATAAAATCATATTTATGGATGAGGCGGTACCATTGTACAGCTATCAGCGTTTAACTGGTCAGTCTATTGGTTCTGTTTTAAAATATAACTGGACGGGAGAATATTATACCGCTGCAGATATTGCAGATCCGGCAGTTGCCAAACCTACCATTGGTGGAAGACCTGGAGATTTTAAATATAAAGATTTGAACAGCGATGGGGTCATAGATGCAAGTGACCGTTCTTATTTTGGCAACACCAACCTGCCGACTACCACCTTTGGGATCACACTTGGTGGGGGTTACAAGAATTTCAGTTTAACAGTGCTTTTCCAGGGGGCGACAAATTTTGTAGCCAGTGCACAGGGAGCGGTAATTCACCATAATGCTAGTAATGCACTACCAATTCATCAACAGCATTGGACACCAGAGCTGGGGAACAGCGCCAAATACCCTCAGTTGTATACGACTGCTTTGAGTCAGAGTCCAAGGGATTATTATTCTGACTTCTGGGCTATCCCTGCAGATTATATCCGACTTAAAACTGCAGAATTGAGCTATACAGCTGGGCCAAAGTTGTTGAATAAATTGAAGGTGAAGGGACTTAGGGTGTACACAAGTGGCTATAACCTATTAACGTGGACGAAGTTGGATAAGTTATACAACCTTGATCCGGAGGTTTTGGAATCTGCTGGGGATCTACCTTACCCACCAACACGAATTTTTAACATGGGTATCAATGTTACCTTTTAATCTATTTTGTATGAAAAAGATCATTACCATTATATGCGTTTCATGTATATTGTTTTCTTGCAAGAAATCTACATTTTTAGACGATAAAACAAACGGACTTACTGAAGAAGCTGTTTTTACGGACAGTATTCAGACTATCAATTTTTTGAATAAGATTTATGTTGATGCGGGCTATACTTTTGGACCTTCAAGGTTCTCATCAGCAGGGGGTTCAGGAAATACGGAATTAGCTACGGATAATGCCGAGGGTACAAATAACCTTGCTGTATGGGCTGATTCGTATGTTCAAGGTGCAATTGGACCATCAAACGTGGGCACTAACTTTGGTACCGACAAAGATTTTTGGAACACCCCCTATAAGAATATCAGAAGGGTTAACCTATTGCTTTCCAAGCTTCCACAGGCTCCTTTTGCCGAGGTAACGAAACGTAGGATAAAAGCAGAGGCAAGGTTTTTAAGGGTATTTTATTATCATTATCTGGTAGCTGCTTTTGGAGGCATTCCATTAATTGGTGATCAGGTATATGGGATCAATGATATCATCAACATACCAAGAAATACTTATGCAGAATGTGTAAGTTATATGAGCACCGAACTAGATGCAGCTGCGGCTGATTTGGCGAATGTAGTGTACAAAGACATTGATTATGGAAGGGTTACCCATGGTGCATGTTTAGCCTTAAAATCGAGGATATTATTATATGCAGCTAGTCCTCTGTTCAATGGTGGGGCTATAAATACTGGTGCCAATGTGGTTTCATTGGTTGGCTATCCGACAGCAGATAATAACAGGTGGAAACAGGCAGCAGATGCAGCAGATGCGGTAATCAACTCAGGTTTATATAGTTTAAACGTAGACAATACCACCAGAGCCGGTTATGGTTTTTATCAGTTATTCTTAAAGCGTGTAAATAGCGAATATATCTTTGCCTATAACCGCCCAGCTCAAAAGGAATTCGAAACCTATTATCTGCCTCCAACTCGATCTGGAAGTAGTGTGGTTCGCCCAACACAAAGTTTAGTGGAGGCATTTCCGATGAGGGATGGAAAATCAATTAAAGAAAGTACGACATACAATGCTAATGATCCATATGTAAATAGAGATCCTCGTTTTGAAAATTCGATTATCTATAATGGATTATTGTACATTAGCAATACGGGGGTTAAAACGCAGGTATTGACCTACACCAGTGAAGGTTCTGCAATTGCAAATAGCACCTCTGATGCCTATACTACGGCAAACAAGTTTACTGGCTATTTCTCTCGTAAAATGCTAGATGAAAACCTAACCAATTCAAGTTCTGGAACAACAGAAAGAGCTTGGCCTTTACTTAGATATGCTGAGATTTTATTGAATTATGCGGAAGCAATTACCGAAGCTGGGCAACCAGAAAAAGCTTATGATAAACTGATCCTGCTAAGATCAAGGGCTGGGATTTTGCCAGGCACAGATGGCTTGTATGGCTTAAAGGCAAACATGACCGTTGATGAAATGAGAGCGATTGTACGCAATGAAAGACGAATAGAACTTGCCTTTGAGGATCACCGTTGGAACGATATCAGAAGGTGGAAAATTGCATCAACCGTACTAAAAGGCTTCAATTCGATTGATATCATCAGACGTACCGCTACAAATACCTATGTACATACGGTCGGATCTGCACCACGTCCACTTAATTTTAGGGATGCGATGTACTTGTTGCCAATTCCATTAAGTGAAATACAGAAGATGCCTTTAATGGTTCAAAACCCTGGCTATTAAAAATTAGGAAAAGCCGTTTAGGTTTTATTTTCCTTTTTACATACTTTTATAGTGATGAAAAACTTTAATATTAAATTTAGAATTACCTATATGCAACAACTGTCTCTAAAGATGGTTGTTGTTTTTTTATTGTTTGCAGTTTCGGTACAGGCACAGGTAAAGACCACACGTTTATTTTTAATTGGAAACAGCTTTTCGCAGAATGCAAGTCGCTATTTGCCACAGTTGAGCAAGGAGGCGGGAATTCAGCTTACAATTGGTAGGGCAGAACTGGGCGGTTGTCCATTAAACCGTCATTGGGAATCTGTTGTGGCAAATGATGCAGACCCTAATGATCCTAAAGGAAAGCCTTACAATGGAAAATCTCTTAGGGAACTGTTGTCTGATGGTAAGTGGAATATCGTAACCATCCAACAATATTCACTTTTATCTGGTGATGTAGGGACCTATATCCCTTATGCACAGAGGCTGTATGCTTTTATTAAAAAGATACAACCTGATGCCGAAGTGGTATTTCATCAAACTTGGGCTTATCGAAGCGATGCCAATTCTTTTGGAAAGATAAGAGGAGAAGAGCGAGCCAAAAACCAACAAGAAATGTATGCGTACTCGAGAGCTTCTTACCATTATATGGCCAAAAAACTAGGTATTCGTATTATTCCGTCGGGAGATGCTATGCAGATGGCAGGTACTGATGCTAAATGGGGATTTAAAAAAGATGTTAATTTTGATTATGATAATCCAACCTATCCAGCTTTGCCAAATCAGGCCAATTCTCTGAATGTAGGCTATAGTTATGATAAAGATCAGAAACTTAATTTTGATCCAAATCATGCCAATGATGCGGGCTGTTACTTGGCAGGATTAGTTTGGTACAAGTTCTTATTCAAAAAAGATCCAACCAAAGTGACCTTTAAGCCAGAAAAGGTTAGTCCGCAGTTTGCAGCGTTCTTACAGCAAATAGCACAAAAGGCAGTAAAATAGCCGCTTGAAATGATTATTGGAACTATATACGCTTTATTGTGCTTTAAATTTCTTTACTTGTAAAAAACAAATCTTTGCTTAGTTTGAGGTCATTATAAACAGCCATGAAAAGTAATCAGATCACGATCGTTGATATTGCCAATGAACTAAAGATGTCCAAATCTACTGTTTCTAGGGCATTAACGGGGCATCCTAACGTTAAAACGGAAACCAGGGCAAAAGTAATGGAACTGGCAGAAAAGCTAGATTATCAGCGGAATATGCTTTCGATCAGCCTGATTACCAATAAGACCAAAACGATAGGTATTGTACTGCCAGAATTTATCACTTCTTTTTTTCCGCAGGTAGTAGTGGGTGCACAAGAAGAAGCTGCCCGCCAGGGTTATAGTGTACTGGTTTCGCAGTGCAATGAAAGTTATGATACAGAAGTAGCTAACTCGAAGGTCATGTTGGCCAATAGGGTTGATGGCGTAATGGTTTCACTCACTAAAGAAACCCTGAACTACGATCATTGGAAGGCATTCATTAGAAAGAAGATCCCGGTCGTTTTTTTTAATCGGGTATGCGAGGAAATGATGGTGCCCAAAGTTGTAGTGAATGATTATGATGCTGCATTTAAGGCGGTAGAACATCTAATTCAGATCGGAAAAAGACGAATAGCACATCTGGCAGGTCCAAGCCAATTGGTGATCAGCAGAAAAAGGATGAACGGTTACCGTGATGCATTAAAAAAGTATGATATTCCCATTGATGAAGAACTGATCTTGGAGTATGATCTTAATTTGAGCAAGGTTAAGATGTATGTTAAACATTTGATGGATCTTGACTCACCACCAGATGCACTATTTGCAGTCAATGATCCGACAGCAATAGAAGCTATACAGATTATTAAAAAATTGGGGAAACGTATTCCAGAAGATATTGCTATTGTTGGCTTTAGCGATAATTATGGGTCTAGTTTTATCGAGCCCAGCTTAACCACAATAGCACAACCTGTTCGAGAGATAGGGCGCACTGCCATGGAACTTTTGCTTGGTTTAATGGACAAGGATATTTCTGAATGGAAACCGCTGATTAAAACACTGGATGCGGAGTTGATTATTCGAAACTCGACTGTTGCAGCGGATAAGGGTGTTTAGGAGGGGATGTTTTTTGCAATAGATGGATTTTCTTGCCCCACCCCAACCCTCCCCAGTTGGGAGGGAGCTGAATTCGTCCAGCTTTTTAAGCGTCTATTTGTAGCCACAGATGCACAGATTTTGGACGCTAGGGTTTTACAGGCAGTTTAATACAAATATGAGGAACGGCCCCGATAGCTATCGGACTTCCAGGCTTTCCCCAAAAGGGTGCCTTTGGCACGGGCTCTTTTCGCCAACAGATTTTGGATACTAAGACTTATACGCAAGTTTATACAAATATGAGGGGAACGGACTTCCGGACTTTTCGGACTTCCCGACTAATTAGGAACGTTCCCAAATGTCGGGAGCGTTCCCAAGCTATTTTCCCTTTTCCCAAATCTAATACCTAATTGAAATATAAATATCTTCGAAATCATTTATAATTATTGTTTTCGTAGATCAATGAAAAGAGCGGAAGCTTCGGCTAAAAGAGACTTAAATCAAATAAATTTAACTGCTGATCTAGTAGTGGCAGGGGGTGGCTTATCGGGCATTTGTACCGCAATAACAGCTGCTAGACAAGGCGTAAAAGTACTATTGGTGCAGGATCGTCCTGTTTTGGGTGGTAATTCCTCAAGTGAAGTTCGCCTATGGATTTTAGGAGCAACATCCCACATGGGAAATAATAACCGCTGGTCCAGAGAAGGAGGTGTTATTGATGAGTTGTTGGTAGAAAATACCTATCGCAATCCTGAGGGAAACCCTATCATCTTTGATATGATCCTGTTAGATAAGGTAAGCCAGGAAAAGAATATCCAACTGCTGTTGAATACGGCAGTGTATAGCGTCAATAAAAAGGATCAGGATACGATTGAGTCTGTGAATGCTTTCTGTAGCCAGAATTCTACTGCATATGTTTTAACAGCACCATTGTTCTGTGATGCTACCGGTGATGGTATTGTTGGGTTTTTATCAGGTGCTGCCTTCAGAATGGGTGCCGAACCAAAGGAAGAATTCAACGAGGGTATGGCTCCAACGATAGAATATGGTGAGCTATTAGGTCACTCGCTCTATTTTTATAGCAAAAATACGGGCAAGCCTGTTAAGTTTATCCCGCCTTCTTTTGCGTTGGATGATATTACCCAGATCCCACGTTTCCGCCAGTTTAATGCCAATGAGTTTGGCTGTAAATTATGGTGGGTAGAGTATGGTGGAAGATTGGATACGGTACATGATACCGAAAAGATCAAATGGGAACTTTGGAAGGTTGTATATGGCGTATGGAACTACATTAAAAACTCTGGCAATTTTCCAGAAGCAGAGCACTTAACTTTAGAATGGATCGGAACTATTCCTGGTAAAAGGGAAAGTCGTAGGTTTGAAGGTGATTATATCCTTACCCAACAGGATCTGGTTAACCAACATCTACATGAAGATGCCATCGCCTATGGTGGATGGTCGATAGATTTACATCCTGCAGATGGTGTTTACAGTGAAAAGCCGGGCTGCAACCAATGGCATAGCAAAGGTATTTTCGATATTCCTTACCGCAGTATTTATAGTAAAAACATTAAAAACCTATTTCTTGCTGGCAGGATCATCAGTGTTAGCCATGTTGCATTTGGTGCAACACGCGTAATGGCTACCTGTGGTTTTATTGGTCAGGCGGCTGGAATGGCGGCTGCAGTATGCTTAAAGAAGGGTATTCAGCCTAAAGAGATTTTGTCAGCTGGGCATATCCATGAACTTCAGCAAAAACTGATGTTGGCTGGTCAGTACCTTCCAGGATTAGCGGTTCATGATGATAAAGACCTGATACAAAATGCAACTTTAACGGCTTCTAGCAGTTTAAAGTTCAATGGTTTTGAAAAGAATGAGCTGTGGAAAAGCCTAGCTATACCATCAGCGCAATTATTGCCATTAACTGCCGGAAAGGTGCCTTTGATAAAGGTTGCTATCAATGCGCTTGAAGATAGTATACTTAAAGTGGAGTTAAGGACCAGTGGGCGGAAGAACGGTTTTACGCCAGATCTTAGCCTAGCCACACAAGAGATTCAAGTAAAACAAGGTCAACAGGAACTAACCATTGATTTTAATGTTGATTTAGCAGCAGCTGCCTATGTTTTTGTGATGTTCCATCAAAACCCACAAATTGAACTGGCCTATACAGAAGATCGCGTAACAGGTGTGATTTCTGTTTTTAATACGGTAAATAAGGCAGTTTCCAATCATGGGAAACAGGTGCCTGAAGCAGGGACTGGTGTAGATGAATTTGAATTCTGGTGCCCACAGCGCAGACCATCGGGACAGAATATTGCACTGACTATAGATCGCACACAAGATCTTTTCGAAGTGGCAAATCTTACCAATGGCATAGATAGGCCAGTTGCCCAACCAAATGCGTGGGTTGCCGATCCGAAAGATTTGGAGCCAGCAATAAGTGTGATGTGGACTGACATACAGCAGATTGATTATCTTGATTTATGGTTTGATACAGATTTCGACCATCCAATGGAGTCAGTGCTGATGACGCATCCAGAACACGTGATGCCTTTCTGTGTTCGTAACTACACGATCAAGGATGACCAAGGCAAAATCATTTTTAGCAAAAAAGACAATTATCAAACACATAATCGGGTTATTTTTGAAAGTGGAATCACAACGAAAAGCCTAAGCATTGAATTGGAACATCCATCAGCTCAAGTTCCAGCGGCAGTTTTTGCCATTCGTTGCCACACCAATACCACAAAAAAATAATTAATATGGTACAACTTGATTTTATAGTGATGGGCATATTTGCCCTATTGATATTCGCCATAGGTATAACCTTTACCCGGGTAGGCAGTAAAAACGGACAGGCTTTTTTCGAAGCGGGGGGTGAAACGCCTTGGTGGATCAATGGTTTATCGCTATTTATCAGCTACTTTTCTGCTGGTACTTTTGTGGTTTGGGGCTCTATTGCCTATAAATATGGTCTGGTAGCTAATGCTATCCAGTTAACCATGGCCATTAGTGGGTTGATTGTTACGATTTTTATCGCAGCACGCTGGAAAAAAACAGGAGTGGCAACGGCCGCAGAATATATTGGTAAACGTTTTGGTGCCAAAGAGAAGCAGTTTTATACGTACCTAACTTTGTTATTGAGTTTATTTACCACTGCTGCGGTGCTTTATCCGGTAGGTAAAATGGTGCATGTAGCAAGCGGTTTAGATGTGAACATCTGTATCCTGATTATCGGTCTGATTATCGTCTTATATACCGCTGCTGGCGGATTGTGGGCGGTATTGGTGACTGATGTAGTGCAGTTCGTCATTTTAACGGCTGCTGTGCTGATCGTTATTCCTATTGCATTGGCACAGATTGGTGGTTTGGAGAACTTGGTCATCAAAGCCCCAGAGAACTTTTTTAAGCCATTTAACCAAGATTATACATTTGGATTTATGCTCGCATTTATTGTTTATCAAACCTTTTATATTGGTGGAAACTGGTCTTATGTACAGCGTTATACCAGCGTTCCCAACAAAAAGGATTCGAGAAAGGTAGCGGGAATATTTACCATATTGTATTTTGTTAGTCCAATTATATGGATGTTGCCACCTATGATCTATCGGATTATCAATCCGAATTTGCAAGGTTTGGAAACTGAGGATGCCTATATGATGCTGATCCAAAAGGTAATGCCAGGCGGATTGATTGGTCTGGTACTTGCCGGAATGATTTCTGCAACATCAAGCAAAGCCAATACTACCATTAATATGGCTGCTACCGTTTTTGCGCAGGACATTTATAAAAACCTGCTCAATCCATCCGCTACAGAGAAAAATGTAATATGGATTGCAAGATTGTTCACACTACTTTTTGGTGTACTTACCATATTAATTGCCATGTGGATCCCTAGTGCAGGTGGCATTGTAGAAGTTGTTTTAAGTACAGCCTCTATTGCTGGTGGTGCTTTGTTTGCGCCAATTATCTGGACACTTTTTTCAAAACGACAAACAGGGTTCTCAGTGGTAACAGTTACTGTTGCTTCACTGGTCATCAATTTGTTCTTTAAGGTACTTGCACCTAGTTTAATAGATTTAAAGTTGAGCAGGGCCGTAGAAACCGCTTTGGGCATGGGAATCCCGATGGTATCCCTTTTGTTTTTCGAAATCTATTATCGGGCAAAAGGACAGCTCTCTGCCAAAGCGATTGCCATGGCACAACAGAGATTGGAAATTGATCAGGCTGTACAGGTAAAAGATGTAGAAAGCCACCTAGCTGCAGAAAAGCAGAATATTTTCGGGATCAGGGTAATCGCAATTTCGATGGCTGTGGTAGGTTTGGGGATTATTTACCTTGGTTTATTGGCTACTAATTTCGTAAGTATTATTGTTGCCGTAGGTGCCATCATTTTCATTTCAGCATTGGCCATAGCTGCATTTACCAGAAAACGTTCACAAAAGATTGCGATAATTCATGGAAAATAATGTTAAAATATTAAAGCATACCGTTGCGTTATGCTTTTTGATGGTTTTGGTTAATCTGGCAAAAGCCGAAGTGAAGTTGCCAGCCTTTTTTGCCGACAACATGGTACTTCAGCAGCAAAGTAAGGTCAAGTTTTGGGGTTTTGCATCAGGTAAGAAAGAAATCACCGTTAAAACTTCTTGGGACAACCAAACTTATAAGGCAAAAGCTGATACAGCAGGGAACTGGCAGGTATTTTTGGCAACCCCATCAGCGGGAGGGCCTTATCAGATTAGCATTGTGCAAGAGAATAAAATACAGTTGCAGAACATCCTGATCGGAGAGGTGTGGATCTGTTCTGGACAGTCTAACATGGATATGCCGGTTCAGGGATATGATAACCTGCCTATTTTAAATTCCAATGACATCTTGTTGGCATCGCCAAACCCTTCGCTCAGGTTATTTCATGTGGAGCGTCAATATGCAAGTACAGCAAAAAAAGATGTAAAAGGAAGCTGGCAACAGGCAGATGCCAGTTCGGTAAGAAGCTTTAGTGCTGTTGGTTATCAGTTTGCTAGTATATTGCAAAAATACCTGGGTGTTCCGGTAGGGATCATTCAGACCACATGGGGCGGATCTCCAATTGAAGCGTGGATAGAAAAAAGCACTGTTCAATCCGTTTTAAAAGAACGTTTGGCCACAAATAGGTCGATCAGAAATACAGTACATCAAACACCTGGTAATTTGTTTAACGGAATGGTTACACCATTGATCGGTTATCATATTGCTGGGGTAATCTGGTATCAGGGAGAACAAAACCGTTTTGAACCTGATAACTACTTAAGCCTGCAATTGGCAATGGTAAATTTATGGCGTAACAGATGGAACATTGGCGATTGGCCATTTTATCTGGTTCAATTAGCACCAATGCATTATTCCAAGCAAGACGCCCCTACGGTACCACTACTGAAAGAAGCACAACTGAAGCTGGTAGATACCCTGGTAAATTCTGGTGTAGCGATTGCTATTGATGCCGGAGAGGAATACAATATCCATCCGTCAAATAAAACCATTATCGCTAAACGTTTGGCTTACTTAGCGCTTGTTAAAACCTATAAAAAAGATGGCTTGGCAAGTGAAGGTCCAAAATATAATGGCATGCTGGTTAGAAATGATACCGTTCATGTCAAGTTCTCAAAAATACCTTTGGGCATCACTTCATACGGTAAAAAAATAACGCAATTTGAACTTGCAGGTGCTGATAAAGTATTTTATCCTGCATCAGCTAGTATCCGCAATAAGGAAGTTGTAGTCTTTAGCAAAGATGTTAAAAATCCTATAGCTGTCCGTTATGCTTTTAGCGATTGGTGCATTGGCGAACTTTATAGCACAGAAGGATTACCTGCTTCCTCTTTTAGATCTGATAATTGGTAATAGCCGAAAGCTTAAAGCTGATAGACGATAGAGATGAGATGATAGACAAGAGATTATGAAAACGTTCCCAAATAATGGGAACGTTTTCATGTGATTAATTTGAGCTGTCTCATTAACATTAAGCAAATAGCAATTATCTTCGGTAAAACAATTATCACAGCTAAGGAGATAATTGACATAACCAAATGATAATACTGTATATCCACATGAATAGAAACCGATTTATCGTCATTTTACTAGCCCTACTATTTTTCTTCTCGGTTAGTATCACCAAAGCAAATGCAACAGACCGTCCTTATGGGATGCATCCCAAAGAACAGCTAGATTTTGTTAAAAAACAGCTTAAACTTAAAAAGGAACCTTATTTGTCTGCCTTCAAACAACTGTTGCATAAGGCTGATTCTGCATTGACCATTGATCAACATGCAATTGAAGACTTTAGTATCCCCGGCTTTTATTCAGATAAGGAAAACCACCGTAAAAACTCCCTTGCCCTACAGGTTGACGGCTTTTCTGCCTATAGTTGTGCTTTGGCCTGGCAATTTACAGGGCAGAAGAAATATGCTGAAAAAGCGATATATTTTATGAATGCATGGGCTAGAATAAACAAGAAATACGCTCAATTGGATGGATCATTGGTGATGTCCTATTCAGGTACAACGTTGATGATTGCCGCAGATTTGCTCAAAGACTATAAAAATTGGAAGAAACAAGATCAGGCACAGTTTAAAACTTGGACAAAAGATGTTTTCAGACATGCCGCAAACAGCATCAGGTTTAGAAATAACAACTCTGGTGATTGGTCTAGATTTGCTTCAATTTTAGCAGATTGTTACTTGGACGATAAAGAAGACCTTCAGAAAAATGTAGCATTGATCAAAAAAGACCTTTTTGAAAAGATAGCGCCAGATGGACACATGGTTGAAGAAGTAAAACGCCAAGTGAAAGGAGTGTGGTATACCTATTTCTCCCTTGCACCATTAACCGCCTCAATGTGGGCAATTTATAATGAAACTGGAGAAAATCTTTTTATGTTGGAGAAAGATGGCGCTTCTATCCATAAATCATTGGATTACCTTCACTATTACAACACTCATCCGGAAGAATGGAAATGGTTCAAAAATCCAGATGTTGGTCGAGTGGATACACCAACAGGCTTTTGGCCAGCTAATCTCTTAGAAGCCATGAAAGATATCTACAAAACAACAGCTTATGAATCTTTCATTGCACCTCATCGCCCAATTCTTTATGAAAGACATGATTATGCTTGGACATTCCCAACCTTATTGCCGCTTAGTTTAACCAAATACAAATAAATTGTAAGCTACTTTTATATGAAGATGAAAAAAACATATTTCAGGTACCTTGCAATTTGCTGCCTTTATTTCTTTTATGGCTGCAGCAGTTCAAGGAACAATCAAAAAGTTGATCAGTTTGCTACCGATGGTTATCAATTGGTTTGGGCAGATGAGTTTAATAATCAAGGGCCTCCCAATCCAGAAAACTGGAGCTATGAACTGGGTTTTGAGAGAAATGAAGAGTTTCAATGGTACCAGAAAGAAAATGTATGGTGTGAAAATGGAAAGCTGATCATTGAAGCAAGGAGGGAAACCAAAGCCAATCCAAACTATGTTGCCGGAAGCGATGAATGGAGAAAAAATAGAAAAGAATACCATTATACCTCATCGAGCATTAAAACAAGAGCCAAGCAAAGTTGGCAATACGGCCGTTTTGTGATGCGCGGCAAAATAGGAATTGAAGATGGACTATGGCCCGCATGGTGGACTTTAGGTGCTAAAGGGCGATGGCCAGCCACAGGTGAAATAGATATCATGGAGTATTATAGGAAAATGCTATTGGCCAATATTGCCTATATGGGGCCAGATAAAAAAGATGCATGGTATAGTGTAAAGAAGAATATAGACTCATTGGGAGGCAAAAAATGGGCCGATAAATTTCATATATGGAAAATGGACTGGACAGCAGAAAGCATTGCTATTTACGTAGATGATGTCCTGATCAGTAAGGTAGATATGGATAAATTAACCAATGGGGATGGTACTGGGATCAATCCATTTAAACAACCGCATTACATGTTGCTTGATTTTGCGATTGGTGGTCAGCAGGGCGGAGATCCTTCAAAAACCAAATTCCCAAATAGGTTTGAAGTAGATTATGTTCGGGTTTATCAGAAGAAAATTTAATGTGCTGCACATCGTCCGTGTTTGCAATGCGGATGCTAGATATCGTCCTCGTTTGCTCCGAAGGAGTCTCTTTGGGACAACGAGGATGTTTAGAACCGAACATCGTCCTCATTTGCAACGAGGATGTTTAAAACTGGCGATTGCATCGCGGATGTTAGAACAGACAATCGCATCATCTATAATAATTCAACGAATTTCTATAAATTCAATGTTTAAACAAATTTAGCAATGAAAAAGCTTAATTCAATTACAAGATATCATCAGCTATTGCTGTGTTTGGTATTCACGATATTTACAGGCACTATTTATGGGCAATCAGTTTTTATCCCCATAGAAAGCCAGAACAATGCATTGGTGCTACAGGCAAAGCCAAACAGTGTTCCTAAGATTGTTTATTTCGGAAAAAAACTGGCAAATGCCGAAGAGTATAAAAAGGTAGCGGAACAATACAGACAGGGCGATGATTATTCTGGGATCCTAAATGCGGCTTACACACCTTCCGGAACCAATAACCTGGTTGAACCTGCTATGGAGGTAGTGCATGCTGATGGAAATACTTCTTTAGATCTTCATTATATCAGTCATGAAACAAAGGCTGAAGGACCAAACATTTCACTCACGTCCATTGTATTAAAAGATCCAGTATATGCTTTTGAGGTTACTTTATACTATAAAGTTTATCAAAATGAAGATGTAATTGAGCAATGGACAAGCATTAAACACCAGGAGAAAAAGGAAGTCATCCTGAATAAGTATGCATCAGCAAACTTATATCTCAAAGCTGGCAGTTATTGGTTAAGGCAATATCATGGCGATTGGGCAAGGGAAATGCAGCCCGAAGAAACCAAGCTCACCCATGGCATTAAAGTGCTGGATAGTAAATTGGGTGCCAGAGCAGATCTATATCAACCGCCTGTATTTATGATTGGTTTAAATGAGCCTGGAAGTGAAGATAGTGGCGATGTACTTTATGGAAGCATGGAATGGTCTGGTAATTTCAGGATAGATCTTGAAGTTGATCCATTGAACAACCTGAGGATTATTGCTGGCATCAACAACCATGCGTCTGCCTATTACCTTAAGCCTAATCAATTATTTACTACGCCAGTATTCCTATACACTTTTTCTAGCAAAGGACAGGGGAATGCCAGTCGTAAGCTGCAAAGCTGGGCAAGAAACTATCGCATCTTGGATGGTAATGGTTCACGTTTAACCCTACTCAATAACTGGGAGGCTACTTTTTTTGATTTCAATGAAAGTAAATTGGCGCAATTGTTAAAAGATACCAAGAACTTGGGCGTAGACCTCTTTTTGTTAGATGATGGTTGGTTTGCCAATAAATACCCGCGCAATAGCGATAATGCTGGTTTGGGCGATTGGCAGGAGAATAAACAGAAATTGCCAAATGGCATTAGCGCTTTGATAAAAGAAGCTGATAAAAACGGCGTTAAGTTTGGCATTTGGCTAGAGCCCGAAATGGTAAATCCAAAAAGTGAGCTTTATGAAAAACATCCCGACTGGATCATTAAACAGCCGAACAGACCTGAACATCTCTTTAGAAACCAACTGGTATTAGATATGAGCAACCCCAAGGTACAGGATTTTGTTTTCCAAACGGTTGATGACCTGTTTCCGAAAAATCAAGGTTTGGCCTATATCAAGTGGGATTGTAATGCGGTAATCTATAATGCCTATGCATCTCATTTAAGCCATCAGTCTCATTTGTATGTAGCCTATGTTGAAGGCCTTTATAAAGTACTGGAGCGGATCAGGGCTAAATATCCAAAGGTGCCAATGATGCTTTGCTCTGGTGGTGGAGGAAGGGTAGATTATGCCGCATTGAAATACTTTACAGAGTTTTGGCCTAGTGATAATACCGATCCTTTAGAACGGGTCTTCATTCAATGGGAATACTCTTATTTCTATCCATCAATTGCAACGGCCAACCATGTTACAGACTGGGGCAAACAACCAATTAAATACAAAACGGATGTGGCAATGATGGGCAAATTAGGTTTTGATATTGATGTAAGTAAGCTAAAAGAGAACGAGCTCAAATTCTGCCAACAATCCATAACCCTTTACAATGGCTTTAAAGACCTGATCTGGCATGGAGATCAATACCGGTTGTCGAGTCCTTGGAGCAATGATTGTGCAGCATTAATGTATGTGGCTCCAAATCAATCATCAGCCATTGCTTTTGCCTATCTGGTAAAAAACCGATATGCTGCTGCAAGTCAAGGTCCGATCAAACTAAAAGGTTTAATAGCAGATAAGAAGTATCAGGTACAGGAAATCAATCTTTATCCGGGAACCAAATCTTCATTGGGCAACAATACCTATTCGGGAGATTTTTTAATGTCGGTAGGGATTAACCCACAAATAAATAGCAATAGAACGAGTGTAATTTTAAAGATAGAAGGTTTAAATTAACCAATTAACATACAATTTGATCATACTCTCAGTCATTCTGAACACTCTGTCATTCTGAATACTTTGTCATTCTGAGGAACGAAGAATCTATCGGTTAGAGTTCAACTCAACTCATTCCATTTTGATTTTTACGAAACTTAGGAAAGCTTAACTTAAGGACATTGGGAGGATTAGTGAAGGGCTAAGAAACTGAATCTGTAATAAAAACAAAAAATAAAATCGCTTAAAATGAAAAGCATAAAAACAGTAATTCTTGGATTGGCAATGAGCGCATTGTGTATTAATCATGCCAATGCCAATACTTTCTCAACTCCTGCTGATACCAACTTCAATGCATCAAATGTGCTGAAGGTAATGCGCAATGTGGCCGATTGGCAGGTGAATACATGGCAAACAAAAGGTTTTAATCACCGCAAGGCTGATTGGACCAATGCAACCTGTTATACTGGCTTATATGCTTTAGGATCGATAAAAGGCAATGAAAAGTACCTCAAAACATTGGTTGAAATTGGTAAGGATCTAAAATGGAATACCGGACAGCTAAGGTTTTATGCTGATGATTATTGTATTGCCCAGACCTATGCTTTGCTAGCTAAAAAATACAAGGACAAAAGCATGATTGCTCCATTTTTGCTGCAGGCAGATAGCATTATTACCAAGCCGAATAACGAGCCGTTAAACTGGAAGAATAAAATCCAGAATAGAGAATGGGCTTGGTGTGATGCGCTTTTTATGGGACCTCCTGCTTTAGCTTATCTGAGTACAGCAAGTGGTAATTTGAAATATCTGGATACAGCCAGTAAACTTTGGTGGAAAACCACAAGCTTTTTATATGATCCTAGTGAGCAGCTTTATTTTAGGGACGAAACCTATTTCGATAAAAAGGAAAAGAACGGAGCAAAGGTATTCTGGTCGCGCGGTAATGGATGGGTATTGGGAGGTTTGGTGAGGATGATGGAAAACATGCCCAAGAATTATCCAGATAGGCCTAAATTCGAAAAGCTCTATAAAGAGATGATGGCTAAAATAATCAAGCTGCAACAGCCTGATGGTAGCTGGCATGCCTCCCTTTTAGATCCTGAAAGTTTCCCGATCAAAGAAATGAGCGGTACCGGTTTTTACTGTTATGCTACACTTTGGGGACTAAATCATGGCTTGTTAGACCATAAAACCTATTTTCCTGTAGTAAAAAAATCATGGAATGTAATGGTGTCTTCAGTACATCCCGATGGTAAATTAGGCTACGTACAGCCAATTGGCGCTAGTCCAGATAAAGTTGAAGCCAACAGCACCGAAGTGTATGGGGTAGGTGCATTTTTACTTTCTGGAGAACAGCTGTATAAGTATTTGAAAAAGATGTAAGATGTATAATGGAAGATGGAAGGTTGAAAGGCCGCACTGGCGTCTTGTTATGCATCCAATCTTTAAGCTTTGGTCTTTAGGCTTTAAGCTCTATTCATCTTCCATCTCATTGTCGTCTTGTTATGCATCCAATCTTTAAGCTTTGGTCTTTAAGCTTTAAGCTCTATTCATCTCACATCTCCCATCTCTCCTCTACCTCTGCGCTTTCCACTTCGCACTGTACCAATTTGAAAAGTTGAGGTTTACTCCTTTAATCAGGTAAATATCCATGCCATGGATCCTTGCGTATGGGTCTTTTATTCGCCCTTGCTTGGTAATGGTCATGAGATCTTTAAAGGGAATGCCCATTCCTTCATTGATATAGATCATGTTCTTAAACCTGAAATCGGGAGGTGCCCAAAGGGAATAACTGCTGCGTAACGATACAATTTGAGGAAGCGGATATTTGTGCTGATAATAATCTATCGCCCCTGCTACGCCATAATTATCCGTAAATACGACTGTGTTTCTTCGTTCTTCGGGAGAGAGTGACCGATAGAATTGGGAGGTTTTAAAAGCAAGCTCTTCCCAACCAATCATATCTGCATAGTTTTGGTTCATGTTGTGGATTTTTTGATCCTCCCATTTCAATGGGAAATGCATGTCCAGGTTTTTATACATCCATCCAAATACCCTCGCAGTAGTTTGTATTGGTAGATATGGCATGACGATGATAGAAAGCATTAAGTTTGGAAGCAATAATCCAGCAACTAGAATGCCCTTAATCCAAACCTTTGAAGCATCTAGATAACGCTCATAAAATACTGCGCCAGCTGCAAAAAGAGGAGGGAAGGCACCAAATGCATAATAAGGTTTTCCATTTAGGATCAGCATTACCACCATCACAAACAGAAAAGAAACCACAAGGAAAAGATATTTCTTTAAATAGTGACGTTTGTATATTGCCCAAATCCCAACAGTCCATAAAACCAATCCCGTTCCATTTGCCGCTATTTGCTGCAATAAAAAATCGCCACGGGATAGATAGGTCAACTGCGTTGCTTTGAGCTCTTTATAGTGCTCAAGTGCAGCTAAGCCATGTTGATATTGCCAGAATAGGTGTGGTGAAAAAATGAGCAATGCCAAAACTACCGATATCCAGAAGTAACTGTTTTTCAAGAGTTTAATTTGAGGAACAGAAAATAGTACGCCAATTAATAGGCCAATGGCATACAGAATGATTGTGTATTTGACTAATAATCCAATGCCAATAATGGCTCCCAATAAAAGGAGATATTTGTTTTTGGCAGTTTGTATATAACAGATGACAAGATAAGCGGTTAAGATCCAACACAATTGATCAAATACCTGCGGAATAAACAATGCTCCCGATGCTAAAAAAGCAGAAGAAAAAGCAATGCCCAGGCAGGCTAATATCACAGCAAAGTAACCACCTCCAAGCTTGATGGTGATCCGTCCCGTAAAATAAACAATGGCTCCAGCACAGATTGAAGGAATGAGCCTCATGGAGGCTATAGAATCGCCAATTAATACATTAGCTACCCTCCCGATAAAAGCAATAAATGGCGGTGTCTCACGATATCCCCAGTCCAGATGTTCAGAGAGCGACATGTACAATAGCTCATCCTGGTGAAATCCATAGTTGTTGATACAGCCCAAGCGCAATAAGAACTGTAATATGGCAATACCAAATGCAAGTAGTGTTAATTTGTTTTTGAGGTTGAAACTAGTAGTATAATTTTCAGGAGATGGTGTAGTTCCCGGTTGATATGATAATTGAGCAGTACTGGAAGTGTATTTCATAACTATAAAGCCTATAACAATACAGTTGTACTAAGGTTTAAGGAATTAATAGATTTTACGTTTATACTACAATGAAAGGCTAGATGTAGTGCTTTTACCACAAAGCACTCGAAGCAGATATTCAACTTTTAAAACTTGCTGTCCTTAGTGGTGAAATTTAAGCCACAACCACTGCCGAGGAATGGACAACGAATGAACGAATGAACATTCCAACTTTTCAACCTTCCAATAAACCACAAAGCGCACAAAGCACACGAAGCAGGTATTCAACTTTTAAAACTTGGTGTCCTTGCTGGTGAACTTTAAACTACAACCACTGCCGAGGAACGGACAACGAATGAACATTCCAACTTTTCAACCTTCCAATAAACCACAAAGCGCACAAAGCACACGAAGCAGATATTCAACTTTTAAAACTTGGTGTCCTTGGTGGCGAAATTTAAGCTACAACCACTGCCGAGGGGAACGGACAACCAATGAACAATTGAACATTCCAACTTTTCAACCTTCCAACCTTCCAATAAACCAATGAACGATTGAACCAATGAACCTTCCAATAAACTAATGAATAAACCCAAGCTATACCTACATCGGACCCAGCTTATAGAATGACTATACGAATATCGCTATAAGGTCGCCATAAGGTCGCCATAAGGGTCTAAAAATGAATGTGTCTGTCGAAACTTACCCAGTTGCTATGGCCAAGAACTCCTTCCGCCCAAACCATGAACCGTTTAGCCTATTGACCCCTAAACTCCAACCCATGAACCATTTAGTCTATTGACCATGGGCTATTGACTATTGACCCATGAACTCCAAGCTATACCCCTAATATACCATTTTTATTTTGACATTCAGCATGTAAACAACTGCTATGTTTTTGGTAAATTTAATATAACCAAAATTAAATGTCATGAACCTAATTACGAAAATAAGTAGCTGGGGAAACCAGCATCACCCTAAATGGGTGGATTTTTTAAGGATCATTCTCGGACTTATATTGATCTGGAAAGGCATTGCCTTCGCTTTAAATTTAACCGCCTTTAGTGCATTAATGAGAGAAACCAACATTGGGATCGCTACCTCAATCAGCTTTCTGGCACACGTTATTATTGCCCTCCATTTAATAGGCGGATTGTTTATCACCCTGGGCAGTTATACCAGATTGTTCTGTTTGCTAAATTTGCCCATAGTTTTTGTGGCCGTATTTTTCGTAAACAGTAATCCCGATATTTTTAGACCCTATGCAGAACTTTGGCTTTCGGTAATGGTATTGCTACTATTAGGTACCTTCCTGATTTTAGGTAACGGTATCATTTCCGTAGAACGAAGGCAGGCAGTACAATAACCGGTCAATTTTAGTGTTGCAACTTATGTTTTTCTATTTCGCCAGCAATCTGGTTGATTTCGAAGAGTTGCAACTCTAATTTCTCATGATCATCATGCCCCATTTTATAATCATACAAGGGGAGATCGCCAGGCGTGATTTCTTCTTCGGCCACCAATTCCCAATCGGTACCATGGTTTCTGATTGCACCTACAATACCACCATAATAAATGATTTTATAATAGTCGTTTTCGGGCTGAATAGTGATTGTAATTTCTTTCCCCTTATGGGGAATGCGTATGTTAAATGGTTCCATAGGCTTTAAAACCGCTTATCAGATAAATTGTTTTGATTTTGTATCAACATCGCTTTGGGAGATGCATAGGCTAATGGTCAATAGCTAATGGTCAATAGGCAGGAGATTAACTTAACTTCGATATAAGGAATTGAAAGAAGAAGTAGGCCAAACCATGAACGTTTGCTAACCATCTCCCAAAGGCATGCCATGGGCACAAACCATCAGCTATCGACTATTGGCCATTGACTTCTGAATCTCCCAAAGGGATGCCTTGGGCACAACCATTAGCTATCGACTATTGACCATCGTCCTATAAAACTATCGAGGGGAACGGACTCTCGGACTTTCGGACTTTCCGACTCTTAAAACTACTGTGCATGCGCAGTTATCTTCTTTACCACTTCATCCAATTCGGCTGCTGATGCTGTAAGTTTATTTATGATTTCTGTATTGAGTACCGCTGTATTGTGCTGGTCAAATAGCGCAACCAATCCAAGGATTCTTGAAAGAGGAGCCCTTACTTCATGCGATTGGATATAGGAAATGTTCTTGAGCTGTTCGTTCTGTTTTTCGATCATTTCGGTGTACTTATGTTGGTCCGTAATGTCCCTAGAAAAGCAACTGATCCCGATAACGCTTTTATCTTTATCTAAAATAGGGTTGAAACTCACTTCCTCAACGATCTCTACACCGTCTATTTTGTCCTTCCATACCGTTTTAAAAGATTCGCCTGCAAAAGCCCTTTGTACATTGGTTTTCCAATAATGATGTATCTCTTCGCCAAAGTCCTCTTTTGTAAATTTCGTTATGTTTTTGCCTTTTAGTTTTTTCATCCGATCGATAAAGGCATCGTTAGCGGTAATAATGTTGTTCTCTTTGTCTATGGACCAAATAACGTCACAGGTATTATTGATGATGGCACGTAGCGTTTGATCTGCCTTGAGGATCTTTTCCTGAATTTTTTTCTGTGCAGTTACATCAACAAAATATACCGCTAGGCCTTCTTTTGTAGGGTACACATGCATGGAGCCCCAAACACCCAGTGGTGCATAAAACTCCTCAAAATGTACACTTACTTTTTCTTTTAATGCATACTGGTATTGGGTATAGAAGTTTGTTTCTCTTGAACTAGGCAAGAATTCCCAAAGTTCCTTTCCCAAAATGTCTGTCCTGCTGCATTTTAAGATCTTTTCAGCTTCCTTGTTGATATACGTTACTTCAAACTTTTCATTCATGGCATAAAAACCATCGGTAATGCTTTCAAAAATGTCCTCTATCTCTGTATTTTTCTCTAAAAGCGCAATTTCGGCCTTTACTTTTTTATCTATGTCTACCGCCAATATAGAAACAGCCTTATCTCCTTCAAAAGAAGTTTTGTGCGCATAGATATGAACAAAAAAGATAGATCCATCCTTTCGTTTATGTTTCCAACGTCCAAAATCAAAGTAGGAAGCGGGAACATTTAAATTAACCGCCTTAAAAGCTTCAACTTCTTCTATCGGCCTCAGCTGTGTGGCATCCATTGCAAGAAATTCATCTCTGGTGTAGCCATATTGGATAAGTGTAGCCTCGTTAACAGCTAAAAACTTGAAGGTAACCGCATCGAAAATATACATCAGTGCCGGACTATCATCAAAGAGCAACCTATAATTGTTTTCTCTTGCCGTTCTCAATAAGGCAAGATTAAAAGTCTTTTTAAAGGCTTCGGCATCAAATTCGCCTTTGATCAAATAATCAGCTGCACCCATTTCAACGGTCTTATTTGCTTTTTTAACGTTGTTTCTTTCCGTTAATACAATAACTGGTGCAAAAGGGAAATGCTCATGGATATGATGAATGATCGCATCATTATTAGCATACCTCGATTCTAGGTTAGCAATGATACATTGTGGACTAAGATCGCTAAGCTCATTGGGGTGATACAGGTCTTTGGTAATATGTATTTGATTTTCAGTATAATTTATTTCAAGAAGCAAATGTTTGATGAGTTCGGAGAGTTGAGTGTCGTCGTCGATAATTAAGATGGAGGATTGATTCATTTCATGAAGTGATAAGGGTTTAGGGATGAAATGAAATTAGGAATTTATTTCTGATTTTATGGGTTCATCGGTTCATTTGTTTGTAAGTTCATTGGTGGTTAATTGATTAGTAATTGGTTCATAGTTCATGGTTGATGGTTCAAAAGCTGTTAGTTCATTTGTGTGTTGGTTAATAAGTTTGTTCATTGGGCATGATGCTTAGCGACAAGCAAACAAATGAACCATTGAGCTAATGAACAAATTAACGACTGGTTCAATAGTTCATTTGTCAGGTTACATCTAATATTTCCGCATTTGCAAGCATAGCCACCATGTAAGGCAGCTATGCTTGCGAACTTTAATCTTTGATCTTTAATCATTTCCGAATATGCAAGCATAGCCACCATGTAAGGCAACTGTGCTTGCGAACTTTGGTCTTTAATCTTTGATCTTTGGTCTTTAATCTTTGGTCTTTAATCTTTCAATCAACAACCACCCACACCGAAACAGAACCTGCTTCACAGAAGAATTCTGCCCATCCAGATTCTTCAATTGTTACTTCCTTATCACAATGGCCCAATATATCCTTGAACTTCTTTCCAGCGAAATGCGCACCGATCTCCATCTTTTTGTTTCCAGCATCGCCATTGCTCAAGACTACGGCAATTCCCGAATTTTCATTTTCTTCGTCGCCAGCCCTTGTCCAGCCAATACAGTTTGGATGGTCCAAATAATCTCGTTGAAATCCATAAGCCAAGTGTTTCCTTACATGTAATAAGGTTTCCATTTGTGGCATAGCTTCCATGGTAACTTCATGATCATGACCATCTTTGCCAAGATCCGTATAGGTAGAGCCATAGATATCTGAATAGAAGATGCAGGGAAATCCAGCTTCTCTGAGCATGATCAATGCATAAGCATGAGCCCTGAACCAAGGTTCAACAGTTTGCTCTAAAGATTGCAAAGGTTGTGTGTCATGGTTTTCGACCAAGGTTACCGCTAATTCTGGACGTACATTAACCAATGTATCCTCAAAAATAGTAGAAAGGTTAAAATCACTGCCCTGTTTAGATGCCTGTGATAACTTGCCCTGTAAACAAGCGTCGAATAAGGAGATCCTGCCGCCCGTTGCTTCGATATAATCCAGTAGGGATTGTAAGTTATAGGGCGACCAATATTCACCTACGGTAAACAGTTCTTTTTTGAGCGTAGACCTTAAATGGTCTAACCACTCGTTATAAAATTCAGGTGGCATATGTTTAATGGCATCTAGCCTAAAACCATCAAAACCTACAGTTTCATAATACCATTGGCCCCATTTCTTAAGTTCTTCCCTTACATATGGATTTCTAAAATCTATATCAGTGAACATCAGGTAATCATAATTTCCATGTTCATCGTCTATCACATTTTCCCAACCTTCACCATATTGGTTTTGAATACTGAAAATGGCAGTCTCTTTGGTACGGTCATCATAATCAACACCAGTAAAGCACTGATAGTCCCATTTAAATTCACTGTATTTGCCAGCTCTTGCTGGATAGGTAAATTTGGTATAAGCCTCTATTTCATAAGGCTCAGAGATGAACTGGTTCCTGTTGTCTGGATCAACTTTTCTTACGGTTACCACTTCTTTTTCATCGGCACCGCCCAAATGGTTCAATACTACATCAACATAGATGTTCAAACCTGCATCTTTCCCTGCGCGTACTGCAGCTATCAATTCTTCTTTGGTGCCATATTTTGTGCGGATGCTGCCTTTCTGATCAAATTCACCAAGGTCATATAGGTCGTAAGAATCATAACCTATGGATTTCTCAGCTTCTGTACCTTTGTGAGCAGGAGGGAGCCATACCGAATCTATTCCAAGTTGTTTTAATCTAGCTGCTTCTGAAGCGAATTTTTTCCACAAACTTCCGTCTGCTGGATAGTACCACTCAAAGTACTGGAGCATAGTATAATTTTGCATGTAAAATTTAATCGGCGCTTATGCCTGGTCATCCAACACAATTGCGACAATTTTGTTTAACATCAAAAGGATTTTTGACAAATATTTGTGATTTATGCAGCGACTAATCGCAATTGGGTTATAGTCATCCCACAATTGTGGGATAGCCATATCCTATTGTTATAACAGTTTATCAGGTGTGATGGGAAGGCTTCTAACCCTTTTGCCTGTAGCATTAAAAATGGCATTGGCTACTGCGGCGGCAACACCAACAATACCAACTTCGCCAATTCCCTTTACGCCTAATGTATTTGGGATTTTATCATTTTCATTGATAAAGATGGCTTCCAGGGTTCCGATATCCAAATTTGATGGTACATGATAATCGGCAAAAGATCTGGTCGCAAAATTGCCCCAGCGTGGGTCTATTAATGATTCTTCGGTTAATGCCATACCTATTCCCCACACGTTACCGCCAATAATCTGCGAGCGTGCGGTTTTCGGATTGAGGATCTTTCCCGCTCCGGTAACTGCCAAAAATCGTGTTACTTTTACCATTCCAGTGTCTACATCAACCTTAACTTCCGCAAAATTGGCGTTGAAACTATGAACGGAATATTGATCTGTTCCTGTTGGTGGTTTTGAATCAGATCTGCTTTGATAGGTGCTGATGTTTTCACCGATCATAAGCAGCTGTGCCGTTGGACGAACGAAGAATTGCTTCCCTGATTTCAGGATCAGTTCATTGATGATCTTGTTGCAGGCATCATTAACCGCATTGGCGAAACTTGCTGCCCCTACAGAACCTACAGAACCTGCTGCTGGCGGAAGGTCTGAGTCTCCAAGTTTAATGCTGATTTTATGCATTGGTAAACCTAAGGCATCGGCTGCAACCTGAGCCAGGATGGTATGTGTTCCAGTACCTAGATCTGAAGCTGCCAATGAAATGGTTGCCGTTACCTCTTGTCCGTTCTTTTTCAATTGTACCAAGCAAGAACTATCTCGTTGCCTGGCGGGATAGGTACCACAGGCCACTCCATAACCTGTTAAATAATTCCCTTCCTGTAGTTGACGCGGTTCCATTTTCCGCTTTTCCCAAACAAAAGCCTTTGCGCCTTCTTTTAGACATTGTACCACGGTTCTAGATGACCAAGGCTTCCCATTGGAAGGATCTTTTGCAGGTTCATTTTTAATGCGGAATTCGATGGGATCAATCTTTAATTTATAGGCCAGTTCATCCATTGCAGATTCGAGTGCAAAACTCCCTGTAGATTTACCTGGGCCACGGGTATAGGTTGGTAAAATGAGATTAATTGGGGCAACACGATAGCTAATCAGGGAGTTTGGCGTATCATACATAATTTTAGAGCAATCTCCACAGGGCTCGATGTATTCATCATTGATAGACGTATGTGTTGTTGTCTGATGTGCCAATGAAATTAGTTTTCCTTCTTTCGTGGCCGCTAAACTTAGCTTTTGAAAGTTCCTTTGTCGCAAGCCCACAGAGTTGAACATTTGTTGCCTGGTTAATACCATTTTTACCGGTCGACCAGCAACTTTTGCGGCTACTGCTGCTAGTGCAAGATTTGCCCATTGTCCGCCTTTAGAACCAAAGCCGCCACCAATATATGGAGATACGATCCTTACATTTTCTGGCTTGATGTTTAAGGTAGCTGCTGCAGCGGTTTGCGCCCCATTGATGATCTGTGCGCCATTATAAAGGGTAACATGATCGCCTTCCCAATGTGCAATGGTACTGTGGGGTTCCATCGGGTGATGATGGTAAATAGGCGTTTGATAGATTTCTTCAACCTTATATTCCGCATCATCAAATGCTTTTTTCGCATCGCCACGGATGGCATCTGCAAGTTGTTTATCCTTTGGCAGGGAAGCATCTTTAGCCAGTTTATCGAAGTCTGTTTTACCTTCAGCCTTGTTGTAGGTTACTTTTACCAAATGAGCGGCATGTGTTGCCTGTTCAAAGGTTTCTGCAACAACAAAACCGATATGCTGTCCGTAAAAGTCAATTTGATCGCTTTGTAGTAAAGCCCCACCACGCAAGCCACCTTTAATATTGAGTTTTGGCGCATTTAAATGGGTAATGACCTTTAAAACTCCCGGTGATTTTTCTGCTACAGAGGTATCGATACTAGCAATAGTTCCCGAAGCAATTGTTGATTTAAATAGCACAGCATAGGCCATTTTATCCAGCGGGTAGTCTGTTGCATAATCTGCCTTGCCTGTTACTTTTAATATGCCGTCTATCCGGTTAACCGGAGTGCCTGTAACGTTGTTCGTGTTTAACATGGATCTGCCATTTTTAAGGGATTGCAATTACTTTTTCATCGCCATTTCTAGCGCACGGACGATGCTTCTTTTACCTAGTTCTATTTTGAATTTATTATGCTCCAATGGTTTTGCTCTTTCCATTTCAGCTGCCGCTGCACGTTCGAAATTTGCTGTTGAGGGTGTCTTACCGAGCAAAAAGCTTTCCGCCACTATTGCTCTCCAAGGTTTGTGCGCTACACCTCCCAATGCCAATCTTACCTTTTTGATGGTATTGCCATTCAGTTCTAATACAGCGGCTACCGAAACCAGTGCAAAAGCATAAGATGCTCGATCTCTTACCTTAAGATAGTGGGAATGTGCCGAAAAGTTGTTTTTGGGGATTTCTATAGCCGTAATCATTTCCCCATGTTGGAGGGTGTTGTCCAATTCGGGATTTTCGCCTGGCAAACGATGAAAATCGCTGAAGGGAATAATCCTGGCTTTTCCATTGGCCTGTTGTACTTTAACCACGGCATCCAAAGCTGCTAAAGCTACAGCCATATCTGATGGATATACTGCTACGCATTGATCAGACCATCCAAAAATAGCATGCATTCTGTTGATCCCTTCCTTTGCGCCACAACCTGTGCCTGGTGTGCGTTTGTTGCATGGCATGTTAACATCATAAAAATAAGAACAACGCGTACGCTGCATCAAGTTGCCACCATTGGTAGCCATATTTCTGATCTGTACAGAGGCGCCTGCAAGGATAGCCTGACTTAATAAGGGGAACTGTTGCCTAATTAGTGGATGATTTGCCGTTGCTGTATTCTTGGCCAATGCACCTAAACTGACACCCCCGAAATTGTTGCCAAAAGAAATGGTTTTAATCTGTACAAGTTCAAGATTGCCGATATCGATTAGCTCGTCAGGCTGTGCTACACCTTCTTTCATCAGATCGATAAGATTGGTGCCACCAGCCAGGAAGTGCGCATGGTCATTAGCACTTGCAAACTTTAGGGCAGAAGAGATAGTTGTAGTTGGAGTAAATTTAAAAGGTCTCATAAGCTATTCGGTTAAATTGCCTGCAAATAAAAATTGTTGCGCTACCAGTTTCCCAGATTGAACTTCTTTAATGGCGGCAACTATATTCGGATAAGCGCCACAGCGACAAATATTACCCGACATGCGTTCTCTGATCTCCTCTTCTGATAGTGTGGCTGGTAATGCTTTTCGTACATCTGCCGTAACATAGCTCGCTTGTCCGTCTTTAGCCTCTTTAACCAGGGCAACTGCCGAACAGATCTGTCCCGGCGTACAAAAGCCACACTGGAAGCCATCGTGTTTTAAAAAGGCCGACTGCATGGGATGAAGTTCACTGCCAACGGCAAGTCCTTCTATGGTTGTAACGGATTTCCCCTGACAGGTAGCCGCTAAAGTTAAGCAGGAAAGTACCCGTTCTCCATTGACGATTACGGTGCAGGCACCACACTGTCCATGATCACAACCTTTTTTAGAACCTGTAAGTTGAAGGCGTTCCCGGAGAGTGTCCAATAAGGTCATTCGGGAATCTACCATCAGTTGTTTGGCGCTGTTGTTAACTTTTAACGAAAGATTTACCCCATTTTCAATAGCTGCATTTGCAAATTCTGATAAAGGGGGCTCGTAAGATCTGGCAAAAAGCTGTTCTGCCCCCAGAAAGTGATTGGCTAATAGTCCTGCGGCAGATAAGCTCATTAACTTCAAAAAATGCCGCCTATTGATACCGCTTTCTACAATTTCGGCTAATTCTTCTGGCATTAACTCGCCAAAAAGCTGCTTTTCTTGTTCGGTTAGTTCAGGTTTGGTATCCTTTTTCATAGGCCGGAAAATAAATGGTTGGTGGAATTTATTGATAACAAAAAAGAGGGGAGAAGGTTTTTGTTGGAGTCCGAAAGTCTGGAAAGAGTCCGAAAGTCCGTTCCCCTCGATAGGGCTATAGCAAATGACTAAACTAAAAGACTAAGCTTAAAGCTTAAAGCAGAAAGACTAAAGCTTGGGTGTTTAGGCTATCGTTTTATAAAGATGTTTAGGTATGACAGAGCTTCGAGGTAGCTATAAGGTAGCTTCGAGCTGGCTATAAGGTAGGTATAAGATGGAAGATGAGAGATGGAAGATGTGCCAAGAGCATCCCTTTGAAGAAATGTTTTCCTTCAAGTTTTTGGCTTTTAGTCCATTGCCGAGGGGAACGGACTTTCCGGACTTTCGGACTTTCCGGACTCCCTCAATGCCTCTCTCCACTCTTTACCTTAAACAAATGCAATACTTGTGGAAACAATGCGTCAATGCTTTCTTCTACGCCTTTTTTCGATCCGGGGAGGGTAATGACTAAAGTATCGTTAATAAAACCTGCTACGCCTCTAGAAAGCATTGCGTATGGCATTCTTTCTTGACCATATCTGCGTGCAGTTTCCATAATTCCATCAATTGACCTGTTTAACAGTGGAGCAATCGCATCAGGAGTTACATCTTTAGGCGATAATCCTGTACCACCGGTGAAAATTAACAGCTGATAAGCTGAGGTACTCAGGGCTTTTGCTTTTGCGGCAATCAAGTCTTTGTTGTCTGCAATGATATCATAAACCAACGTTTCGATGCCGAAGTTTTCCAGCCTTGAAATGATTGTTTTACCAGAAACATCTTGACCATTTCCAGCAGCAATGCTATCTGAACAAACAATAACCGCCGCTTTAATGTCGGGGAAGTGTTTTTGGGCATCGGTTTTACCACCAGATTTCTTTAGCAGTTTAATGGATTCGATCTCAATTCCTTTGTCGATAGGTTTTAACATGTCGTACATTGTTAGTGCAACTATAGATGCACCATGCATGGCTTCTACTTCAACTCCGGTTTTATAGATGGTACGTACCTCTACGGCGATAATGATGGTTAAATCTACTATTTCGTAGGTAATGGCGGTAAATTCAACAGGTAGGGGATGGCAGTCTGGGATTACATCGCTTGTTTTTTTAACTGCCAATAATCCTGCTGCACGGGCAAATTCGAATACATCACCCTTGGGTACTTTTCGTTGCTTAATGGTTTCTATTGTTTCGGGTTTAGAAACTTTAACGGTTGCTGTTGCTATAGCTATGCGAAGAGAATTGGATTTATGGGTGATGTTTACCATAAGGAATTTAAGTTTATGTAAAATGTTTTTACTGCTGATTGAGTTTAATTTTCGTCTTGTTATAGGTAATCAGCAGTTAGATGTTATTGTGGAGATTTAAATTTTGGGATGTTGGATTTTTTGTTACTTTAAGTTTGTCAAACTTTAAACATTGTCAATCTTTTAAAGATTGACAATGTTATAGATTAGCTATTTTCCTTCCACTGATGTCCCTCGTTCTCAAAGATCTCTTTCCCCCAGATGGGCAATTCAGCTTTGATTCGTTCTACCACCTCTTCGCAAGCATTTATAGCTGGTTTACGGCGAACAGATGAAGTAAATACAAACAAACAGATCTCGCCAACCTGAACGGTGCCTAAACTGTGATAAATGTGCATGCAGGTAAGTGGGTATTTGGCGAAAATCTCTTCCCGGATCTCATGCATTTTCTTGAGCGCTAGTTCTTCATAAGCGGTATACTCGATCGCAGATACCAATTGACCTTCAACCTCATCTTTTCGTACCTGACCCAAAAATATACTGTGGCCTCCAATATTAGTTTTTGAACTGTGCTTTGCAATGCTTTCTCCCACAAATGCTGGGCTAATTGCTCCCGATAGGAATATGTTTTTGATCTGATGTTCTTTCATGCTTGTTGATTTGAAAAGAAAGCCTGATAACGGGCTAAGCCTCCTTTTAAACTATATATCTTTTTGGTATCCCCATACTTTTCCTGAAGCTGTTCTGCAGCGGCCACACTTCTAATCCCATGTTGGCAAATCAGCACAATGTGCTCCTGAACAATTTCTTGGTTTAAAAAACCATCGAATTCAGACATTGGTACTTGTTTATAAACAATAGGATTTAACCTAGGGCTTTCTCCAATTTCACGCACATCGATAATGAGGGCATGACTTGCTTTGAGATTTTCAAGCATTAAAGTATCTATTTCGATAAGTTCCTTTTCTAAATGATTATCAGTTTGATGCATCTCTAAAAATTCTATTTCAGTATTTGGTAATTGATAGGTATTAGCTGGAGCCTGTGCGATTTTGATTTCATAAAATTGCTGGGTCAATAAGTCGTAGCTAAGGATTTTATTGATCAAAGGTTTTCCAATTCCGGTAATCAGTTTAATAACTTCTGCGGCCTGCATGGCTCCTATAATGCCAGGTAGTACACCCAACACGCCGTTTTCTTCACAGTTTGGAATTTCTCCTTTGCTTGGTGGGATAGGGAAGAGGTCTCGGTAGTTGGTTTTTTTACCTTGGTCATCGCTTACCCCAAATACGGCAAGCTGACCTTCGTATCTAGCAACTGCGGCAAAAACCAAAGGTCTGTTCAACAGCATGCAAGCATCGTTGATTAAATACCGTGATTGGAAGTTGTCTGTTGCATCGAGAATGTAATCATACTGCGCCAGGAGATCAAGGATGTTAAATTTTTGAATCTTGTAAGGGTATATGGTGAACTGAATATCAGGGTTTAATGCTTTTAATCTTTCTTCTGCAGCAACTACCTTCAATTTGCCCACATCCCTAGTTCCAAATAAAATTTGGCGGTGCAAATTGCTCAAGGCTACCACATCGTGATCTATGATTCCAATGTGGCCAACACCTACTGCGGTTAGGTATTGCAGGGCAGGACAGCCCAATCCGCCTGCGCCAACAACCAATACATTTGCAGCTGTAAGTCTTTGTTGAGATTGCGAATTAAATCCTTTGAGGATCAATTGTCTATGATACCTTTCTGTATTCATTTTATTAGGTTTATCCCCCAGAAAAAGGTGGCATTAAAGCTATAATAGCGTTGCTAGTAATAGGTGTATTTTGCTGTATTAGCTCTTGGTTAACGGCAATCTTGTATTTCATGGTTTTTAGTGCCGGATATAGACTTTCTATATGAATTTTAAATTCATCAGTTTCAGTTATATCACTGATTTCTATGTTTTTATTCTCTATAATTTCAGCTATTCTTCCGAAACAAATCAATTTGACTTCCATAACATCTATTTTCCTTAAGCTATTTTTTTATTTTGTCGGATCCAAACTTAAACAAAGTCCAGCAATTTAACGTGAGCTAGAGTTAACATGGCACAAACCATGAACTATGAATCATCAACCAACAATTACCAAGGCTATGAATGTGTTTTAGACATCCAAACCATGAACTATCAACCATGAACCATCAACCAAAATAATATTCCAGCCTAAGCACTCGTAAATAATAATTTATAACAGGCCAATGCCAATACGCAGGCCAATACATTTTTTAATACGGTCTGAGGAAATTTCAATGCGCCAAAGTAGGCACCACATAAACCTCCAGCAAATGCTACGATTACATAGGCAATCATATCGTTGTTGAACGTAAATCCTTTAACCAGCTGACCGCCTAAACCTGCTACTGAATTCACAAAAATGAATGCGGCACTAATTGCTGCAGCCTGCTTTTGGTCTGTCCATTTTAACAGCAGTAGCACAGGTGAAAGGATAATACCACCTCCAATGCCAATCATGCCAGACAGGAGGCCGATAATACCACCAATCAATAGCGATAACGAAATATTTGGCTCTTTGTGATCTTTTGGATCAGCATTTTTAAAAAAGAAGAACCTGATTACAGGAATGAGCAGGAGCATACCCAGTATTTTTTTATAGATGACACTCTCTATAGCCATCGTACCACCAAAAAAGGAAAGCGGAATAGAAGCCAATGCAAAAGGCCAGAAGATCTTCCATTTGAAATGTCCACCACGGTAAAACTGGATAAAGGAAACTGATGATACAAAAAGGTTCAGCAATAAGGCCGTCGGTTTCATGATCAATGGCGAAACACTGAAAATGGCCATTAGCGCCAGATAGCCACTTGCGCCACCATGTCCAACTGATGAATATAAAAAGGCGACGATAAATAAAAGTCCGAAAAAGAGTAAAAGATCTATCTGCATATAAAGGGTTATCGTGGTAAAAGCAATGTAGTTACTGTATCACCGATTTTGAAATCTTCAATTTCTTCTGGTAAACAGATCAAACAGGTGGCAAGGGCAAAAGAACTGAGCCTGAAAGACTCCTGTGCATTTAAAGGTTCTACTTTGCCATTTTGATAATGGCCTTTTAAAAAGTGCGTCAATCCTGCTTGCTTCCGATATGGTGCATTTAAGATAGCCTGTATTTCAATTACTGTATTTTCTTTTTGAGATAATCCATGCAGGGTAGGAAGCACATAATTGTAAAAACAGCTCAACACAGATGATGGATTTCCTGGAAGACCGAAGATTAATTTTTCTTCTTTTCTGCCAACATACAAAGGCTTGCCAGGCTTTTGTCGCACCTTATGGAAGAGCTGGTTTACGCCACATAGTCGGGCAGCTTCAACTACGAAATCGTAATTGCCAACACTAACCCCTCCTGTTAACAAAACCACATCCTTTTCTTCTAATACATCCGCCAGGATGTTATTCAAAATATCAAGATCATCGTCTGCTGTATATACCTGGATATCGTTGATCCCAGCATTGTTCAGTGCTGCGGTTAATGCATAAGAATTGGATTCATAAACTTGACCAAAATGCAGTTTTTCACCTGGTTTCTGCAACTCTTTTCCGGTAAGGATAATGCCTACTTTCGGCATTGGATAAACCTTTACTTCGGTTATCCCTAGTTGGGCTAAAAAACCAAGTGCGGCAGGGCTGAGGTAACTTCCCTTTTCCATGGCTAGGGCCTTTTCTTTAATTTCTGCACCTTGGTCACGGACATTTAATCCGAACTGTAAATTTTCGTCTTTGATAAAGAGTTTACCTTCTCTTACTTCAACTTTTTCTTGCATTACTACGGTATCAGCACCTGCCGGAAGTGGAGCCCCAGTAAAAATTCTTGCAGCTTCACCAGTAGCAATCTCAAAAGTTTCGCTTACTCCAGCAGCCATTTCTCCGGTAATAGACAAAGGTTGGTGGCGATCATTAAACTTTAGTGCATAACCATCCATTGACGATTGGGCAAATGCTGGAATATCACAAATAGCGAAAACATCAGCAGCTAAAATATGGTTGTTTGCCTGTTCAAGTGAGAGTGCTATAGGTGCTAATGAAATGAGGTTTGTCGAAATAATGGCCTTTGCCTCTTGTACACTGATCATTAATTATCCTCCAATTGTTATCATGCTCCTATTGGTAATCGAGTCTGCATCTAGTTGCTCAAAATGTTTGCCCAGCTGACCGCCTAATTCTTTTTCCTTGCTCCAGATAGAACTGCGAATCAATGGCAATACCTCTTCGCCAGCTCTCAAAGCGGTAAGCAAATCTGTTTCTCCTGAGGAAAATAGGCAATTCTTTAATTTGCCATCCGCCGTTAAGCGCATGCGGTTGCAGGTACTACAGAATGGTGCCGTCATGGTACTGATTACGGCAAAAGAACCTTCGTGTCCAGTAATCATAAAATGTTTGGCGGTATCATTTGCAGCCGCTAGTACTGGGAATATAGTATGTTGTTGCTCAATAACCTGAAGTATTTCTGCTAGTGAAAATAACTTGTTGCTTGTCCACTTGTTGCCACTAAATGGCATAAATTCAATAAACCTCACCTGGATAGGGTTATATTGTGTCCAAGCAATAAAATCAAGGATCTCATTATCATTTAATCCTTTCATGACCACCATGTTTAGTTTTACTTCAATTTTATGTTGTAGAAGTAGCTCTATATTGCTTTTGACAAGATGAAATACGTCACGCCGAGTAATCATGAAGAACTTTTCTGGTTGCAGTGTATCTAAACTGATGTTGATGGTTTTGATATTTGCGGCTAGTAAAACAGGAAGCAGGTCGTTAATCCGGGTTCCATTGGTGGTGATAACTAGTTCTATGGGGAGTTTTCCCAATGCTGAGATGATCGCTGCAGCATCTTTGCGAACTAATGGCTCGCCTCCGGTTAATCTAATTTTTTTAACACCATTATCAACGAAGATTTTTGCCAAGGTGATAATTTCTTCTGTCTGCATTAAACGTGAAGCAGGAGTGAAGTCATATTCTTCTTCAGGCATGCAATAAAAGCATCTAAAATTGCAGTTATCAGTTAAAGATATCCTTAAATAATCATGTACTCGCCCGAATGAATCTGCTATCATAATTGGTTCTTTTGTAGATTTAAGTAATCCTCCTCAGTGTCAATGTCAATTTGACCATCCTCAAAGGGGATGAAGCTCACCTCATTTTGATGTAAATTAAGCAATTTTTTTGCACCTTCATTGCCTGTTAAATTCAGCAATGCGTCATAATATTTTTCGTTAAACAATACTGGGGTGCCTAAAGTGCCAGCGTATGCGGAAGCAACAATACCACTTCCCGTTTTGTTTTTCATTCGAACCAGGTCACTAAAAAGTTGCGCATTAATTTGAGGCTGATCACATACGGAAAGGATCATGTTTTGAGGTTTGTTATCGATCAAGGCAGCTAATCCAGCAGCGATGCTCGATGACATTCCTGTTTCCCAACTGTCATTGATGATGATGTTAGTTCCAGATAGATTTGAACTTTTGCTAAGTTCATCTGCGTTTGCGCCAATCACGACAACAATTGGTGAGAGATCAGCCAATTTCGCCTCATCTATTACATGTTGCAATAAAGTTTTATGGTTGTAGACAAGGAGTTGTTTTGGCCTGCCCAGGCGAGAAGAACTGCCAGCGGCTAGAATAATAATTCCGGTATCCATTTTGCTCATCAATTAATAAATTAACGTTTAAAATTAGAATGAATGGCAGTGGCTTTATCTTTAAGGGATTTAACCGATGAACCGCTAAATACGGTCTTAATTTCACTGCTTATAGACAGTGCAATTTCTTCTGCAGTTTCTGCTCCAAGGTCTAATCCCACAGGGCCATAAACATTTGACAAATCAGTATTCGGGTCGATATTGAGCTCATCCAGCATGCGATGTAGTTTTTTCTTCGGACCTAAAACACCGATGTAATTAACTTTTATTTTCAGGAGTTCATTTAATAGCGCAAGGTCATAATTGTAGTTATGGGTCATTAAAACAAAAGCTGTTTGTTCGTCAATCTTTAACTGCGACAACAGATGTTCAGGTTTGCTCACTATAATTTGATCTGCGGTGGCAAAACGTTGTTGGGTTGCATGTGTAGGTCTGCCGTCTGCAATGGTTGTTTGCCAGCCTAAAAGGTTTGCCATGGCTGCAAGTGGCTGCGCATCATTTCCGGCACCAGCAATAATTAATGCGATTGGTGGGGCGGTATATTCAATAAAAGCATCAAGTGATTGCCCATTGAATTCATAACTTTTAAAAACAGATATCTTCTCAGTTAAAACTTCAGTCGCATCAGTTTCCAATTCTTTTGTTAAAGTTGTTTGTTTAGCGGTAAACGTTTGATCGCCTCTTAATAACAAGGTTGTTCCTAATTGTTGGTTGTTATTTAGCGAGAATAAAGTAACCTGTACTGCAGGCGTTCTTTCGGCTTCCAACATTTTCAGTAACTGAATTGGATTAAGCTCATCGCTTGCATTGATAGGTTCGAACAAAATATGCACGATCCCATTACAACCGAGTTGAACCCCGAATTTAGCATCATCCTCATCTGTTGTATCGTAAGTAACGAGCTTATTCTGTTGCTGTACAATGGCAGAAAGGGCTTTTCTTAAGGCGTCTCCTTCCAAACACCCACCACTAATGGCTCCTGTTAGCAGGCCATCATCGGTAACCAACATTCTGGCCCCTGGTCGGCGATAAGATGAACCTTCTACCTTAACAACCGTTGCCAATGCTGTTCTCTTGCCTTCTTTTGTGGCCTGAGTATAACTTTGCAATATTTCCTTTATTTCTTTCATGGATGGTGTCAAAGGTATCCCCTTGGGAGATGTATAGGTTAATGCAATTTAGGCATTATCTTCTAAAAGCTTTTCGAAATGGATAGGGAACTGATTAATTCTTTTGCCAGTTGCATGAAAAATAGCATTGGCAATAGCAGGTGGCATGCCCACCAAACCAATTTCTCCAAGACCTTTGGTGCCGAGCTCGTTTACAATTTCATCCTTTTCTTTCACAAAAATCACGTCTAGCTCATGGATATCAGCATGAACTGGGATATGATATTCACCTAGGTTTTGGTTCATGTATTTCCCGAAATGATGATCAGCAATTGTTTCCTCCCTCAAAGCTTTGCTAATGCTCCAAACCATTCCGCCCAAGATTTGGCTTCTCGCCGTTTTCGGATTGATGATCTTCCCCGCTGCAACAGCAGTTACTGCCCTGGTTACGTTGATTACACCCAATTCTTCATCCACTTCAACTTCTACAAAAACAGCACTGTGCGCTGCTCTAGAATGTTTTTTTAACTTTAAAAGATTGGGGACATTGAAGTTTTTTGTTTTTACTGCCTTGCCCTTATTTGCCTTTATAAGTTCTTGAAAAGAAATTCCTTTGGTGTGATCATTTTTTAAGCTAATGTTACCATCCATAAAGATCACCTCCTCCAACTTCACATTCTTCAGTGGCGAATGGTCAATGTCTTCGGCTATTTTAAATAATTTCCTTCTCAGCGCTTTTCCAGCAGCCTTAATGGCCGAGCCTACCGTTGATACCGTAAATGACCCACCTTGGATTGGGGCAAAAGGCATTTTACTATCACCATATTGAAAGGAGACGGCAGCTATTGGCAATCCTAATTCATCAGCCGCAATTTGGCTCATCACGGTTAATGTTCCAGTGCCAATATCGGTAACCGCACTTTTTACGATCAGTTGTCCTTCAGCGGTCAAGATCAATTCTGCACGTGCCGGCACTACCATGGCTTCCCAAATTCCGGTTGCCATGCCATAACCAACCAATTTATTGCCCTTTTTCATGCTTCTAGGAACTGGATTTCTTTGATCCCAGCCAAACTTTGCTGCACCTTGCAAATAACATTCCCGAAGTTCTTTACTAGAATAGGGTCTGTCTACACTTTCATCTCGCTCTGCGTAATTAATTAACCTTAAAGTTAATGGATCTATTTGAAGCTGGTATGCTAATTCGTCCATGGTACTTTCTATGGCATGAAGGCCCGTACTTCCACCTGGCGCACGCATATCTAAAGGGCTATACACATCTAAAGGCACCAATTTGTAGTCCATTTTTGTATTGGGAGAAGGATATATCATTGGTGCCCAATTCACTACAACCTCGGTATAATCTTCGTGTTGTGAAGTCTCTGCAATGGCCTCATGTTTAAGTGAGGTGATTTTTCCATTGGTATCAGCCGTAAACAAGGTGGTTTGAAAAGTGGGAGGGCGGTGACCAAAGGTAAACATCTGACTTCGATCTAAGGTAACCCGTACATTTCTCTTCAGGCTAAGTGCTGCCAATACTGAAAAGAAGAGTTGATATTGTGGCCTTAATCCCGATCCAAAAGCACCGCCAACGTATGGTGCTATTACCCGTACATTTTTAAAATGGAGTCCGAATACATTCCCTACATACAACTGACTATTAATTGTACCTTGTGTTTTATCATAAATAGTCACTTTGCCTTTGCCTTCATAAACTGTGGTGGTAGCAAATAGCTCTAAAGGGTTATGGTGTTCGGTTCCATGCACAAAATAACCTGAAGCGGTAACAGCTGCACTTTCTAGCGCTTGATCTACATCTCCCTTGTCTTTAGGAGGTAGGGGTTTCAGCATAGTTGCCAATCCCAATTTTGGATCTCTGGCATTGGATAGATTAGCTTGTAGATCGGTTGCAAATTCTTCTTCCTCATAATCAATTTTAAGGATAGACGCGCCATATCTGGCCAGTTCAAAGGTTTCGGCTACAATTAAGGCAATTGGCTGACCATTATATTTAATTTCTTCATCATGTAAGGGCCTGAAGGGAGATCCTGGTGGGGCGTCCATATCTGTGTATTGGATGTTGAACCAAGCCAATGACGGTCTGTTTTCATGCGTGAAAATCTCTACAATTCCAGGTATGGCCTTCACTGCATCCGTATAGATCTTTAGAATTTTGCCTTTGGTGATGGTGCTGTTCACAACGTAACCATACAAGAGATCTGGAACAAGATATTCACCTCCATATTTTGCTGCACCTGTAACCTTCAAATGTCCTTCTAAGCGGCTAACTGGTTGCCCGATTGATGGCGCTGTGGATTTAATATTTCTCATCTCGTTATGCTGAAGGTTGTGCGCCAGGTAATTGTGTCTCTGGATTTAATGCCATTATGCAGTTGCGGATAATCGCTCTTTTGGCCAGATCAATTTTAAAGGTATTGTGTTCGTAGCCTTTCGCATCACGTAATAAAATATCGGCAGCTGCCGCGAAGTTCTCTCGTGTAGCTTGTTTTCCTTTTAGAAATTCTTCAACCTCAGCAGAACGCCAAGGTTTATGCGCTATTCCACCTAGGGCAATTCTGATTTCTTGAATTTGGTTGTCGATTAATTCCATTCCCGTTGCTACCGAAACCAATGCAAAAGCATAAGAATTACGGTCTCTCAATTTGAGATAGGAATAGTTTTCGGCAAAGCCCTTAGCAGGTAATTCTATTCCTGTAATGAGTTCTCCGTGCTGTAAATTATTGTCTAGGTTTGGTGTATTGCCAGGTAGGCGATGAAATGTCTCAAAAGGTATTTTTCTATCTCCTGCTGGTCCAGAAACATGTACTATGGCAGCTAATGCACTTAAGGCTACACACATATCTGAAGGGAAAACTGCGATACAATCTTCACTGGTTCCCATAATAGCCATATTTCTATTGTAACCGTTAATGGCCGAACATCCCGTTCCAGGTTCACGTTTATTGCAGGGCGTATTCGCGTCATAGAAATAATAACATCGGGTACGTTGTAATAGATTACCTCCATTGGTAGCCATATTGCGAATTTGTGCCGAAGCTCCTGCTAAAATTGCTTTAGACAATAATGGATAACGTTCTTCTATAATGGGATGGTAGGCAGTATCGGCGTTTGTTGCTAAGGCATTGATCAAAATACCTCCGTTTGGCAACTCGATAATTTCGTCCTGTTTAAGCTGGTTAATATCTACGAGCTCAGTAACGGTCATTAAATTATATTTGAGCAAATCGATGATATTGGTGCCACCAGCAATATATTTTGCATTTTCATTAGCAGTTAGATGTACAATGGCATCATTAATTTCCGTGCTTTTGTAAAAGTTGAAATCATTCATTTGTACCTCCATTTTTCACTTCCATAATGGCATTGATGATATTGCTATTTGCACCACATCGGCATAGGTTACCACTCATCAGTTCTTTTACATCGGCTGTTGTTTTTGCTTTTCCTTCCTTCATCATTCCAATTGCACTACAGATTTGTCCGGGTGTACAATAGCCACATTGAAAGGCATCATGTTCAATAAAAGCTTTTTGGAGTGGATGTAGTTCGCCATTTTTGGCAATTCCCTCGATTGTGGTAATTTCTGCGCCATCGTTCATTACCGCAAGCGTTAAACAACTCAGGATCCTTTTGCCATCACACAATACGGTACATGCACCACATTGCCCATGATCGCATCCTTTTTTGGTACCGGTTAGGCCCAGATCTTCTCTCAACAAATCCAACAGCGACACCCATGGTTTAACTACGATGTTCGTTTTTACGTCATTAATAGTTAAACTGATGCTGCTCGTATTGGTTTTTTCTACAATTGGGTTAAGGATTTCAGTTTGCATACCATATATTTAAGTGATTACAAAACCTGATAACGCCTTAGCTATAGATTAGTTTTTAAAATTTCACTATTTAAGGTGTGTTCGATATAAAAGCCAATGTGCTTAAGTCTTTAAGACACACTCAACCTTAAACTATAGACTATCGACTATTGCCTTATGAATCCAAACTATGGACTATTGACTATTAGCTATTGACCTATGAATCCAACCCATGAACCATGAACCATGAACCATGAACCAATGAAAATTTTTCCAACACATTCACTTTTCAATTGTTATGATTAAAATGCAAATCAAATGAGGACAGCAGATAATATTAGCGAGCACCATCGGCTTGAAAAATTAGGGACAAAAGAAATTGTAGGTGATGATTTCAATATCAAAGGATGGACGGTAGTTTCAGAGTATAACCAAATAATGGGAGATGTAGAAGACCTGTTATATAATCCCCTTACCGAAAAAGTAAGGTATATCGTGATGAAAGTAAACAATGATTACAGCTCAGATTCTTCAAACAGGGTGTTGATACCAATCGGAATTGCAGAATTGCATCCAGAAGAAGACGTTCTGGTGTTAATTGGCGTTGAACAGCAACATTTGGAACGGTTACCCAGCTACAACTATGAAGAATTGACCGATGAGGCTGAAATGGCAATTAGATTGGTATTTGGACCTGCTACACATGAAGAGTTCTCTACTTTTGATGGTGATGCTTTTTATGGTAATGCGCATTTTAATACGGAAAAATTATATCGAAATAGGAAATGAGAAGTGTTAATTAGTAGTTAGCGCCTATTTTTAGCCATAGACTCCGTGTTGATCTGCAAATGTTTTTTGTTCATTCCGATGTGAGGAAAAATCTATCTATGATAACCATCTGGCTTTTAGCCACAGATGCACAGATTTTGAATGGAAGGCTCTTTTAGGCTGTTTATAAAAATATGAGGGGAACGGACTCTCGGACTTCCCGACTTTCGGACTCTCTTCGCCACAGATGCACAGATTAATCTCTTTTTATATCACAGCTATTGACCTATGAATCCAACCCATGAACCATGAACGAACGTCCAGTTAATACTCAAGCTATTGGCCATCAGCTATTGACCATTAGCCTATAAATCCCAACTATGGACTATTGACTATTAGCTATTGACCTATGAATCC
>Ga0247810_10000416_pt1 | contig 48574 bp, 46 predicted proteins | sample UWRJL119311C1_FD_179918 | JGI IMG/M metagenome (GOLD analysis project Ga0247810, IMG submission 179918) | Plant litter microbial communities from Arlington Agricultural Research Station in Wisconsin, United States - UWRJ-L119-311C-1 | ecosystem: Environmental > Terrestrial > Plant litter >...
TGTTTTAAAATTGACACACACACGTGACATCCAGTATTCAGATTAGCACGGCACCTGCGTAGAACGGCCTAGAGCTGGTTGGCCTTCAGTCTTGACACTTGACATCGGAAGTGCCTAGGTAATTAAATATAGTGGTAACTTGCTACGCAGCTCAAGCTGAAAACAATCTGAAAAACAGATGTTTGCTTGTTTGACCCATCTCAATTTCTATCTACCTCGCATGAACATTACACGTTGTATACACAAAGTACGAAGTGGAGGTGTGAAAGCACAATCCTTGTTGCCCCATCAGCCTTCCATCACCCTAAACGCCATCCCATCGTGAGACATCAATAGCCATCTGTGTATTATGAAGCATCTAAGAATCATACGCAGCCGCCACGCCCGGTGCCGGGCCTTCCAAATCCACCGCCTCGACGGTCGTACGAATCGACATGGTCTCGGACACCAAGTTACCAAAGTATTTTCGGGCAACCTCGCTTTCGCCTCGAATCTTTCGTGTCTCATCGCGTTTCGATCCGAGCTGTTCAACGGAGCGTTGAAGACCGACGCGTAAGTAGTTGGCAGGGATGGCCAGCACTTTTCGAACTTGCGAGGAGATACGGTCGCTATTAGAGTGCACATAATCAATGGCAGCAAGCTGTGCCGCAATCTTCGTAGCCAGACGGTTAGGGAGGGAGTGAGGGATTTGGTTTATGATGTAAGCGGCCGCAAGAACGGCGGTTGAGATGACCGTTGTAATGACGACGCGACGGAGGTTTTGGTTTCCGACGACCTTTGCTGCGCCTAGAGCTCCGTCAACCCAGCCAAAGCCGCCCACAACACGACCGCCTACAACCGTTGCGACTGTCATGGCCATTCCGGTACCAGCAACCTTCTCTTGCTTTTGCATCAGGGTAGACCTGAATTAAATTATCAGCACCATTGCATGCGATCGAGATGAATTGTTACTTACCAGTCGAAGAAATCCCAGACTCCAGTCTCAACATGGATCTGTCTAGCCAGCTTGTCTCGGGGCCGTCTGAACATCACATCGCTCTGGAAGCTGATATTCAGGTCGGAGTACTCGCTACCCAGGTGGAGAAATCCCAATTCCTTGATTGAGCTAACTCCGTCGACAGTTTTGCCTCGGGCATGATCCTCGCATTGCTTAAGCGACGCTGATACTTGAGCTATCATGGCTTCTTTTAATTCATCGGCATATTGAAAAGCATAGAAAGGGCCTGGATAGTGGATTCCATGATCTCCATCAGCTGCCTGTGATATTGCGGTGTTGAGGGTAGAACGGGTGTGGTCTAGAATATGTTAGCTGATGTTGAATGCTTTCGAGTTAGTGTACGAACTGTAGAGTTCTTTGCATGTCGCGTCAATGGTTCGGTCGATATCATCACTGACTTCAGCCTTTGCCTTCTGAGACGCTTCCAGCTTAGGCTCTAGGTCTGCTAGGTCTCTAGTAACGCGGTCAAGCTCCGATTGAGCAACTTCTCTGTTGACTGTAGCCTAATGAACAATTAGCTTCAGAGCCTATATCTATTGTACATGTCCTTACCAATGTCTGGACATCGCCTAGCACGTTCAAGAGGTACGTCTTTGCAGGTGCTAGTTTGGATCGAGCGCGCTTCTCGAGAACAAATCGTCTAAGAGATTCTTCCAGACGTTCAAAGTCTTGGATTTTCTCTTTCTGCTTCTCCTTGCCTTTCCCTTTGGGATCTGAATCTTCATCAAAGTCTGGGTCATCGCCTCCGCCACCACCGCTGCTGGTAATCATACCACCACCGCTGCTGGCTCCATCTGGTCCTCCTGGTCCAAGTGGTGCAACTGGGATAGCGTTGCTTGAGACAAAATGGACAAGTTCATCAGAGTCCTTATATGTCCGAGGACTCAAGCCATGAATCTGCTTCAAAATTTCCTTCTGGAATCGTTCTTTGTTTTTTATGATCTCGTAGCCATTAACCACCATGAATATATAGGCTTTTTCATTGGCGGCAGCCCATATAAATTCTTTTGCGCTCAAGGTGATTTGGTTTGATGCTGAAACGACAAACACAACAACATCAATTTCCTCCTGTCGAGCAAATACAGCTGTCGTCTTGGTCGTATCGTTATTTAGACTAGGCGCATCAATGATGGCGATGTCAACAACACCATTGTTCAATAAGGATTTGTCTATCGACCTTACGTCCCGTAGGTAGACCTTGCAATTGCTGTATACTTCGTCTTCCGTGACCAATTTCTCCAAGTCGTGCAGAGTAAAAACATCGTAAGAGCTTTCATCGTGTCGATTGTATGTAACACCATGGCGTATGGCGTGCACTTCCTCTACTCCGCTGTTCTCCCTCGAATCCAATACCTCACAGAAAATGCTGGTATTCTGTAGCTGGTCCTCGGGCAGCACTTTTCTCCGCAACAAGGCATTGCAAAACGTAGACTTTCCTACATTCACATCGCCAGTTACCAGAACCTTGCTTGACGTATCTTCTATTCGATCTCGGAGAGAAAGGAGATGCTTAATACTCGAGCTGATTTGTCCATCAAGTAGCGACGCAACAGCGGATTTCTCCAGAGAATGTACTAGTTCTGTTTGGTGTAGATTTCCAAGCTTCAGGTCCAACTTGAGTACAGAGAACTGTTGTGCTATTTGTGGTGTGATCAATCGAGGTTCAGGTACAGCCTTCTCCGCTGCCGCTTTGCTTGACTCTGCCTTGGTAGATTCCCCAATTGAAGTCTGGGAGCGACTTAATTGTCCTGGCCGAGGCGGAGATGCTTCGAAAAGAGTTGATTGGGTATGGTCTAAACTCGGGCGAGAATTATGGCGGTTCGATAACTCTGCGTTTTGGACAGATGGATATGTAGCTGGCCAGCTGGTGTTCATCTCCTGCAATGATTTCAAAGTTTCGACGGCCTAGGGGCTGAGTATTAGCAGATGTCTTGTGCAAAATAAGGCATCCCGTCAAGGGGGCAAATCTTCATACTTTGTTTATAGAGCGACCCAGCGTTCCACGGTGCTGATTATACCATAACTGGTGGATAGCAGTAGCTTGACCTGTTATTGTCCCATGTTAGTATCTTTGTCACGATAACGAAATAGTCCCTGTAGCAGAAATCCATCAAGGGTGTCGTAATTGAGAATTGCATACTTCGCCTCTCCTTATCCGCTGCTTCACTATGCTCTCCAAAAACCGTCGGCGTGTGTGCTGGAGTCGGTGTATCTGCGGTCATGTTTGGATTCCAACTCGATGAGCCATCCTCGCTTCCTCCATAACCAGAATCACTGTTAAGAATTGCTTGAAGTCGATTGGCACTCTCTGATGTCGAACCGTTGCCAACCTGCATGTATTGGGGTCGGGTAGAAAGCTTGCCTTTCCCCTTTTGATGCTGTTGGTCTTCGCTCATTGTAATCGTTTAACCATTCATCGATTGGGTGTTGGGGGTTGTTGATATTAAAGATGTTTGGATTTAATCTGGGATGAGGCAACTTGAAATTCCACGGGTTAGTGTCCGGGGTCACGCATAATCTTAACACCGATATCAGTTTATGTCATGATACTAGTCGCCCGTCCACAGTACAAAATACGCTCTAATCTTACTTCCTTTTTCTCCCTGCAATAGAGACAGTAATGAAAAAACACCTGTATTTATTTCCCGTTTGTTGTTTTCTTTGACTTAAGGTTTGGCAGTTAAATACGTTAAGCCTAAGGCAACAGTAGCCGCGGCTGCCAAGCCTTAGTAACGTTATGACGAAGTGCCCGCAGATAATCGGGACTGTGATTGTACACTGATAGTAATAAACCCCCAGATTGCGAAGTGCTTAGAAGTCAGAGAACCATGAACGTAAGATCCCTTTATTTGAATCTCCAGGGATATGCTGACCTTTCGTATTTAGATTGTCGAATGGGCTTTCGGGAAGCGTACGACGCCTGCTGAGCGTCTTCGCAAGCATCAGCGGTCCCTTGAGAAAACACAAAGGGAACTCGACCGGGAAAGAATCAAGCTGGAGAACCAAGAGAAGAAATTAATACAAGAAATCAAGAAGAGCGCGAAGAATGGACAGATGGGTGCTTGCAAGATCCAAGCGAAGGATCTCGTACGGACCAGAAGATACATCGAGAAATTCTACTCTATGAGAACACAATTACAGGCCATATCTCTACGGATACAAGTATATTGACCTGTTTGTATTACTTTAGACATATGCTGATAAGCTTGGCAGACTGTCAGAACAAATGAGCAGATGATGCAGGCTATGAAAGGAGCCACGGGAGTCCTAGGCAGCATGAATAAGAGTATGAACTTGCCCGCGCTGCAAAGGATAGCGATGGAGTTCGAGAAAGAGAATGATATTATGGACCAAAGACAGGAGATGATGGATGATGCTATCGACGATGTGACCGGATTAGAGGATGAAGGTGAAGAAGAGGAAGTGGTAGAGCAGGTGCTTGAAGAGATTGGAGTTGACCTACGACAAGCTGTGAGTTCTAATATCCGGATCATAGACTACACGCACTAACACTACATAGATGGGTGAAACGCCATCGGGTCTCCAGACTGTTGCTGTACCAGAAAGCAAGGTTGCGCAAGCTATTGGGGGTGGAGGTGGGGGAGGCGATCCAGGAGACAATGACCTTCAGGCTAGGCTTGACAGTCTGCGACGTTGATAGGAATGAGAGATATATTGCATTGGCGTTGGGTCGATATTGAGAAATGGGAGTTACATCTTTTTGGGTGTTTTTGCTCAATGCAGCGTTGCCAGGTAGAGTTGGAGTGAGCCTTGTGATATGCTTGAAATTCCGTAAGAGAATAGCTAAAATACCCTTCTAACTATTCCACCCACAAATTTGCAATTCTTCAGCAACAGAAATGATGCGAATTCAAAACATCTACATGACTTGCTATTCATTTACATAGCAAACAGCTGACTTTAACTGAGGTGGTTGAAGAACATTATATCACCCATAGCCGTTCTCCCCCTCCTTGAGACAACCTCCCACCATCGCCCCCTGACGCAAGCTAACCCCACATTCTGGACCCGGCATGGTCCAAGTCACTGGTCACCGCACCACACCACTGCACCACTCCTGCTCCTGTTCCTGTAGCTGGTTTGGATCCCTTCGCTACTTGCTTCCTTTATTTCCTCTGAGTAATTATCATATAGAGGTCCTATAGCCCATCTTCCCTCCATAGCACCGTTTCTACCCTCTGCATTTAGCATTGGCAGCGTTTCTTGCACACTCGCCTGCTTGAAACGGACATAAGAAGCAGCCGCCGGGATTGTGCACTACGCGACAACGTTAAATCGCCCCTCCCCCGATCACACAAACAAGCAACTCTCAACCCCTGCACCGTTGTGTATCGTATTCAGATCTGCATGTTAAAACATTGCTCGTTATCTCATCGACCAGAGACATAACTAGCCTTTTTCCGAAGCTTCCTGCTCGAGTCAAGCCTCCGGACCAAGCCACCAGCCATCACCAAGAACACTCGCGACTTTACACCCCCAGGACCTTCCTCGGCATCCCAAGGAGTACAGGATTACAGCACTTCTTTGATAGATTGTACGTTTGTCAAGCAGAACTGTTTGCATTTGTACCTAATTCAGGTGAAGCTGATGACGAAGCGGGCTAAACCACGTCAAACCTCCGAGCTAACTTAATCAACAGAGAACGTCATTGCACTGCTCCCAATATACCATCACGAATAGCATCTGGAAGTCCGAACAACTCGCAATATCTACCCTGAAGATCTAGGCGACAGCATTTGCAGGATAGCATAGTCTGTATAGCGCGTAATTCCTGGAAACCGGAATTCCTTACCAAGTCTCTCTTAGAGACGCATATATCGAATTCTACAAAGTGGCAGGGGGCAAACGGAGAAGCATCTCCTCCCAGGGAGGCTTGCTGAACAGAATGTTCGGCAGCTCTGGATCTCCAAAGGATGTAGAATCCCCCACTGGCCAGTCGGAGTCTCCCGCAACCTCTGCAACTTCAAATAAGAGCAGTTCTTCGTCAAAATCCCAAGACGAGACAGGTAGCGGGGAGAAGAGAAGTGGCAATGGCAGCCCTCAAGGACGACCCATTAGTGATAGTGGTGGAGAGAAGAAGCGTAGGGGCAGTGGGGTTGGTGGTAAGGCTAGTTCTCTCATTGCGAGCGCAAAGAACTCGCTACACTTTTCTCAAAGCCCCAACTCTGCAGGATTCATGCGTGGAGGCGAACAGACTACCCAGACTCCTTTACAGAAGCTTGGAAAGCAAGATCCAGCATTGAGCGTACCTCAAGGCCAGCATAATAATTCTGCAGGCGAGTCGCATCCAGGACCGAGGTCAACATTCAGGGTCGGAGTATGGGAGGATAAGAATAAGAAATGTCGCCGAACTATGGAGGATACTCACGCCTTCCTCTACAATTTCTTACATACACCCGCTCCAGCACTGGGGCCAGAATCGGCTTCCGCTAGTTCGAAATCGCAAACGTCAACAGATGAAACATCAGGGCCAGCAGAGTCGACTAATAGCCTGAAACTTGTGACATCTACTGCTGAGATGCTGGAAACCGACAATGGATATTTTGCTATTTTTGATGGTCATGCTGGTACCTTTGCTGCGGATTGGTGTGGGAAAAAGCTTCATATCATCCTGGAGGATATGATCCGGAAAAATCCCAACACCTCGATTCCAGAACTGCTCGACATGACCTTCACCAATGTTGACAGTCAATTGGAAAAGCTCCCGGTGAAGAACAGTGGATGTACTGCCGTGACTGCAGTCCTCCGATGGGAAGATAGGATACCTAACGCCCAGTCAGCAACCGGTTCTACCGCAATTGCACCTGCGACTGCTGCAGCAGTTAAAGCTTCAGAAGATGCAGCAAAGAGTGACGAGAAATCTGCCGACAGTGGGGTTGATATGAGCAAGTCGTCAGCACAACAATTGAATGCATCTGCAGCTACCACGAATGCTGCACTTCCTAGCCCGCAGTCGAATGAAGCGACGCATGCGAAGCTGAGAACGAATGCCTCACGGCAAAGAGTTCTCTATACCGCAAATGTAGGAGATGCCCGCATTGTACTGTGCCGTGGTGGAAAGGCTCTGCGACTATCTTATGATCACAAAGGCAGTGATGAGAACGAAGGAAAGCGCATCGCCAATGCCGGAGGGCTGATATTGAACAACCGCGTCAACGGAGTTCTTGCTGTTACCCGAGCTTTAGGAGATGCATACATGAAGGACCTTGTGACAGGTCATCCATATACAACGGAAACCGTGATACAACCTGATCTTGACGAATTCATGATTCTTGCTTGCGACGGTGTAAGTTGAAGACTCTATTTATTTATGAGATGCTAATATTTTGATAGCTTTGGGATGTCTGCTCAGACCAAGAAGCCGTGGACCTAATTCGAAATCAACAAGATCCTGCACCAGCTGCTAAGCAGCTTGTGGACCATGCTCTTGCCCGCTTCAGTACCGATAATTTATCGTGTATGGTTGTTCGATTTGACAAATCAGCTCTCTTGACAACTGCCAAAGAACCTGCGTCAGCCATTGGCGTCGAAGGGGATCCATTGTGCCTTCCTGGTAAGATCTCCGAAGTAGAGAAGATTGTTGGTGATGCAAAGAGAAAGGTAGCTGAGGATGGCGTACCTGGCGTCGGCGTCAGCGGCAGCAATAGTGGCAAAGGCCATGACCCAAAAGCGATCGACGAAGAACCTATAGTAAACACTTCTCCTAGTAAGTCCTTGGGTTTCTCTTTTATGGTTCATGGACATGTCTTCTGGCAAGATCCTCTATTCAGACCTTGTAATCCCAGTAAGAACAAGTGCTGATTTATTTTGCAGTGGAAAAAGTCGTCGAGGAAGACACCAATCTTGCAGAAAGTGATGCACCCGAAATCAACATTGAAGAAGCAAAGACCCAGAGCTCTTCCTACCAATCGAAGCTCCCAAGCGAGTGACATTGAAGTGTGTGGATCTTCAAAACGCACGATAGATAATGTTTGGAATGTCATTTTATGTCTCTCTATATTTTATATTACACACGCATGCATTATTGCAGGGATAAAACTGCAAATGGAACTTATGGTATTGTTTGGAACTATGACGGATGATCAGCTACACTTTTGCGAGTTTATACGAAAGACTGGCAACGGGCTTGCTTTCAGACATATTGTGTGATATTTATTGCATCAGCTGGCTGTCGCTTTGGTCGCATCTCTTTCGCGCCTTCCCTCTACTGGGTTGGGGACAACAAGTGTTTTCGTGGAGATCTCCAGTCGATCGTTACCATAGACCTTGAAGTCACCAAATACATGTGTTCCACAAGTTTTCCATAATCTTATATTCTTCTAAAGGAAGCCGAAAAGCTTTTACTGCTAAATCTAGTGGGCCAAGTGGATCACAATTCATCAAGACAGGTTTCCTGAAATCGTAAGTTCTATAAGATGGTAGACTGCTATCTCCAGTCACTCTTCTACATTGTTGACTGGACATCTGTCAAGATCGGAGTTTTCAATATCTCAGAATCAAGTGTTAGCCCACTTCCGCCAGACAATTTCTAAATATGTCTTTTAAAAACCCCCTACCTCTCTAGTTCAAATAATCACGCTCGCCATGCCATGCCAAAGCTGCACTGCTCGATCTTACAGCGATTACAAATCTTGATATAAAGAATTTCAGAAACCAATATTAAAGATATAAAAATGACAAAATACTGTGGAAATGATGCTGCCAAATTTGTTCGTTCCAGATTTACATCGAAGACCATTGCTAGCGCTCACTGATTTAGTAAAATGGTGGTTGGTATGAAGTCAAACTGATGTATTCAACATTAAGAATGATTGGTAATGTCACCTTTTGAGAACATGTTACATGCCGAGTCCTAATTAACTTTATTTATACTCTCTCTAAAAGCGTTTCCAGCCAGCCAGCCAGACATCGACAGTGAAGCTAACAGTCTCTGTAACCTCCGCGGGCATATTGTTATTTGATACATCTTGACTGAAAGGTATACACCTCTAAGATCACGGACTCAATTTTAGGCTCAAGTATAGCGTCTTCTCATGAGATTTGAATCTTGAATACACCCGATATAGCATACCAATTGCCTCAAAGAAGAACAAAATTCACTTTACAAAATTCTAGCCACATCAAAACATCACGTGGCTATACTCGTGACCTCGTGTCTGAACCAACGCGTCTTCCACGATTCAACATTAACCATTAACACCAACAAGGCCTCAAACACTCACCATGCCATGACATCCGCGCCAAAAATCTATCCAGATTACTGCCATTGCTTCTCTCCCACAATCGCAAAATGGGTTCCTATGCGCACCTGCGATGTGCACTCACTGACTACTCATGGGATGTTTGATAACGGTTCGTTCATATACTCTCGTCAACTCCAGCTTACTCTTCTACGAAGACCCAAAAACTAATATCTAGGGGCATAGGCACGGAGTTAATGTACTATAAAAACCACCCTATAAAATGGATCCGCATAACCGGCGTCATAGTCGCTGTGGACGACTTCTCAACACGCAGGATATATACAGTGGATGATAGTAGTGGGACGTGTATCGAGTGCACGGCTCCGGCACCACCTCGCTCTTCACCCCTGCTCGAAAAACCTACGAATTTCCTCACTGGTCAACGTATCATTCCGCCTCCAGTTCCTAATGCTAAGCCAAGCTCGAAAGATAATGAGGGCCCGCCGTCAACAGAGAAACCATCGGTGCCAGCAGACCTGGACATCGGAGCTGTGGTGAAGATCAAAGGGAAACCAAGTGTGTTCCGGGATATGAACCAAATCGCAATTATTAAAGCAGAGATTATTCACGGGACGGAGACAGAGGTACGATGTTGGAATGAGGTCATGGCTTGGAAGAATGGCGTTCTCACTCAGGTATGGGAGGTCAGTGAAGAGCAAGAGGACCAGTGCCGAAGGAAAGCGTTGAGGAAGAGAAAAGGAGAGAGCCAGGAAGGAAGACGAAGGAGAAAGGAGGCAGAGCGGTTGAAGCGAAATGAGGCAAGTAAGAACGTACAACCCGGGGTTGAAACTCAGAGTATGAGGAGACGGAGAGAAAGCGAGAAGGATACTGTAAAAGGGAACGTGGGGGACAAGGACGAAGATGGCAGAGTGCAATACCCATCTCTGGCTGCAAGACGGATGTTAAAGGGTAAATTTGATGCACTAGGAATATAGCCTTATCTCAAATCCCGATTTATGTCCTCCTACACATTACAAGTCGCTAAACCGAAATCTCGGGAAGTAAAAGATCAATAGGATGGGTCAAAAAAGATTAATACATATGATAGCGGTATTTCAGACCAGGTGCACTTGCAGAGCGGTATATATCTCACTCCACCGTCCAGACCAGTTCATGTTCTATATCGGGACCAAGTGTCATTTATGTATTCGACTTTACAGCCACTTCTATAATTTACTACTAACGCAAGGTCTTAGTCCTTTAAGCTGGATAATCGTAAATAGGTAATGGCCGTCTTACTTGTGACTAATCGCGGGTATTACAAATAACGAGATATTTCTTTCATCTAGATCCACATAGAAGCCATGATTTCCCTCGATTGAGGAGCGTATACCACCAATTTCCATTCCTTATCTGAACCTAAGGGAAATATCTGGCCGCGTCAGCCTAACGCTCAGCTGGCTTTCTGGAACGAGAACAGATCCCCGAAACTACAATGAAACATGATGAAATTTACAACACCACATCCTCGTAGAGGACCCTCTGATAAAGGAACTCCTCCAGGTATTAGTTCAAGACCTTTCATTCTCGCGAACGCATATGAGAATGCCAGCCTAGCTACATTCTCGCCTTATTTTGGTTCATTACAACTTCTTCCCTTACTTTTCCGCTATAGAACCGTCTTGGTATAGTGGTTCTACCGGACTCTCTGGCTCTATGCCGTTTCGCTCTATCACTTTCTATAGCTAGATTTGTTTGTAAAAAAAAGGTTGGAACCGTACTGTGTAATCAAACTATACTAGAAGGCGAATCCTGTGCAACTTTATATACATATGCTCTGGTATTTCAGACAGTATCATACAATCGTGCCTTTATATTCTGATCTTTAGCTAGTATTTGAAACAGTGCCATACATCTCAACCCTACTTTTTATCTTGATTTCTCGGTTACGGTACTATTCCAAATCACTAAGACTGTATTATAAATCTTGAGGAAATAAAACTTGCAATATTTATATCAATCTCACGCACCTATATCTTATGTTGTACACTATTAATAAGAGATACGTCTTAAAATTTGATGTTGATATCCTATCTCCGAATTTTTCTCAGGCAAATATACAAAGGAACTCTGCCGCACCTATCTTACAACGCCGCAACAGATCAATAACGTATAGTAGGATCAGTTCCAAATCGAATCAAATACTCGCTTCTCTTTCCTTTCGCGTCACATATCAACTCTACGAATTGACCCGAGAGTTCTCATGTCCAAGCCTCTCCTTCGCTTAACACTGACTTCTCCTGAATTTGCACAACTGCCCTTTCCTTGCTGACAGCCCCGTCGGCTTAAAACCCAACGAGATTCATCGCAGATCTAGCTACCACAGATGGGAAGTGCTGAATAGGGGCAACCGTGTCTGGGTAGACCCAAAAGGCCAGAGCAATAATGATATATAGCCCAAGTAGCTATTTTTGTCAGCTTCAAATCTTCAATACTCTCAGAATGCATAAAGAACTCACCATAGCGCCTTCTAGGTAGTTACTCTTGCCATCTTGAATGACATAGGTTACTACAAGTATGCTGACGAAGAAGACAACTGTCTCGAAGGTCTCAAACTTCAAGGACATAGGCTGGTCAATGATCCAACCCAAGATGACCAAAAAAGGCGTCACCAAGAGAGCGATCTGCATAGAGGATCCAATAGCAACTCCAAGGGCAAGATCCATCTTGTCTTTGACTGCTACGACCACAGCTGTGACGTGTTCTGCGGCGTTACCAACGATAGGAAGGAGAATAAGGCCGATGAACGTCTTGGAGATGTTGGCTTTCTCGACGATAGCATCGATGCTATCAACCAGGAATTCGGCACAAACAGCAACAAGGATGGTAGTGATGATTAAGACACCGGCTGCAGCCCAGGGGCCCATGACCGGAATTTCTTCCTCGTGATCCTCAGCTTGCGCCTCGGCGTCAAACAAATGGGCGTGAGTGCGTAATTGGAAGTACAAGTACATCACGTAAAGAATGAGAAGGATGACAGAAGTGCCGCGGGAGAGAGTAAGTACGCTGCTCTCTGTAGTGCTGTCGGGCTTCATGACTGACCAGAGCTGAAATTGTTAGCATCTTGTTTGGAAAGGAAAAAAGACGTGTGATACTAACTGTAGCCGGGATAATTAAAGACGCGGATGCCATGGTCATTAGAGAGCACATGGTAGATGCGACTGTAGGATTGAAGCTCTGCTCAACTCCTCCTCCGTATGCAAGAGTGGAATTTTTGATTCCTCCTGCAAAAAAGCAGCATCCGAGGACCAGGAGGATGTTGGACAAGACACTCCCCAACATACTGGACTGGACGATTCGAATTTCTCCATTCTTCAGTGCGACAATGCTGACCTAAAAGTACATTAGAAGAGGAACGGACATTGGGCAGGTATGGCGCTTACAATGAGTTCAACGGCATTTCCAAAAGTGGCATTTAAAAGTCCTCCCATGGTTTGTCCAAGCTTCATAGATATTTCTTCCGTGGCAAATGACAGCACAGCTGCCAGGGGCACAATCGCAAAGAAGTTGAGGATGAAGACAGTAACAGGATCCCATCCCGTCAATCCTGCAATAATACCGATTGGCACAAAAACCAATAGCACATTAACATAATTGCTGAGAAGCGTAACCTTAGTGATATTGAGAGTATTGGCCAATGATCTCACGACTGTGTTCTCGCTGTCCATGCCCGGGGTGTGTCTCTTGTCAAAAAATATATTACGTAGGGTGCTGTGGCCGCTGCTTCCATTGCCGTTTGCGCCCAGAAGCGGTGTATCTTCGCTGGTGTTCGGCATGTTGGATCGTGATCTGCTCGGTTTCTTTGCGCGATGTAAATCCTGACGGAACTGTACACTGGATGCTATATGCCAGAATCACAAGTCAGCTTAGATTCTCTCTACATGACCCTAACAAAGAGCCGGGTCCTTGGCAGAGGAATGTGCGCACGTCAAGAAAGGAGCGGAGATAGTTGAGGTCTTGAAGTCGGAATAGATCGTGGTGTCGCAGACATCCAATGTTGTTCTTTATTACTATTAGAGACGAGAGCTGGACATGAAGGATGTGCCTGCTGTTGGGTGGGTTGTCGGGATCTGGAGCTTGTTGTAGATCACTAGTTGTCCGAGCTGCCAGGGTGGATTGGTGGGAACGGACTCTGGTATGCTTCGACGTAGCAATATCAAGGACGATTCATGATTCGAAAGACGACAGGAGGGATGGAGGGGAACAGAAGAAGAGATTGGGTAACCTACAGACCATCTTGGCAATTGCTTCCTTACTTGTCGTGGTCTCTGGGGCGTTGTGGCAGGTGAGGAGTCGGCTAATAAAATTGATTTGTTGATTTGGTAGTTTGGCCAGCAAGACGGACCTACGGTACAACGGTAGAGCCTGGAGAGACGAAGCTGCTGCGCCTCAATCTGCCGATTGATAGAGTGCGATCTCCTCGAATCACACAGTCGGGATAATGAGTTTCAGTGGGGGAAACGCTGGGAGCTAGCTCTTACTCTTCCTCTTGTTCGGGCTATCTTCCGCGACGTCGTCAATGACTTGATCTGGCAAATTATACGCTTGGGTTTGAGTGATTTTAGGAGATGAAAATCCTTGGCTGGTCGAGCAATGGGAAGAAGAAGGGGGAGAGTGGTTGGGAGAAGGTCTCCGTAATCACGATGGTGAGGCGATGTCTTGGTAGTGGTGAATGGGACTGTGTCAAAGTACAGTAACCAGTGTTGGCGATGATTGACTTCCACTTCGGTGCCAATTTTCTATCCCAAAAAGTGTAAAGACCTTCGAGAAACCTGGAATGGGATGAAGTAAAGTTATATAAAGTTTGTCGAGAGTCTCAATTGAGATTGGCGCAATACGACGACGCCATGAGCTGAAATCCATTTCCTTGATATTTCTGCTCTGGCCCATCCAGATTCTTCAACTAGCTGCGTAGCGGGCTAGGGGCCCATTCTGACGCTGATGCTCGTCTGTTGTTGTGTGCATATATCATATACAATTCTCCTTTTATTCCTTATAGAAGAAAACATAGGCGGGTCCAGCCAAACATGATATATTCTTCATCAGCTTTCCTCCCATTCGCCTTCAAATCATCTCTTGAAGCTCACTACAATACACAACGCTAGCGCCATATGCCTGGTTGAAGCAGTGAAAACGCATCCATCCGTTCTCGATCTCATGGGTCTGACGTACTGTACGCACTGTAACCCCGATCCCTGTTGAGCAGCTTTCCATGCTTTTGCACAGCCCCCCGCTTGGCAGAAGTGGTGCACACACCTGCAAAGTCAAACTAATAATGTCCTACATCAAGATCTGAACCCGGCATTGCAACCGAAAATGCTGTTCAAGGGTGTAGTACTTAGCCGAGCGAAAAGGGGGTGCTTAGCGAGGCTTGTGATGAAAAGGTAGGGAGACTTATGAAGGGAATCTAATCAAGTCAAAGGAGCATTGATATTTACTTATACCACAGCGATGCAGGAGGTGCATGTCAAATTAATTAAACCATTTTGATGTGAATTCACAAGTAGCGAAATATGCCATCCTCAGTTCAAGATGATTGTTTGATTGACTCTGTGCACAAACAAAATTTCTGAACGGTACGATTGTATTGTTTGTAATCGTGCCAGAGTTGATTTCGCGAAATCCTTCTGAGTTTGCGTTTCCAGAGCTTCAGTTGCGCAACGCAAATCTCTTCGTAAACAGTTCTAAGCACGTACATATGGAGACGAAACATACATTATAACAAAGAATGCCAGCTGCCATTACCAATCATGTTGTCTTATACTCGAATCATTTTTACTTAATGTCAGCCGTTAGATTGAAGAAAGAATGGTGTGGCAGCCATTCTACCTAATGATGCCCTTGATGCACATGAGGTGCGCGATTTTACCTTACAACCCGTGCTCTATCTAGTCAAGGTATCCCCTTACAGCTTCTGTATCCACGTGGCAGACTGACAGGAGTCACAGTACTCTCTTAATTCCTCATACCTAGCAACAGCAATGCTGCCACTACCATCCTCGCTGCCATATTCTAACAATTATCAACAGTCTAAGTATTCGTTTGATCTAACGCTCAAAACTACCATTCGCTTCATTTCTGTATTAAAAAATAACAATAGAATCAGATTGATGCAATTAGAAGCACAAAAATCCTCCCTGTGATTTATAGTACTGCATATTACTTCAAAAAACACCTCTTATACAGTTCTTGACACATATTTTGGAAGACTTTGGACATAGGCCTATTCTTTATCTTCTCTAAACCATCGGCTTAATAACGAAAGCTAGGCATAGGCTCCAAAATCTATGATAGGTGGATAGCGTGGACCATACCAGTATTGTCACTTGGATTCTTGAAATGTTATTCTAAAATAACAATGCGGACGATTAAGCTGTGCGAAATAATATAAGCATTTGCCAGATTGGCTCCATCCTTGTCAAAAGATCTCTTCTCTCAATATATATAGCGCGCAACATAAAGAATATCATCAAATATAACAGCAAAGCAACGTAGTGTAAAATTTCTCTATTACAAGAATCGTTCTTCTTAACGCTCTAAGATAATCCTCAGAGCTTTACTTCCGTCTCTGCTCACAGGAAGTACCTCCGCTGCTGCTTCAAGACTTCCTGCATTCACTCTTCATGATGTATTGTTCGCGATATAAAAGTATGCACATTTTCCAACTGCCTATAATCATTGTTTAGGCCTTCAGAATATCTTCCTTTATTGCTTAGCGGATATGTAGAGGCAGGGTTCGAGCATTGCAGGTGCAAGATTTGTGGTGAATTCACTTCTAGTGGAACATGAGCGTTGAATATGGCGGAAATTGAGAATTCATAGTGCTGTACTGGGCAATGTTCAGGAGGATTTGTTGAACGGGGAGGAGGAATGAGTGCGTTTGAGCTGGTAAGCGGGAAAGAAAACTACGAGCTGAAATCGGATTAGGCAATCTCGGGTTGATATAGCGGTACACAGCGCACTAACGTCTGACACCAATGAATAGTATGCTATTCTATTCTTGTACGGTTATTTGGTGTGATTCTGAAATCTAGTGACGACATAAGGTTAGATCGAAGCCCAACCGATTTCAAGGTGTCGAGTATTTGCAATAGTTTGACTGGTATGTCACCAAAATGTTCTCATTCGGTCCTTGAAACTCCCCAAGCTGATCATATGAACAATGTACATGCACATATCTTTAGAGTAGCGAGTGACATTGTAGAAATGAGCGAAACGGTGCCGAAACGGTGCCAAATCAATTGACTTTTCTGCTCTCACCTTTTAGCTCTTGGATTTGAACACTATCAGAATTGTGAAATGGCAGGGGATCAAGCTATATAGTGTTAGATACTCATCAAGTCCGGTTTCCAATCTGAGTCTCAAGTAGTAAGACATGCAAAAGTGCAGACGGTCCGATAGAATTTCGAGATTCGCTCATATTTGACTGCATCCAGGGGAGAAATAAAATGCACATAAATATACGTCTTACCGTACAAGAGTCGAGTTGGTTTTTACTTCCGTTTTAAAGACTAACGCCTGTAACGCATAGGAATAATGGAAATACATAACGAATGGCGCCCCTAGATAGGCAGGGTAGATGATGTACAATACCGGTGGTTTAGAGTTGCTTTGAATTAAAAGTCTGATGTCAGAATGCAGGGCAGTCATGGCAGCCTCTCCACTTGCGAAGTGATTATGCACTTAACTGCCTCTAATATCTGGAAGTCAATATGGTCGAGAAACTGCTGCCGATGCATCAATACACAACAGCAAACTGTCACAACGCTAGTAATCTTTCAAACAACACCATGATCACGTCTGACTATGGCTGAAATCCCTACATTCACATCCTATATCACTTGCATTATCTCTGGGCGTACAGTGGTTTGTAAATCGTTTTTGGATTTTATGTAAATCGAATTTTGATTTACCAGCTAGAGCTTATTCCAGCCACAAGACGAAAGCAGCCAAACCCCAACCATATGCAACGCAAAGAACCCAATCCAATTGTAATCCTTTACCGATTGCTCTTGGCCACACGCTCCAACTCATCCTTCTTCTTGATGGCGTATGAGTTAGAAGATCCCTTTGCTGCGTTGATCAACTCTTCCGCCAGGCACTCAGCGACACTCTTGACGTTTCTGAAAGCAGCTTCACGGGCACCGATGGTAAGGAGGGCAATAGCCTGGTTGACACGACGGAGAGGTGAGACATCGACTGCTTGACGACGGACGGTACCAGCAGATCCGATACGGGTGGAATCTTCGCGAGGTCCGCAGTTAACGATGGCGTCAACAGCAACCTGGATTGGGTTTTGGTCGGTCATGATGTGAATCTGTATCTAATTAGTAACAGCCAAATCGTTATCCTAGGGTGAAACGCACGATCTCGAAAGCGTGGGAGACAATTCGCACAGCCATGAGCTTCTTTCCGTTGTTGCGACCGTTCATCATGAGAGAGTTGGTGAGACGCTCGATGATTGGGCATTGTGCCTTTCTGAATCTCTTTTGTGCGTAACGTCCGGCGGAGTGGGAGATGTAGACTGGTGCGCGGATTTGAATGTAATCGCTGAAGATTTGTTAGTATTTGCCTATTGCCCCTCAAAATATCCCCATATATCTCCAATTCGCAGATTTCGGATTTCTTACGTCAATGAAATATCACGGATCTCGACATCTTCGTATGACCTGGTGGTTAATTAGTAAAAAAGTTCTTCATTGCTTCATGTCTAATTGTCGCGTACCACTTGTTGAACAGCTTGATGCTTCCAATCTCGGCAGTAACCTCCTTGGGCAAGACTTCGTAGCCAGAGACGGCCTCGACTTCGATTTCTCCTGATGCGTCGGACATGATGGCGGCGTGGTGTTAATTATTCGAAGTGGTCGGGTCGTCGTTCTGGCGTTCTGATTTCAAAAAAACTATGGTGGTGCTGGTCCCGCAGGTCACGAGCTTCGTTTAGCGCTGCCCTACTTTTAAGCGAGCCAGACGAGGCACTGTCCCAACTCCGAAGACGAAAAATACGACGACTTCAAGCAAGACAAGACACTACTTCATCCATCAACCGCAATCATGGCACCAGCAAACACCGGTGCGAAGAAGCAAAAGAAGAAGTGGTATGTAGATTTCGATTCCCTCAGGTCTTGGATCTCTGTGTTTTCGCATTCGAGCAGCGGAGATCTCCTGCCCCTCACGAACCAAAAAAAGAATCAAATATCTAACGCGCAATTGTCTGCAGGTCAAAGGGAAAGGTTAAGGACAAGGCACAACACGCCGTCATTCTCGACAAAGCCACCTCCGACAAGCTCGCAAAGGATGTTCAATCATACCGCCTCATCACAGTCGCCGTTCTCGTCGATAGACTAAAGATCAACGGATCATTGGCACGGAAATGCTTGAACGATATGGAGGAGAAGGGTGTTATAAAGAAGGTCGTTGCACACAGCGCATTGAACATTTACAGTATGTGGAACGGGTTTCCCAGATTAGGATTCGCACTAACATAATTACAGCTCGGGCGATTACTGCTGCGGAATAAGTTCTTTGTTGGTTTACGATATCATGGCGACTCTTCCTACGATCGGATGGCAGTTCGGGCTGATTGGCGTGGATTGGGCATTTGCGCTGGGTTTGGGATTTTCGCTTTCGGTGTAGCATATCAATAAAGCTACTTGAAGTGCATATACTGGACTTTGATGGACGCATGTGAACGTGAGACTGAACGCTAGAGACCGAACGTGAAGCAAATTTAACTCTGGAATGGAAAATTCGATGTGTTTCACGTGCTGTTTAACCTTATTGTGTGTCTCGCTTTAGCATGGGATGATTACCCTTGATTACAGCTCGCAGGCGTTCACAGTACATCAAAATACATGAGATCGCTGGACTGATAGGAAATGAACTCTAAATCGTGACGTAACCAGCCAGCGATTCGGTTATTTCACATATGCTGTTCTACAAATTTTGTGACTCTCAAGTAGGCTTCAAATACTTCGTGATGAATGATACATACTTTGGATGGTGTGCAAGTCGATACATGCGATACACATTTGATAGAACTATGTAGATGGGGGTAAGCATTGTCAGATGAGGCCAAAATATGGCTATACGTCGATGATTTAACTATAGCCAACGAGTTGAATACTTGTACAATTGTTGCCTTTTTAGGAGTACAAAATTTGGCGCCCGCTGGGGCCAATTCTACCGCCTGGAGCTTGGTTACAAGTAAAAGCGCAACTATTATCTCGAATGAGTTTGTTTGCGAAGAAAAATGCATTTTTAGAAAAAACAATAACAGCAATGATCTTTTAGATTTTACGCCCAATTGCAGTGTTTCAATTCATAATCTGATGATCGTGGTAAAATATGACGAGGCTCCCGCTGCAAGGCTGGAGCTAAGCCAGCGCCGTATCAACCGAACACATATGCGTTCTTCACCTCCATGTAAACAGAGTATCTATTGAAAATGGACTTCTTTAAGGACACCATTCAAGGCATTGATGGCTCTGGTGCTACTGCCAATGTCACTGGTGATTCCACGCTTCGCCAGAGAACTGTCAACGAGCCAAAGCCAGAAAAAGCGGATGCTGGACTAACCCCTGTACCAGCAACCAAAGCACTCACTCCCACACAACTAGCAAAGCAGGAGGACAATGCTTTCTCATGGGTCGATGTTCTACGTGGTCTCACATTTTTGGTCCTATTCTCATCCCTGGTCAGCTATTTCGTCACCAAAGAGAGCTTTACTTGGAATCTTGAACGACCGAACTTTACTCGAGTAGATGTGATCAAATCCTGGATTGTACAACTTCCCTCTTTCTCTGGTTCAAATAGAGACAAGCTAACTAGTTATCACAGGCTGGCCCACAGCAATTCACAGATGAAGATCTGAAGCAGTTTGATGGTAGTGATGAGACTAAGCCAATCTACCTCGCCATCAACGGTACGATCTACGACGTTTCCGCTGGCCGCCGACACTATGGACCTGGAGGCTCCTATCACTTCTTCGCAGGTGCCGATGCCTCGCGTAGCTTTGTAACCAGTTGCTTCAAAGAAGACCGAACCCCTGATATGCGTGGCGTGGAGCAAATGTACATCCCAAAGGATGATCCGGAGGTGGATAGCCTATATACTAAGGGACAGCTGAAGGCGTTAAGAGAACAAGAGATGAGAAAGGCGAAGGAGGAGGTTCACAAAGCCCTGAAGCATTGGGTGGATTTCTTTGAGAAGTCAGGGAAGTACACAAAGATTGGGAGGGTGAAGAGGGAAAAGGGGTGGGAGACTATGGGACCGGCCCCGACGCTGTGTGCGAGGGCTGAGGAGGGAAGACCGAAGAAAAGACAGGCTCCTCAGGTGGATCCTTAGAGGCGCTCTCTTGTGGTTTTACGGAACTGACGATTGATAAGTGCTAAACTGGATAACAAGTGTTTTTTGATACGATTTTGCGAATTGATTAATGGTTTCATGGCTTACTATAGTATTTGACCAAATATCTTCAATACCGACTTTATTTACTCTCCCCAATTAAGTGTTGGCCGGTGTATGATTTATCTTTTGAAGTAGTTTCATCCAGCAAACACAAAACTGCTTAACTGAGAATGTAGAAGAAGAGACAGTACCTTCATATAACCAAGCCTACAGAAGTCAAATATTCTTATAGGTTATAAGTCTGGTGTTGTTGTCTTGATTCTCCAATGCGTTGACACTGATTACATATATCAAGTAAAGCTCGGTCCTCATAGAGCCCAGCTGCTGCCGATATGCTTGGTGTAGTGACTGCTCTCTACTCTGCCAACTTGCATTTCAAGCTATTCATACTCGAACCAGAGGAACATTGACCCGTTCCCTCACTTAATTTATCTGTCTTAACGCTGTATCATCAGACGATCACATCCATAACTTTCATTGTGCCATAGCACAGCACTACCAGCGTTCTCACAATCTCCCTCATCTATGCTAATATCAACTCACACTAAACTCCACAACATGAATGCATCTGTCTAAGAACCCATAGCTATCTTAGTTTTTGCAATGAACCCAGAACAGCTAATCTCAAATCCCTCTACATGTCTTCTAGATGTTGGGGATTATGATGCTCGCCAATACCTGATATAGAGGTCAATGGAGAGGGCAGGCAAATACATGTGTAATTTGCTTCCAAAAGGCCACTGATCTTCACTGCGGCATTTAAATCATTTCAGCGTTCGTAGAATATTGTAGAATATGGTTATCTTATGAAGGAGAAGATGTGGGGAGCGTTCTTAGGAAGTTGTGCAGTTTGACCTCTTGTCTGTCCGTAGATAGAAAGGTACAAGGCGGAATGAGTCTGCATTCATACTTGTAGAGGAAGTATGTTAAACTATGATATATTGGTAGGAGGATTTACTTCACGAATTCAAAGTAAAACAAATCGTAGATTTATCACAAAGACTAAACTATTTGACAATAAAATTTGAATCACGTTCACACGAATCACTGGCACATGTTTTAAATTGAACGTCTCCATTCCACTTTTACTACACACCCATCTTCAGTCTATCTGACCATGCATGAAACAAAAGACCGAAGAGAGAATGACCCGGAGAAATCAGCATGCAAAAGAAACACATCGGAAAAAATTGCCTAGGTATAAAGTACAGCAGCGATCCTGATATCTCCAGAATCACTGCAAGCCGCTCCAACACCATGGCAATGGATGTATGTAGCAACTTCCACACGTTCCGCCGCATTACACACCACCCACCCTAAACTCCACACCTCTATTTAGTAACCTCTCACTTGAATGCCTTTCCGAACATCAAGACCTGCATTTGATCGTAGATGGACAGAACACCGGCACCGGCAACACCACGGAGAATGTTGGCACCAGCACCCTTGAAGAGAGACTTGAATCCCTCCTTGGCGATGATCTGTCTACCAGCATCGAGCGAAGACTTGTACTTGACGGCCTCACCGGAAGTCATCATCATACGACGACGGATGGTGTCCAATGGGTAAGAAGCGATACCGGCACCAGTGGTGACGGACCAACCAAGAGCGAAAGAGGCGAGGAAGTTACCCTCAAGAGGGCCGACGAGGAGAACAGGCTTGATGGAATCGTACAATCCGAAGTAAAGACCACGGTAAACAACGATACCAGCAACGGAAGGACCAAAACCACGGTAAAGACCAGCGATACCATCAGATGCGAGGGTCTTCTTGTAGACATCGATTAAACCGTTGAATTGACGGTCACCACCGGTCTTAGCGTTCTTGTTGTCGTTGGCAAGACGGGTACGGGCGTAATCGAGGGAGTAGACGAAAAGGAGGGAAGTGGCACCAGCAGCCTGTATACTTGATTAGCCAAAATTGTTCATAGAGCTAGAGGAAGATTTGACTTACACCACCGGATGCCAAGTTACCGGCCATCCACTTTGCGTATCCATCACGCTCCTTCTTGAAAGCGAACATGGACTTGTAGGTATCACGGAAAGCGAAGTTCAATGCCTGGGTAGGGAAGTAACGAATGACATTGGCAGTGTTTCCACGCCATAGCGAAGCGACACCCTCCTCAGCGATTGTGCGCTTGAAGCACTCTCCGATACCATCGTATTTTCTTGACAGACGACCAGTCTTCAACATCTCATCCTGTAACCGTGTTAGCGACATCCGTGAAGATAATAGAGGATCTTGAGGGGTTTTCGATCACTAACACATGATGCGCTAGTGCGTAACATGCACATCATCCGGAAGAGATGGATCAGGGGCACAGAATGCGGTCGTGTGATAAAAACTACATACCTGGTTTTGGATCAAAAGCTTGACACGCTCGATAGGAGCAGCTGCGGTCTTAGAGACAGCGGCAGAAACACCTCCCACTGTTATCGCATGTCAGTTACGGTACCTATTATAAACAGTGCCGAAGTTATCCGATCAATCGAGATGGACGGTTGTGGGATTGTAGACGTTGCGCCAGAAGATAAACATACTCAAGAAATCGATAACAAAAGGAGGTCTATGATTGAAAAGTCAGCCGGGTCCTTGTAAGCGGTGGTCGATGATGCCAGAAATCCAAGCAGCATCACCATTGAACCCCAATCTTGCCTCTCGCACTGCCCAGGGCGGTCCCAGGCATGCTAGTACCATTGACTGATGCCAATTGAGGTTGATTGGGACTTGCTGATGATGTTTCTTGATATCGGCCATTCCGTGTTGACAATCACAAGCTGGGAGATAGGGATTAAACTTACACGCCCATAACGGACTGCTTAACTGGGGCTGCGTCGGTCATATTTGCGACTGGCGATAAATGATCAAAAGAACTGAGGGGAGATGGGTATAAGGAGGTGGTGGATGAATGAGATGTGGATGGGATGGGATGGAGTTGAGAGTTCTGAAAAGTTTTTGTAGTCGAAGGTCGGGAGAGAACACAGCTTTGACTAAAAAATTGGCGGCTGGGTCTAGCGTAAAATGAAAAAGCGCTTGCCGGTTTAATCCGAGGCCCACCCGCAGGAAATGAATGGCCAGTCGCCTACGGGGTGTTTAGAGGCGAGAACTAATAGGGGGCAAAACAACGGGGAAATGGGGGACACTTTCTGCGTGTAACTTATTATGGTTCCTGGTCATCTGTTTTATATTGTTATTATTATTATATCTTACATTCTTTACATGACGATGGCCGGTATTTGTACTATATCTACATGGCATCTACGTTGTGTGATACAGCAGCAGCCACCCAAAGCCAGCAGAACCAGAGAGCGCTGCCCAAAAAAAAAGAACCAACGAGATCTGACTTCGGAACGGGCCAGAATTCATACGAAATTGTATTCTCATACTGCTAATCCTTGAAATATACGTGGGATATTGCACTGCGATGCGGATCATGTGATTATATCAGTCCCGTGATACCTAAGCACCGGTGAGCAGTTATAAAGCGTGTGCTACTGTAGAGGGCATCTTGATATCTGGAAAGCAATTCTAAACATTGCCGTACATACTTATCTTACACGAACCTCGAATTTTTTAAAGTGGAGAAGTTAGCTGGGCCTTGTCATGTGAAAAAAGGATCAATTATCTTGAGGCGTCTCGAGGTCAATTGCCACTTCCGCACAACGCAATAGGGGCATCTTTCTCTTGGCTTTTAAACATCTTTATTATACCTATCGATTCTCGTCATCACTAACAGTGTTTATTGCAAGTCGTTCAATTAGCATATATGTATTATGTATACGTTGGGTAGAATTCAACTCAATTTTAAATTTTCAAATACAATTGATCGGAAGCTATAACATGGCATTTATAATTCACACTGTACAACGTGGAGAAGAGGTTTTTGCAGAAGATATGCAATAAAGAAATACCATAAGAACAATATCGCCAATAAAGTGGGGTCATATTTCGCGCATACTGCTCCAGTGGCACAAGTTACAAAGGCATTTAAAGCAGATATAAACTCATAGTAGTAGACGCCGACAATTTGAGACGCTAATGGACTGTTCAATTATAGCAACTGCAGTAGCTGATTATGGGGAAATATCCAACTAGACCTAAACAAAGAACTCCATTGCGTCTTCAAAATTTACAGCTTCCCTGCTAATTAAATGGCAGCTGGAACCTCCAAGCCCCAGAAACCTAATTTCAAAAGCTCGATAAGCTCAATGGTCCCCAAAAACTAATCTTTAGCACGTTTATTAATTTTCGGAAAGTTCTCTATATGTCAAAAGTCCTGGAAGGAATATTTGTATTTTGGCAGTCCTACTTAGCTGACTGGCGCAAGTTTGGCACCCGGTCGTGGCTGGTTTTTCCCTGCCCACGCATCCACGCTGTCAAAGTTCGCACAGTTATGTTCCACCTCGAAATTGGGCCATGGTTTTTCGACGGACAGTTCAGGCCTCCAGTCAAATGTTAATATTGCAATATCGGCACGACACATCACTATTCGACGAAGCATATCGATACAATGGTCTGCTAGTCAGTAAGTGTTGTTTATTGGTTTGAGAGTGGCCAGTTACCGATATGCACATCCGAAAGTTCTGGGACATCTTGAGGTCCAAACAATATGTGCATGCGAAGATAGTTCTAACCAGAGCAAGATATAATTAGTATACAATTCACACTCTGCACTAGAGGATACGTACGACGCAATGAATTTGATGATATACATCCAACGAAGCAAAGTAGCCTGATCCATCAGAGTATGGTACTGAGGAACGATTGATCTTCTTCAAAGTCTCTTCGGACACAACTATTGTCTCATCTGCTCATACATTAGTCGAGTACCTTGCTAATGAGGAGGTAGAAGTAGAGTACATCTCATCAGGTCATTCCACGCTAGTTGGGCTAGCCCCCCCTTCCCTTTGTACTCGCTGGTGGCATTAAGTTCTTTGGCGAATGTTGATTTGTAGAACGTCTCAGCTTCCCGTGCAGGTGCTAGAAGCCAGATGTTAGGGCAGTGATATGAACGAGAGTTTGGGGAAAATATACAATATACAGGTGTCTCCTCTATACAATGACATTGTGATCTAAGTGAGCTATGGTAAAGAAAGGCGACAGTGCAGAAGCATATCGTTGAGCAAACAACAACTACGATCCACAAGATGGTCCAGTTCTTTGATGGATTGTAATTTCTGCCAACCTGCTTATTCTCTAGAAGAGAAGCTGTCGTGTCTTCATGGTCATCCAAGGAGCCGTTTCTAGCAGAATCTCCAAAAGGATTATACTCTTCAGCTAGGCTGCCTAGACTAGTAGAGTTCATTTCAAACGTATCTACCCCTACGCTCTTCGCTCCCTTTGCTGTTGAGTGTGTTGCCATCCAGTCACTCAACCGTTAGTTTGAGATCACTGTGATTAGAGTTTTAACAAACCATTGGAAATGTTGATAACAAGTATTCTTCCACTGATTAGAAAAGTAAGCAGAAAAAGATGGACGGAAGATGAACCCCTGTCGCACAACGAGGCTACGCTTCTATGGTCATCTGTTTACTAGAAGTGGATCTTCTGCCGCCATTATTCCTCTCCACGTAAGAGAAAACAGGCACTAATTGGTCCGTGCCCCAATACCAAAAGCTGCTTCTTTTTATGAATACTCCTCTAATGATTTAGCACTATACTTACTTTATATACGTTAGACAAATCTCATGTCTAATACTACAACCCTCTTTCACAACTCACATTGCCAAATGGGCAGGTTATCAAGCAAGGAGGGAGCATCAGTTGGATTGGTGTATGTGAAGGTTGGGACCCATTCGAGCACGATTTTCCCCTACGTGGAGCTACTGTGCAGTAAATTTGGTCATTCAGTTTACTTTCACCTATAAAAGTGAAACTAGGCGTAGGGGACGTCATTTAAGAATTGCGGCTCACAACCCCAGCATTTACATTTACCTAAAAGAGGGAATGCTAAGACAGATCTCTCATCATTGGGGAAGTGACAGAAGCTAATGTAGGGGGATCCATTCCTCAGATTAACGTTTGACAAGCATTATCTCGTTGCATTTTTGAAAATACACAGGGTCTTGACTGGCGGATGCACACAAAACAAAGAAATCATGCAGACACTATTCATCCAGGTGAGAATAATACCTCATTAAGTCCGGCAGACGTTGTGTTTGACCTTTTTGGGGTGTAATTTACAACTACGTGTATGAGCCGATACGTATAGAAGCAGGAAAATGGTTACCACTAACTCTGACACTAAAGCTACTCTCGTCATACTACTGCTCAAGCTTTGATGTGATCAGGAAGGTACCACCGGTGATGTTGTCCGAGGGGGTCCGGATTGCAGAACATTTGATGTACATTAGTCTGAAAGCAGTTTGGGATCTTCACTTTCACGAGGAAGTAGCTCCTCCTTATAGTTTACCTTCGCTTGCAAAAAGGTATAAAGTTGAGGGACAAACCCAACCGGGAGACTCTTTATCATCAGCTTCATCTTCTTGACTTCACTACCAAATTCATATACTTCAGACCTTGAACATCTCGACCATCGCCAATATGTACCATTCCGTAATCATTGCTGCTTTCATCTCGTCAGCTCTCGCAGGAACCACCCTGTTACGAATTGGTACAACATCTAATGCCGTATCCGGACCAGCTGCTGTCATCGACGGGTCTTACTTGCAATGCATCAACGTCTATGATGATAAAGCTGCTGCAGCCGAGTCATTGTATATCGGATACTCGCAGACTTGCTGCGTTTACTCTCAGCAGTACTGCGCTGGGGACATGCAGTGCGTCTCTGACGGTGACGGCAACACTGCCCTGACAGGATCCCTTTGGCATTCTGCATACTCAGCTTATTGTACCCCATCAAGCAATGGTGGAAACTTTGCCTATAAAAAATTCTAGACTGTGTAAGTAAGATATCCAAATATCGGCTCTTCGACGTTACTTACAAAAACAAGCTTTGCCTCGGCAGAGTTAGTTCGCTCCTTGGCCGGGTTAGTTCGGTCGATTATGGGGAACACCCAGCACAGGAAGCAGACAGGGTGGAACATTTCTATGGCTTATACAAATGATTGTTATTAATATAAACTCGTCACAAAGGCTTAAATAGAAAATGAAATCAAAGTATAAATGGTGCCCTTCTGAATATATGAAGCTAGAACTGGCAACTTTTGAAGTGTGTTCTATATATGAACATTGGCTGCATATAATCCTAGTCTGGAACACACCACACCCTTCTCTCCTTTGACTTACGATATCTACAATGCTTGTTTCACCCCACAAAGTTTTATTTCTACATATGATTCTAGCTGCGGTGTGAGACTAGCATTGTTCTTTTGAATGTACTGAAAGCAAAATGAGAGGTTAGGAATAGAATAGTATATCTCACAAAATCTACATGCCAGGAGCAGATACTACCACTTCCAGTTAGAGACTTCATTTAGCAGCATCTTCAACGAATCTTGTAGGAAAACCAAAGTGCTGTTAAAATTGACGAATTAGGAGACACACTACACGAAAACTAAAGTCAATCATCTACAATATATTCGTGTGGCTTCAATCATTCTCTATTCATGGGCGAGCCCAAAATTTTAGTCTACCGTTTCGTGATGTTCTGAGCCTGGATTAGTTAGGGAGTGTACGACTTGCTCAGTTGTTTATTTTCAATGATTTTCGTTTACATAGCAATATGGTCCAAATTACTCCTCATATCTACTATGTGCCTAGTTAGCAAATCCTTCCAATTCGTTTGGTAGCTAACATAATTCAATATTTAGGTCTTTCTAGACGATCAGTAATAGGTAGGTTTCCCAATCAACATATACAAGGTGTCGTGTTTTAAGAGGGAAATATATCTGGGAATAAACGTCATGTATAATAACGATTGGTTATCTCGAACTTTTATAAGGGAGAGTATAGAGACTTACATTCATTCTCTAGACCAGAAACACTGTTACTAACAGAGCATAAGAGACAATCGGTTATCGCCTTGTCATAATGATTTTATTAATGATGTAGACTACCGCAGGTTATGATAATCACCACTTCAGACTATTTAGTTCAAAGACAGGATCGGGATTGCGCGGGTCAGCACTGAACCAGTATTCCTATAGGCGAATGATATATAAAAAATCTCTCGTACAAACAGAAATTTGTACCATTCAGACCAAGTCAAATGTTAAAATCATCGGATCAAGCCAAGAAAATAGATCGGGTCACCATGCCCGACTCTTTACGTTCATACGTAACGCTGTAACATGTACCCGCTCTCTCCTTGAGCTTGCAAACATCTTTACAGAAAAGCTTTTCTTCCCAACGCAAAGGAACAGAAAGAATGATTTAAGAGATTGTCCTTGGATTGGAAGTAATATCTCAACCATAGGAATTAACTCTTGGTGCCAATGAATGAGCCATTCCCTTAGCTCGCCTTATCAAAACAATTCCTCAGAAGTGCCAGAGGATACAAGTAGCACCATTACGAGTAAAAAGATTCAGGAAGAGTACCTTAAGCCCAAGCTTCGGGAGCATCTTTCAATCCCGATAGCCCTATGAAAAGTGAAATGACCTGAAGCTCTCCATCCGCTGTCATGTACCTGACTGTGGATCTACGTTGTATTTAGCGGAGTGGGTCTTTACTCCCCATAGCAACCAAAAACCCGCTAAACCCTAATCGTACACCCCAACCATGTAAACATTGATTACCCGATATCTACAAGGCAGCTCAATGCAAAACTTTAACAAAGAGACGAACCTTCAAACAAACCGTCAAATCCTCTAGGGTTATCACTATAGATGGATTCCACCTTCAAGTTTCCCACGTCCCCTGGGACGCCGCTTCACCAAGTCTCACCAGAACGCGCAAATCAACAACGACCCCAATCTGTCTATGATGAATCGCCTGGTGGGCTACTGAGCCGGCATTCACGCGAAAGCTCCGTACATGATAAGGTCGCGGTATTCAACTCATTGGCGTATCAAGGAAAACAGCTGGAGAGGAAAACAAACGATGCAGCACTGAAGCGCGCAATGTTGGGTAGGGAAGAAGCCGAGAGTGAGATGCGGAGGTACAGAGAGGATGTTAGGGCATTGAAGAAACAGCTTGAGGAAGGTCAAGGGAGGGAGAGAAAGGTCATGGAAAGACTAGAGAATGTAATGGTAAGTTTGTACGAGACGGACGTGCTTGTATCATAGTAACTAATGAATCTGTAGGAGAATTATGGAAGAGCTAAGGAAACACACGCGCACACACAGACGTTGTGGGAAAAAGAGATACGTAGAGCGCGCAAAGATAACTTTAAGTCTCAGTCGGCTATTGTTAAGCTTCAAGAGGAGCTGAAATCATCCCGCTTCGCAGCAAAGGTCGCACAGGTGGACTACGAGCGGGAAAAGGAGAGGAGTGTAAATCGCGAGCAGGAAGCTTTCTCGGCGAGATATCAACTGGTTACTGTTCAAGAGGAGCTTGCGCAATTACAAGACAAGATCAAGTTGGTTGAGCAGGAACGAGATGCACTCCGGACGATTGCAAAGAACGAAGAGATTGCAAGGATTGCAGCAGAGGGTCAATTGCCTTTACCAGCTTCTACGGACGACGATGAATTCGCGTCGCCGAAGAAAGCCCGGAGATCTTTGGATCCGGTGACTGTTCTTTCCTCTGCTGCGAGTGAGGAGGAGCTGGATGATATACGCATGTTACTGCGATGGGAGCAACAACGAGCAGACCGAGCACACGATCGTGTCGACTTCCTCGAAGCTGAATGCCGACTGAACTGCTGTACATCACGAGAAAGTCTCGAAGCTAACTCTGAAACTGCAAATCAATTTGCTGCAGCTAAAGCTTTAGAAATCAGAAGCGCAAACACTATCTTTATCCCAGCAGAAGGCATTTTCCGAACGGTATCTCCGGCTCCAGAGGCTTCACCCTGGATATCGCCGGCAAAGAATAATCTTTCTCCCATCTTCCCTCAAGAAGTCTATCAGCCGATAACAAGTCAAAGCCACCATCAAGATTTCCAAGCCCAGGATTCACGCGTCTTCGCTAGAACACCATCATGCGAACCTCCCGCACCCGCAGTAGTTCAAGATACGCGAACCTCCCTCCTCTCCCTCCTCAATGCCCCACACAGTCCTTCATTCCCAGACAACGATGTCTATGACAAGCCGGAAGATGAAGAGCAAGAAGAAACTGTTCTTGCATCCGACCCTTCACCATCGCCATCGCACAAGATCTTCCCGGATGACTCCTGTCGCCCTATCCCAACATTCACCACCATATCTACCACAACCCGAATTCCACTTGCCAATCCCCCCGATCTAACTCCTCAACCTGTACCATCTGCGCATGCAATCAGTCCCACAATGTCGCGCGAGGAAGCTCTGGCACAAATCCGTGAGAGAAGAGGGAGAGCCAGGAGTTTAGCCCAAGGAACGATGACTCCACGAAAACAGATGGTAGAAGGGAAGGAACGCAGGGACATCAGTGCGCCGGCCATCAGAAGTGGCGGAGTACGAGGAAGACTGACGAGTCGGACATAATAATGATTTCCACCACTTCTCGACGCAGTTCAGTGTGTCACGGGAGAGAATAGAGCTGTACAAAAGCTTCTCGGCAAAAAGTAGTAGGCGTATATTGGTTACTTAGCGATGGACTGGAACGGAAAGGAATATAAAAGGCGTCTTTCATGTTCCTTGACCCGTAAGCTTCATCTTTTGGAAGCGGCATTAGCACAGCCTGGCGTTTTGGGGGCGCGAGATTAGTCGGATGTTTGGCTTCTTCACCTCTTTGTAGGTATAGGATATGTAATTACTGAATTTGAGATAACAAGAAAGAACAAGTACCGGAATGCGAGATATTGCTAGAGCTTCGCTACAGTTCACTTATTTTGTGTGATTGAAATCACTGGCATAGAGGTTGTAGGTGCTGGCTTTACAGCGATCTAAGTAGAGATAGGAACGAGTTTTATAAATATCTTATCCGTAAGGTTCTAGTATCACCTCTTTTATTCTTTGATTGAAGCTTTCGTCAACGTACATCGGGTTGTAGCCACGTGTTGTTAAGTTATAAAATCTCACTCAACCAATTTATATCATCTCTTCAAGGCACGCACGAATGACAATGTAATTATTGAAAGGTGAACAGTGGAGTTATTAACGAACTATATTTTTGTTGATTCCACAATATGCTTCTTCTATAGCCCACCCAAAAATGGTATAATGTTCCTCGCGTCATCAAGCGCGGTGGTATATGAATGAAAAATGAAAACTACCCAAACATCTACTCTCAGAGAAACCCCCCTCGTTCATTAAACCTTCTTTAATTGTGACAAACATATACAAGTCTTCTTTCCGCATTTTCCTGTCATCTCCAACCCCTCCCATCACTAAGATAACACACACCCAAGCAAATATCACTTTGTCTAGATGAACAAAGACATGGCAATACCAACCAATCCAGCCAAAGCAGGAACAGCAACTGCGTTCGCTGAGTTGCCGGTTTGCAGAGCTGCGTCTGCCGATCCGGAGCCGGATGGGCTACCTGCGGAGCCACCGGCGGAGCTTCCATCGGGAGTAGTAGCAGTTCCATCGGGAGATGGGCTAGTGGTTGACCCTGCGGTGCCGTTGCTGACTGCTGGGCCGGATGGTGCGAGGGATTGTGAGACAGACTTTGCGAGCGCTTGGTAGGAAGTCAAGGAGCGGGATGCATTAGCACTGGTGCTGTTTGTGTGTTAGTATTTCGCTTTCTACTTTTGTGTCTCTGTAAAAAAGAGATCGGGTGGTTCTTGGGTTAACATACTTCTCGTTGATAACCATAGTCATTCCATTCTGGCAATGCTTTCCCTGCGCACAGTACAACCACATGGGCTTTGTGTCATTGATCATGATAGTGTATGTAGGTGTCATTTCTGCGGAAGCGGACACTGGCATATAACCAGAGCTAAGACCAGTGATGTTGCTGTGGGATGCAATAGGCGCACATGGGTTGTCGAATGTTGACTGGGTGACAGTGTGGTTTGCTGGCGCGAATTGGAATTGTACCATATCTCCCTTTGCGGCAACAAGGTTGTTGGGGTAGTAGGCCAAACTACCGTTCATGCTTCCTACTCGTACCACATGGACTTTAATATCTTGTGCTGCACATCATTAGCTTTCGTTCTCCTTCCTCCATAGATCTAGATTTGAGCATACCCAGAACTGAGGCTACGCTCAGGGCGGAAAGGGCGATTGTTGTGAATTGCATATTGACGGTTTAAAAATATGAAGATCTCAAAAAAAGAATGTGAGGGTAAGCTTTCAGAGTAAAGGCGACTAGCGCTTGTGTCGTACTGGCCGACAATTAAGGTATGAAAATGAAGTAGAATGAGAGTGAACGTGGAAACGGAAAAACAACAGCGAAAGAATAGATGGCTATGTGAGAAGAAGTGAGGTAGAAGAAGGTTCACTTTTGTGGGATAGCTAACGCATTAATATGAGAGTGCCATGGCTGGAACGATCTCCAATACAGTCCAAGTCCCTTGACTGTTCCATCTGTTCATCAGGGGTTCGGTCGATGCTTACGGGTTGAATCTAAGGTTTTAGTCCGTGAACTGGCTTGCGAAACAGTATTTGGGCAGACACAAGCATTGGCTAGCTTGGGGCTCAAACAAGACAGGACTGGGGTATGTTCAGATGGGACGGAAAAGTTCGTGGTTCCTCGTTTTTTTTCTGCGGAAATGAGAGGTTGATAGATGCCATTGTGCACTTGAACCGTAGCCAGTCTCTTTACATCAGCATTCTCTACATGTTCTTAAATGAGCTCTATCATCTTCGCATTGTTCCTATCGATATTCTGGCCTCATTTTATTCCAGGCCGTGCGTCGGATATGATGTTGCCGCAAGCAGGAGATTCCGCTTAGGCGAGGTGATATCCGTGGTGATGAAGCACGTCCGTGACATCGTGAGTTTCGTCGTTGGTTTCAGAGACAGGGGTAGAGCCCGTGACTAGCAACCTTCTTATGTTCCGACCACAGAACTGAATCTACCGAGGACAAAAAGTTTCATGAACCTTCAATTTCAATTGAGAGAGACTGGTTCGCCTGAGGCCGCAAGTCAAGGAGGTGATTGTGATGTGGTTTGCGCGTGCAGAAGCCAAGCGCTGTTGTGATGAATCTCAGTCCTGTTTGCGTCGTCCGACTCGACGCCTCTGAGTCCATGGAATCAATCAATCTATCTAGATTAATTATGACCTAACATGACTTCACACGGAATGATCAGTTGTTGAGATCAGCATCCTGAGATAGAGACTATCGGGTTCTATTCTTCTAGAAGGGATGATCGATCTCCAAAACCAGTGAGACCATTCAGATGATGCTGCCAACAAGCACATTCGACGTAATTTTGCATTTCACATGTCGCACAAGAGTACAGACAGAGTAAGAAGCCATCTCAAGACGAATCCTTCCAGTCTACCAACAGGTCGATCGCAAAGCTTAGCTGTTGCATTTTGTTTGTTCGGCCTCTGTGGTCCGCAGGTCTCGATTCCGCCGCCCATTTTGAAGTTGGGGAACGAGCTTCTCTTTCCCCTGTCAACGCTCCCCAGCTTCTACATCTCTAGAACTGTGCTCAGTACCGGCAAACTCTCCGATGATTCCATCTGTCTTGCTTACAGAAACTATTCATAGCTTCCTGCAATGCATCATTAGCTATTTTAAAATCCATAGTTAATGAGGTTACAATCAACCCAGAAAGCCGTTACTACTTCTAATCGGTTACGGGAATCTCAGTCCGCAAGCATGGGTTTCCCATTGGTCCTCGCCAGCACCAAACAATATAAATTCTCTTTAGCCAGCAATAAACGTCTCCTCCCAAGAACCTTTATCAGCCGATTGACTACACTAAACTCACCTCAGTAGTTAGCCATCCCTCACCAAGCCTAGAATCGCCTCCACCAACGTTGAAGCACTGGGGATACTCCAGATGTTTAGATTGAATGGTATCGGCTATAGGTGATCAGCCGACTGCACTTTCTCACATTGGGAGAGTAGGTCGACTAGGGAGTTTGTTGCAAGACTGGTGATATCCCCGGCAAGGGGCTTAAGGTTAATATAGACGAGATGAAAACGTGCACGGTAGATGTCGGTCTAGAGTCGACCTGTGGCGAGAATACGAGGGCTTCGGAGTGTAAGTGTTGGCTTGATGGCAACGAGAGAAATGATGCGGTCTCTGCATGCTTGCTTCCTGTTAATTAGTTTATAAAGTGGCTTTGGATCCGGTTTTTGGATGAAGAAATCCCTATATCACAATCTATAACACATCTAGATTTACATCACCCAGACCATCACTCATAGAAAGAGAAACTCGTCGACATATCAAATTTCACTAACGCCAACATGCAACTATCAACCTTCCTTTGTGCCATCCTCCCTGCCATCTCCTTCGTAACAGCAACAGAATGTGTTTCTAGCGGTCCTAGACCGGCAGTCCAAGCAACGAAGAACTGCTGCACATACTTTGGCGGCAAATGGTGTGGAAAGACCGGGTACCAGGGAATTTGTGTGGTAGCGGACAACAATGTCGCTTCGTACAAATACTGCACTAAGGTGTTCGGGAATGAGGTTGAGGATAGAGATTGTATCCCGGGTGATGGATCGGAATTGACTGCTTGTGAGGCTATCTACCCAAGTCGTACTACTACGTCTGCCCGCGAAACGATCACGGCTGCTAAGTGAGGAACAGGTTGAGTTAAATGTCAATGGGGGAAAGCAGTGCTCGGAAGCAGTGGAACATATGTAGGAATTGGGTGGAGTGATGGTGTTGCTGGGTTTGCTTTCGTTTATACCACTCAGAGCCGCCTGAAGGGGAAATCGTTGGAATGTACAGTGGGAAAGGAGAAAGAGAACAGGGGACCAAAAACAAAACTTAGCCTTTCACTTTAGACGAGAAATGGCTGAAAAGAAACAGTTTCAAACCAAGCTGATTTGAATGAGTGAGAGTTTCTTTCTTGCAAGGTTGATGTTTGTCATTTGACAAGATATCATGTACAGCTTCACTTTCTTATGTCCAAAACCCAGAGAGCATCTTCTCCATTGCGGGTCTCACCGCTCGCATCGAACCAAATGATGCACAAGCAGTGTCTCATAACTATGGCAATCCTTGAATAAAAGCGCCTTTGTCTGCAGTCGAGATGGTATTGAGTAACGCGCCAATCGAACATCGCAAAAACCATGACCGATCTCTCGATGTCATATTCCATATCCCATACCCTCGCCCCCGAAACTCCGAGTTCCAATACCAGTTGCTCATGAATCGTAATCCATCCATATTCCCTCCAACGACTCTAAAGTCGTTCAAAAATCAAGTAGCAGTTGTGGTGCCAATTTCTCCAGATCCTCCACCTCCAAAAAGCCATCCCCACCCCCTCCATCAATTTCCGCCCTCATAAATGCTGCCCTCGCCAACGCTTCCCTCACAAATGTTTCCATGTATCTCCCCACCGCCACATTTGCATCTTTCCTCAATCTTGTATCCTTTTCCTTGAAGCATTCATGCATCAATCTCGTGAGGAGTTCTTGCGGTATGTACTCTCTCCGCTCTTCTTGTAATTCGACTTCGGATTCATTACCAACTAATTGTGGACGGTCTATTTCCACATCTTCGGAAGAGGAGGCAAAGGGATCAGAGTCCGAATCTATGGATATTGAGACTCGAGCTTGAGATTTGGAGGTTGAGGCTTTGGAGTTTTTGGACCCTGTTGAATTGGTAGGTTTTCGTGACGTGTCGGATATACTTTTGGAGGGTTTCTTGGATGTGGATGGACGAGGCGGTTTAAAGGGTTTTGGTGGCATAGCTGCGGTTTATGATAACTCACGAATGGTAGAGTGTGAATAGCGTAAGGGCATTTAAGGTTGAAGTGGTGTGAACGACTTCACGAGATATCCCAGTCGCGAGAAAGACATTACACGTGAGCACGTGATTTTGGCTGTACCACTACCTAATTGTCTTATATAACACATGCCTTTTTTTCTGATAATTTAGAACGGTTAAAGCGGTTGGAACTATTTAACTAATTTGTTTAAGCACTGTGTTCTTCTTTACTACAAATATTTTTCAATATCAATGCCAAATACTTTGAGCTCGCCCTTCTTATCACCTGGCTAGTTCCTCTTCGCAATTATCTTAACTCTATAGAAATACAAATTTGCCAATCATCGATAAACAGGTGATGTAGATGCGAGGAAATATAGGGGGTTTCACAAATTGGTCTGTGGTGTTGCTCTGGTTTTGGAATAACGATGGAAAGATCCCGGATCTCGTTATGTGACGACTGTGGTGCAAATGCCCCTGCCAGTTGGTATGCGGAAGAGAGATCTGCCCAAAAGAAGGGAGCCCAGGTCTGGGATGTCAATGAATTTTGGCAACGGTGACATTCTCTCAAGAGATAGGCTATAAGAGCAATCATAGATTGCAGTTCAATAGCATGAACAGGTTGCTACTTAAGGGGACAATCAAAATATATAATCATGATAAGTGACAATTGAATATCAAAGACTTGAACTTGGCTAGAAAAGGTTACAAGCATTGCAAATGTAATTGATTTCATTATGTCGTGCATTTTGATAAGATTACAGTTTTGCTTGCTTGTGTCCATTTGACTGTAACACTCCATTGATCATTTCCATAGCCTCATAAAGTGATCGTTCTTGTAACTTAGGTGCTACAACTTGAACTGACAGCGTTGTATTGAGATAGACTCTCCGATCGAACCCCGTCCCTATATCGAGTTAGTCTTTGTAACAAGGTGGACATTGAGTAACTCACACAACTCCCTATTTGCCTTATCCCAGCTCCCCAACGATGTGTTGCTGCTTAGTTCTCCTTCTAAATCCGACGGCTTGACATCCCTGACTGGTAGCGTGCCAGCAGGATAGTCCAGCAGTACGAAACTGCTCGTATAACTTACACCATTCCACTTGTCAATTGGAGGAACTGGGTGTGGGGCCACTGGTAATACTATAGCGTCAATCCTTCGTCCAGTTTTGGGGTCTTTCCATATTTTCAGCATCTCTGTCTCAACCTCTATTTTTTGGGCATGAAATTCTATCAGCTTGTCGAGTGGCATCTTCGTGCCGCGACGTAGCCTTGTGCTTAGCCAATCAATGAGAGGCTCGCCTGTCTTCTCTAGCAAATCAAACATATAGTTCCCTCCATCAATACCAAAGAACTTGTTTGCTAGTGATTGACACTTCTTGAAAACTGGAGCATCAATCTCTATGACCTCGATGCCAGACTTTCTAAGTGCTTCGACTGTCTCGTCTAGTACCTTGCTAACCGGAGGTAGAGGATCAATGACCCCATCTTTTCTTATGACTCCAATCAGTGGTTGTTTCTGGAGGCTACCTTGCTCGTTCCAGAGTCCATATGCAACATTTGGGTCGAATTCCCAAGGTCTAGAGTTCGAGACTGTTCTTAATAAGAGCTCACAGTCCCTCATGCTGGTAGCAATAGGACCTGCGCTAGGTGGTAGTCCCACACTGCTTGCTCCTTCTCTCGAGCCGCCTTCTTGCCCAACAAAAGGTAATCGCTGGGCACTTGGTTTGATCCCGTATAACCCATTGCACATAGCTGGAATCCGGATACTCCCTCCCACATCCGTACCCACTCCTAAAATGCTGCCCCGCATTCCAATCAGTGCACCTTCACCACCAGAACTTCCTCCAGCTGTAACATTCTTGTTCCTGGGGTTTAGTACCCTTCCGAATAGATTGTTATCAGAATCCAAAGCCATAAGAGTCTGTGGAATTCCAGTTTTGCAGTAAATTACTGCACCTTGCTGTAGGAGAATATCCACGAGTAAGGAATTTTCTTTGGCTGGATTCTCAGCAAGACTTGCTATCCCTATTGAAGCATCATAGCCCTTGACCTTAAAAGTATCCTTCAGAGAAACAGGTACACCGTGGAGTGGCCCTAGTACTTCACCTGTTCTTGAGTACTCCGCATCTAGATACTTAGCTCTCTCGATAGCATCTCCAAAGAATATCTCCGTGAGGCAATTACACACTTGCTGAGCTATTGCAGCTCGTTTACAGAAAGCAATAGTGACAGCTTCCGCAGTGAGAGCACGAGATCGTATTGCTTGTGCTAAGGATGTTGCGTCATAGTTCTCAGTGATTTCAATCTCACTTTGGAGGAGAATCCCGCAAGTTCTCGGTACAGAGCGGACATCTGATGTAGTTGGTGAAGGTACGGAGGTGAGGAGCCATTCTTTAGGGATCCGACTTTGACGCTCAGCTTGCTTGCGACGAGCAATGGCTTTGTAGGAAGCTTCGGTCACCATAATCGTTTTTTTTTCAAAATAAATAGATAATTGAAAAGTACCCAGCACCTCGAGCGGTTGAGAGAAGGAAGTATCAAAAGCCGGGGTAATGTGGGGTTGTTTTGTTACCGAGGCAGTTTTTAATGTTCGCTTAATCAGGAGTACCCCTTAACGAAGTTGAGCAACCTTAATTACTTCTACTGTTACCTTAGCTACCGAAGATATGACTTCAGCCTATGAATTTTTCTAAATCCATCTAGTTTTATGGATCGGACTGAAACTAACGGAGAATGTTATTTCTTACAATTGTGGGAGTAATTTGATCGGCGTATAATATGCCACCAATTGTGTCAAACCCTGGAATAGCTTTTACATTCCAATTGCATCTCTAGATTTCGTGTACATCCGAACATGAAAGTGCTTTGTAATGAGTCTGTGAAATCTCAAGTCGTTCTCCAATCCTACCATGCCACTAAGAAAATTGTGAGCCGGAGTCCGAACTGAAGTTTCCTGAGTTACGGGGAGCACCACCACCCATCCACAGCTCACCCACCGCTCTTCCACTGCTCTTCGTGAACGCTAGATTCTTATCTCGATAATAGAGAAACTTTGTTCAAAGAGGTGTGAATTCGATGTTGCTATTGATATTTTATTGAAAGAGAAATTTACTTTCAGGAAATACCCTGAAACAAATAATTGTTAAACTTCTCAGCCTACAAACACGATAGCTAGGTTTATCCAGTATAGAGAGTCACGTCAATTAAGTATCTCAGCAATAGGTGTTCCTTCTTCCCAGAAGGGGCTGACTCATTTCGAAGACTGCAGAAATTCATCTGGATATTTTTCTCCAAATATGTCTATAGGAAAGGCTTTTCCTTACAATTAGATACCCGAAGATAGGTCCTATTGAAGGAGGATCTAAATCGTTCCATGGTCGCGGATCCATCACCTTTTAGAATAACCCATAGCGTTATCCCGCCTCACAGCTCATATCTGAAATTCGTCTGCAAGTTGGGATTGAACTTTCACTGCTGATTGAATGTGCAGCCTCTCATTGCATTTTAGAAACATCTCACGCGCATTGATTGAGGCTTCGTCCATGTTACTGCGCCTGACCACACGGCAGTCAACATTGCTTCAAAGCTAATAATACTATTCATGAACTATGGTAGACTTTGTGCTTTCGGACCCCTTAGCCTCTTTGTTGATATACAAAATTACAACCCCATGACCTTCGAAAGTGCCGGGAAAAACACATGCTGCAGTGCCACATTCAGGCACCAGATTTGAGGTTTGAGAAGCTTGAGAATGAGTGCTGCGTCATCTGTAGACTAGTCTGCTTATGCTTGCAATGTAGGTCGGGTGCCTTAGATGGCACTAGGTAATTGGCTTGGGAATGATGATTTAAACAGCTATAATATCCCAAAGGTGTTCAATACCCATAAAACATTTCGCGGTCGGAATACCTATATGCGAAATGTGGAGAAAATCTCAAAAAATACGATTTTAGTTGACAAGAGTGTTTTATCTGTAAACCCAAAATATCGAAGAATATACGATAAGGCGTGAAGAATGACAACACGTGATCAGATAACACATTATGTGGATCTGGAGTTTGCATCATTTCGGGTCATCTTATTACCAAGCGCAACATCAACACTTGACATCTTGTTCCGCTACTGGCTTGTCATAGCTTTTTTCCATTCTGCCACCTCACTCCCTCTGTCCTCCAGCAAATTCTGTCCTATATTTCTTTACACCATCCTTCGGAATGCGGATGCCAGGTCGACCGGCTGATGCCGCAATACTGTCAACCATCATTCTGCCTTTTCTCACAGCTGCCAGTATAGGTTTTGATTGTGGCAATCTCCTTAAAGACAAAATTGATTTCGATTTCAGCAAATTAAAAGGCGCACACTCTGTGATCGACAATGTCAATCACGGTGGTATATCTTCAACAAACACAACTTACACGATCGATATCTGCAAACATCTGGGCAAGGTGAAGAATATCCCACAAGACAAACAGTGTCCTAATGGATCTCGCGGTAGGCATCCTCCTTGAAATAGTGACTTTGGATTGTTCCTAACTGTATGAATAGTTTGCGCAATCACTCGTACAATTGTTGGGGATCAAGATGTTGTGGCAGATGTATTTCCTGTTGCTGGAGAATTATCTGATGTGGACGGCGGTAAACCTATGAATGCGAAATGGGAAAGGCTAAAGACGTCGAAATCAAATGCAGACGTTGGTAAAGAAGGGCTACGTATTGAATTACATGGAGGCTTCAGGAAGGAAAATGACAAGATACGGCCACAAAAGGCTATCATTGAGTTTGCTTGCGATCGTGACAGAACTGGTTTGGAGAATCTCCCAAAACCAGAAGACGACTACGACGAGGTGAAAGATAAGAGAGATGAAGGAAAGACTGGCGACGATGGAACACCAAGTTTGAAATTCGAGAAATACGGTGATGAAGAGGGGATCGATGTGCTACGTTTAGAATGGCGGACAATGTATGCCTGCGAAGATTTTAAGGACGGGGAAGATAAAGCCAAAGCTGCGCATTGGGGATTTTTCACCTGGTTCATAATTGTGTAAGTTACAGTGCTCCATGTTCCTTGTGTAGTTACCTAACGTGTATAGCGCCTTCTTGTCCATCGCAACTTACCTTATTTTTGGTTCATGGCTCAACTACAACCGGTACGGTGCACGTGGCTGGGATCTTTTACCTCATGGCGATACTATACGAGATGTTCCGTACCTGATGAAGGACTGGGTACGACGGGTCGCAAACACAGTGCAGGGACCAGGAAGTAGGGGCGGATATGCCGCAGTATGATAAGATAGCATTCATTTGAGAGGCCAATATGAAGCTCTATTTGGAGACAAGGGACCACTCAGGCCCTACGGAGGTGTATGAACAGGACGTAACTTGCGCGGAGGGCATGGGACTCTATGTAAAGTTATATATTCAAATCCACCTAATAAATTCCCGGGACGTTATACTTTTTCAGCCTTGTATTCTGTTGAATTTCACAAATCGCTACACCATCTGCCATCATTTTGGTATCTCATAGCCCAGGGATTCAACAGCACCGGTACTCAACGCATCGCTGTCGAGTATGCTACGGCTGCATCTTACAAGAGATCAATCTCCTCCCCACTGTTTCCTCTATGAACATGCCTACTAGATGGAATAGCTTACTTCGCATCAAGCCATTAGTCTTCCCCCCAGTACACACAGCTAACCCTAGTGCACACATTAGCTGCCTTCATATTGGTAGAACGCAGAGGCAGGCAAGCACCATCACCACCCCCACTGGAATATGCTGGAAGAGCCCCGTCTTCCTCGAGCTAAGAAAAAGGGGGGGTTTCGCTTGTGGCTTGGCATTGATTTTAGTCTTCGTGGCGAACATCATTCTCGCTCTCACTATTTTATATTGTGGCCTGCGGAATCTTAGCTATAGTCGACGAATAGAAGCAACAACCCTTGTAGAGCAACGTGGACGCTGCAGAATTATGACTGTTGAGAGTAGCGTAGCGTGATCGTCTGCAGATACATTCTCAGAATCCATACGACCAAACATGCTTCTGTTCACCAAATCTAGACCTGGGAGATTCACAAATTCTCTCGGCATGTGATAGGGTAGAGTGAGCTATTCAACCAACAGAGGTTCAGCATACTTGTTTACGCCATGTCACACAGGGCTGCAAGGAAAGAAAAGTTTCATCTGTCAAGTAAAGTGACAGTTCTTAAACAATCAATGAAGCCTTAAGCTACAGCAGCGTTTTTATTCTTTATTGCTACTCTGCTTTATATAACCCAGGCCAGCAGCGTAGGTAGTCGAAGAGAACCGTCTTGATCAAGGACATCGCTTCGATGGTGCATTTCACTTTATGAATGACCTCAGGGCTTACGCTTACTGATATCCGACGGGACGGACTTTGGAGTAAAAGGCCGGATGATATAAGGAAGTATGCGCAGGTTGTCCTATTATCGACTAACTTCACAGAATATTTACCAACGACACATTCAGATCGAAATTAAAGAGAGCGTCATTTGCAAGTATATGTATTATGCAAAGGTCACATGTAATCCTAACATACGCACAAGATGAGCAGAACAATGCTCAATTCATGCTGTAATTATTCATAAAGCCCCAAAAACTGTTGTTTTCGAAATCGCCCTCAAATTGGCAAGCACCCACAATAGTAGGGTCTGCAAACTCCATCAGTTGAGGGTCAATCATATTAGCGGAATTTCCAATGGTAGATAGGCCTGAAAGTAGGTCGTGCATTGGCTGTAGAGGAACCATGGACTGGTTATAATTGGTATAGTTTGAGTTTCGTACATCGATGGCTGAGTAGTTATCCCAAGCATTCGAGAGAGGGGAAGTATTGGTCTCCGTAAGATTAGATATAGTAGGTTGGGTGTAAATGGTGCCGTTCGGTGTGGTTGAGGAGATAGATGATGTATCTTGTGGTGTTCCTTGAGGGAAGTTATACGGATAAGCAGATGGATGAGGTATTGGTGGTGATATGGACACCGTCGTGGTCGATGAAGGAGCTGAAGGAACAGAAGGGGCGGATTGAACAGGCTGAGTAGCCTGAAGAGTTGTGGTCTTGCCAACATCGAGAGCTTTCTTGAGGCGAACATGAATTGCTTTGAGAACACCAAGGGCAGACTTGGCTGTGGCGTTTCGAGCTCCCATCACTTCGAAACGTTCCATTCCCCACTCGAAGTGCTGCAGGGTATCGTCAAGTATGTCTCTGTTTTCGAGAGGATGCAATATAAAAATTGCAGCGACAAGGACAATGGCATCAAAAGTGTTTAGCACCAGGGAAAATGTCTTGTAATCCTTTGCTTTTATCAGATTGAAGAGCTTTCGCTGTGCGCTGAGGATATCGAGGCCCGCCCGTAGAGCACGCGTTCGGCTAAGCGGATTTGTAAAGATGTAGGGCCGATGAAGGGCCATAAAGGTAAAGGCAATGCCATTTTGGAAAACAGGCCGAGCGCGAGGAAGCCATTGACAGTCCGGGTGAGAGTCAAAAGCTGTGTCGGGATTCTCGGATCGAAACCAAGGCGGACAGTGTAAGGCTACATTGTTTATAAGCTCATGCATCTTTTCGACTTTAGCAAAGTTGTTTTGATGCGGGTCTTCTTTCTCAAGGCTAGAAATGGACCACAACGGCGCAGCCAATTCTGCGTTCCAGATAAGCATCGTTAACGGTGTGGGAGGATCTTGCTCAGTTCTCTCCCGTGGGGCAACGAGTCTTCGATTTTGGGGAATGGGGGTATCCATTGGAAGTTTGGGTTTACCGTCCCGACTATCGATAGTCGTTGGCCGACCAAGAACGCTGGCCATGTGAATATCCCATACGCAGAGAATCGACCACATTCTGAGTCGCAATTGCTCATGCCACAAATTCTCCAAGATGTCCTCAGGCATCTCATTAGGTACTGGACGACGATTCGTCGGTTTGTGTAGTCCAATTTCTTGTGCATCGCGGATAGTTGACGATAACGAATGCCAGCTCTCCGGAATCATACCGCAATTTTTGAGGAAAGAAGTACGCAGAAAGCTTGCTTGAACTTTTATCAAAGTATTTTTTCGAACTCCAAGCAGATCGAGGATGGAGAGCCCAGATTCACTATACTCACTTGCAACATCGTCGAATGACATTCCAGCTAGATATTTCAATGCATCTAAGGATGGATCATAATCGGGAGGTTGATATTGCAGCGCGAGTGCAAGAGTTTGGAAGAGTAGCGCGGGAAAGAACTGAAGATCTGGTGCGAGTTCTTGGGGTCCTCTGTTAAGCGTAGCGTGGGATATGTTCTGCCAGTCTGTATAGAGATCTCGAAAAGTCCCTTCATCCAGTGGGTAGTAGTGGTAATTGACACTCGTAAAATAGGTTTCCAGAAGCTTATCTATTAGAGGTTTCACAGGAAGAAGGCGAATATGAGTTCTGTACTTGTCCCGTAGCCTAGAGTAATCCACGGTTTGTACTGGCAGAGGCATCATCGGATCAACAGGGAACCCAGGATCGTGACTCTCGATCTTATTGAAAACCCCCATGGTAGTGTTGTTACTGCCATTTTTGGCATAGCCGAACTCGCTGACTTGGTTGGCAAGCTTCAGTATTTTGAATGGCGATCCCTCATCCGCGCCAGTGTTTGTGCCATCCTCGGCCAATTGTGCAGTTCGCGCAGCTGGGTTGGCATATTGGCAGTCGCTGTCTTTGTTGCGCTGCTTGCAATTGGAGCAGGGGAGACCACGATCGCACTGGTAGTGGTTAGCTAACTACTCTGTATTTCAGATCTCTTCTGCATGGGGCCAATATACCTTCTGCTTGCGGCGGTGACACTCTGTACAGGAAATTGTGATGCGCTTTCTTTTCCGAGTGACCTTTTGGGGCCCGGGTTCTTCCTGTTGATCGGGCGCATGTATTTGTTGTTGACCAGGCAGAGGAACCTCCTCGTTTCCATTTCCGTTTCCATTATGTGACATGGCTACGCCTGACATATTCAATACGCTGTCTGTGTCCGCGGTAGATCTATATTGAGCTTACACGCTGGGGGAGCTCTCGAAGACCGTACAATCCAGAATTCCACTTAATCTCCTCAGATCCTTACCAGCATATATGTCTAGATATCTGGGGCACAACCATCCAGCATTTCCTTCTGCTCTCAATATTTAATCGCGTTTCTGGCTGAACTCGGATCGAGGTAGTCTCGAGGTTTGTCGCGGGAATGCGATCGGCTTTAAGCCTTCTAGAGGCTCGGTAAATCCTGTCGCGGGGGATTATAAGCTATTTCTCTGCCGAGCAATTGCCTCGTGGTGGCGTAAAGGGGAAGTGATATGTATCAGGGAGTAAGTCTGTACATTGGCGTTTCTTGAGTTGATTATAACCTAGTGTTGATGGGATTGTTTAGTTCATCGACAACCTGGAAGTGCCAAGAAGTTTATCGTAGGGACCGTACTAGCTGCCGTTTCGGCTAATAAACCTGGATATATAAAAGAAGGCTGATGCCTTGTATAGGAAGCCTAACATGAATATATTCGAGCTGTAGAAGTGTTCATTTTTTTTGGAATTTGCTAGTCTTGGATTCTATCGTTGGATTGGTCGATAAATTGAGTTTTCAGTATCTTGCTCAATTTGCTAGATATGCCTGCAGCCTAATATTCTCTCAACTTGAAGATGTGTTACCCATCTGATGCATTGGTATATATAGATCCTGGAATCAAGCGCTACTGACTGTTTTCTAAGACTATGGTAAGCCAAAGCTAAACTGCTACGCCTTAGTATGGTGGTTTTTGGAACTTGTTATAGTTCCGATCTACCTGGCACCCGTACTTCTTTACACTATTGGCGGTGGGAATTTTCTAACAACACTTATTATACAGCACACTAACTTGAATATGTTCTTAAGGAACTACTGTGTATATTAATCAATTGTACAATCTGAAAAGCTGCTTGTTGCATTTAAAGCGACCTATTGTGTTCACACGCAAAGGTATATGTAAATTCCTTTCCTGGGCGCCCAAAGATTCTATATGAGCCACTCCAATTAGAAGGGATTGCTCACAGGTCCATTCAGCTACCACTACTTTATATACAAACCACGCGACTGTGAATTGCCATTTTGAGTAGGTTTTAATTTAAATTCTTACCTTTTGATATTTAGGTTAAGTATGCGTGCACCTTCATTCCTATCTATTCACAATTTTACCAAACATATCATGTCCTGCTGATGCTGAATAGCTCATGGACATCTACTAAACTTTCAATCGTCCCAGAATTGTACGGCACAATTTCACTCTTCAACCAATCATCTTCTCTCGCTCATCTTTTGCTGTTCAACCACGCTCATATAACCTCTATGCCTCTCAAATCGTCTCGCTTCAGCTACTCGGTATGGAGTGATTTCTACAACTACGAACTAAAGCCAGCCCTCAAACGCAATGCTCCTTTTGTAGCTGTTTGGAGAACCCTTCAGAAAATCTTCTTTGCTTGTCTGTTTCAAGTATATGTCGTCTTAGTCGACATAGGTCGAAGTGGGATATATCTTATGATTTATGCCTGTCATACTTATTTCTTTCTTCCCTCAATAGGTGAATTTAAACAAAGCGTAAGAGTTGTTGTCGAGCGCTCCAAATATATCACCTTAAGCGTTACCTCGCAGGTAGTACATTAGATGAAAGGTTTCAATTGATTTTGCACATACGACTATTGCAGATCTATCAATTACTGCTGTTCTCTAAAGCTTCGTCAGATGGGATGTAGTTACTTCTACCTCTACTCGTTATCCTAAAGTTAAAGAAGCCAATATAGACTAAAATGTATACTAGAACTTACATGATTTGAATAGTGATTTTTCCGAATTGTATATCGATGTAGGCAAATGTGACACAATTTATATGTGGAGCGGCCCGGTCCAGTCTCATGCACTAAAAGCCAGCATGGAAAAGTCATATTATTGGTATATTTTAATCTAGTACTGAGCTTGTGGCAACACTATTCAGTTCAGAGATGGGTGTTGTGGACGCACTCCGCTGCAAATTCCACGGACCGGGGTCTTCTGTAGCTCGTATACTTTCTTTACGCCTTTTTCACCTGTTTTCTTTCTTATCTTTTTCCCTGTTTTCTTCCCCCGTTTTCCTGCCACGAGGATGAGAGTCAGTCAGTAGCTGATAATGTGCAGCTACTGTGCAGTAGACAACGGTCTAGATACAACTAGCCGCGAACTTCCTTTCCTCCCACCCTTGGGAATGATGATGATGATGATGATGATGATGATAATATTTTATCCCCCATTTTCACTCCTCCCCAAGCGAGAAGAAACCTATGGCGCGTTTGCCTGACTCCGTTTCTTGAAATGTTATATTCAGAAAGGCTAGATACTATACGATAGCAGAGGGAATAGGTGAAGCCCACTTCCGGATTACTGTAACTTAATTCGTATCACGACCCTCTTATTATCATTATCTTCTCTTATTATGGTACAAAAGCACCAGGGGGCGATGTGGAGTACCTTTTACCAAGAACCTGGGCTTTTATTCAGGGACCAGCCAACCCCACCAAATGTCAAACATCCAGTTGCCGCTCAAACAGCCAGACTTTGGAGTCAATAGGGTTGATGAAATTAGAGCAAAGGAGATGCCACTTCCAGAAATTGAACGATCTTCAGCCTGTGAGAGAGATCTTGTAACCCAACTTCACTATAATAGACCAAACATGCACCAAAAATGATCAGTAACAAACAGTAATTTTGTACCGTGGCCAAAGCCCAGCCTCTCCCGGCTACGTCATATTGCATGGAAAGAAGGGTTTGCGATTTTTTGAGCCTCGCAACCAACCACATCACATTGATTTTCTGTGAAAGTGACTTCTGAGATATTTGCAAAGGGGCATGGTTGTCAAATGCAGTCTTGCTGTTTAATACCGAATTAGGAGATTGCAGCCATCCCAAAAACCCCGGAATAACCTTCAAATTAAAACCCGGGAGTTTTGCACGCCACCAAGTGCCACGAATGCCCCTGATCATCTCTGCACACAGCAGATCATAGCGTGAAGACAAGGCGATATATACTGGCGACTTTAGGTTCCGGCTTCAACGA
>Ga0247810_10000417_pt1 | contig 48549 bp, 57 predicted proteins | sample UWRJL119311C1_FD_179918 | JGI IMG/M metagenome (GOLD analysis project Ga0247810, IMG submission 179918) | Plant litter microbial communities from Arlington Agricultural Research Station in Wisconsin, United States - UWRJ-L119-311C-1 | ecosystem: Environmental > Terrestrial > Plant litter >...
CTACTCAAGCCAATGGCTCTGTTCAGCCTGCCTCCAAACCTGTCGAGGTCAAAGGAGAAGGTACAGATACCACTGCAGCAACCGCCTCAAGTACTCCACTTGCTCCGAATGGGTCATCCACTCCTGCTAGTATTACTCCATCTGTAAGATAATGATTCTTCAGAACACAATCAATCGATCCTAACTATCCGGTAGATCCCTTCAAACAACGTTGCTCGCTCAGCCAGCTCGGGGAGCATGATTCCACAAATTAGTAGAGGGGGTGCTAACCAACGTGGGGGAGGACGTGGTGTATATCAGGCCAATCGCGGTCAATCAGCCATTGGACGAGGTAGAGGCGGCCCTCAACAGCAAAGAGGGGGTATGAATCCGGGAGCTCAGCAATTCAGTCCCCAGGGTCAGAAAAGAACTCGTGATGAAGGCTCAATGGGTGGACCAGGGAATGGGCCAAAAAGAGCTCGTGGTGGTGGCCAGTAACGGATTGAAATTTTGGGGGAACTGGCGTTTGATGTATCATATTGTGTGTTATAGCATAAGCCTGGACCGGTTTTCTTTTGTAGAGCATCGGCGTAATACGGGATTCATTAGGGTGGAGGGCTATCTTGCAGAAAAAGAGTGCATTTTGGAACCGAAGAATCTAAGCATAGGTCACGCAAATGATGAACATGCATGTTTTACTATGGACCGTGTCTTCGTTTTCATTGAAATTTTGCCGCGTTACTAGGAATGAGTTTTCGCAAAACATCCACTTGACGTACAGCCATTTTCAGCTTCAAGTCTTCGATTCCCGACTTGTCAATCCTCCGCAAGCCATTCCCGTAAATCACTGTGCAGTCAGGAATGACTTCCTCAGCCGCTACCTCGCACATCGCTCCAATCTTACAGTGCTAGTCAAAATATTTAGTATAAAGCTCTAGCTTTACAACGAAGTGGTATACTCTTTCTTACCTTGCCTAAAATCGCATGCTTCCCGATCCTCGCATTAACTTCAATAACACATCCATCTCCTACATTTTTCGCTTCTACTACTGCTCCAGTTTCAATCGTCACCCCATTGCCAATCTGCACTCCTCCATCTCTTTCATTATGTAGTGCGCTTTGATATCCGATCATGCTACGCTCGCTAATAATGCAGCTACTGCCGATAGTTATGGGAGCGTGTGCTGAGGACAGCTTGGTACGTGGATGTATTACGGTATTAGAACCAATATTAATGGGATGTGACCCGGTGAGGGATGCATTTTCTGCTATGACGAGGCTGGAGGAGAACGAGGTGGGTGGTTTAGGAGCGGGTGGCATTGTAGAGGTTCGGCGGTTGGAAGACATCGCGAGCTATGATGATGTTAGAGTCGACGGAATATGTATAGCTTCGAGATTTAATTCATTGCTTTTGACTGGTAGTGTTCTCACTTTTAGGTATGTAGACGCAACCCTTTCGAACTCAGGTTTGCTGAAGATACTACCGCTGTGAGCTTGGATATATTAAGGTATAGCAATTACTCGAATGATCTAGCGTCTTATTTGTGAAAGGGTCATTTCTGAATCTTAGCTTGCTGAATTACTTTATGAACAATCCGTTCTTAATCATATTGTAACCCGAATAGTTAACGATTGTATTGACTTTGGGAAGTTGTTGGTACGTGAAGTTCTTTGCTTGGCTCGGTCCTTATGCGCAGCCGTACATCAATAACCGAACAGCTCTTAGGGTATTTTGATCTACCAATCAACCGTATCGTGTTACAACCTCTGTAGACGTTCCCCTCCGCAACTTTTGATCTCCATCATCACCAAGAGCTCAATTGAGCACAACCTCCCTCTCACAATGCTATCGCGACATGCGCCCTCGAAGGCAGTATCGTCTCTCACATCCCGCGCCATCCCCTCAACCATTGGTGCCGCCTCGAGAGTATCTTCAGCACAGCAAACTCGGGGACTTGCCACAGTACAGGATGATCCTCCACCGAAGCGTGTTTATGGCGGATTGAGGGACCAAGATCGCATATTCCAGAATCTTTATGGTCATCATGGAGCGGACTTGGCAAGTGCAAAGAAATATGGCGATTGGCACAAGACGAAAGAAATTCTGGATAAAGGCCATGACTGGGTGAGTGAAAATGCCAGATGGAATTACTTTGTAGCAGTTGTTGACAAATGATGCAGATTATTTCAGAAATCAAAGCCTCTGGTCTGCGCGGACGTGGAGGTGCTGGATTTCCATCTGGAATGAAATGGGTATGTATTTAGTATGATCAGCGCAACCAGAACTAACCCAAGACAGTCATTTATGAACTTCAAAGATTGGGACAAGGACAACAAACCAAGATATCTAGTTGTGAATGCCGATGAAGGCGAGCCAGGAACTTGCAAGGATCGGGAAATCATGCGAAAGGATCCCCATAAGCTAATTGAAGGATGTTTGGTGGCTGGTCGGGCAATGAACTGCACCGCTGCATACATCTATATTCGTGGCGAGTTCTACCACGAAGCAGTTGTTCTGCAACAGGCAATCAACGAAGCATACAAGGATGGTCTGATTGGAAAGAATGCCTGTAACAGTGGTTACGATTTCGACGTGTTTTTGCATCGCGGAATGGGAGCATATGTGTGTGGTGAAGAAACATCTCTCATAGAATCCCTAGAAGGAAAGCCAGGAAAACCTCGTCTGAAGCCTCCCTTCCCAGCTGCTGTGGGACTCTTTGGATGCCCATCGACGGTGGCAAACGTTGAAACTATAGCAGTAGCACCAACAATCTTAAGAAGAGGAGGATCCTGGTTCGCTGGGTTTGGCCGAGAGCGTAATCAGGGTACTAAGCTGTTCTGTATTTCTGGTCATGTTAACAACCCATGTACGGTTGAGGAGGAAATGAGCATCCCTCTACGTGAGCTAATCGACAAGCACTGCGGCGGTGTCCGTGGGGGCTGGGACAACCTGAAGGCTGTCATCCCAGGTGGATCATCGACACCCATATTGCCAAAGGTGGTTTGTGATGACCAACTAATGGACTTCGACGCCTTGAAAGATAGTCAGTCCGGTCTTGGCACAGCAGCTGTTATTGTCATGGATAAGAGCACCGATGTTGTCCGAGCCATCTCAAGATTGAGTCATTTCTACAGACACGAGTCTTGTGGGCAATGCACACCTTGCCGAGAGGGTAGTAAGTGGACTGAGCAGATCATGAAGAGATTTGAGAAGGGACAAGGCAGAATACGTGAGATTGATATGTTGCAAGAGCTTACAAAGCAAGTCGAAGGTCACACCATTTGTGGTAAGTCATCCTATGTTTTCAAGTAATTTGTTACGAGTCTCTGCTAAATATTTACCAGCTCTTGGTGAGGCTTTTGCCTGGCCAATCCAAGGCCTGATAAGACACTTCCGGCCAGAGTTGGAGGCGCGTATGAAGGATTATGCTGAGAAGAACGGAGGTGAGGCTTTGGCCGGAGGATGGGACCATAACGCCTTACAACAAGGCAAGCTTGTTTCGCCTGGACAATAGATGAGGTAGAGAGAAGTGGTCATAGGAGCAGTCCTACTGTATTTATTCCTTCACGCATTAGTCTCATTTTTTGTGGCGTTAGTTGAAAATAAACTCTTGATAATTTGTCACAGTGTCATTTATGCTTTTACAATTGTTTTGCGACAAATTTCTATGTTGATGATTGAATTTCATTGCAGTGACTTAATGACCACTGCTCTATGATCATAGGATCTCCCCGAGACTACTTGCATAGCTCTTTAAATTTTACCCCTATTTTGCTGAGGCACAATTAAGCGAGCTCCCCTACCAAGATTTTCATCTTTCATCTACAGTACATACAGAAAAGTCGTCGCGTAAACCTTCGCAACACCAACGTCCATTTTTGGAGCAACATTTAGTTCTGCATAACGAGAGTCCACCAAGATGAGATATTGCGGCCGTTTGTTTGATCATTATAGTCTGATTAATACTATATGACAGAAGAATAAAAGTCCCTAGGCTGCATATCAAAGCAGTAATTCTTCTTGCAGCATCAGTACAAAGAATAGCAACATCATATGGCATAAATCCTCCGATTACCCATTTCTTAGATATTATTTTACGCCCTAAAAGAATGGCAGTCGCCCACGCCGTTCGTTTTGGAACCGATGCTGGTTGGGCGCCCTTTCCATCCAGTCTTTGTCTTTATCACGTGATATTTTGCTCATTTCAACAGGAGGTTTAGAGAAAATCCTACGATTGCTACAATCCATCGCCCAAATCATAGCATTTCAATCAGTAAATCCATATGATGTGGTCTTCTGGATGCACATTAGAAAGCAATTTGCCCTTGGTGAGTGCGATCCATCACTTTCCTGACTCTTTCTCAGCTAGTAAATAACCAAAAAGCTAAAGCTACATACAGCACGTCGTTACTTTCGCTTCTTTAAGTTTCTGGATTGTTTTTTGAAAGCTCAAGATTGTTTCTTTAAGGCCACAGGATGGGAAGATCTCTTGTTCGGTGTTGGGAAATGGAGCTTGTTGGGTGCATATATGGCCTTGGAATCCTTGACTATTGTGAGTTCTGGACATAGACTCGGCCGGATGCGGTGTCAATTACTGATAAGGAAGCTAGTTAGATGCAATGGGGGTCTGGAACTCACCTTGGGCTGAGCCTTGCATGCTTGAGGCAAACAAACTTTGGCTCTATTCCCTACTATTCTCCGTCTTCTGGGGCCTGAATGATATCATCCGCCCAAAGACTGTGAGGAGTTTATCTGAAAGGGTCCAAACCCAGCGAGTGCTTAAGAGGAGATTGATAACAGATCTTTTCGACATTTTTATTCCAGGGCATGTTACTAGGTGGATTCGGACAGGCCCTGTGTTTGTTGGAATTGCAAGCGCTGTGAGCACGTTACTCTCTTCTAGGGACATATGGGAAAGGCTGAGGTAATATAAGGCGAATTATATAAATTAAGAAAATCCACTAGACAGTTTTCATTGCATCAACTTCCAAGTTGCTTGTCTCACACACAAGTTTCTGGAAAACATTCAGAATTTCCGCTAGCACATTTATGCAGCTTCCATTTCCCTCACACAATATCTTCAGGAGTTACCGGCTCGGTGGACTGCGCGGTACTTCTCCCACCTGACCCTCTCTCGCTATCATTTACCGCGACCGGAACCTTCATATCAAATCGATTGATGTCTCGGCTATGATCTATCAGCGCAGTAGGAAAGCACATGATTTGGAAGGACTTACGAGTCCGTGAATTTCGCTGACAAAGTCATCACCTTCGAGTGCATCAAGCTACACAGAACCTGCATCAAAACCGCGAAATACGCGACTATGCAAGCATCCTTTGGCTCGTCATCCCAGCTATTATACATCAGTCTTCCAATGACAACACAGAGAAAACTCAGGCTAGCAAAGATAATGTCGAGGTACTGCGGTAAGTTGAGATTCTGCGGGGTTGCAATCTCTCGTTTCCACGCTTGCTGAGGGAGTTCCACGGTGACTTTGAGAAGGTTGGAGAGACAGTAATGGATCGTGATTATGATGTTATAAAGTATTGTGACCATAAGGAAGATATCCGCGGCGATGAATGAGGAACCGCCATCTATACAAAAAATAATGAAGCTAGTTAATGAAAGAACGGTTGATATGCTTCGTGGAATCAGCGTGACATCTATGGTGATGCTCCAGAGTTGCGGAAAGTTCGGGATTTGGACAGCCATGTCGATGCGTGTCGTTGAGCTGGATGGGAGGAGTTGATCTTCCTCGCTCCTAGTGGAGTCTTCAGTGAATCGAGGAGCACTCATGAGATTGAAATAACGATGATTTTTGGTGAATTTAAATAGTCTATTTGAACAGCTAAACCTGATCAACTTTGAATGAAAGCACTTAAGATATATATACTTCAATGGCAATGCGCAAGTCTGCCTTGCGTTGGAAGGATTGCGGCACATGAGGTCGTCGGCCACACACCAACCAAGATCACCAACATTAAGCAACACACCTTGTCATATATACCAGAACACCCCCTAGTTTTCATAACAAGTGTTGTCTAATAATGGATATCTATTGGTGTTCGCTGATCGCTAATGTCGAGTTACACACTAGCTAGCATAGCCCTAATCGGCAGGATGCATAAAGATGGCGAAGTTTCATGCGGTATTCATTGTAGACACACGAAGTTTAGCACCTTTGATCCAGAACTAAGTAGCGGAAAGGGTTGCCTACTTAAAAGTTTGTATGGCAAAGATTCTTTTATTACAAGTACTAAATATAGCGAATAATACTGAAATAAAATAAGCTTTATCTAAGGCTTCAAATCAGCGAGAAGACTTATTTCATAAGTCTGGTATAACCTGTTAGTGAGCAATAGCATAGGGCTTGATAAGTGATTAAAAACTCGTTGATTGATAGTACGTGTGGTCATATACTGGTGACGGTTGTATTTCATTTATTAGAAAGCTATTTCATTGAGGTTATAAATATATAACGATATAGCAAGTCCCTTTCATTTTGCGAGCAACATGATATCGGAAAGATCTCTACCAATAACAAGCTAAATGTAGTTCTGGAAAATGGCCAACTAGCTAAGCAAATAATATTGGAAGACAGAAAACGTGAAAACCGAGCCTATGATTCATTCACCTACTGCAGTTACTCGGCAAAGTCAACAATTCCCACCAGACTTTTGATGATCTCAGGATCCATTTCATCAACCCATGCTGGCCGTGAACCTCTCTCTCCTTTTTCTTGGTTAAATGTTTGCTCCTTGGCGGGTGGCTCACCCATAGTGACTCTCCGATGTTTGACGTCTAAACGTGCCGGACTAGAAGAGCCGGATCTCTTCATAGAGTCAGAAGTTTGTGGCATAGTCTGAACTCCGAGAACCTGACTCCGCGTACGAGTATCCCGCAGCAATGGGCTGGAGAAGAGCTCTATGTTTGATTCCTCCTTTCGGGGCCATTCGTCAAATGCCTCAAAATCGAAAACTTGATTCTCAAAGCCCACATCAACATTGAGTGAGGGTTGAATTCCGTATTCCGTTGATTCAATTCGATCTACTATTGCTGCCTCGATACTCTCGATCGAGTTTTTAGAATTTGATGAAGTAGGACTACTTTTAGGGTCGCATTCACTCGTGTTCATATTTACAGATTTAGATGGCGACCGCACGTCATCATCCGAAATAAAGACTGCGCTATTGTTGACTGAGTAGAATGGATCATCTTCTGTCTGCGAACCCTTCAGAAATGGGAGGACAGGCGAATCTGTACTTGCATATGAATATTGCGGTTTTTGTTTGGAAATTCCCACATTCTTATCTTTTTGCACGTTTGTGTGAAGATTGTGTAATTTACGATACTCTCTAGGGGCAAGTTTGGAGTAGGGAATCGGTGAGAGCGTATCCACGAGGTTGATAACTTCAACTTCCTCGTCGTCTCCTTGCTTAGAAGACCTGAAGTGTGTTTGAAAGACCTTCTTCTTTTGCTAAAACTGTTAGCCACTAGTCATTAGCTGCGGATAAGACATTACCGATTTGGAAAGGCTACCAGTCGGCTGAGTCTATGATGGCTAATTAGCGAATTGGATAATGAAGCACTGGCAGTAACAAACCTTGTTCATGACAGACTACAATTGGTGTCAGTAATTAGTGGAAAGAATTATAGGAATGAACATACTTGGTTCGTTGAGGATGATTCCCCGATTCCGTATAACGACTGCAATGGTTTTAGCATTGAACCTAAGTGTCGGAACTAGTGGAACGTGCTCTTTTCCTAGGTTTTCGGGGCTTGTCAAGTCCTTCTGTGCAACACTTGTGCTTGCATACTTGACCATTCTTGAGCAGCTTACCGCTGCGGCATGTGTGGTTACACTTCCATCGGCCATTCTTCATCTGGGTTGATTCCAGCGTACCTGCTGTCTCCTCATTCGAAATTCTTGCTGCTGTTTCCATCTCATCTATATCCACAAATTCATCTGAATCATAACCACCTAAATCATCAGCAGACTTCACGGCTGCCATCATGTCATCATCATCAAAGTCATCTCCGCCGAATTCATCTGTCTCACGCTGGCTATTTTTCGCAACAGGAGCAAATCCCTTGTCGACTATATCTGCTGGAGGAAAAGCCGATGCTGGAATATTAGACGTTACATTGAGTGATTGAATAGTCCCTACAATTTCATCGCATGAAACGTAACAGGTAATCGAATCTCCTGGACCACATAGCTCAGCTATAAAGTCGACGTCCGTACCTTGGTCCAGCTTTGAGATATTTGCGCGCCAAAAGAATACAAGAGTACCGTTCGAACTCTCGGCTGTGAATGTTATGGACGGTCTTTTCCTTTGCCATACCGGAACATTGGGATTTTTGAATCCCAGGCATGCCTTGATTTTGACTTTAGGATTTTCTCCAGGCTTCGAAGGAGCAGTGCCCAAAATGTTCACTGAAAGAGTCAGTAGTGGAAATCCAGTCATAGTGTCAAGTAATTTTCTTCCGTAAGGAGGATTCCGTCCCATGATGCGCTCGATACTAGCAGTATCCATGCTCGCAAGCTGCTCGACACTATTTACGTTACCCGCAGCCAGCTTTCGGTTTGTAGCAGGACCAATCTGAGGGATTTGTCTCAACTGCAAGTTTGAATTCTCCCAATACTCTGCGGCAAGACTTCGAGTAAGACCAAGGGCGTGACGAGTAGAAATTGCATCACAATCGAATGCTTTGCAATCAACAATACAGCGAATCAGACGTTGAACCCTCTCAAATACAATTTTCTTCTCTGTGCTGTATTGGCTTTGGTAATGATTCTGAGCACCTGGACCTTCCTTACTGCTGGGAGGAAGGTCCACACCACCTAATTGAGACTGTATAATCAAGGATATCTTGTGGGCAGTCGTATGAATAGTTCCCTTAATCGGATATTTGATGAATGGGGATTTGTTTACTTCTCGAAGATCTGCTTTTTCATTGGCTTTAAGACGGAGATCTTGGAACTCGGAGGACTGGCAAATATTTTGGAGCTATGTTTGTTAAAAGGTCCTATAATGGTTTTGGGAGAGCTTTACTCACGATATCCTCGGTTGTAGCCTGCTCTGGCAGGCTTAGAATTGACTTCATGGTATCAAATGTGACCATGTATCGGGACATTGCATTTCCATATTCGGTGCACATGAAGGAATCGTTCCGTGAGACAAGTTGATGATCCTGAAGAAGCTTCAAATCTCTCTCACAGACAAGCTCTAGTCGATGATCAGTATCTCTTTCTAAAGGAATGCCTTCCAGCTTATAATAGTCGGGGTTCAGCCTCATCCGGACACTAAGGAAAGTGCCCATTAACCAGTTCTTTGCTTCGTGAAGTGTCTTGATACTACCAAGTCCAACTTCAGAGTTGAGATGCTCTATAAGATTCAGATGGAGCGTGCTTTCCAATACATCCTGCCCAGACACCATCTTCTGATATCGATCAATATTGGATTTCCTTGTCATGATTATAGCCACTGCACTGTCATCAAATTGAGGCCTGCCTGCACGCCCTAGCATCTGCATGACCTCTATATCAGAGAGTTCAGCAGGTCCATCACCGCCTTGATATCCCACAGTTCCTTTCAAAACAACAAGGTGACACGGTAGGTTGACTCCCACGGCTAGTGTGGAAGTACAACAAATGACATTAGTATCGCCTTTCAGATATGAGGTTTCGACAGCAAGTCGATCTTGTTGATCGAGTCCAGCATGATGAAAAGAGACGCCACATAACATCACTTCTTGTAGCTCCTTCTTACCAACTCTAGTTCGTTGCGTAGGAGCCGGCCAGGTGCGGTCAATATCGCGCTGTCGAGACCACCAATCAGCCAACAACGCTGCTGTCTTCTCACACGCTTTTCTGGTCAGACAAAATACCATAATGGGTTTTTTCTGGCTGTGTTTCTGAATCAAACCTGGAAGCTTTCCATCAAGCACTTTTTCAAACACAAAGTCATTTGCTTGGCCGTCGAATCCATATACATGCTTTTTCAACTTCACGGGTCTGAATTCTTCCCCAAACCGGTGCAGATGAGCAGGAACATCTTTCTGGGTGCAGTTCTTGCCAAGCCAAACAGCTATATCTTCAGAGTTTGGGACTGTGGCACTCAGTGCCACAAAGCGTACATTAGAATCTGAACTCTTCATCCGAGATACGACAGCTTCCAACGTTGCACCGCGAGCATCCTTGAGAACATGTACCTCATCGATAAGAAAGAGCTTTACCAACTGCAGTAGCTTTTGATGGTCCTTCCACTTGCGCGTAATGCTGTCCCACTTCTCAGGAGTGGTGATAATTATGGAAGCATCGCGGACCTTGATCATTTCATGTTGATTGGTGTCTCCTGTTAACTCCGCACATGTAAGGTTAAGATGGCTAAACTTTCTCCCCCAGTCTCGTGTACGCTCAGAACAGAGTGATTTTGTAGGTGCTTGGTACACGATTTTAAACTCTCCAGATTTGTGTCCTTCAATTAATTTACAGATAGCCAATTCAAGTAAAATTGTCTTACCACATCCTGTGGGCGCCGAAATCACTACGTTGTTATTACTTTTATAGATAGGTTCATAACACTGCGACTGTACAGCATTGAAGAGTTCATATGGAAAGATTTGACGCAGTCGATCGGGAAGATCGTAAGGTGATACGAGCTGTATTCCATGTACTATGGGGGGTGAATGCTTGAATGAGTTTGTGTGTGCTGTACGATTGGAGTCATGCGAAGGTTGACTTGACGGCTGCGTTAATTCGGGTGGTGTGGCGGGTCTTGTATTCTCCTCAAAGCCAAGTTCCTCACCACCAGTACATTCAGTTGTTGGAGCTGAGCGTATTGTAGCACGACGAAGGGTTACCCGAGCTGTAGGGCTTGAGTTGGGAGCGAAAGGGGATGATGATGTTGGGGATTGTCTGTCTTTTGGACTGTACTTGAAGCCGCCTATGAGCATCAGTATCGACATTATATCCCGCTTGGTATGGAATCACAAAAGCACCTATAAACTTACTCAAATTGAATGGCGGAGTTACTTGCTGCTTTGCTGGCTGCAGTCGCTTAAGCCTATCTAGATTTATGCTCTGAAAAAAGTTTGGTAGCTCATTGGTACTCTGATGTGGCCTAGAAATATTTGGCATGAAATCTCTCGGTGGCATTGTTCTCTGAAATAGCATATTGGTGGCTAGCTCGCTGATAGGACTCTGATCGTGTTGTACATTAGGCAGTCTTTCATGAAATGGGTTGACTGGCTGGTTTTGATGCACGCTATGGGAAGTTTTTAAGTGTCTATCGACATTGGTCATAAACTTAGATTTTTGGGCGTCTTCGGGGTAGGAGTGACGCTGAGGAAGAGATACCCTGGTAGGTCCTATAGCAAACGCCGGAAAATTCTGATAAGAGTTGTCGCGTGTATACAAGTCTTGACCTGCAAACTAGCTGTCAGACTTTACACATCTTACTTGGCAATGAATGGGGATGCTAGCATGTACCATCAAGTAACAAGAAGTCCTCCATCGACTGTCTTGGACCAGATGCGATGTTGAAGTTACTGCATTGGGTATCTCTGGATGAAGAATTGAATCCACGACTCTGCTGCTGGGTTTCAGATATCGGGAACCCTCGTGTCGGCAGGCTCTCAATTCCACGGTTGCTAAATGATTGGCTCTGTCTATTGTGACTGTTCTGGCTTGAAGCACCGTTGAGAATACGCTGCATGCTGAGATTGAGATCCATTTTGCGTGATTGCCAATTGCTATGGCATTATAAGCAGCTCTAGGCTGTTGAAATGGGAAGTCCTCAGAAACAATGAAACCGTCGAATGTTCTTCTGCGAACTTTCACTAGAAGCTCCACCTCATAGACATCAATGATCATAGATACCCTATATGACTGAAAACACTATAGGGCTCTGAGCTGTACGGAGAAGCAATGTAGGTAGTTGAAGGGCAAATTGGAGGATGACCTATAACTTCAAATCGAACACGTGATAACTTGGATCAATAACCGAGCCCCTGATCTGGAAAGAGCCAGGCTTCTACCATGATTGACACCAAGACTTGCAGTGCGAACGTCTTGCCTCACCTTGGGAAAGAAGGGAATTCAAAAACCTATAGGAAAAAGGAATGAGACGATGAAGAGATAGAATATTCTGAGAGGCCCAAACTGATGAGCTTCAGAAAACATATTTTGGTATAGGGAACACATCTATTGATCGATACGTTCTAGTTCTTATTCTACTTAGCTCCCACTAGAGCCTGCGCAGAGTATAACGCTATACAAAAAAACCGACATTACTTTCCTTTATGTACCAACATGATATATCGTAATCCACTCCTCTGGTGTCCACTACAGTAGTGCAATAACAAGCTACATAGTAACACCATCGAAGTCCCTTTAACGCCTTTTTTGCACCCACAGCAGTAACCTGCATTTTATCGCCAGTGTATCCACTCGAGTTTATACAATGCAATCGTCGGCTTTTATCCTTGTCTTCTCAGAATACGTTCAGTCGTCTCTCTTCACTTTCCCTCTAGATGATCCTACTCTCGAATGATGCCTAAGTGGTGAACTTGGTCGTGATGTTGATAGCCCAGCACTCTTGATACTCTCTAATTGGGTAAGAGGTATCTGAAGCTGCTGTGGAGTCTTTTCATGCAGTGGGGTATACTGGCCAATTGTCGTCTTTTCGTAACTGGCAATTTGTATAGGGCCTGGGCGGCTGCGTTTCCGTTCCGGATTACTATAGAGATAAGTTGCAAACATAACAATAGCAGTACCGAACACAAACTATGTTGAATTAGAATATTTAACGAAGGCCAAAACTTCTGCAACTTACATTCAGGGTAACTTTAAAGTCAAAAAACCATACACTAAATAGAAAGCTAAGGACAATGCTGATGCTCGTCGCGAAGTTCTTAGCAATGTTATCTGCATAATTAATGCACATAGCCACCAAAACTCCACCGGTAGCTTGGAACAAAATCGCCGTCCACTGTGTATTTTGTCAGCATTTTGAAAATTGACGATATCATTATCATGGGTACAACATACCACTACCGCATTGTAACCATCAAAAAACCCATTCTTAGCAATTTCATGCCCATCTTTGAATACAACTCCCACTATCAGGGCTGGAAAGAGCGAGTAGAAAGACAACTGAACATTCCTAGTCCAGACTGTGACGTGTTGTGTGGATTCCTTCAAGACCTTCTCAAAATAAACCCCGGTCAATCCAGAAATCAAAGCGGCGCACAAGACTGCTGTAAGACCAATTGAGTAGTTCAGTATCGGAGGCTTCGAGATGCCCAAGTCCTCCTCAATCCCCTCATATGTGGCCGAGCGTTTGGAGAGCCCTTCTGCGAAACCTTCAATACCGCGTTTGGTCAATTCCCGCGCAACTTCAACTGCTCCAGTACTCAGTTGTCCTATCTCGTGGAACGACCGGGGAAAGTAAAATTTATTATCCGCATCCTTCAGAGAGATGTTACTATCAGCCCCGCCAGCAGGTAGCTGTACAACAGCAACTCCAAGTGTTAAAAGAACAAGTGCAACCCAACGTTTTGGCGAAAGAGCTCGCCCCAGCATCGTCACACTAAAAAGCGCAGTTGTGAGAATCTATTGACCATTAGTCCTGGCGGAAACCGTACTCCGGCGAATATGTCCGTACCTTCAGCTGATATAAGATCTGGAAGTGCACCGCGTCTAGATTTGACACGGCAATATATTGGAGGGAGTTCTGAAGAGTGTACAGCGTCGCTGGGATCGCCAACTTCCACCCATCGCCAGAAAAGACAGACATATATAGTTGCTCGAAAAGAACCGTGGCAGGCGTCGAGGGAGGGAGGCTGCGTGAAATATCGTACATCGCAATCGTTAAGGAGACAGCCAGCTTTATAACTTCATTGAGGAAAACCGCAGTCGAGGTGAAATAGCGGTGGCCACCAGCCTGGGGCATTATCCGCGAGTAGTGTAGAATCTACATCTGGTCAGTTGGGCCGCTCTGCTTTGCTGAGTTCGTGTGGATTTGGGGTCTGGCAGATGAACTCTTACCAGAATTAAAGCCGAATTCTGAAATGTGAGCTGTTACACCATTAGCCTGGCCCCCTCCCCCCAAAGTTGATTCAATTCCTCGTACTGTGATCAAAGATACATGCTTCATAGGCACGCCCATAAAGGACGCCATTGGCGCATCTGATGCAATTGCCATAGGGACTAAGGGACCGTGGTGCCCAACTATTGTTGAAAGCTAGCAAGCCAGCAGGCGAAGAATTCCGAGGGATGGAGGTGTGATTATCGAGCGTAGCAGGACAGTAAAAACCATGGAATATGAAGGAGAAATGCCCTTTGTGCAGGCCGGCGGTGTGGAGAGAGAGAGAGAGAGAAAGAAACGGGGTTAGACAGTGAGGTGGTGTGCGTGATGGGTTGTTAGTGAGTGAGCGACCTAGAGATCTTGAATTTGGGCCGCAAGACAACTAGGACTGGGATTGGAATGGGGGACTGGGATGCGCCCAAGCCTCATCAAGCCTCTGCAACCCCAGAAGATCGCGCACCAGGCACGGAGATCCAATCACTAAATTCAGACAGCTGATCTAGTATCCACCATCCAGCTGGGCAGGTTCGAGCAGTTTGATATTGTGGAAAAGGTGTAACAGGCCGTGGGCATGGAGGCAGCACGAGGGTGTTGTTAATATGTGTACATATATCTAACTATCTATATATACACTAAGAGAGGAACTGGACGGCTGGATGCGAGCTTCCCGGGGAAAGCTTTGCTACTACACCGCGAAAGTTCAACTCTACAACTCTAGTGTCCGAGTATATCCCAAATGTAAATGCCAAAAACCAAACTCTTTCGCTTCGACAACTATGCACAGTGCTTGGTGCACGACAGGCGAGCGTCATAGACTGGCTTTTGGCTTCATTCGTCGTCACATGGATGCGGAAGAAAGTTTTTAGCATTCTACGTGGACCAATCCCAGCCTCATCTATCAGCCCTTAGGGCTTGACTATTCTGTGATGGGGTTCTTGAAGATCAGATGCTACACCAGATATTGCGGTCAGCGGTTAACGGTCAGTTTCTTATGCTGTTGAATTATATTATCCCTCCACAGACAGAAGGTGAAGCAGGAAGCAATCGTGCGCACAGCAGTTACCACTTGTTGTAAGAAAATGCTGGTCACTATGAGCAATGGCTGGATATCTTAGTTTCGATACGTTGAGCCTCTACTATGTTACTTTTCAAATCAGTATAAAAGCTTCTCTCGGTTTGGTAAATTTCCAGGATATTTTGAGCATTGAAGTATTTCCGGCAAGTCCATACACTAGTGTATGCTGCATCATATATGTCAAAATGGTCATGTATTATCGCTCACAATGTGTTTCTTCACTATACATATCCAGGGCTATGTCCCTAAATGTTATTAATTTACACAAAATATTGGGGTATAAGATGGCCAAAAAACCGCTGGCTCGTAAACCAACCAAACCAGTTAACAAATGAAAGTTCTCGTGCGCGTCGTCAGGATTCCCCTCCACCTATTATAAATACATCTATGTATGCCAGTATATCACGTCTTAGTATATTTTTCTCTTCTCTGCGTTCTTGAGCGGTATTATCTTTGAGTCGCATTACGGCTTTTCACATGCCCCAGACAACCTCGTTGTCTTCCTCATTTTCATCAAAAAGGAAACCGCCATCGTTAGACTGCTTATCTTCATCCGCAAATCTGACTGCCACGCTCACGCCACGCTTCTTCGAGTCGGACTCCTGTTGAAACCCATCCTCAGCACCCACCGCGCTGAGTCTCAAAGCAGCACCGCCTCGTGATTGCGCCGACGACCTGAGGGTCGATCGTTTTGAAGATATCGAATCAAATCTTTGCGGATGTTTCTGAGGTGCCCATGAAGACCTGGGGGTAGCGAAATCGTCATCTGAGCCATGGCCTGAATGTTCTGAATTAGACAGTTCTGGATTGCGAGGCGTATGTGATCCTGGAGTGTCGAGATATAGTAGGATATGACCCTTGTTGCTAGATCCATCTGGGTTGCGCACCGTACGGACCGAGTTTTCAGAACGGCTGGAGGTTGTTCGGCTGGGAATTCTTGGTGGAGATCTGGCTTCATGTTCTTGAATGATTGACTCCTTCATGCGGGCTCTTTTTTGTCGCAGTGCCTCTAAGAGTTGCTCCTCTTGCTTGGTGACCGCCATGTAACGACCGGACACACTGTCGTTTCTCTCAATTCCACGGAACACAACCGAGCTTGGGGATAGAGGAGGTGTTGGTTGCATAGATGACTGGGCAGATGCCAGATTTTCCATTTGCATTGATGATCGAGCAGATTCTAAGTGATTTGTTGCTTGAATTGACGACTGAGCTGATGCCAGTGGGTTTGTCTTCTTAGAGTTCCTTCGGCTCTTCTTCTCCGAAGTATGGCGACTGACAGACTCTCGTTGATGAGAAAGATCTGGCGGCGACCAGGGCCCAGAGATTCTTGGATTCGGCAATGACGCTTCCGGAATGCTGAGGAACGATGGAGCTTGTGCAGCACCTTTACGTGGCGTTGGCTTCCTTGGAGTGGGCGGCAGGGGCTGTTCTGGCACCTGATGGTGGTTTCTTGGAGGCTTTGGAAAGTCATTGTGCAGATCCCGAGATGGTCTTTCATAGCTTGAAGAAGCAGGTGTTCTTATAGGCTCTATATCAGATTCATCTTCGGAATCTGAAGATAGTGATAAAACACTGCTCTGCTTCAAATCCGTACTTGAGAAAGCGCTTGTGTTAGTATGTCGTGATGTCTTCGTATTACGACTAGACATGCTCGCAGCACTTGAAGACTCCCAGGGATGATTGGGTGGCATATTTGATCTTAGATTCTTCCACGAGAAACTGTTATTGCTATCCCCGGGGCTCATGTTAGGATTTCCGAGCTTATGAAGATCATAGGCAGAACGCTCTTCTAAATTGCTTTCATGTTGGTTCCGTGAAGGTACTGAGAGTGGCTTAGGCGGGTTGCTCTTGGGATTTCTACTCGAGCCGGACCGTTGGTCGGAAACTCGAGACTCTGGAATTTGTCCCATTGCGTGTGATTTGATTGGTAACTGTCCATATCTGTCATACACCTGACCAAGAGTATCAGTTGTTTGTCGATTCTTATTCGTGGTCTGAGAAAAACGATTGCTCGCTTGAGACTTCAAAGATTCCTTCGAATTCCGCTTCGAAAGCTTCTTACGTGAACCTGGACCGTTCGGTGCCTCGGCAGCAGTATTAGCATGCGATGATTCAGCAGTAACCTTGTGGCGTGATCTTGGGAAAAACAACGAGAGATCTAGACGATTGGGCTTCTTCTTCGCGCTGTTATCTCGAGATACTTCAGGGTTCTTGAATTTGGAGTCGGAAAACTCCCGTTCATATGGGTCTGAGGACTCGACCTGTAGCAACGGGCTCCTTGTTATCTGTAAGTGACCCTTCCTTAATGCTAAGTCTCGAGCAGAAGATTCAGAGGTTTGCTGTGAGACTGCGAGCGGCGACTTTTGACGGTCATAGTATGACTTCAACGTCGAGTCAGATCCCTCATGACGCATCCGCCTGCTTATACTGGAAGCATCGGTCGGAGCACCATTGTACTCGCCATAATCTTGTCCCAGTAAAGTGGACGAAGCTTTCTCGTGTAGTTGAGGCTTCACCCTTCGAGGCGCTGCAGAATCATGATCCCAATGATCGACATTAGACCCCGAAAAGCTTCCTGTTTCCGTAGTTGACCTAGTCGATCGTGTTGATTCTGATATAGAAATGCTAATCCCGCTTGATCTTGAACTCGGGTAGGCCCATGACGGAGCATCACTTCGAGGGGAGTCAATGTTGAGCTCGCTCTCGGTTCCAAGAATCCTTTGTGCTTTCGATAAGTTTGATGTTGTAGAATGTGTTGATCTGCCCGACGAAGATTTGGGGGTTGACGGGTCTGGATCTTTGCTTGCGTGCCTGCGGCCAGGTATTGGGAACAGAAATTTCGAGGTTCGACCCATTGTTTCCAACAGTTTCAACCAGCCACGGGTGGAATATCTTCAGCGAAATCGTTTTCTACGCTGCGGAACCCTCTAACCCCGCGCAATTGTAAGACCTGCAATGGTCGAGTGGTGAATCTGGCGTGGTCACTGAGACATCATCGCCGTGTGTCGTGAGAAAGAGCTGCTCAGGATGGGAAACCCAAGAGGATCTACACGAGGGTTTGATGGGATTTAAACCGGTAGCTGTGAGCGATGGTCAATTCTGCTCGATGTGCCGTCTAGATTCTGGCGTCTAGCAACGGCGGCGCGACTCCTTTAGATGCGCAACGAAATGCCGTCGAGATGAGGAGGAGAAAGAGCGGAAGCTGAAGTGCATGTCTTAATTGAGCGCTTGGACTGAATCCAAGTATTCCCCCGTTTGTCCCCTTCTAGGCGACGTGCTAAAGCACCAGCCGGGTGCCGATTATTGCACTATGCACGAAAGACGGCAAGGCAAGCCCTCCGCTAAAGTGAGGGAGAATGATGCAGAACCAGGAGCCAGGATAGGAAAGCTGACCCAGTCAACCAGGGTTCACAACTTCACAAGGTCTCGTAAGGGCGGAACACTCCATATATCTATCATAAGGGTGTCTGTCCTCTGTGGAAAAGAAAAAGAACAATTACAAAATTGATATTTTTCAAGAGATCAGGTGCCAATGAGCGCCTGTTGATCTCGATCATACCCGGACAATTAATTATTTTAAAAGCAATTATATATCACGGTCCATACCACTAGCCACCTATGATATCTCAACTCCGAGCACAACTCTTCATGTGAATACCAGGTAGCCTACAATTTCCGTCGAGCAATAAAGCGGCAGATTTTCATAGATCTGACTACCGTATGGTTGCCGAAAGTAAATAATCTCCCAAGGACGTGGAATGGGTGCTCTCCTTCTCTTAATCATATCTATATTGTACTGTACTTTTTGTGGACGACTTCGCAGGGAGTCGGTTTTCGGCACTGTTGTGTCACCTTCACGAGTACGACATAGGGGTTAATCTCATGTGCCTCCAACACACACACTCAATAAATCCTCAATAAATCCTCCCGGGCCGATCCTCAGGAATCCATACCGCTCTTAGATACGATCTTGCTGGAGCAAAATCCCATCTATCTGCGACATCTCTACTGTACTTATGGAACACACCCCATGTTATGCTCCGAGTCATTAGCGAACCATATGATCTTGGTACAGTACCCATTCGTAGTAGCTACTATTGTATAATAGCTAAAACGACTTGCCTAGTCCTTCTCCACTTCTTCATCGATTCCACTTTAAGCTCATAGACGTGAGCATTACCCCTGACGCTTAACTCAACGTAACTCTAGCGTTTCATTAGTTTGGATTCCCAGATTTACTGCATAGGATTGCGTCCCAGGGTTGTGATTGGTGTCTCTTCCATGTAGCGGATCTTCTATTTTTACTGGGTGAGTTTCAACACTGTTTCTCCGTCTCTCTTGGACGGCATCTGAGTTGAACTCGATGTTGAAGTTTTCTCTTGCACGGTGGTTGCAACAGCCTAGTGGCCGATGCCATTGATAGATAGCAATCCACTATGCCCATTTTTAGAGGCAGATCTTTCTAGAAAAGCTCAACGGGAAGCGTGCGGTTTTGCGCTAAGGTGGAATCGCTGGTCTATATATTAATGGTCTAAGTACCGAAGCTGATTGTTTGTTATACAGTGGCAAATTGCCAGTGATCTCATTTGTCTGTAATGCTGCGGGAAGAGAAATGGCACCATGGGATTTCCTTCCGAAGGTGAAATCTCTATGTTTTGCAATAATGCTTAGATTGACTAGCGCGAGTAAGCTATCGTCGCTGATATAATGATACGACAACTACTCGAAATCCATGAGCTGTTCGGCTAGCTATTCGACTAGTTATTTCAAGAAACCATACAGCACTCTTTTCAACCGGGACACTGACTAGCTACAGCTATAACACTTCTCGGCTCTTCAAATTGGCTCAGATTGACAACCTGTGATAATGATCTCAAACACTTCACGCTTCCCCCCCCCCCCCCCCCCCCCCCCCCCCGTTCAGTCAAGTACGGCGATAAACCCAAGGACTATTTGCAGAGTGATATCCACCATTTGTTTTGACACGCTTTGTAGTCCTCGCATCTGTATCAGCCGAATGCTCTGGGCTGACCTCTTGGAGGGCTGCCTGGGCTTTCTGTTCCGGAGAATTTCGCATAGTAGCACACGCAAGCTGCTGGTCAAGTACACAATTATGATCTAAAATCACGGTTGCATCCTTCTCCATAGGGATCTGTCCATTAGTTATACAACTGTTGAAGCCTTTGGCGCAGATTCGAGTTACATACTTGTGCACTTTCTTGTGGAAATTCGGATATCGTGAACTGTGATAGACTTAGCGCTTGGTACCCCAAGAGAGCTGAATACAGACAAGGTGTTGGATATTTTTATATGGCTGAAAGTATTCGCCAATTCCAATGAAACGAACAGCGGGTTCTTCCCCTATCTTTCCCTTGCCCTTCAACTTTCCCTTGTTCAGTATGATGTGTCCTTCCTTGGATAGTCTTAAACATTAGTCAGTTCATAATAAATTCACCATGAGCTTTGGTATGAAGCAGAGTGAGTGCATATCATAAAGACTAAGCAACATAATGGACTTACTCTGCCAGTATTTGTAATACTGATAATTCATCTTTGTTCAAGATCTGACCGAGCTCAGTGACGTTACCACCTTCTCGTAAGTAATAGAGGATACGCCTCTTTACGCAAATACCTTGCATCTTTACAACTATGTCTTTGTCAAAGCTACGTAGACATGTATAGCATACAAACTGCATCCGCGGCCGGCGACTTTCAAGGTATCCATAGCATTCGAAATGCTTGAAATTAGAGCATATATCGCACTTAAGCATAGGAGTATGAGAAAGATCAGGGGCCTCACATTCACACTGCACCACATCCAAATTTAGGGGAGTACTTATAAAGTTAGATTGATCTTAGATCCAAAGTAGGCGCAGGGGAATACTTACTTGTGGAGGTTGTGACACTGTGCTTCCTGATGTCGGGTCTGTGCTTCAATAATTTGATCAACGACTGCCTGTGTATAAATTCGGCACTCTGTGTCAAGGGATGCTCTAGCTTCATCTAGTTGTTGGGTATCTTGTGTCTCTCCATGCAATGTCCGAGCTGTCCCGATGTTACGAAGAGCATTCAGCCCAGATTCTTGAGTTTCTATACTAGTCATTGCTGAAGAATAAGAAGGCTGGGTTGGATGTCTGCTCGTGCAGATTTTCTGATATCACCAGTCAGTACATGGGACAGCTTGATGGACAACTTGAGGTGAGCAATACATACCTCGGAATCTGCTGGCATGATCTCTTGTATACTTGTTGGGTATTTGTTGAAAAGTGAGATTTGAATATGGTGATACCCTGTGTGAACAAGGTTAGATTTTGAATTACGGGATGATACAAACAACAAAATACCAGTATCTGCTGATTCCACTCGAGATTTACTATTGAGAATGAGGTTTTGGTGCGTGCAGCGCTTGAATCCAGGTGCAATCCAGCCTGGTGGGCAGGTTTCGTTGTAACCCAAATTCATATCAAGGATGCCAGAGGCTGGTAGTTCCAGGACATGGTCAGTCAGAATCTGAGCCTGAACTATAACGTTATTAACGAGCTTTGAAATGTTCCTTTTCGCATCCGCAAGCATGGTAGTCTTTTGCCCGGAGTTTTTATTACTACCGCGAGATTGTAGATTGACTTGCAGAGATGCAACACACTCTTCATAGGTAATCTCGATCACATAAGCTTCCACCACTATCACGTTGAAGTTAGCAACAGGAAAGATTGTTTCCATGCCTACTAGTTATATACCAGATACTAATTATAGGATACTTACAGGCTTCCGGGGTAACACTGCCATCGTATATCCTCAGCTGAATCTCAGACAGGTACTTCAGTCTTAAGGCTTCCGCAACGCCATTCTCCTACAGTCCATAAGTAGCTATTCGAACCCAGCAATCAAGATTTGAAGTAGACCTACAAGCCAGTAGAGTAATTTATCTACACCTTTGTCTACACTAGGAACAAGAATCTTCCAATGGAAAAGTCTATCAGTTTGAGCCTTCGCTGCGACAAAGCCATGCTGACCACTTTTGAATGCCTCGTAGGAAGGGTCAGGGTTGTTATAGTCATACATGCGAGGTTCGAAACAATCTTCGTGAAACAAATCTCTGACCCAAGCAACACTGCTGATCTAAAACATGATGTGAGTAGATATAACATTGGCTAAGCTGAGAAATTACACACGGCTGCTATTATAACGCAACGAACGAGCTCAAAACTCTGTACGTTGTCGACAACCACCTCCTCCGCAGTACGTTGGGTTAATTTGGGCTGTGGTACCGCTTTACGGGCCTTTCTGCCTTTCTTCTGGACTAACTTCTTAGTAGTGACATTTTGGGCAGTTCGCTTTACCGGCGCCATAGTGTCAGGACGATAGGGTAGATCTAGATCTAGATGATATTAAGTTTTGAGATGACAGAACTCTGTCATATATGGATCGTGGGAGAATTTAATAAGCTAACGGATAAAAGAAAAGAAAGTATTTAAGAATAATAGGTGATTGAAGTGATGAGATTACTCTTCAATTTAGATGAAAACAATCCATGTGAGAGGACAGGAGGATTGGCGTGGAAGTTATGAAAGATCTAAAAGCAGTGATGGGAGAAGTAGAAAGGACGAATCAGGAAAGAGGTGCTCTGGTCTAACATGGTGGTGATAGAGAATTGGGAAGGAACATTCCAACACCAACAAAACCGCCGGGTAGAGTTTTAGTAGTAGTAGTAGTAGTAGTAGTAGTAGCACAGAGGATTATTGACCACAGTTCAATATATATCCAGCTCGACAAATTGAGAATCATTCTGCATATTCTGGCGTTGTATCCCGCCCACGAAAACAAAATCCTTCCAAAAAATGCCACCTTCGGAGCAATTGTGGTCGTCACTCTGGCGTTTGAGTAGTCATCTATATGTTGCAGCCCCTCCAATGACTTCAAAAAGTAAAGTAGACAGTTCTTTGTGAGATTTTCTGGTAGAAATTCCAGTGTATTGCAGAGCAATCTTGTACAAAACATGGAAAAGGTCCATCTAGGGCGTTTTAGATTTCGTTAATAGTATATAGTAAGATCTCTCAAGTGCAAACCCTCTGGTGATAGAAGACAGGAGATAGTACTCATATTTGACATCCAAAAAAGACATTTGAACTTTAATAAAAAAATTTACAGAGATGTCTGGTCATCTTGCTTCTTAGTTGTGTCGTATACGGAGTTTCCAGCACAATACGAATTAACAACATAACTAAAAAGCGTAACACAAGATAGGAATTGAAACCTTAAACTCTAGTATCTATAGAATCCAAACATCAAAAGCTTTATTCATTTTTTATTATAGACTGCAGTTTAGAGGACGGCGCGGAGAGCTAACTGGAAATGGGCTGCACGAAATAATTACAACTGAATTCACCAAGTTGGTATTGGGCACCGCCAGCAGTACGACCGATCAAACTGGCGGCTAGGATAGGAATTTGAAGTAGATAAGTGGTGAGAAGGAACGAATTACAAAGAAAACCGATGGCCGAAGTAAGCTGAGGTAATTCAAAAGAGGTTACTCTTGTTCATGCAGACCAACCCTCTATAAGCCACTTTCCTAATGATCTTTCTTCACTCTGAAACAAAGTTAAAGGGCCAACGAAAGACATGGGAAACATTATTGAAAAACCAAGCGTCTCCATATTGTTGTGTATTAACAGGACAGCACGGTGCCGAATATCATTGGGAGGTGGCCTAGATGCTTTGTGTGATCTAAGAAACCCAAGATAGCCCTGGGTAAAACAGAATCCAACAGATCCGCCAACTGTGAGATTGCTGAGAGCTCTACTATCTAGGTAAACGATAGAGTCGCTAATCGTTTACTGCAAATGTCTTGATCTACGCCTGAAAGATTATTGCTGCGGAGTACTTATTAATGTGAAGTCTGTACACCAGGCTACAAGTACGGGTTCTATTAGCGAGGCGGGAGAACTGGAAACCCACTTTCATTCTTTGAATGGCGAATCAGACCCCACTGCCGACCTTTCCTGAGCCACTTCAACTACTCGCTGACTGGACTTGCCTTGCTTACTCCCGATCCGAGCATCCACCGCAAAGTCCTCGTTCAACCTCTGGTCTATACTCCAGCCTCTCACCTCTTGCAAACCTTCCACGAGCTCCTCCGCTTGTGCAGAGAGTGAAATTATCACCCCCGCAAACCCGTGCGCTGTTCACCTCTTACATCTGCACACGAGCTCCTGAACCCGACAGTATTGTCGTGCGTTACCAACACCTTATCCACGCTGCTCCCCTTCGTTTAACGGCCGCCTCATAACTCACTGACGGCACCACCATCACTCTGCCCGCACGACTTGTGACAGATCCTGGCTGGCACCTTGATATGTCATTGCTGCACAATATTATTGCAGTGGTGAAAGCATAATTAGGACCACACGCGTTTTGAGGTTTCCGTGTTGAGGACGCGTTAAGGGTCAAGAGGGGCAAAGCAGTTGATCTGAACTCTTCCAGGTTGAGTGAATTTATACACAGGGAGCTGGCCGCTATGGATACTTCAGGACCACTACACGTCAAGCATGCCGCTGATGGTTCGCCGACTCTCTTTGCATCTACTGCGAAGCCCACTCAAGGTGGAACGGATATTCGCCGTCCCCGAACAAGCCAGACTGTCTCTATAGGATGGGAAGAAGGAGATGCTATATCGAGGATACATGCGGTTGCCGAGTGTGTCGAGACCAAAACCGTTACCACCACCACTACCACCAAACGACTATATCCTCCAATACTAGTTCCTCAACAGCCACTTGCGAGTTTAGACTCAAAGGAGTATCCTCTAGCTCATAAGGAAATCCCAGACCAACTCAAGAACTTCTCCTTTGAGACCGAAAATTGCTATGAGAATATTCAGCCCCGAAATGTGAGTTCAGCGACTCCCAATCACTGGCCTCTGCTAATAATTACGTATAGGTTCTCCAGTTATCATCCGAGGATAGTTCCCAAGCACACTCCAAAAACTGCCAACAAGCGTTTGGTACTCCTGAAATTAAAGAGATTACAGGCAAACCCAGCAGCTTGTCTGCGAAGCAATCTTTGATGTTCAACAAGAAACGACTATCCGAGAACCTTCCAAAATCACCGGCATCTATTATTGCGAAGCCACAACGGCACCAACTCAACAATGAACATGGGTCCGAGGAAGGCAAATCTCAATTGCACCAAGAAGGGCGTTCTCGGCGACGACTTGGGCTCGGTATGCATCTATCGGAGGACAGTATGTTCCCAGCAACACCGGATCTATCCGAACTCGAAAACACGAGCAACACCCAAAGCCGATCATTCCCATCATTTCAAGACTCTTACACACCATATTCGGGGACGAGCCAAAGTGATACCTTTGATGAAAATGATAGCCAGCAAAGTGCAGCAAATGACGACCTGTTTTCTAGCGCTGTTGCCACACCACCAATCGCAGACTCAGATCTTGAACCCTTCGACTCAGTGAATACTGCTCTCTCACAAATTGCCGCTCAACGTCCTACGTTAAATACCGCTGCTGCACAGAATGCAAGTCTACCTAGTCCCGGATTATCACCCACATACCATGGCGATGATTACGATGAAGGATTCGAAGTCGATGATCACGATGATGACAGATCCGCACTACAGCTAGTTGATAGCCAGGAGTCTATGGACTCATTTGAATCTTCGCTTTCCCCTCCTGCTAATGAATCATCGGTCTCGGTGACAAGTTCTATGCTAAGAACCTTTGAAGCTATGCCCAGCGAAATGCAAGCCTTTATGATGTTTCATTTTCTTAGAAGATGCTCTAAAAAGACTTTACACGTCATAGCAGATGTTGTTAACCCGGCTTTGAAGTGTGACTTTATCGGCCAATTACCACTCGAGCTCAGTTTCATAATCCTTAGCTATTTAGATCACCGAGATCTTACACGAGCCGCGCAAGTTTCCAAGCAATGGAGGAATATAATTGATTCGAACGAGAGAGGATGGAAAGAACTCTTCGATCGTGATGGGTTTATCCTACCAGTTGGAGAATTGGATAAAGCAATCAAGCAGGGATGGGGATGGCAAAATCCGCATGGGCCAGATGGTTACGAAGCTGACCTGAGTATACGGGATAGTAATATACCCTCAGAATCCGATTTAACAGTTCAAGTTAGTAGGAAGGTTGAGGTTGAGATCACAAGAAAGCAGCTTCGATCTAGTGTTAAGAGGAAACGCATTCTGTCATTGCCTAGCTCTTCTGATCGAGCAAAGAGAAGAGCATTCGATATTGAAGCTGCAGAGAAGACCCACGAATCAAATTCCACGAAATTCTCTAAGTCAGAAGGTCCTCTTGCTGCTGCGAATGCTGCGGCACTTGCAGTACCTACGCCTGACAACGTTGGTCTACCAAGCTTGCGTAAGCTGCATCTATTCAAGTCACTCTATCGGCGACATTCTCTCCTCCAACGTAGTTGGACTAGTGGTAAAGTTGAGCCTCGCCACTTTGCTTTCCCAGCTCATCCGTCACATGTCATTACATGCCTTCAATTTGATGATGATAAAATTTTGACTGGTAGTGACGATACACTTATTCATGTTTATGATACTAGAACCGGAAAATTACGCAAAAAGCTTGAAGGCCATGAAGGTGGTGTATGGGCCTTGCAGTACGAAGGAAACGTTTTGGTCTCAGGCTCCACCGACCGCTCCGTTCGTGTGTGGGATATTGAAAAGGGGTTATGCACTCAGGTATTCCATGGTCACACGTCTACAGTGCGGTGCCTTCAGATTCTCATGCCAGAGGCAACCGGTCGAGTGGAAAACGGAAAACCAGTCATGCTTCCAGAGAAGCCGTTGATTATCACTGGTTCACGAGACTCTCAGCTCAGGGTATGGAGACTTCCCGAGCAAGGAGCAAAGCGATATATCCAAACAGGGCCCCCGGCGAATGATGCTGATTGTCCCTACTTTGTCCGCACCCTACAAGGTCATAGCCACTCTGTACGTGCCATCGCAGCAAATCAGGATACACTTGTTAGCGGTAGTTACGACAACACTGTTCGGGTATGGAAGATCTCAACAGGAGAAACTTTGCACCGGCTGCAAGGACACTCTATGAAAGTGTATAGTGTTGTCTTAGACACTAAGCGAAATCGATGTATCAGTGGCTCGATGGACAATTTTGTCAAGATTTGGTCGTTAGAAACTGGACAATGCTTGTTCACACTAGAAGGCCACACATCTCTTGTTGGGCTTTTAGACCTTCGTGATGAACGCCTTGTTTCCGCAGCTGCAGATTCTACCCTCAGAATTTGGGACCCTGAAAACGGCCAGTGCAAGAGCACACTGACTGCACATACAGGTGCTATTACTTGCTTCCAGCATGATGGGCAGAAGGTCATCTCTGGTTCAGATAGAACACTCAAAATGTGGAATGTGAAGACTGGTGAGTGCATCAAGGATCTTCTAACCGATTTGAGCGGTGTATGGCAAGTAAAATTCGATGAGCGAAGATGTGTGGCAGCCGTCCAACGAGATAATCGTACCTATGTCGAGGTTAGTTTGTACGATTTGTTGAAGGGTTAAAATGCTAATTCTGTTTAGGTTATTGATTTCGGCGCTTCGAGAGACGGCGTGCCACGATCAAAACGTGGGTACCGAGATCTTGTACTACTTGAAGGACAGCTTCACGCAGACGATGATCGCTTTGAAGAGGAATCATATGAACCTTGATGGATCAATGTCTAATGATACTAATGTTATGGAAGCGGCAAGGGCGTTATATCTTCTTTTGATATTCCGTCAAGCTATAGGCGTTTTGGGACGGGCCACAATCATCACAGCATAGTTAGCCTTGGGGAGTACTATTGTGCAAGGTATATGCATGGCGGTGTTCTATGGACGGTGGGGTGTTTATGGAAATCTTATTTTTGGGAGCTGTAGTTTTTCTGCTCATCCGATAACTCGGCATAGCTCTTGCTATCATACATATAGTATATAGTTCTTAAGCAATGCAACATATTCTTAATGAGTCATACTGATACGCGCCTGAATTCAATATTGCATAGAGTTGACTTTTATCCTATCGATAATGTGAATTGGCAAGTTCGACATGACGCACATATTGTACAACTCGCTTAAAAAGGGGCTATCAACTGACGACAACAAGCTTTTTCACTGACACTCAGTTATAATTCATGGACAGATTTGCTTTCTAATGGAGTTTTAACGATTAGTGACTTGTGTTGAGCAAGGTTTTCAATTACAAACCGTAGAGCCCTGGATTACTTTCCATTCGGTATTTCACTCATTTTATCGGCCTACCGAGTCATACTTTACCACCTATAATATAAAATGAAATCGAAATGCTTCCGCGTGATTTCATCTCATATATTTAGCTTCGCCTTCTAAGAGCGATAGTCTTAGACAGGCTCGAAAATTATATTTCTGCTCCGTCTAATACCCAAACGCCTCTTTCTATCCCTTTCCGCCTGATCAGCACCGCAACGCCCCTTTCAATAAACGTTATGCCGTGCTCTGGCCCGTCAAGCTTTCTTCTTGGCTTGTTGTATGTGTAGTTGCAATTTGTTGTCCATTGGCATCTGTTGACGGGCTATCTATCGACTCTTTCTCGACGTTCTCGCGATAAGCTCTAGATTTGGGTCCGAATTTATCATTGTGGGCAATGGATTTGTGCAAGATGTACGCACTGCAAGATGTTAGTTCAGTACAAGATAGCGGTCATTGAGGACAACAAACCTAGCAAATGAAGCGATTACCCCTGGCCATAAAATCACAGTGGAGGCGACACAATAAGCATTGTGTCTATACACAGGATTTGGCGGTCCGTTTTCTGCGAAGAGGGCTTGGGCCTCGGAAGGGGTGACATCGGTCATAAATGTCTTGCGGGTTGCTACGATGACCGTCAAAGCAATGGCATCTGCTAAAGCCATAAATGAGACGGCAATGGAAGAAATCTTCCAAGCAAGCTTCACGCCGGGACTCTCGGTCCTTTCTGGCCAAAAGAGATCAAAGAAGAATCCTGATCCGAATATGGTGGCAACAGCTATGCCGATGAAGATATTGTATGAGAAAACTCCTACAATGTCGTTGTTGTGTACCGATGCTCTGCCCCTAGTGCGGGCTGTGATGCCGTCTTCTTGATCTACATAGTCTATGCATTACACCTTGGTTAGCTGAACACGAGCGTGAGGATTGGGCAGTTAAGAGAAAAATACCAGACAGTGCAGCAGTTCCCACCGATTCAGAGACCACACAGAGGATCATTGCTATCTGGTAGACAATCATCTTTGTTCGCCGTAAGTGGTAGACTTGGTTAAACATGTAACTTCCTTTGAATTTCCACCATTGGATCTCCTTGAGGTCTAAACCCCATATCACTGCCATTTTGATTTTATTTGTGCTGCAACTCTAAGGAACCGTTCTTGTGTCACGTAAAAAGCTCTAGATATGAGAAAGATAAAGCTCTGAAGTCAGAGAATTCGAGCGACTATAGTTTTTAACAAGGGCAGGATATTGATATTTATGTTATATGAAATATACAGTGTGGTCAGCGGCGGACGCCGCTCAATATGTATTGGTGACGTTTCGGCTGATTGATCAATAGTGCAAGCCTATCTATTTCTAACGTCATATGGTTAACAAAGGGAGGGAGGGACTTAGACAATGCAAATCAACGGCTTTCGGCAGCACTGGAATCAATCAACTTAAATGGGGCAATGAACGGGATGAACGGATCAACGGCCATTCTACTCCTACAAAAGGAAAAGGCCATGCAGGAGTGGAGGTTAGTCATATGTCCCAAAACCTTGATCTTCGAGGAAGATGATTAAGCATTTTGGGCATTGCTTGACCTCGACGATCTTATGCTTATTCCGGTTATGGCGGTTACGGGACATTGCCATGTAGATCTGAAGGAGATGAATGGAGTGAGTGTGACAATCTTATATGGTACATTAGAAGCCCAGTAGCAGAGAAAGAGGATTTAAGACTATATAATATAAACATAAATTATAGATATTGAGTATAGGAAAAAGATACTATACTGTATGTGATATAGCGGAGGGCCGTTATACTAATATGCTGAAGTACTAAAACCCTACTGATCTACAAATCTCAAGTGCTCAAGCACTAATACACCAATAACTTGTATAACTAAAGAATTGAAGGGGTTTCAGCTGCAGACTATGCCTCAATAAAATATAAAGAGCTTCGGTGCCAAGAAGAAGTACAGTGCTGCTGGCGACGTCGGTAACAACCCTACAGTAGGTAATCTACGGTACTATGCATAATATAATGGTATCACACCCCGTAATTAGCACTCATGATCTGTAGACAAGATACATGTCTCAACCCAATTGTTTGATATCTGTAGTAAATTGATATAATATATAAAAAGGCTTCTATATATCTCGTTACCGCCAAGCTGGTCGCCGGCAAGGCTGAGATTTGATGCCTCACGTCACTCATCAGGCTCCACTCTCTTGCTAGAACTTTCCACACAATCCTCAGCCCGAACGTCTAGCGATAGCCATATTGGACCGTAACCTTCACCACCTCCGAATCTGTATTTTTTTTTTGGTTGTCAAAACGGAAGTGCGGCAATCAGTATTGAAAATTCCGTTCTACACTAGCCTTGTTGACCTTGAACTCACTAAGTCACTGATCTTTAATAACTCAAAAAAAGGTAATACCCCCCGCGGAACCCCCTCCGTTAACTAGACCTCCATGATGATATATCAGCTGGCACCAGTCATATCCCGATTTTGTACTCATGGACTTGATGAAAATGCTTTGGCTTCGGCCTCCTTCTGAACGGAACTCACCTAGTTCACTATCAATCACACTTTAATTCAATTTGTACTGATCTATATACGTATAGTTTGTTCTTGCAACATAGCCCAAGATGGTCCTTCACAACCCGAATAACTGGCATTGGGTCAACAAAGATGCTTCTGTCTGGGCAAAGCAATGGGTTGTCGACAGCATAAAAGATATCAAGGCCGAGGATAGTGGCGTCACTGCACAATTGGATAAGGTTATTAGCATGGAAGGAGACTGCGACGTCAACCAGCGCAAAGGCAAAGTCATTACCATATTTGATGTCAAGGTGGTCATCGAGTACTCAGGTATGTTGAGTACTGCGGAATGAATTGGGCACGGCTGATCAGCTAGGTAAAACCAAGGACGATGAGGAAGTAAGCGGTACCATTACGGTTCCAGAGGTCGCTCACGATACTGCAGAAAACGAGTATGTTGTATGTCTCATCGTCCCCTTAGGGCGCGCGTGCACGGCCTGGCTAATCTTTGTTGCAGTTTGACATAGACATTTACTCTGATGCCAATTCGAAGGCACCAGTCAAAGACCTCGTTCGAGCTAAAATTACACCACAACTCCGGAAGTTGTTCGCACAACTTGCACCAGCTCTTATAACTGAGCATGGCAAGGATATTCAGCATGCCCCCGACGCCAATCCAGGTGCAAGTCTCACACCTGCCAGAGCACTGGTTCACGAGTCTAGCCAGTCCAATTCGTCTACTGGAACCAAGACTGCGGCAAAATCCCCTTCTACTGTAAACACTACAACTGTTACGGACACCGAAGAGTTCCGTGCTCCCGCATCTGAGTGTTATTTGACATTCACCGATCCCCAGCGTATCGCAGCGTTTACACGAGCACAACCAAAGGTCTTTGAGGGAGCTAAGAAAGGTGGTAAATACGAATTATTTGGCGGCAACGTGTCTGGGGAATATCTTGAATTGGTCGAGCCTACTAAGATTGTACAAAGCTGGAGACTGGATCAATGGCCAAAAGGACATTTCTCTCGTCTAGAAATCAATTTTGACCAGAACGATGTAGACAACGTTACGGTCATGAGAGTTACCTGGACTGGTGTTCCTGTGGGACAGGAGGAGGTCACAAAGCGAAACTGGAGAGAGTATTACGTGCGAAGCATCAAGCAAACTTTCGGGTAAGCCGGTATTCTATTTGGCTACTCCGTGGACCTCTTTACTAACAATTCCCAGTTTCGGCACCATTCTATAAGAATGTAACAATGGACATATTACATAACATGAAACTGAACACGACTTTGAATACTCAAAGGTTAAATTGCTTCTTCTAAGCTCAACTAGACAAAACATTAGAAAGCGTTTTTCCTCTTAAGAACTTTTCCTTCAAACTCTGATGCTTAGTGGGATGTCTATTGTAAATAAATCTGTCTGCTGATAAACTGTGTGCTATTGCTATAAGAATAGATTGTCTTCTACACGGAATACTAAGTGCATCTAGAAACCATACGCTTGTTCACCTGGAAGTTGACCTCGAGGAATTCTTAACTCCGCTAAGTCCGGAGAAGGCTGGGGTTCTTCTTTTCCATTTGGCTATACTTGTCATCCATCTTATAACTTACAGGACATGTTTTTGAATCGGCTATGACATTTAAATTTATCGACAATACCACTATCGATGGTAAAGCTCGAAAGCTGATACGTAGCCATGCAGCCGCAGGAAAGAACGTTGGCCGGAAGTTATCTCGGCCATCGAGAAAGAACATCTCATCAAACAGATTCAAAACCATGAAAGATGATTCCGTTCCGAAATTGAAGCCTACAGCAGGTCATTCACAGGCTGCTGAGGTGATTCCATACGCCGGGGATAAAAAAAAGATGCTGGTTACCAAAATTGAGCATCAAATTAGTGATGAATTTTCTTTTGTGTCGTTCCCGTTTGATGCCATGCCTATAGCTAGAAGCCTTGTTCGTAGAGGTGTGTTACATTTGTATAGTATTTTGATGCCGATATTGATCGTCTTGTAGTTTTATCCTTTGTCAAAAGCCCTTATTCCCCACTCGAAGTATGCACAATGATCGACTTTGCAAGTAATACTACCCAATTCATGGCTGAAAAGATTTTCCGGGACGAAGCCTGTATGATATCGCCCTTGACTTATCTCTGTCTGATTTTAATAATCTGTAGGCTTTTACTGCACGGCTGCAATGTCCTTGGTTGCACTCAATAGCCGCCCTCAAGAACAAGAAGCTTTCCATCTCCTAGCTTTCACCTTCCGCTTGCTGAACAGCAAACTATCCGGAGCGGATGCACTGAAAGATCCAACTATAGCTGCGGTAGTTGCAATGACCGGCTATGAACGTCTTCGGGGAGAATACCAAAAAGGTTTTGTCCATTTAAAAGGAATCGAGCGAATGGTCGAGCTACGAGGTGGTATTTCTCAACTAACAAAGAACCAACCTGGCTTAACGCAGAAGATATTCCGGTGAGTCCTTCTCTGTATGACATCTACTTGCCTTGAATCTTTTGTGTTGATTTTTGGAAGGGCGGATCTGGAGCTTGCTCTTTACATAGGTTCAGCGACAATTTTCCACCCTGAGGATGCTCCAGGACATGAGACCATTTCCTGGCTTCGTAGCAACTTCGTCAAAACACAGAACTACCAGTCGCTCAACTCCGAGCTATTAATAACATTGGATTTGAGCCTTCATGAGGTTCTGAGTGATATCTCTAGTCTTGCCTGGATGCTTAATGGTTACTTGGGGCCCGAAATAAAACTCGATGGCTATACCTTCCACGACGTTCTCCTGCTGTTCGGATATCGTCTCCTACATATAAGTTCTCTTGGTGGTCCTAGACCTTCCGGGTGGCTCGAAAACACTCTCCAAGCCAGCCTGGTGGTTTTCATGAGTTCCTTTCTCACAGGACTCGGCGGCATACTACCGAACTTTCCACCTCTTTCAAAGCTGGCTCGCTCACTTGCGCAAGATTTTCCGGGTGGAGGTACAGATGAGGACGAGGTATATCTTTGGACGTTGTTCATTGGCTCTACCTCGGTATTCTCGAAGCAGGACGATGCGTGGCTCATTCCGAGGATTCAGAAAACTATGCTCGCCCTTGATCTCCATGATTGGGAGGATGTGTCCCAATTACTCACCAAATTTCCATGGGTCCACGTTCTCCATGATAAACCAGCACTAGCGCTCTGGAATCGATTGACATCTACGTAATTAGTACAGGCTTTTTACAAGTGGCCAAAAGGAAGGGTCATCTAGCTTTACGGAATACATAATTCGCACGAGAAGACTTCCTGATCTCGCCTTTCCAACAGGTGGGCTCGAATTTCTTCCATTTCCGTCACTTTAGATAGCTCTCTATGTTTATGTTACAGAGATATGCAAGGCGCATAAAATCAACGCACTTTTAGCTCAAAGTGACCCGTGACAGAGCAACATCACTAGAAGACATGAATGAAAGTAATGTGGGTATCTCGATTATGTTTCAATATTATAAACAGAATGTGACAAACAATCATCAGGTCGAGGCGATCACATCACCCCTTTCCGCATCTGCGCGAGCAGTGGCTCTTGTATCCGCCTCGACTCTCCTCATTCTCACCTCCTTGTGTCTTCCAAAAAGGCCCAGTGTCATAGGCAGTGGGAACACTATCATGGCCATCACGGTCTGAAAAATCAAAGCGCGATACATATTTCCAGGTGGCCTCGTAGAACCGTCGTCTATACTTCCATCGCCTTTCCCGGAAGCCCGTAAGGCATCAGAAACCAGGATGAATATGGCTCCAGTAAGTTGTCCACCAGTCCAGCATAACGTACTTGTAATTTCAGGCGACACAGGATGGGTGATTTCAATTAGATATTCCAGAGCTATTGGCATAAGACTAAAAGATGCGGCTCCCAATATTGACAGGATAACGTATATAGCAGCTAAAGATCGGGTGGCAGGCGCAAATGTAAATGCTAAGTAGCTAAGAGCAATTACGGGAACGCATATCTTGATGGACAGCAGCTGTGCTTTAGTCCTATCTATTATTGGTGACATTATAGCAGCACTGACCTATACACCGAATTAGAGCTTTCCCCAGTAAAAGCAACCATGATGCTTAAGAGTGGAGTAAGCTTACCAGGCCGACGACAATAAGTAAAGCACCTCCAATGCCAGCTTCGGTTTCGGAGAAACTATACGGAGCAAGCATTCCATTCACGAGAGTAGATAGACTGTTGAAGAGTCCAATATAGAACGTGAACGGAATAACAACCAACCAGAACTCTCGAGATCGAAAGAGGTACATGAAGGAAGGTACCAAGGGGTGCTTCACCTCATCACTAGATGGGGCTACTGGTGTTGGTGGCGAGTGAGGAATGAAAAAAGAAGGAAGTGAAGCGATAGTCGCCTAAACCCGTTAGCATAATACAAGCTGTCAGAGGAGATGCTAATGACGAACAATTATTGCAACATATAGTACCATATTCGGTACTTTATCAGACTGTCCGTCACCAGCCCAGAATGGATTGATAAGTTGGGCTAAGGCACCACCGAGTGGATTTGCTAAACTCATAGCAGCTGTGGCAGCAATTCTTCCCCGATTGGTGAACCACATATCCGAATATCTCGTAGGAGCAGCAAGCACAAATGGTTGTGCAAATCCAATCAATATCTGGCCAAACATAGTCGCTCCGTAATGAGCGCCTGCTTTGGTACTGCCATATCTGATCCAATTTCCCACTAAGAGCAAAGCAGAAGCTATGATAATGGATAGTTTTGGGCCACCCTTATTTAGAACCCATATAGTAAGTGGTGAGATAGCCACGAACGAAAAGAGAAAGGCAGTACTAAGCCAATTGATGGCATTCACTGAAACTCCAAAAAACTGGGAAGATGTTGTCGAGTTGGCAGCAAAAGTAAGCCACTATAACAAGCATTAGTATTTCCTACATATATTCAGGAAAGCGTACTGAAGACGGTACTCACATCCCAGCTGACAACGACGTTTAACAACACCAGTTGAAGTAGACCGAACCAGCGTCTCTTGTACGTCTTATAATGGCCAGTTCCCCGGATTCCAACAGTACGTCCAGCATCTGTCGGGCTGGTACCATCTCCATTATAAGTCCCGTTACGTGCCCCAGCTGGCTGTAGCTCGTCGTCATTCTCTAGTAGCCCATCGTCACTTCGTAATTCGTTCAAGGTTTCAACCTCTCCAGCGCCGAGACTACTGCTTTGCGTGTGTGTTATTTTCAAGTCTCCATTCGTTTTCGCGTCGTTTGTAAGGCCAGACCCGGCATCATTCGCTGTAATCGTTGTAGCTGCATCTGCGCTTCCTCTGCCCTTCTTCTTTAATGGCCGCATAATCATTGTCCAACCTGGAAGAGTAGCCCCAGAAGAGCTTTTATCTTTATGGTGTCCAGCGGAGTCGGATGTAGGTTTGCTGATCACTTCTTCTGGCCCTAAGTTCACCTCCTTTCCGAGGGCATCCTTATTGCTAGCGGACGCCATAGGGAGAGCATCAGTGTACAAACGAGCGCCAAGTAACCAGCTCGCAACCTTTGGTCAGGCTCGGATGTAAGCAACTTGTAAGCGCAACGAATGCTAAAAGAGCTAATTTGAATACAGGCTTATAAATACAAATAAAGTACTAATTTCAAGAATGAGGGTAAAAGGCCATAGTTATAACTTTGAAGAATGCGGGATGAGGGGATGCTAGAGATCAAGATAAGCTGGAATTAAGGTTGGAATGCCTCGGGTGGAGACTGTTTTGGGAAGTTTGGCGCATGGCATCTGATCTCGAATCCATACAAACCATGCCGACTAGTGCTTTGCTTGAGAATGGGGAAGTTGGTTACCTATCCGGGTCACCGCATGTGTCATTTGAGATACCCGCCCGAGTGGTAGTCGTTATTAAGATTTATTATGTACCTGACGGGACTTGGCTCAAGTAAACGCCACACTATTCTACGGTCTCAGTTCACATCTATAAGGTATTTATGATCGTGCGATATATGGTGTTTGATAGACTGCATACAGTTGAAAATTTTGTTTTATGCAGTAGTACAAGAACAAGGTTGGAGTAGTTTATACAAGTGGTCCTTCTCGATTACCCAACCCGCCATCATCTATTTCGTCTAAAGTCTGCGGGCGATGGTATCGTTATTGGGTATGAGGTTCTACTTCAGAGCAGCCCAGAGCTTTGGTGCGGCGCATGCGTTTGCACAGTGTGCCAAATGGAAGACTTGGCAACTCATTAGTAAATAGCTAATACGATGAGTATAGAACAGAACTCACATTCCTCGACACAGTCCTCCTTTGGTGCCTTCTTGTCATCGGATTCTTCTGCATTAGTTACACGCTCTACGCATTCATCAAAGTGGTGTTTGGCAGGATGGCACTCCTTGGATTCTCGGCACTCTATAATTTGATCAGTAAATGTGCCAACATAATTCATGATATCGTGTAGTATCATGGCTGCGTGACAGATGCCGAGTCCACCAGGTACATCTTAATGAATGAGTGCGCATTGAGTGACTTGCGAAAGATGGAAAATTATCCCATGTACTCCAAGTCGGTCATTCCAGGATCTTAAGATGCCCGTGTCCAGACTCAGCCATATCATTCCTTTCGAGTTGTTGCCAGCGTATTTGAGCGTCACCTCTCTTGTATCTGCCACTAAAAAAGGACTGTATATCGACTCACCCTCTTCAAACTTCTCCTTTGGATCAACCATTTCCTCCTCCTCTTCCTCCTCTTCTTCTTCCTCTTCTTCATCCTCCTTTGTCTCATCGTCCTTGGATTCCGCTTCCTCATCTTCCCCTTCCTTCTTGTCAGACGATTCCTGCAAGAAGATAGATTAGCTTCAGAGTCTAACGAGTATTCAATGACAGAGGCCCTGGATCTAATTTCCATATGTTGTCGTCATCACCAAGCCTCTCTGTGAGCATTTGGTGCAACACGGTGCTTAATCTCGTCTCAATTCCACTCCACCAATTCCAGCCTGAGTTCATGCCCTGCCAGAATACGCCAAGTGTCGATCTAGAGAATGTATGCACTCACAGAGTCCTCAGTCTTTGCTCCGTCGTCCTTATCAGCTGCTGGTGCCTCGGCCTCCACCTGACTCCATGGCGTAGCCGCTGCTACTAGATCGCTGAAGCTGTCGAAGAATCCCATTTTGATCAGCGGTCGATTGAGGTAAATGCTCAATGGATGCTCGTTGTTGCGTTGAATGCTAGAGGAAGAATTGGGGATGATTCGGCACGAAACGAGGAACATTTAGCAGCTTGCAATTCGAGAACGTTGATTGGCTTGAATATTGTCACGTGGCGTCACAGGTCTATCTTCTTTTACTCGAGATTTAATGTCTCTGTATTTGTTATACCTAGGTCACATCATTCCAAAGGTAGCTGATATAGCTATCATCGTTGCGACAGCAATAAATGAAGTGAGTCGCCCCATTCTTACATTTCACTCAAAAATGCAGCTCAAAGCTGCAAATATATTCTAGCAGTCCAGCTTTCAATAAAGACGGTCCGAGAACTAGTAACAGCTTCTGGAACGTTTGTGTTTGTACTACAATATATATCGTTCAATCATTCATTCATTCATTCCATCTTATCCCGTGATGGCTTGATCTGGGACCATAATAGTTTACATTCGTGGATCCGCCATTCGCTCAAGATCTGCTCTCCGGTGCCTGTCCCAGTGTTTCTTCGTAGTCCGGAGGCGGTTCATCTAGAGGTGCCGGAGGTACTAAAGGTGCAGCCTGCGAGACTGGGCCTAAAATTGTTGTTGCTGGAATAACACTACCACGTCGAACAGGTATAGGGCTGTGGATCACAGGACCATCTGCTTCGCATGGTGCCTCTCTTGGTGCCTCAGAGGTTGCCTCATAAGCTGGCAATTGTTCTAAATGAACGCTTGCTAAGTCCACACTGCTTGTTCCCTGCTGACCATTCTCTCTCGCCACCGAGTAGGCTTGCTGGACTCGCTCTTTTATTTGCTCAAAAGTCGTGTGGAAATCGAAAGCTCCCCCCTCTTTAAATGTGAGACGTAGCTCAACAACAGAGTGGCTATCAGGAATTCCGCCACCAGCTACAGGTCTGCATGAAGCGGTCCAATAATTTGCCCCGAAAAAGGGTGCTCGTACGTAGGTATCTTGAAGGTTGAGGATCGGAGATGAGAAAGATTGCAGGTCCGCAGATGGAGTGGTTGGGAGAAATACAATCTAAGTTATGCTTAGCAGGTCTTTCCTGAAAAATGGTCCGCAAACATTACCCTCTGGTTTGTAATGTAGACAACGCCGGCATCATTCTTCGTTGTAAATGGTTGACTGCCAGGGAATGGATTTGGGGTTGAGATCTGCAAACTTGTCCTTGGGGGTGATGTGTAGATTATTCGTTCGTTTGGAAGCTTCACAAATCCTTCTGTTCCAGGAGCTGTCATAACCCAACTATCACTTTTTAGCTTTTCCTCAGCTAACCGCAGAGCGTAGAAATGCTGTTCTTGATGAAATTGATACATGAGGATATTGTGAGTTGAAGGAGTGAAAGGTTTAAATGAACCTTGGGCACGCCAGAAATTATCTGAAGGATTAAAAAAGAGATAGACCCGGGCTTACTTAATTGACATATTGAATTCCCAGACGGCAGATACCCAAAATCTGAGTCGGGGGAGCTCTTATTCGGGATGATTCTCCAGGCAGATCCGGATTAGGGCGACAGTCCACTGCAGTGCAGGACAAGCCGGAGCAGGGAGTTTGAACAAGTAACAAAGCCTCTTGCGCGTATAGTTGTAAAGAAAAGGTGATCACTGTATGAGAGAGCGGGTCTAGGTATGAGCAAGGTCGATTAGTTCCTCAGATGGGGTTGGGGTTTGGGTTTGGTTGTGAGGGGTTCAGGGACAAATATTGTGAGGCGAGTAGAACATGGAGGGGCAAGCAGCCGCGTCATGATCACATTGCTCCATGCATTCAGAATAAATAGGGTGGAGTTGGTTACGCACGGTAGGGGAGTCCTCGTACCCTTTAGATAATAAATTCATATTGTACAGATACATTTCTCTGCAGTCAAAAGCATCCCTCGAGACAGTCTAGAATGATTCCGAATATGAGCATTCATAAGTGCGGGATTCGCTGTGCATCTGCATGTTTCGTCTTATATCACTATCATCTTGCGTCTGGATCACCTGCATAAGCGCGACGCAACAGTAAATTTCCAGAAGAATTTGTGGCCGGTCAAACCCAACTTCTTCATGTATTGAAAGCCCTTAGCTCTCACTTATCTTGCAGAAGTCCAATTAATAACATCGACTACCCAATGAACCTTGAGGATGTCAATCCTGCCATCAGGTAGCTAAACCAACACCCTGCCTTTTATTTGAGCGAAGGACGTGTCGTATGCCTTGTGAGTAATGCAGCAACAGATATTACTGACTCGTTCCAAAGATGTTCACCTAGGTGTAAGACCCCGTGGGAATGCTGCATTTGCCTATTCCTTATCATTGGGTTTAGACGCTACAAACCGTTGAACAATAACGGTTTGGTATAGACGTCCTTCACGACATTATCTCTACTGGGCTGCAATGTATTGCACTGTGTCTGTCTATGCTCTTATTTTCTGTCCCCATCTGATTTACTATGATTCTTCTTAGTCAATGTTTCTTCGGGGATTCCCAAGCCAGCTATTGATGAATACTCAACCAGTGCAACAGGATTCGATTGTGTTTCTTATTGTGATGTATCTAATAGTGAGACATACTCCACCATTCAAAACGATAAACGATGCTAGTCTTCGAATATGCTCTACACCTATTCCATATTACTTCTACCAAGAATTAACAAAAATCTTACCTTTATGGTGAAATCATCATTTCGAAACGGGACTTTTATTAAATTCAACATATGATCAATCTTTTTCGTTGTGGAGATACAACGAAAAAGAAACTCCACCCAGAGGGAATCTACCGCAACGAACATTGAGAGAGCCACTTCTACCGAGTTCTTTTATCGTCACATATCATGGGAGGAAAGTGAATATAATATAGCAAATTTTTGAATTCTTAAGTCAGGCATCATAGTCAAATATCAACAAAGACAATAGAGTCAAGTTCAGTATTTTAAAAGCGGCAATAATCCCCATTAGCCGAGGTATGCGAGACAACCTCAATTATGACTTGCCTATGCTCTACTTCTCACTGTACATCACATACCCGAAAATAATAATAGGCTTTACGTATTCAATGCCTCTAGTTCTTAAACACCCCTCGTATCAAACTTCTTTCCGATCATTTATAAAAGTACCCTACCAACACTGCAGACTATCTCCATTTATCCTGGCTCGTAGCATGTCGACCATTACTTCATCGAAATCATCACAGTTCCAGACGCTCCAGAAGTACACAGCTTGTGACATATCTGATGCCCTGTTGCAACTCAAAGTCCCCAACTGTGGATTTCTACCCGATCTCAAACTCTGTACCCCAACCCCCAATATCGTAAACCCCAATGCAGCAAATCGAGTTATTATAGCGCCAGCTTCCACTGTTCAGTTTGTACCGAGGAGTGCCAGCAACCTTGCAGGTTATCCTGAAGCCAACATCCCAAATGGAAAGCATTGGGTCGATCTTACTGAACCTGATACGATTGTGGTCATCAGCCAGCCTAAAGGCCAGATATGTGCTGTGTTGGGCGGCATTATGGCGTTGAGGATGAAAGTCATTGGGGCAAAAGGAGTAGTTGCATACGGTCGAGTTAGAGACGTGGATGAGTTAAGAGAAACAGAGTTACCGGTTAGTTTAATTTGAACGCTGAACACTCACACTTGGATTATCACAAGAACTAATTGACCAACCAGATATGGGCAAAAGCAACTTCGATTACAGGCACAGGAGCTGAAGCCAAAGCACATGCCCTCCAGGTCCCTCTTGATCTTGATGGGACGCTCGTTAATCCTGGTGATTTCATTTTCAGCGATCCTGTCAATGGCGTGATTGTTATCCCTCAAGACAAAGTTACTGACGTTATTGAACTATTGCCTCGGCTTGTAGAGGCTGACGACCGCGTAAAAGCGGAAGTTCTGGATGGTATGAGTGTACAAGAGGCATTTAAAAAGCATCGAGGAAAGTAGGTCATGACCTTGTCATTATAAAGAGGTTTAGACTCGTAGTGTTGGTTCTAGTCATCAAATTTGACTAGCCACCTTGCATTGAAAGTGCATCAAAGTTAAATACGTCTCTTCGCTGGTGTCACCTATTTTTCCGTACTTGGTTGTTCTTCCAAGATTGACTCGAGAGGAGTGCCCATTATCTGCATTACCTGTGCAACCGGACAATGCATTGCGAGCCCACCCAAATGTAGGTTTGCGCTAACTGACTGTCTCTAAATGGGATACAAACAAAAGACAGTAGCGCGGGCCAGCAAAGAGACTGTGAAATGAAAGCCATTTTCGTACCCTCCCGGACGAAATTATAAGTAAATGTAGTAAACTCCTAGTATGAAATTTTGATGGTTTCATCTAATCGCTCTGGAAAGTCCTTTATAATGTACCATTAGTTTTGGTCCTAATAATACACAACAAATCTCATCATACTTTAAAGCTCAAAGCATCTGGATGCTCTTAAACAAGCGTGATAGATACTAATACACACCCAGGAATTCCTACCCCTTTGAGGCTTCTCGCTAAACATGGGTATAATTGCCTGTTCGGGACTGGCACCTTAGTGATAACGCTACCATTATTCGCATGGGTAACGTTCGTCTCTATAGCTTCTAGTCAAAGAAATACAGAACGCGGAAGATAATTGATTCGCAATATATGAAGCTGCTTCAGGAGGAAATACGTGCTTCTAGTCTGTGAATATTTAAGAAGATCTAAGAGAACGACACCCGCATCCCACTCTTCGTAACGTGTGTCAACCAAAAGCTTCGCTGGCCACTCGGATTTATGACACACCTTATGGAATACCCTCAATAGAAAATATCTCATGATGTTTAGTCTAAGCATTCCAATTCTTGCATTCGCTGCGCTCTTTTTTCTCTCGATCTACAGGCTTATTATATATCCAATCTTCTTATCTCCCCTTTCTAAAGTTCCAAACGCTCACTGGTCCTCACCCTTTCTACCATTGTGGATTCTCTGGATCAGATTCTATAGCAAGGAGAATAGGACGCTACACGCAGCCCATCTCAAATATGGGCCCGTTATTCGACTTGCCCCAAATGAACTTAGCATCAATGACATTTCTGGAGTAAGGACTGTTTACACAGGTGGTTTTGAGAAAGGTCAATGGTATTCAATCTTTGATAATTATGGGTATGTTCTGATAGAATCATTTTGGAGATGGAAGACTGATCACGTTAGTGTGCCGTGTATGTTTTCTTCGTGGCATTCCCGCACCCATTCCACAAGGAAACGGATGATATCGAACACGTACTCAAAATCCAACATTCAGACATCCCCAGCTGCTAAACGTCAGGCTCAAGTCATAATCTATGAGAGACTTCTTCCTATCATTGCCTCAGTGGCCTCAGCGTCGAAGCCGATCGATGTCCATAGTCTATGGAATGCATCGACAATGGATTTCATTTGTGCTTACCTTTTTGGTGTCAAGAACGGAAGTAATTTCTTACAGGACGAGAAGTATCGTGGGTACTGGCTGTCGCTATATCATAGTCGCAAGAAGTATCCATACTTTACCCAGGAACTTCCTCGTTTGACTAAGTTCTGTAGAAGGTTCGGTGTTCATCTAATACCAACATGGGTGGATGATGCCAACGATGAGCTTGAGGCTTGGACGAAGGAGCGCTGTGACAACGCTATTACATATCTCAAGCAAGAAGCCGCAAAAGACAACGATCCTGGAAATTACCCCGTAGTTCTTTCCGCATTGATGACTGGCATTGACAAGGAGAAAAAAGAAAAAGGGGACCAATCTGTATTGAGCGACACCACACTCAAATATAGGGATCTCAGCCTAGCCAGCGAGATGATAGATAATCTAGCAGCGGGACATGAGACATCTGGTATCACGCTCACATATCTTTCCTGGTACCTCTCTCGTAATCTTCCGCTCCAAGACAGGTTGCGAGCTGAACTTCGAACACTCTCTCCCGGTATGATTCTCTCTTCGTCGAACTCGACAGATAATCTGCCAAATTCAAAGGATCTCGATGCACTCCCAGTTTTACATGCTATTGTCATGGAAACTCTTCGTCTCAATGCCGCAATTCCAGGCAACCAGCCCCGCATGGCTCCCTATCCAAGCTGTACCCTGGGTGGCTATACCGTTCCTGGAGGAACCAGAGTAGGAGCACAGGCTCATAGCGTCCACCGTAATTCGGAAGTGTATCCCGAACCAGATAAGTTCGATCATACGCGATGGCTAGATGACGAGAACACATATACCGAAGAGCAACGCAAAGAACGAGACCGGTGGTTTTGGGCTTTCAGTAGCGGTGGGCGGATGTGTGTTGGGAGTAATTTTGCAATGCATGGTAGGCAACCCTCAAGTTCCCTCTTCTTCAACTAGCGGACAGGTACTAACTTATTTACAGAGATCAAACTGGTGGTGGCAGCGGTATATTCAAACTTCACGACACACATAGTCGATGATGATGGAATCGAACAGGAGGACGGTTATACCTGTTCGCCAACATCGAACAAGCTTATCTTGACATTTGAGAAAGTTGTTGTGTTGTAGATTAACTCGTGTCATTGCAGCGAGCTACCACATTGTGTTCTTGTTAGTTATTTTACAAGTACCATTTTAAGTCATCGAACCACGCTAATCACTATGGTAAGAGATAGAGAGAGAGAGAGAGAGAGAGGCTGCCGACATTTTAAAATAGTCTCTGATCATCGCTTGTCAGGAGGGTATTTTGTAAAAAGAGTTGGTAGTGTCATTCTTCTAATGAAAGACATACTAGACGACCCAAGATAGTTGTGAATGATTCATCCGCTCAGATGTGATTGCAATGGCCAAACGAGCACATAAACAGAATAACCCAGTGGCTCCTTTCTAGTTAATTCCAAGTCATATCTGCACCAAAGCTTCAAGCTTTTCAATAGCATTGGTGTTTATCACACCGCATCCTATCCTCCCTATCCAAGCAATCCCAATCCTCCCTATTTCCAATCATGATTCCACATCCCTCCGGCCTGATACAATCTTCAGCATTAATATTGCTAATCTGCAACCAACTTCCCTTTCCATCAATCAGCTTCTTCTCTTTATTGATTACAAACTTGCAGTTGGCGAGCAGGCCATAGTATTGCTCGCCTTTTGACAGCTTTTCGCCAGAGTTCGTACACTTGGTTACTTTTATGATGGCTTGAAAGTTACGAATGGAAAATGACGCGCCGCAGTCAACACTAATGTTGGCGAGTACCACGGCGATAAGAAAAAAGGTAACGGTTGGGTTGGCCGGCCGTGGACTACTACTTCGTAGTGAATCAAAGACTGGGTCTATTGGCAGGAGTGAAATCAGGTGACGAAATGCGAGGGGAATGGCACGCTGGCAGCGAAAGGATTCCATCAAATCAATAAGAGTGTTTCTTTGGGTGACGAGAATAACAAATCTGATGGCCATCCTCTGATTATTAGGGACAATAGGTAAGGTATGAAGGATGTACGGGCGACTGTCAGACCATGTTAGCGGATGACGATAGAGTGTTGGTGGAGCCTATAGAATGTATCACTATGATAGGAAGATGTCTCGTACCTTTCGAGGGTAGGAGCTTGCCATGATGCTCTTTGTATGTCTCAGGCTTAAGGATGTTCCTGTTTACTGTGCTCTCAATAGTCAAGAAGTACAAGGATATAATCTGCAAATCAGAAACGAAGAGCAGGATAGCCGACGATGGTTCGAATATGATTGGATTTCCGCATTTCTATGCAGAAATCCTGCTGCTCTGACCCAGCTAACTCCTTCAGAAGAAGAATCCTCTTGGTAGCAGTGAATAAATGACCTACCAATAGCTCCTGGTGAAGGGTCCTTAGAAGACTCGAGAACAGGAAGCGTAACCGGTGCCGGGGCACTGTTGGTTCTCAGAGACTAGATGCTAATTCATAACGAGTACTGCTGGAGACATCGTATTGGTGTTCCACATATCAGATTGGTCTGATATTGGTAATACATTCTCAACTTAGATTGAAAAAGTTTTCGTCAAATGCTCCGTGTTCCATCTCATTTGAACCACCACCACCAATCCCATCGTCCTCGCCCATAAAGAAGAGATCATCAAAGGAGCTCTCCTCTGCTGGTCTCATAGTATTGTCTAGATCCATCAAGTCACCCCCACCATCTGTGGCCAGACCAAATAAGTCGTCATTATTGGTCATAGTAGTGTCTTTTGTGTTTCCAGGCTCATTCGATACCTGAAGCTCTGTCATATTGAACTCCGAGGTATTGTTACCAAAGGTAGATAAGTCAAACTCTGTATTTTGTGTTTGGGAATTGTCGTGGGTGTTCGAATCAACAAGGAAATCCATGGTGTCAAAATTGAGGTCTACGTCAGCAGCATTGTCAAGATTTTCCGATGTATCAAAGAGAGAATCAATGGCCGAGCCAGGAATATCATTTGTCACCACAGGAGAAATATCATTGGAGGTCGCAGTCTCAGTTTTAATACTTAAGCCAGCAGGTTCCTGCTTGGTCTGGATGGAGCTTGGTGGTGATGGTCCCTGCGCTCCTTCAGTAGTCGTTTCTTGGGGTATTATTTCTTTCGGCGCATCTTGTGCGATCATAGGCGCCTCTGGGGCAACCTTTTCTTGCTTAAAAGCGGTTTGAGGTGGTTGCTGAATCTCAGCGACCTCTTCTTTTACTGGGAAGATTTTTTCTTCCACTAGGTCGGGAAGGACCTCTGGTATGGGCGGGTTCTCTGCTAAGAAACGTTTGGCCCGTAGTTCTTCGAGGTCTCGGTGCATGACAGCCTTTGCTCGTACCTAACATCATGAGTGACTGTTTATGCGTGGGAAAACGGGCATATTATCTTACGATATCTGCCTCTAGATCATCTAGAGCTTGGTGGAAGTTATTGATTGCGCCTGGAATGGAAGTGCGTAGTCTGCTGTTGGAGGTGGGTTGTGTTTTCCCGGTTTCCTTGTTCGTTGCGCGGAGAGCTCTTCCAGTTTCGAGCAGCTGCAGGTGAGTTAGCAGAAGGCTCCTTGACCAAAAACTCTTTTCTTACAATAGCATTCACCATGCTCTGGAGAACATCTAAACGTTGTAGCGTCATGTCGGTGCTGTGTTCTGCGCGGCTGGGTGTAGTTGTTTTGGGTACGATAAATGGCTCTACGTAGTAACCTATAATCAACACCGGTATGCTGGTCGCCCGAGAGAGCGAGAGAGAAGCCAGCTCAGGGGAAATGGATAGGCTGGCTTCGTCTGGTGTTTGGGAGGTCGGTACAGTTTTCAACAACGCGAGAGGTGAGGTCGCATGCTATCAAAAGTAGGGTAAATGGTAGTGGAGCGGGCTAGTGGCTAGTGGCTGGCGGAGGACCTAAGAGGCCCACCACCAGCAAGCTCACGCCGCCATACCCTAAGCTAAAGTCGGAGCAGGTACCGGGAGATCTGATGGAAACTTTAAAGAAAAACCTGGGACGAACGCCTCCAATCCGGATCAATCAGGAAGTTTGAGTTGGGGTTAGGGTCAACATGGCATTTTCATTCATACTAAGCGCGCATAGGCTAGCTACCTGTCCTTGTACGTCTGTCTGGTAGTTACGTACAGCACAGCAAGTAGTCTGTAGGTAAATATACACACATCTGTCGCATGTCAGTGTCCTTGGTGCAGTCCCGTACAGGAAATTGCGCATTCATAATGGCGATCTTCATCAGACTCTTTGTACGGGAATATATAGTCGCTTTTGTACCCGAATCCATGCATTCCAAAGTTGTTTTGCTGCTGGCGGAACGTAGAATGTGCTGTAGCATAGGACAAGGTTGTGGGAACGACTCTTTCCAGCATGTAGGGCAAGCTATCTGGGACTCCCCAAGTGCTGTAATATCTGTTTCGAATCATCGAGATACGAGATGCAGCTCTATCCTATGCTGAACCTGTTCTAGACGCACACCAACAAACCAACAAACCAACATGTCAAACATCTGCGACACCTTCACTAGTGAACCCTTAACCTTAACCTCTTCTACCTTTTCCCCCCTAATGTAGCCAAGGCGTAGGGAAGTAATCCGAGCTTTTGACCCGCACGGCGCATGCATCGGAAACTCATTCTGGAAGAACGGCTGGCCGAAGAGACTGCACGGCGAGGTGATACCAACATCATCGCATATCTGCTTTCTCGCATCAGCAACCGTCTCTCCTCAGGTAGGGCCCACTCGTGCACTACACATTACCTCTCTCGCACATGTATCCCTCGGTTTGTTATTGCGCGTATCCGTAATTCAGTCCCTGGCGGCGAGCGGTGATCCATCCCGCATAATGAATGGGGGATGGATGCAGGGCAGGCCTTCCCCCCGTTGGATTTTTAGTGGCCTCAAGCCTCAAGGCATCCTTCGCTTAGCTCCTTCATCCCATCCCGTCAAAGCAGCTTAAAGAAACGACAGACAGCCGCCGCCCGCGTCCTTCTTCCATCTCCCCAGAAGAATAG
>Ga0247810_10000418_pt1 | contig 48459 bp, 48 predicted proteins | sample UWRJL119311C1_FD_179918 | JGI IMG/M metagenome (GOLD analysis project Ga0247810, IMG submission 179918) | Plant litter microbial communities from Arlington Agricultural Research Station in Wisconsin, United States - UWRJ-L119-311C-1 | ecosystem: Environmental > Terrestrial > Plant litter >...
TGCGCTGCTCTCTCACCAAAACCTGAGTCCTCACCCAAACTCACCATACAAAATCCGACTCACTCACTCTCTCTCATACACCCAAAAAACCACCACCACTCCCACTCAGTATGTATTTGGCTCCCCCTTCTTCCGCACACGCAAATGTCCTCGCTTGGCCCGTCCTCAAGTCACCGCTCCATCAACCACTTTTGATTCGTCAATTCCCCCACCACCAAACGCTCCATTATGCTGTTGCTTGCTCTTGCTGAGCTCGTCGGCGCGCGTCACTTTGCGCTTCTCCATCTCGTTGTTTTTTTGTTGATGCGCTTCCTCGCTGACCACCGCTGCTTTCCTTCCAGCTCTACACACCACGCAAGACTTCTTGCCGCACCCAATTCTACCGCTCGGTAAGTTGGATTGTCCTCAATTCGTGCGCTTTGTTTGCGATGCTGTGGTCGAGGGTTGCGACCAGGTAGCGTTGTTGCGCGCGCCTGTGCAGCACCCGACGCTCAGTTCAATCCGACGCGTCGCGAAGTCGAGCGACTTCAACACCACCACCACCACCACCACCACCCTCATTGTCCGATTCACTTGAATTTATTTCTATTCTCTTCTTGTCTATTACTACACGTCGCCGGAACCAAAGACATCCACGTCTTGAATTCCATTTCAATTTACGCGCGCAACTTTTCGAGCTCACATTACTGTGTCGCACCGGTTCTAACATTCAAATTCATTTAGACACATAACCACCCGCTATCATGCCTAAGGAAAAGACCACCAAGCGCGCCACCAAGGCCCGCGGTGAAGGAAAGAAGAAGAAGGGTATATGATCCCGATGGACAAGCCGTCGCTGCACCTGCTAACCTCGCCCGTAGACCCCAACGCACCAAAGCGTGGTCTCTCTGCATACATGTTCTTCGCCAACGAGCAACGTGACAATGTCCGTGAGGAGAACCCCGGAATCACCTTTGGTATGGCTGCCCTTCCGCGCGATTGATGCACGCGGACCGCTCCTAACAATGGCTACAGGTCAGGTCGGCAAAGCTCTTGGAGAGCGATGGAAGGCCTTGAACGACAAGCAACGTGCCCCATATGAGGCCAAGGCTGCTCAAGACAAGAAGAGATATGAGGATGAGAAGACCACATACAACGTAAGCTCCCATCAGCCCGTCGGGTGTCCACCATATGCTAACAAGCAGACTGCAAAGGCCGACGCGGAGGAGGAGGAGTCTTCTTAATTGATTTCTCCTTACCTTGTCTCTCTGAACTCGCCCCCGTGATCTTGGGATCGGATAGCGCTTGGTGGTTGATACCTTCTGCCGGGTCCCGTCCCAAGAACGTCCGTTGGCAAGCTTCATGAGCTGTTTTCTTATTTCTTTGGGATGGTGTTGCTTTGCTCGGGGAAATGGGACAACTGCCAGGCAACGTTAATTGCTTTTTTGTGATTTTGCAGACGAACGTGCGATGATTTTATGGGAGGGGTCTGGATCTTATGAGAGGATTCTACCCAGGTTACATTGGCCATGGCTTATGACTCTATTTGCCGACCGTGACGTGGATCTGTCTGGCATTTAGAAGAGGGACGGCAATGAAATCGTTGTATTTTAGTCTCATCAAGCAACGTGCTACCACCTGACGTGCCTCTGTTTCAATCAATCGTGACCTGAATGCGAAGGAAAGCTTCCAAAGACCACAACCATGTCGGTAGAGTACCAGGCTACACAATACCCCATATCCACAGCCCCCTTCCGACCCGAAGCCCCGTACAGAAAGAACCCTGTGATGTTTGCCTTGGTGCCTAGCACACCTGTGGAGGTGGCTAGTTCATGTTGTGCTTTAAATAGGTAAGGCAGGCAAGATCTCTTCTCTTCAAAATTTGAGACCGATCCTCGAGCGCAGGAAATCTGTTCCTGGAGTTGAGCGGTGATTATTTGTGCTGCAAATATCCCCCAGTTGCTAAGTAAACCCTAAAAAAGGACGTACACAGGCGCTGACATGCAGGCTGCACCGGCAAGCGCTCGATCGTGGCCAAATGCTGATGACCTGGCCGAGCAGTAATCTCTTACGAAGGCCGGAGAGCAATGAGAAGAACACTGGACAAGCCCAGTGGCAATCCCAGACTTTGGAGATGTTTCGGATTATCGCACAAGCAATACAGCCGCCTCCACAGCGTCTCCTTGAGCGCTAAGCGTCTCCTCACCTCGACCTGCTCATATTGCATTTTGCGATATCTCACTTGCCTAGTGGTGATTTGGATCTCTTCTGTTGCCGCGCTCTTATTCTTCCTATATCCGTTTCTGCAGCTGCCTCGTTTACATCCGTTTCACCGCATTCAACACACCTGTCCACCTATGAAAATATCTACAAAGAGGCTGGCCCCAATATTTCACATGTACCAGAAAGCCGCTTGAAGAATCGAACGATTCGCTGGGCATTTTAATCAAGATGCAAGCCATGGGTTATGCTATGCATCGTGGCATCCTCTGTCCCCACTACTTTCTAGCAGTCGGTACGAATGGTTAGGTTGCTTTTCATGCACGAATCGGTAGTCGCAGAAAAGAGCGAACACCCGTTGGATTTGAGAGCATAGGGAACTTTGCCTCCAGCAGCAGATTTGCAAAGAGGGAGGGTTGAACACGTCAGACTTCCACATCTCCTACTCTAATTTGATGCTATTCCGCAGAGCCGCTTCTCTGCTCGGCGAAGGAAATGGACAGCATTACGACTCCTGCTAGAAAGACATTCTCTATCATCTGATCCCACTTTGCTCTCGGTCTCGAGACTTTTCTTTGCTGCGTCCGTAGGTTGTTTGTTGGTGTGCACAGTACTGCGCTTCCACCAAGAGGCGTCTTGACTTCATGTCTTTGTACAATTCATGGAGGAGCATGGGTGCTGGCTGGAGGCAGCGCGATGTGATCGAATTGCATTGATCCTCCTCCGACTGCGCAACGACCTCACCATCGCCTTTCACGAACACATCACCGCGCTCATCCGCGAGGTCGAGTCCACCAGCCGTCTCCTCCGAGACCTCCACGATCTCTTCTCCATTTACCGAAACCGGGTGACTATCGTGCTCTACTATCTCAATGTCATCTTACCTTGCCTCTCGCGAACGCTGCGGGATATGATGATATACATCGATAATAATCGGTTGTCGTTTACCGCACAATGGAGTCTGATGAATGAGCGGCTGGGTGACCAAGGTGGTATGCCACTGGCTCACCGCTTCGTTATGTAAACCACTTTCCTCTACAGATTTGAGCATACCGAGTAGCGAAGTGTTAATAAGCATTGCAGGTACATCGAGTTTCTTGTTCAGCTAGTTCGGCTATTAAGCAGGTGCGGAAAGATATCTCCTTCACCATTGTCTGATTGGATAGCTCTTAACACATTGTCAGCAGGTCGGTACTTTACGATCCGACGAGTTTAGAATTGCTTCGTGTGCGAATTTTGAGATTACGACAGTTGAGGGGGATCCCAGGTACGCGAAACCTAGCGAAGAATACTTTTATTGTTTTTTACCTACAGTTGTATATCGTGAGAAGAGATACTCTAGCGAGCGGAAGCAAATGGATCAATCACTTATTCCAATTGTCTTGCTAGCACCTCCCGTCCCAATCCAACCCCATATCGCACCTGATAGACCGACTCGTCAAGAGATTGAAGTTTGTCCCCCTCCCTGTCAAAACGAGCATCGGGAATTGACAGTTGCTACAGCGACGTCACTGGGCAGAGAAAGTGTTTGAGCATCAGCCTCATTCGAGCACTCGCCTGCGAAACAAGAGGACGTGAGTCATCCAAATCCGTATCCAACACAGGGAGTCTCTTAGCGATATCCGAGATCCCTCGGATTGGTCGATCGATGTCACTGATGCGAATGTGATAGCTCCAAATGTCATGGCCCGCCAATGACTCTTGAAGGCCAGGCCGTTTCTGGCTTCATTGTTCTATTCAAGTTGTGAGTATTCGATTCCTACCATCAGGCAGTCTCGGGTTGCAAAGCTACTAACTGCACGAGGCCCTTTGCTAATAATCGAATTTCGGTGACAATGTGTATGCATCCTAATATATCGGGCGTGGCGAGGCTTTTGTGTCGTTATGAAGATCCGAGGAGCAATCCAATGTACTCGTGTTACGGCGTCCAAGAATTATGCGTCCGGAGACGGGGTTCTTGTTTGCAGTTCCGCAGGTGGCACGACAGTATTTGGTCAACGACTGTGGTGAGTACGCGAGAGAACACCTCCCAGCCAAACATATAAAACGTTGGAAGTGAATGTCTAGGAGCCCTCATTGTTCACATATCATTTCGTGTCTGTGCAAGCTGACACTGCTGCAGTGGTTGGCCCTTTTCTTCAAAACATGGGAAAGTTCGTCTCCCTTATTTGTCCTGCTCTAACTTCAAGCCAATAAACTTTTCCTAAAACCTACTAGAACTCGTCATCTTCCACTCCGCCTTTGTAGCCCTTAAAGCCCGCTGCCCACTCACTATGAGCGTTCATCCAGACGATTACCGGCTTGACGGCGAAAACAAGTTATTTTCTGCGTATGTGCTTGAATTCACAGCTCTCGAATATATGCGTTACGTTCCATCAATATGTGACTGACAGATAGCTCCAATAGCCAAATCATCGATGATGATTATGAGCACATCCTCACAGTGCTCCAAGACAGCAAGACGGGCGGCTTGCGTCTTCAGGCCTCAGTTTGGGCCGGCGAGTTGAGAAGATGTCCTGTCTGGACTGCTTTCAGTATGTTCCCAAGCCTACATCTAGACCCCGCTTCCCAGTATCGTCCCTACTGCGCAATTAGTTTCTCAGCACGAGCATGTAAAGGCTTACGAGAAAACAGTAACTGAGGTATCTGCCGATCCCGACTTTGTCCTACGTCCGCGAGGCTCCCGACATCGTGTATGGCTCAAAGGCATCAAGCCATTCGTCTTTTGCCAGACGTATAAGAAGAGACATCAACGGCAAAGAGATGGGGAGTGGGAGGTCTATTTTGTCAATAGAAGAGGTTTGTACTTTGACTCATCTCCATCTGTTAATCGGCCCTCCCTAGATCTTTTGTCTAGGTGGGCCATTTTAGGAGATGTTAAAGCAGCAGAGAGATATACCCCAATAGATCGATTAACAAGCGGGTGATTGGCTGACAAGAACCGGTGTAGCTGTAGATGAATTTGAGGATCTATTCCGTGAAGCATCGGACCAAGAGGACTCGGTGATTGCTGATGGTGGTGGTGGTGGTGGAGGAGGAGGAGGAGGTGAGGGCTAAGAACATATACGTTCTATCTTGCCAGGTATTTAGGGAGCAGTCTTCTTGCTCGACCCGCATTTGCCTACACCCAAGTGACCATGCATACCACTGTAAGCAGTCATTTTGGTTGCATCGGCACGAGCACAAGCTGTCTTGATCGCGGCTTTTCGCCTTGCATAGTTTTAGGTTTACTTTGGAACAGGATGAAGGATATACCCCATTTGTATCGAACGTTTTTCTACAAATTTTTCAAGAGCTGAAATTGAAATAAAGAACCCCCATAGCATTGCTGGCATGCAATACTAACTATCTATACTTGAGGTGTTTTTCATACACACTTATCTAGTTAGCACCAAAAAAACACTCTACTCTGACCATTTTTCTTATGACTGTTTCTTGCACTATACACTAGGTTAGTTGGTAAGAATGCTCGTGATACAATGATTGATATCCAACTCTATGTTTTGTGATTGTAGAGTTGCGCAAAAGCTGTGAGTCGGTTTGTCATTCTAGCGTTGGTGCTATGGCTATTTGATATCATTGTGAAGAAAGGTTATCACGCATTTGCCTTTTGTTTGAAGGTTATTATCAGTTCAACTTCCCATCGGTGGTCCTATCGTCAAGAGACGCCTAGCAGAATTGGACTTTTTCACTCTTTCCCCTCTGCTTTATGGTGAATGAACATCTAGAAGCGAGATATTTCCTGGCTCCGCTTCCGATTACCAGCCCAGCCCTTTACGATATCTATTCTTCTTCTTCTTCACATTCCTCCGCTCCGCAACGCGTAAGCGGAGCGATAAGAAGGAACATATCCTCCAAGCTTGCAAGGTCAGCCAGCTCCCGAAAGCTAGTCACCCATGATATATATATACCCCCAAGCAGAGGTATAACCAAGCTGCGTCTTCGTCCATATCCGGCTCGGCACCGCGGCATCCGCAGCGCTGAAATAGGCAATCCTGACTACATGTGCGCCGGCGGAAGCAGCAGCTCCTTCTAACCCGAAGATGTCAGTATATAGAACAACCGCAAATAATTTTCATATAGTTGGAAAGCCCTTTCATGCCTTGTTCTGTTTCAGATGAAAAGTTTTTGGGGTTTTCCGTGGCACGGCAGATTCGGAGGCCCTATATGTAGGTAGATGTGTGTATGCATGGTAAGTTTGGCTCATAGCCTTGTTGGATCGTGCATGAACCGAGCATGGCATGGGATGGGATGGGATGGGATGGTACCAACCAGCCTATGTGTAGATCGGGAAACCCCCCACGGTGTATGGTATAAAACAAAACTGCGTATACGATCGTGCGTCTGAACATCTGATTTATACATATATCGATATCAACCAGGGGGGGGGGAAGAGTATTTGGCCTATCGTTTACTGTTTTACTTGTACTAAAGCGCGACGCACTGGGCGAAGAAAGTGGGCAGTTTTCAATATATACAGAGAGGTAGTGTACATACATACATGACATCCCATGAGCCGCTCCACGGCGGAAAGGGGAGAGAAAACTTCCTCCTCTCACGACGTGCCGATTCTGATCACGATATCCGTGTGTGATCCAAAACGCGCTTTCTGCCGCGCCATTTAGCCAGATGGGAAAAGCTGATTGTTTCGGGCCCGTCTCAGAAACACCAAAACAACCACCAACCCGCGGCAAACGGCCGGCGCTTAAACTGCAAATTAACATTTAGATTTCCCCAATATCAGCTTTTTGTCCTTTTTTAGTATTTTGTTTCATCAAACAACCGCTTCTGCTGCACAGCACTCAAAGCGGGCGGGAGTTCTCTCTGGAAGGAGGCCAAAAGGGGGGTGAGGGGGGTATTCTTCCTGGAGCAAGCGGTGGATTTCCTCTTCTCAGATCGTGGATGCTTTGGGAAGGACGGAGTGAACGCTTCCCTTCAGACGTGCAACAAAAGCTGTGCGAGCTGCGTGAGCTCAGCGTGTTTTGCGAGCGCGTGGCATGCGGATTGGCTCGTGGTGGACTGAGGGCTCGATGAGGACGTTTTGGGGAATCAAGCAGTCGCTTCCGTGCGACGTGCAACAAAAACACAGAAAGAAAAAGAAAATATATAGATGCCCTATTTCTGACTGTTCCTCGCTCCTTGGCTGTGCGTGATCTTCTTTATGCTGGACGTGATCTGTGGTTATATTCATATTGAGACTGGGAACAAAGAAGCATGCTGCGTTGGCGGACTTGTTGATAGATGGGTTTGCTCGGAGCTTCGTGTTGTTCATCTCCATTAACTCAATGGCCATTTTTAAATTTTGATGAGCTGGAAAGAACCTCATCACATCTCTAGATGCTGGTAGCATTGTGGTACATCTCCTTTCCACAGATCATCATGACTAGAATGAGACACTCTACATTACCTAAAGTTGTGCTATCGGTCTCATGTGCCTATCAACAGCCATCACTTCCAGCACTCGCAGTATCACATCTTATAGAAGCCACAAACCAATGGCTGACTATGGAAGATACACATATAGCCCACGTGAACTCCAACCACGTAGCCCTTGCTTCAGTTACTCCCCACACAGGTCCTCCAAGAGGCTAATCATCTTCTTCTGAAGCTTGATCAGATCCAGCTCGTCAATCATTCCCTTCCCACCGCTTGAATGCTGCGCGTCCTTCTCCTCGCTCCCGTCCTTCTTGGTGACCCGCACGAGCTCAGACCTGGTGCCGAAGAACGGCACGCCGAGGCTCTTGAGCTTTGCTGAGAACTCCTTCGTCATCTGCGTCTGAGCACGGTAGATCTTCAAGTCGAACGTCTGGAGCTCAATTGCCAGTTCCTCGGGGCTGGTATTGGACGCACCGGTTGCGACCGCTCCGCCAACGAGTTTTCTGTGTTACATCAGCATGATGGTCGGACTGCTCAAGCGGGCGACAAGTGACTTACAGCACATCGTCTAATTTCTTCTGTCCTTCTTTGCGAGCCTTCTGTCTTTCAATCAGATCTTGACGGCCATTCCACCACTGTTGCTCATGCTCGTGCTGAGACTTGATCATCTAGATAAGGTGAGCTCCCGTAAATACATGGAAGTAGAAGCGGATCAAAAATTACCCGTCGGATATCGTGGAGGATACTCTCCTGCTTGGCAACGGTTCTCATAACACACTTCAGACCAGACGACCAGTCGATGATGGTGGCGGGATCGATGAGACGCACTTTCGGAGCTTCAACTGGAGTGGTAGATCGAGGTACGGGATAGCTTGGAGGATGGTGCTGCCATTGCTGCGATGGTGGCTGTTGAGCTACATATGGAAGAGGCTGATGAAACTGTTGATGATGATGCGGCACTGGTTGACTTTGCAAAACTGGCTGAAGAGGCTGGGCTGGAGCGTTTTGTTGGACTTGCTGATTTTGTTGCTTCTGAGGAGCAAGACCGGCCAGTGTAGCTAGGATAGTGGCTAGATCCGGCGTTGTGGAGTTGGAAGTCATTTCTGCTGATGACTTTTCAAAAGTAAAGGCTAGCCTTGGTAAAATTCCACTGGTTCTTCAGCTATATTCTCGTCAGATGTTATGCTTTTGAAAAGAAGGCAATAAAGATGCTAATTTTTAGGTTTTTATTTTATTTTACTCACTAGTCTGGCTGTATTGAACAGTGTCACAAGCTAGGTTCTGCCACAGGTTTGACCACCACCGCTGGGAAATAACATGAGAGCTATATTTTGGAATGAAAAGGGGGCAAAAGTTCATGTCTCAGTATCACACCTCACAAGGCCAGATGTGAGAATTGATTGATAGGCAATTCGACAATCCGTATAATATAAGGAGAAGTAGAGAAGGCTAGACAGTTTCTAGAGGAGGCTGAAGCAGAGCGGATCATTCCCGCCGCTAAGAATTTCACGAATCACACACCTCAAAAAAATCGCCCGATGCGAGATTTGGAGCCTCAAATGTAAATCTCCAGCCATTACAACTACTAACCATACTTATTCTGCCCGGAACATCTGTTGCTCGCCACGATGTCTCGATCAGCGGCAGACGCCACGCGCTTTACATCCACAACACCACATGCCTCAGCGAAACCGCCTCTGTCCTTCCGGCCCAACGTCCAATCAAGTTCATCAACACCAAAGAAGACAGGTCCAGCTGGCGAGACACCTTTGGAGAAGGTCAAACGGCTAAGGGCTGCTGCCAATGCGGCGCGAGAAGCTCAAGTTACGACGCTGGATAGGGTTATTTTGAGGGGCAGAGTATGGGCTGATAGACTACATCGGATTACGACATTGGGGTTAATTGGGCTTACTGGTAATGACTCCTGTGCACTTATTCAAACTCAAAATGAACTGAAGCTCATCATTGTCTAGTTGTTGCGGGTGGTGTTACGATATACGCTATAGGAGATATGATGATATACAACCGGAGCAAGAGGGCTCAGTATTTTTCGCAAAAGAAATCTTTGGAGGACACTGCAGTGGCCGAAGCACGGGCGGCCATACAGGCTGGAGTAGCAGATCAACGACAAATTGATTACATAGCACTGCGGGATGCCGAGGACGAGCGAATTGCCTGGTTTTTGAACAAAAAGAAGGAGAATAAGGGATTCTTCAAGACGACAAAGGAGTTCTTGACCGATTTCATATTCTTGGGACTAAAGAAACAGGAATACGACGAGCCAGTTGAGAAATCCGGCCTGAGGTCAAGCACAGATAATGGAGATATAAATGACAAGGGTGGCGAAATAATGAAGGCTTTCGAGGACAAGCAAAGCGGAGTTACGGAGCAAGCGAAGAAAGCTTTCGCAAGTGAAAAAGAAAGGCAAAGAAATGGAGGGCCATTGGATAGATTAGGCACATCCGAAGGATCTGGGGACGAGTCGCCGAAAGGAGGATGGACATCATTTATGTCGAGAAAGTGAGAGAAAATGTATCCTTAGGTCAAGAGATTGTATCATATGTCAATATAGCATTGGGCAGGCGTCTCTATTTATAATGTCTTTAAGCAATGGCTCGTCTACATATAGTCAACTGACGAAATGCTCAATTTTCCGCACCAGATAATTTGATTCGAAGTAAATCCAGACTATCATAAGAGGGTAGAAATACAATCCTCAGAAGTAATGGAAGGTTTTAGTACATAGGGGTTGATAGGGCTGCCCTAAGCTGCTCACTTCATTTGCCACTATCACCTCTCTCCTTTGCAGAGTACAGGTTCAAGCCCCCAAAAAGTTTATCTTCTCAAGCATTGCTCTAATAGAATGTTTCAACTAATGCCCTACGTCTGTTAATTACTGCTCACAGCCAACTTTCTCTAGTAATCAAATAAAGTAAAGTCTTTCATGAACATACAAAACTCCAAAATTGCGACTCAACTTCTTGAAAGGATGTACTCTATATTAGACTTAAATATGTATAATGTATGTACATACAAAACCAACTTAGTGGAATTTGCTGGCACGCAAAACAGCAACACATATTTTCCTTACCAAACGACATTCATTACATCATTTAGTCTCTAAAAATCATACAAAGAGTTCCAGATGGTTGCTTCCTTCTTGGCACTTAGCCTTGTCAGCCTTGCATGATCCACAACCAAGAACTTCACTTGACATGTTAAGGTGATTGCGAAAGCAGCATTCAGATCAGATCAAAGCAGTTCTTTAATATGGCATACAAGTGGCCTTACCCGTACAATTGAGCTCTTCATACCCGGCCTTAACCCCTTCATTTAAACGCAGAGCCTCAAGCTTCGCGAAGTTGAAATTTGCCCAACTCTGCGAACACATTGTCTCGGAGGGCAATTCATCCATCACCATGGACACAATATGTCGGAGGGAGCTCTATAGGAGATTGAATATTCGGAGCTGCATTAGTTCAGGGGGAATTCCAAGATGTTCTAAATATTTCAGTACGACACCTCCTAGGCTTGTGAAATCGAAACCTAAACAACCTAAGAAACCGCAGAAGCCGCAAAACAATACGAAAGCAGCCCCAGCCATAAAGTCATACGAGTAACTATAGTTCAAATCCATTCAGGTGTAAATACTAAATATGACTCAGACCTAAAATTCCCAAGCATCAACCTCAAATTCCACATTCGGGACGACAAGCACCTCCTGCAATAGCAGCTATGAAGGAGATTCTCGGTGGAAAGGCTGCTCCAAAATCACCACCTAAACCTCCCGTAAATCCACTTCTAGACCCAAATCGTCGGATCCCATTGGTTGGTGCGGGAATCATGGTCTTCTGCATTGCAGGATATATAGGCTACTTCGCAACCAGCATCTATAAGACGCCATCCGGAACACCATTTGAGTCCTCTGCTCAACCCGATGTCTCTGTTCGTTATGACAAAATAGCGCGAAAGTTCGATTCTTCCGTTGACTTTATGGAAATAAGTATGGGCATGCCTGAAAAGCGAAAGGATATGGTAGCTCAGGCATATGGGGATGTACTCGAGGTTTCGGTCGGGACAGGCAGAAACCTTGACTTTTTTGACTGGGATTTTGAAGGTCATAATGGGGTAGGGGATCCAGTCAAGGGAGGAGGAGTAAAGAGAGGGAAGGTGAAGAGTCTTACAGCTATCGATATTAGTAAAGAGATGGTGGAGGTCGCAAAAGAGAAGTTTGATAGAAAATTTCCTAGCATGCCGGAGCCAAGATGGATCGTGGCCGATGCGAGTCGCGAAATACCTCCTGCGCCCAAGAATTCAACTACTAGCAGCTGGAGTGAGGCAGACCAGAAGTACGATACCATTGTTGAGACCATGGGATTGTGCAGTGTCAGTGATCCAGTTGCTTTATTGAAAAATCTAGGGAACCATGTGAAAGAAGATGAGGGCAGGATTCTGTTGCTTGAGCATGGCCGTGGAACTTGGCGTGTGGTTAACTACCTCCTGGATAAGACAGCAGTTGGACACGCCCTGGAGCACGGATGTTGGTGGAATCGAGACATACATGCTATCATCAAAGAGAGTGGTTTGGAGATCGTGAAAGCTGAGTCTTGGCATGCCAGTACAACATGGCGATTTGAACTGAGAAAGCCAAAACAGACGGCTGCGGAAAAACAGATACAAGAAAAAGCTGAGGCTCACAATGCGAAGGATGAGAAGAAGGCTTGGAGCTTGTGGTGACGGACCAACAATTACAAAGCACTGAGATCTTCGGATTACACAAACGCAAAATTCCGTGCGATATGCAACAATTCCTTCAATGTGTCTCACCTCCGTGTCAGAACGAAGTCACACGTTGGTGGACTGTAGGTGATGTGGAGTCAAGCCGGAAGAATACACCATCATTTTCCCGGGAAGGGGCTCTAGTCACATGATTCACTATCCCTCCTACTGGGCTCATCTTGACGAGTCTTTCTTCCCATGTTCCAAGAACTGCAACTTCACTTCTTGAAGAGTGTCTGACATAGTGTATATTCTGTAAGCTTAGAAGTTGCACGACAAAATCTAAATATAGTGCCCTCTTCGATCCAAATTTCAACTTTATAGCCAACGAAATCTTCGTACTCGAGATGGATGTATAGGACTTTGAGAGGAGCACATGCTGGTAGAAAAGATCGTACTAGTAAGACTTCAAGCGATATGGTGCAAAACTCAAAGAGTGCTACTCCTAAAGGACAGATATGGGATGTAGGATTCTCGTAATCTGCACTGAGAAGTAACTGTGAGGTTATATAAGTAGTTGTATCCTTCCGATGTGCTCGAGGTGTATAGCAAACTGCTCAATGAGTGATAACAACCATGTTGTGTAATTAAGCTTTAACCCGTGTTTTTTTCGCTTGTATACGTAGGTAGTCCCCTTTCACATTCCACAGCTCCTCGGGTTATAAAATTACGGAAACAGCAACACAAGCTCTTATGTGGCTATGCGCCACAAACTCAAATAATATTTCACAAATTGTCATTATTGTTACTCGGAATCTATAGTTCGTTATCTTAAACACACAATTGCCTTCAACGCCATCCTCATATGCAGACGCCAAGCCGAAACCACAATACATGCCTCGAGAACCTCTCCGCATCCACATCCGACGTCGGTTTCCATGATCTGTAAATACACTAGGAACTCAGCAAGTCCCTGACGCTCATGCCCCTCCCTCCATTACTATTCCCATAGCCCCTCCGGTCCGCATTCAACATCAATAACGCCGCCGTAGCCTCGTGGTCCAAATCTCGATCTCGCTGCGGCCCTAGCGCCGGACTGGTCAACGCTGATCCAGGCCGCGAAAGCCTTGCATAATCATATGCCCCTGGCATCATGGCAGGAGAAGTAGTAGCAGAGGCTGCGAAGCTGTACCTGCGTGGATCAGTCGACACCGAAGAAATTGAATCTTGACGTGATTTTGGATCTTGAGGCAGGATAGCTGGCGAAAGAGATGGCTGATAGTGATAGGAGGTGGTCGGCGACTGAGACTGTGGCGATGGTGGGGATTGTTCTTCGGGGGTATCCATTTCCACATCCGAGTCATCTTCATCTGCTTGAGGTTGGCGTGGTTTGTAGGAGCCGATTTTAGCAGCGGGGGGAAGCTGGAATTCCTCCGTAGGTTTGGCTGAGCCTGAGCTTGAGCTGGTGCGCGAGTTCTCAGTTTGGAGTTTTGTTACGCAGTCTTGGAGATATCGAACGTAGTCAATTGAGGCCTATACTGGTAGTTAGCAATAAGTAGCTGGTGTGAGGGCAAATATAACTTACTTGTAAAATAGCCAGCTTGTGCATCTCACCACTGCATGCGGGTATCATGTCTTTGAGTACGCCGAATTCCTCGTTCATCTTGGATCTTCTCCTCCGTTCGATCAAACTATGTGCGGTCTTTCGAGCTATCTTCCGTCCTGCAACACTGGTCGAAGACGGCTGCTTTTTCTTGGGCGAAGGAGCTGCCTTCCCAAAGATATCGCTCGAGTTAGTCGAGATATCCGGTTCGCTCAGCACTCGCGGTTTCATCTGAATAATCTTTCTCGATCTGGTAGGTGGAGGAGGTAAAGCAAAGACATCTTTCGCAGGTGCTTGGGCGATGGATGATCGGCGCCGTGTCTTGACAGCTTCGCTCACAGGTATCGCGGGTGATTTTGGGGATGCAGGCTGATACGAGGAAGTCGGCGAAGACTTGGTGGAAGCCGTTGAGGTTCTGCTTCCTGCAACAGCGGGGGGAGGAAGCTCGAAGGACATTTCGATATTCTTGAAGCGGGAGCCATCTTTGCTACGGATTTCCGTCGAGGAGACGGGTGTTAATGGGGCTTGAGGCATCGTAGACGCCCAGCGATAAGCTGTGGTGGTTGGATATGCTTATAGGAGGCACTTCAGCCCAGGACCAGGTCAGTCAACCCCGCGCGTGAGTGAGTTTTTGCAGAGATGAAAATGAGGAGGAGATCAAAGGCAGAGAACAGTAGATATGAGCTGAAGTAGATGAAGGTTTACGAGGGAGATCTCTGGCTCATGGCTGGAGGTGGGAGCGGTAGTAGCATTAGCAGCAAAAGTAGTAACAGCCGTAGCAAGACCACATGGTCAGGAACATGCCCTGATGGGATCTACAGACTTTTTTCTGGCCCGATACCAAGCAGTTCTCCGTTGGAGCTTTGTTACAAGCGTGGAACATAACTCTGAAGCTTTTAAACGTGTCGTGTGCTCGTGTGCACGAAAGTATTGGATGGGAGAGCATCACCAGGAATTGACCAATAGGCGGCGAGAGATGGAGAACGTGCAAGCTGGGGATTGTAACCCCAGACCCACTTATGATGTCACGTGCACATATATTCGTATCAACAGACCCAAAAGTCCGGACGGACGATGAAGCGGACGGGATTCTCAAAATACATTCCATATCAATCGACAGAGATCCTGTTGCTCGTCGGATGAAAGTACGATACGAGAAGGAAGGTGATGATAGATATAAACTTACCCTCTTAGCTTAGCAAATAAATACAAGATTCGCCTCATGCTCCGGACTGTTCTTTTCATCACCATTACGATAGACCAGGCCCACGTGCCACCATCTACACTACGTTAAATATCATGACGAATGGCTGATAGCAACAATGTCCCATGTTCGAGCCTTCGTATTCATTGCTAGCGAACCCCTTTTCGTAAGCGAGCCCCTTGTTAAGTGGGTCTGAAGTTGGCGCCTGGGAGAGACTCGATTGCCTACGTACATACTGTTCTAGTATTACAATCAAGTATAAGTCAGATATTTGGGGTGGATTTAAGTATGTAGGCGTCGTATCACATGCTTAGAGTTTCTTTCATCTTCCGGATTCTGCTTCCACACTTTCGACTCACAATGAAGCATCTTTACAGAGTAAATTTAGCAGGAACGTTTATCTTTCTCGTCACCCTCAGCGCTATATTTTCCAGGATTGGCATTTTTCTTGATAGATGGGAAATAGAAGCAGTACTAGGGTGCAATTTTATATATTGATCTATTGCATGCAAGTGCTATGTATGTATTCAACATTAACTAATCTAATATATGGTCTCTCAGAAAATGGGACTTCTACCACTCAGCATGGCTCCTCTCGAGGCTCAATCATGATCTCATTTACTGCTACATGCTCCGGTTGACGCAAAGCATATATAATAGAAGCTGCAACATCCTCCGGGTCAAGAACCTTGGCTCCTGTGGGCTCGCCATACTGCTTAAGGGCTTCAGCGTCTGTCGACATTCCTAAAAGCTCAGTAGCGGTGTTACCAGGCTGGATGCTAGTGACTCGTAATCCCGTACCAGCAGTCTCGACACGCAAGCCTTGGAGTGTTGCTTCAACGAAGAACTTGCTTGCAGAGTATACGCCAAGTCCAGGGAAGACCTTTCGGCCCGCGTCTGATGAAATGGCTACAATATGGCCACTACCTCGCGATATCATAGATGGGACGGTCGAGGACAGGCAGTGTAATAGTCCTTTACAATTAACGTCGACAGTGCGTTCCCACTCCTCGGTCTGGACGTTCGCCATCATTGTGAAGTACATCACTCCTGCACAGGAGACAAGTATATCAATCGGACCCAGCTGGTCACTTGTGGTACGCATGAGCGACTCAACTTGTGCTCTATCTGTCACATCGGTTTTATGTACGAGGACCTTGACACCATAGCCAGCTAGCTTTTTCTTGGTACCCTCTAGCACTTCTGTTCGACGAGCAGCAAGAGCAACGTGGCAGCCCTCCTCTGCCAGAGCGGTAGCTACTGCGGCTCCAATTCCAGACGATGCTCCTGTAACAACAGCTACTCGTCCACTTAGCGGGCCGGTCTTTTTCAGCATCAAGCTTTGCGCAGGGCTCTTGCGTGATGGTGCTTGTGGCAACCATCCTCTCGCATACCAGTGACGGGTATATATTTCGATAAGTCGGGTGTCGATTTTTGGACGTGGAAGGCTAGCAAGTGCTGGCTTTGTGGCAGCATCATTGAGCACGATAATGTGCTCTAGAAAGTCAACAGTTGGCATACCACCGCGAAGGATGTCAACACTGAAATTTCCTTCGCCTCCTTTAGTAGTGCCTCTTTTTTCGGTCCATAGGGCCACCCACTTGTCCCAGCTAAGTGGCTGGGTAGGATATCCTAGCTTTTTAAGATCCTCGAAGATCTCTCTCGTGTTAGGTGGACTAGCATCACCTAGGTGAAAAACGATTTGTTCCGATTTGACATCATTGGAAAGATGTATGATAGCTTTGCTGACGAAATCAACTGGAGTCATCTCGGCTCTCCAGCCTTCGACATCAGGAGCATAGCCGATATGTAATGATTCAATGATCAAAGCGGTCAGAAGGTCATAAGCATTGGTCGATCCAGTAGTACTATGGCCGCTGATGGTACCTGGTCTTAAGATCCTCATCGGTAGCCCTCGACGTCCAGCTTCCAAAACAAGTTGTTCTGCAACCCATTTCGTTTGGCCATAACCATCTACCAACTTCTCCGGAACAGCATCCACATCAATCATAGCATCCTCTGGCCAGCCATCTTTGGAGGGTGGCAAGACTCCGTTCGTCGAGATATACTGTAATGTGGCGCCGCTTTGGCATGCCAGACGAATGATCTCTCTTGTGCCGACCACGTTAGGCGCTCGTAGTGCAGCATATGGGTACACAAGATTGACAGTAGCAGCTGCGTGAATGATGATCTGAACTCTAGTAGCAAGTGCATCAAACGCATCCGGCGCTAGGCCCAATCGCCTACGGGCAAGGTTTCCTGGGAGAACCTCTACCCTATCTAACATCGAATCATGCCACAATCCCATATCGAGAAGATTCCTACGAAGTCTTGCTATTGCTGCTGGATGATCATCTTCTGAAGGATCGTTAAAGCGTACGAGACATATAATGCGAGCCGTTGTGTTCTCCAAGAGCTCCGTCAATAGAAATGCTCCTAAGTATCCGGTTGCACCAGTAAGCAGAATTGTATTCGCATCCTGAAGAGCGAGCATCTTAGCACCAGACGGCTTGATATCTTGTGGTAAGATAGAATCAGCGCGTAGCACGGCCGGTAGATCGGCTTGTACAGCTGCAGTGTGGCCATCACGAACCGAGCACAGTGCTTCCATATGACCTTCAAGAGTTGGGTTTACGACAAGACTGGCAACTGGAACTGGGAAGCCATAGGCTCTTGAGAGCCTAGTAGCTAGATCTGCAAGTGTCAAAGAATGTCCTCCTAAGTCGAAAAAGTTATGCTCCTTTGTAATGGCACTAGGCACTGTGCCCAGAGCCGCCGCCCACATCTCACCGATAGCCTCGATATTGATCCTAGTGTCCCGCTCTGGCTTTTGTCCGTTCATAAGAGCTGCATTTCGAGATTTAGTTGTCGTTGGTGGAGGAAGACGCTTGAGGTCAACTTTCCCAGAGACTTCATGTGTTGGTAATGCGTCAAGTTCAACCCAAAGAGCTGGAATCATATACTGTGCTAGAGATTTTGATAGAGTTCGTCGGGCGGCTGGACTGAATCCAGAATCATCAATAGTCAAAGCAGGTCGATCCTCAGATGTCTGGTCACGCACAACATATGCAACCAATTGTCGTTCAAGGCCCTCGCCATGAGCTACTACAGCGCAATGGCTCACTGCTAATTGCTCAATAATGGCATTCTCCACTGTAACAGGGACAACAGAGTACCCTCTAACCTTAAGCATGGCGCCGACCCGGCCAGTAACCTCGAGGATTCCAGATGGAAGAATTCTAGCCAAGTCTCCGGTCATATACATACGCGCGCCGTCTGCAGAATCAAACGGGTCTGGCTGAAAAGCCTTTGCGGTCGTCTCAGGAAGGTTGAGATAACCACGAGCTAGAAGAGATCCACCAATAAAAAGCTCTCCACTAACACCAGCATCGACTTTATTTCTGCTCTCGTCAAGAATATAAGTATGTTCTGGATCCATAGGTGCTCCAACAGGACAAAATGCTGATTCGTTGTCAAGAATGCCCTTAATATCTCCACACGCAATCTCGTGAGTCTCACTAGCACTATAACAATTGAGTAAACGTGTCTTTGGAAGAGCTTTGATAGCTCGGCGGGCTAGATCGGTTGTTACTACCTCGCCATTGAGCCACAAAGTCTGTAGTTCTGGGAGATGCTCCTCAATCTTCGAGTGACGCGAGAGAACTGCGGCTAGAAGTGTGGGTGTCATGAGAGTCTCGGTGATTCTTCGTGATGATAGAAAGTCAACTAGCGCAACTGGATCATAGCTTGCCTCATCGGGAACCGCAACAACGGTCGCTCCTCGTAAAAGCCTATAATAGAACACTCAATGTTAGCTAACGGAGAAAATTAGGTCTTGGGGGTCGGAATTGAATTGAAGGATCGTGAGTTGTCTGCTTTTGAGATATACGTAGACTTTTCTGGAGCATACCTTAGCTCGCAAGCAAACAAGCCATAAAACTATTCTAGATAATAACAAGGATCGTGAGTTTCAAACGTACGGACGAAGAATTTCCCAAATGAAGAATACATTACAAGCCACTCGATCACCAGGACCAAGGTCACTTAGACGAAATCTCAAATCGTATGAAAGTACCGGTGCTCTATGAGGATTTGCGATGCCCTTAGGACGTCCTCTGCGAAGTAAAAAAGTTAGTAAGGATATGCACATATGAAATCGAAAGCGTAAGATGAGAGAAGCCAACTCGATCTTGAATTGTGTGAAGTGGAAACACTTTGCAGCAATATGTCTTTTGAGTCGGGGATAGATGTTTACGTACGTAGTACCAGAGGAGTAGGAGACAAAAGCAAGCCTGTCCAAATCATTATCGGCAGGCAGTGAAACACGCTCTTTTAAGTTTTTGACAGTCTTGGATTGGTCATTCAGAACAATCAGTGGAATATCGGCCTTGATCTGTCCAATATGTGCTGTATTGGTAACTATTACAACTGGCTTGGCATCATCGATCACATCAGCTAGCAGGCCCGGTGGATAAGCAAGCTCAAGAACAAGGAATGCTCCTCCAGCACGAAGAGCTGCAAGACATGCAATTATATAATCACCACTACGTCCCAGAAGGACACCAACTAGAGTGTCACGACACACTCCGTGGTCACGAAGGTGAGTCGCAAGCGCCTCAACCTTTTCGTCTAGCAGAGAGTAGGTCCAGGTTCCGGTGTCATCCTCCAAAGCAACAGCATCAGGTGTGGCTAGCATTTGTGCCTTCACCAGTGCCGACAGATCCTTATTGATATCAATGACAGGCATTGTCCCCATCTTTTGGTTGAATTTGGTCTTGTCAACCATCTCAGTTCCATTGGGTGCCACAAGGCTTCCAAGCTGTGACATAATGTCTATAATTCCACCTTTCATCCGCCGCTTGTTTTCCAACTGTGCAACTCCTATATCACTTGTAGTTGATAAGAGTTTGGAAGGTCCTCTCTAAGTTTCGATGTTGGGAGGGTGCAGTTCCAATAATTCGTAGTGGGAGAAGGGTTGGCAATTGACTTTGGCAGCCGTGAAAGATGTAGGAGATTCGGTTTTGTCGTGGGTGCCTTGCCTGCGAGTTCAATGGGCTGGTGTTGGTGAGATAAGGAACTTGTATAAATTTAGAGCAAGATTGTTTCCTCGTCATAGCTTTATTTTCCCGACGTGGGTTAGAAGTGGCTGATGCTTGGCCTGGCCCACCTGGCCCCCCTTTTTATACCTCGCTTAGCACCCCCACTCTTTCAGATGACTTCTGGAGTGGTTGTGTGTTGTGTTCTCGCACGCCGGGCTTGCAGTACTTCCAGAGTATTACTTAATTGTATTACTCTTCTAAGACTTCAACAAAACATATATGGGGTCGACCCTAAATAATTACTAATAGAATGATCTCCTTATGGACTGAGATAGCTTGGGATGATCTAGCGATACCCTTCTTGCCATCCGTCAATATTCACATGAGCTAAATGTCGCGCCTTCAAATGTTTCTCTGTGCTTAAGTTCCAAAAAAATCACGCTCTTCCATTAGACTTATCTGATATATTTAGCCTCCTCCATCCCGATGGGGAAATCGTCCACTCCATCAAAGATTTTGCTTTTAAACTCAGTACTCAAGTGTTGCGAATGTGCCACCATCCTTGGCTGCATGATCGGCCACCACGTCGGCCCACCAAGATTTCTGTTGGGGGGAAACGCTCGCGGTACTGATGACCCTAATTCCTGGATCTACCAGGGAAAGCGCAAGAATCTTACGGTGGCCAGGTGTAGTTGGGTCGGCTAGCTGGAAAGACTGGACCCGATGTTGAAGACGATTTGGGAAAGTGAGCAGGCGACCTTCATTACATGCAAATGAGCCAATTCCCTAAAATTATGACCTTGCCAGTCACTCCGAATACTTGTTCCATGAAGTCGTGTTCGTCTTGCGGATAGCTGATATCGCAAGGGTCATAACTAGAAAACTGCTGTCGAATAGCCAAATGGCTTTCTTTGATGTTTTCGCTATCGTAATATAACAGAGTAGTCGAGCGAATATTTTTTCGCTCTATTTCATTCCGTCAGAATCTGGTAGGGTGAGAGAATAAGAAGACGCATGACCATTTGCCTTTCCACGTGCCAACTGCCACCGTCGTGACTACGCTTATCACTCGTGAGCTCGATATTGTCAAGTTTGACGTTTTAATTGTAAGCCCCAGAGTGCGTAATCTTCACCAAATCTACTTGAGGTTCTGGAACTGTGACAGGAAATCTTGTTGCTCGGGAAGCACTACTCGGCGTATTGCTTCTGCCCATACATATCATCTCATTCAGAAACCTCCGTGAGTCTCTCCCACTTACTCCCGTGGCGTTATTTCCTCTGGCATGGCATTGGGGTCCGGATCATATTCAACTAATTTATATTGAAACCGTGAATGGTGACCATTGTAGCCTTTTATGCTTAATTGTCCAAGGGGGGAATGTCAAACTTCATAGTGGAATAGCGCTCATCACAACTTCTTCAATAAACGAACATATTTCTCTATTTTGGTGAGAATGGAGGCTGTCAATGTAACTCGTAAACCTTGATTCGTTAATAATTGATAATTACTACGGGATTAAATGCGTACTTCGCTTCGCCAACATCTGACATTGATACATCACTAGGAAGCCACTGAAATCTCTTAGAATAAGGTCGTGGAGGCTGATTGTCGTTGACCCTATCCTCGATTGAATCTCCTCGTCGGGAGGGATAGGTATAATTGCACTCTCGCCGCAACTTTCGATACAATCATCCAAGCGGATTCTTCTGTTAGACAAGACGCGAATCCTCCCATATGTTGATGGAAAGGGAGGGGGTGCAACAAATCAAGATCTTTTTCGTCTGATCCAATTTAACCACATCGCCTTCAAATGTCACCCAAATCTCGGAGCTCTCGAAGCTCTCAACTACATAATGGAGCTTTTAATGACCTTGTTGGCCACTTTTTCAGTTACGTCAATTCATTTAACTGCAATAGCTTTTGCTTTCCATCTATTCGAGATATCGTCAATAAAGACTTGCAAGATTTATTAAAGCGACTAAGAAGGTAGAATGTATGACCTACGGTTTACTCCCAGAACGGTTTGTCCCTGATTACATCCACCATAGAAAGCACAGTCAAATCTCTTGTAGGGAAGAAATTCCGTCTAATTTCACCTTCTTGGTAACAATCTATAGTTTCCAGAACTGTTACCCCACCCAACATAAATTCCATCCCCATCTATATCAAGTGCTTTCAAGGCAGTCCTGGATAGTTTCTGGCCTTCACCTTCGCTAGCATGTGTAAAATTAGCAAAAGCTTGAGCCCTGGGAGTTTTGAGCGGAAGAACATGGTATACTCATAGTCACCTAGTTGTCCTGGAGTTTGAAGCCTGCAAGAAATGTCAAGGTTGAGCGTGTGAGATTCAGTAATCCACTACGGTTGTGGCTCTCCTTCCGATAAGTGCATATTAGTCCGAAATCTTTTGCACTTGTTAAAGAAGTCAAGGATGTGGCTCAACAACTGACTTTTTATCTTGGTGCACTGCCTAATTTAACGACAATGCTGAAGCTATGCCTCAACAAATGGACAGTGTACAATGTTTTTGATCACACTATTAAAAGAATAATTGGTTATGGACCAGCATAGAACTACAGTTACAAGAATATTAATCCGGATCGACTCGTTGTCTCTGTAAGGAAAAGCTGGAGGAGTGTTGGGGACTTTCCTGCAATTCTCAATACTTGGTAACTGGATATATCCTCGAGCATCTGTGAAATTCGAATCATATTCTTCCAGGCAGCTTAAAAGAATAGGCTATGACAGCAACCTGATTATTATAAAAATAAATCCGAACTTGGATAAATCATCGAAGAGAAAATATAACCTAAATCGTCCTGCTCACCCTCATCTCATTTTTCTGAATCTGACGAAAAAAGTCTATGAATATGGTAAAATGGATATATATATTACTAGTCAACCACCCTTGACGATATTTATTGTTCGCATCATGGATCAAATGATTGCGGTTTCGGTTTTCTCGAGCAGATACGATGCTGGGCTCAAGCAAATAACAAAACGATTAGGATATCATGGCAAGAACGACTACAAAACTGCCTCAACCATCTCCGTAGCAGATGGGGAGTCAATATCGACCGTTTCTATGATAGCAGACTAGTCTTCAATTGCCTATCCACGTGACATAACAGAGGGTGAATGATAACCAGGTAAAGTCAAAATATATTACTGGTTAGAAATATATGAGTGAGCAATTCGACCACATCCTCCTAATTATCACAAGTAACAAGCCTAATACACCGTTCGGGTGGAGTTCTATGCATCAACATTAGGAGGATAAGGCGCATACACGATTGCGGTTAGAGTACGCATCTTATGAGGCTCTGCTAATTAAGTAAGTGACGTTGGAGATCTGAGTTTAGAACTAGCACCAGAGAAGCAAGCCATGATCATGGGCAATGAGCAACCCTGCTCAGTCACCAATGACGACGATGTGCGGGCACCAACGTCCCCCATGTATACGTCGTGGGGCGAAGAATACATCTACACCAGCTTGCAACCCCCTCATCCCATACCTATTACACCTTAAATACTCTTTCGTGACATAATCATAATCTATCAATAATCCCAAGCATCAAATTGCCAGACATTCCTAACGGTCTCGGAAATTTACCTTGTATCGCTTCTGAATTTTCAGGCGTTCTTGTCAGGGACCCACGCGCGACACAATCACCGTACAATAATACCAACAACAACAACAACAACGAATTAACTAAAACGCCACCCAAGATGTCTACCAGTGAAAAGGAAGGTGGAGGAGTCTCTGCCCAGAATAAGGGCTCTTGGACGGCATTCCTTAAGTCTATCGCAAACTTCTCTGGGGATCTCTCCTCATTGACTGCACCTCCGTTTATCCTATCCTCAACATCCTTAGTGGAGTTCTCTTCCTACTGGGCAGAGCATCCTGAGATTTTCGTTGCTCCGGCACATGAAGAGGATCCTCAGAAGCGTGCGCTTTTGGTATTGAAGTGGTTTCTATCAACCTTGAAGTCGCAATACGCCAGTCGCAGCGACAAATTCGGAAATGAGAAGAAACCTTTGAACCCCTTTTTAGGAGAACTGTTTCTCGGGAAATGGGTGGACTCTGCTGGCACAACAGAATTAGTCTCTGAGCAAGTCAGGTAACTTTCCGTCTTCCAAATATTAGCTAAAGAGGCAGAAGCACTAACACTCTAGTAGCCACCACCCCCCCGTCACAGCATACCACATCTCGAACAAGGAGCACGGCGTCTATCTTCAGGGATACAATGCACAGAAAGCATCATTCGCTCGAACCATCAACGTAAAACAGATTGGTCATGCCCTTTTCAGTATCCCTGCGTACAACGAAACTTACCTCATCACGCTCCCAAATCTACATATTGAAGGCCTAATCTTCGGTGCACCATTTGTTGAACTCAACGATAAAACCTACATCACGAGTAGCTCTGGATATACTGCAAAGATTGACTATAGTGGTAAGGGCTGGCTTTCGGGAAAGAAAAACAGTTTCACAGCTACGATGTATCCTACCGGCAAAGAGAAGGAAACCCTCTACACAGTCACAGGGCAGTGGACCAAGACTTTTGAAATAACCGAAGGCTCTTCTAAGCACAAAACAGCCATCGATACATACGATGCAGAAGCCTTACCTACAACCCCCCTCACCATCGCCCCCATCGAAGAACAAGACCTCATGGAGTCGAGAAAGGCATGGTCCAAGGTTGCTGCTGGAATTGCAGTAGGAGACATGGATATTACAGGGGCTGAGAAGACGAAAATTGAGGTTTCACAACGAGAATTGCGACAGCAAGAGAAAGCCGAAGGTAGAACTTGGGAAAGGAGGTACTTTTCATTAGTAGAGAATGACCCAACTCTCACTACCTTGGGCCCTGCCATCGGAGTTCTTCCAGAAGCTGATAAGACAGGGGGTATCTGGAGATTTGATGAGGCGAAGGCACAAGCTTTATCCGCGAAACAAGCATCGACAACAACACCTGCAGCGACAAATCCTGGACCTACCACAGCTTCCTAGGTATTGAAGCTCATCGGTGATAGATGGACCAACTAGGGCGGTTCGATTCTTGTACAATTAGCTGTTTTTCTTTCATCAAGAAGATGTCGCATAGTGTAGAGACTCATACAGATGCATTCTAACATTTTCCCTCCTATTCTACACAAATATCATGCCACATGTGTTTTCGGACCTGTAAATCAAAGAAGAGAGAGAGAGAAAGAGAGAGCTAGACCTCGTATTAATCGTCGTCGCCATCGCCATCTGAGAATATCATTTAAGCTGGAATCCGGGGCTTAGTAAAATCCTCGTGGTAAAGAACGTATCCCCGTGAGCTTCAGATGAGATGAATGGCCAATCTAAGAGACCTATTAAAAGATACGTCATCTCTTCCTCATATTATTCCTACTTCATGCTCAGCCGCAATAACTCGCTAGCTGTAGCCATAATAATATATGTTCTTCTGCAAGCTTCTGCAAGTTTCTGCTTTCCCGCATTTGTAGCTTTCCCATATAACAATAAGTCGCAGACATGAAATAGAAAGAAAGCCAGCCACATAGAATAATCTCGAAGCATGTAAGCATCGAAATACTTAATGAGCACAAAATCTTAGTTGAATTTTATGGTTCTCACCGAGCCTTCCGCTAGCACCCCAGGGCTACAATGATGAACAAGGGCAACTATCGCTTGGTAAGTCCTATCACTAGACAAATTTCTCGCTAAGACATTTGATTAAACTTTAGGAAATTTTATCTGATATTCATTGTTGGAGATGCATAGATGGAAAGTTTTCATAGATATAACACCATGATAGATGGCACAGTACGAATCCAGCTAGGCTTTTAACATGCGAAGGTAGGAGTATTTAACTAGATTCATTAGGTAGTCCAAAGATGACATGGAGTCCTATGTATATTTTATGACTGATTCAAGGAATAGTAATCAACTAAAACTCCAATAGCTCCTAGGTGGGCCATAGGAATATTGTGACGGACCTTCCCTTCTATGCTCGCCAAATCCGGACAGCAGTAACCTAACAGGCTCAAATTTCTCCAGCTCTTGAGGTATAATGCAACAGCCATCTCCATTGCTTTACACCTCTTCTCAGCGGTATACGCATTAACAATCCTCCATCTGCCCCGCGCTAAGGGGAAAATATGCCAATTGTCGTCTCAAATTATCCAAACACCACAACATTCGGGCCACTTTAATAAAATTGTTTCCTTCTCAATTGCCGTTGTAACTCTGGTTTGAGTATCTGCAAAAATAAAGTCTGTATAATCGACCCACCACTTGCCACCTATTTTCCAAACTGACGACAAAATGAGTCTTGTTCTGTAACGTTGTACGAACGTGGAACACTCTCAAATCGTGACAGCTGTAGAATATCAAGCTCAACGCTACTGGCATGAGAGTTCACAATCATACCGCCGACGCTCGGCCAACACATTACAGTATTGAGGTTTCCAAGACTATTAAACTCAAGACATTCGGCGGGTTCGTCGAGATAAGGCATGTTTTGAAAACGGTGTTTTCTGAGGACCTTGTTCTGGTCCAACATCTATTTCTTGATTTACAAAAGCATATCTCAACGTTCGACGTAAATAGCTGAGAGATGTGAGTATGAACAGTCCCGATAGTAGCAAGAACAACAAGTAAGAGAAATAAATCCCTGCGAATGAAAGACATGTCCCTTAAACCCCGGCCTTTGTACAAGGTAAAGGCTAAGTTTGCAAGATTTCAAGACCTTAGGATTTTGATGAAGTTGCAAAGGGTCATATTTTACTGATTTAGTAGAAATATTGATGCCGGAAAATAGCGGCATGAGGAGCTAGTCCAATAAATCCACAGTACTCGTATTGAATCAACAGCTATTTGATAAACGCACAGCCATCCTGCCAACTTTAAAACACCAACAACTCCCATAATAAGCTCAATAATCATCCAAAAGATTATATTTTAGCAGACCGAATTTTATGTTTCACAGTAAGCTGTACCTAAGCTGCATATTTAGCAGATATAATCAAGAATTATGAAGTGTATGACGAAATACTTAGAGCACTTCCATTTTTCTTTAATTTGAGTCTGCTTAGAAACTGCTCATTGCGAGTTAATACCTTCGTCCTTCTTAACCTATCACTTTCCTTTAGTCCGTTTTCTTTGTAATGTAGAACTTACATGCCATATCGGTTTGTCTTAAAAGATAGAGTAGGGCATGCTCTCTTCCACAAATGAATAAAAAACCCAAAGAAAGACATGAAATATTCGAAACCCTCACATGACCATTTCCTTTTGTGTCTCGCTCGGTTTGTTTTCAGACCTTGATTTAATCCAGCTATTCGCAAACCGTTTGATAAAAAGAGAACCCTCTCACGCATCTTCGTTAATATCCCGGTGTAAGTTCCAAGCTTTGATATTTATCAGGATTTAGGATTTAAGAAATGTGGTAATTTCAAGGTGATCAGGAGCATGAGAGAAACAAGCTACCTCAAAAAGCATATATAACAAATCATGTACTACTTTCCAATAGTATCATTATTCAATTCGGCCTGACTCTAAAGCTACCGTCTCATAAGTTTGGCAAATGATCGTGATGTGAGAACACCCTTAAGATGACTCCATTATTGCTGGGATACGAAAACCTTCATCTGCATGAAGGTTCAATCTTAAAACGCTATCATAACCCAACAATTCTTCCAACTTCAGGCTCTACATTGTTCAGTATCTGATTGATCTCATTCCACACTTTTACTTGCGTCTCCTGCCCCTTGGAACTACTGTAGTTATCTGATATCCTTCTTGATATTAGCGTAGCCTAGTAGTCTAATTCCACCTTTGTAAACCGCAAAAACTTACTGATTGGAGGTCTCTTTTTGGTATGACCTATGAAACTTCCCATGTTCGGCTTCTGGCGAAGCTGCAGCTACAACCAAACTTCTAGCACCGACATCTACGGTGGAACCCTTCATTGCTAGGAAAGCGGCAGTTATCATGCGATGAAAGAAGCTCTTTTCACAAAATTCCCTCGCAAGATTAGTTTTAACCGCTCCAGGGCAAACTGTGTTTATAATTGGGTAGGGCCTAACTAATGTTAGTGTTTAGATCCACTACAATTGAGATGAAGTTAATATGGGAAGCTAGTCAACACACCGACCGTCTTCCCCAACAGCAAGCTTTGCAAGTTCATTAATCTCGTATTGCATGAGCAACTTTGAATGAGCATACTGCAATATTCCACCAGGCCAATTGGCTTTCTCTGAACAAGACTTGACGACGTTATCCTGTAGCCAGTTTTGAGCCTGGATATCCACGGACAAAGATTTTCCAGAACCCACAACGCATAGGTGAGGTGTCGGTTTGTTGTCAAATGCTCGGCTTTGTCGGTTTGCTCGTAGAATATCATATAGTAAGATAGCAAGAAGGGCAGTGGAAAGAACATTGACTTGAACGTCTGTTTCCCATCCTGTGGGTGTGCAAGAATAGTCAAAGGCATGTACACCAGCATTTAAGAGAATCGTATCAGCTTATTAATTTATTAGTGAAGACACAACACTTGAGGAAGGTAGTTAAAACTTGCGAACTATCCCATCGTTCCTCAGCGCTTTTACAAATTTGAGCACACCATCAAAGGTATCCATATCCAGGATGCGAATCTTAACTACATTTTTGATCCCAGTACGCTCTTCAATGTAGGTTTGAGCGGCTACACCCTTGGATAAAGTCCGAGCTGTAATAATTAAACGTGAAACACCAGAGTTGGTGTAAATAACCGCCGACTCGAGACCCAGGCCTGATGTGGCACCAGTGATCAAGGCTGTCTGGCCTTTGAGATTGATATTTAAGGGCATCCTAGGCATGATATGTTAGAGTGAGATTCGGATTTCGTGGTCACATCTATGAAAGACAAAGCTTGAAATAAAGAGAGGGGAGTATGTACTCTATGAGAGAAGTGGCTTGGAATATCCCTATTATCACTATTAAGAAGTTGTGCTGCTAGACAAATTTCGCGAAATACGTGGTGCTTAAAATCGTAATAACACCTCTGTCGTCCTTGTCCGTTGTATGTTAATACATGTGTTGATATGTCAGCACAGGCAAGGGGAACTCATCAACTCTGTCGATGCCGTCTACTATATATTTAGACATGGGCTGAAATATAAGCACAGACAAAGGAAACTGATAGAAGTATCATTTGTCAACCTCCTGGACGGTTGTTGTTATGTTCCGAAAGTCCGAAAGCAAAGTCGGTGATTGGCTGGAAATTAGCGAAACGAGAAAGAGAGTTATAGATGCGCCCTTAGCAACTCTCAGCTTATATCAAACCTATCATTGTGCCATATGGAAGTATGATAGTTGTTAAAATATCCATACCATATGCTATATTTGAAGTATACAACAGCCCGACAGTTAGAATCCATATCATATCACGTGATTTTAACCACACGGACCATTGGATTCTACTAGCAAAATAGTTGTTTGACAGCTTGTCCTATTAATCTGCCACAGATCCCCAATGAGCCGCACTAACGCACCCCGCACTAGCCAAAACCAGGGTGGTGACAAGCGCGTTGAAGTCGACGCGGTTCTAAATAAACCAGCTCTTTATTGCCAATACAACACTGAAAGCTTCTCACACTTCCTGACACATTCAACGACGCTACGCTCGAGATCTCCTTTCCAGCAGTGGAAATGGAACCAAGAATTCCTGGTGCGCGGCACATACGATCTGATAAACCACTGTTTAGATCTCGTCGCCAATATCAACCTGACGAAGGTACTGGCACTGGCACTAGCTCTAGCTCTAGCGATGTATTCAACGACGACTTTACCGACCCACCACTCAATGTGCCAAAGGCATGGCGGAAGGCGCAGAAGTATGACGGCTGGATGCGGAAAATCCTCCATCCAGAGTCTCCATTGCCTATCACCGAAGCAGCTTCGAACCAAAACCTAACACCACCAGAATCAATTTATGGCTCTCCTAAAAGGGAGCCCGAGACTCCAATGTGGAATGCAGATACAGACTTTACCGCAGGCTCTCTAGATATGAGTCCACAGCTCAAGGTATGCGAATTGAAGTCCCCACACTGGAATCCATGTTTTGGATAGCGTGTGTTGATATGCAATATAAGATCCGCTAACCCATTCATCTCCAGTTACGAACGCTAGCCACAAAGCCACAGAAAACATACGTTCATACTCCTACTAGCAAATTGCGCGAATCAGCAGCAAACTCGCGAAAAATCTTTGTCACCGTCCAGACTCCTGTGGAGCAAAGCAGGCGAGATGAAAAGCTTGAGGAATTGAAGCGCCTCGAAGCCGACGTTCCAATAACAGAGGAGGCTCAGATGGACGGTAGCACCCCGATCTCATTACTTAGTCAGGAGTACACCGAAGAGCAATACAAGAAACGCAATCCTGAGGGCTGGGCGATGCTGAAAGAGCCGAGAAGGAGATCTGGTCCTGATGAAATGCATGACGCCCTGCAGAAATTGAGTAGAATATCGACCTCTAAGAGTCCAAGCCCCATAGAGGAGTCTTTCAGAAAAAATGACCTTTTTCCAAAATCCTCGACGCCAGAACTCAAATATGAAGATCATGCAGCAACCCAAAACGCCCAATCTAGAAATGGAGATCGTGCGATATCCACCAAGTCAGAATCCAAAGATGAGGATCCCGAAGACCGAATTACGGCTGAAGCAAGGTTGTTTGAATTACAAGACAGCAAGTATGTGCAAATCTAATCATTCTATTTCTTCTCCTAATCTATTGATAAAGGTCGTCGCGATCAACCTCTCCAATGATTCCCACTGTCCAGCAAACCCCAAGAGTTACTGGAGCTTATATTGAGACACCTACACCTGGCCCTAAGAAAAGGGGTCTTTCAAACTCACGTTCCAGAAAAGAAAAATCACCAGATAATACTCCTCGCCCCGTACGGACAGTCATCAACACAGCGCGTCCTGCATCAGCTGCTGAAGATATTGCGGAACTACAAGGCCAATTACAAGATCAAACACTTGACGATTTTGCGAATTTTGTCGCGGAGGCGGCCTCTGACCACGAGACCGATCCTCCCAACGAAAAGGAAAACGACATACTAAGCAGAATTAACAGGTCGATGAAAAAGACTTCTTCTAGCATTCGTGATGCCAGGCAGGGCATTGAGCGCTTAGAGCAGCAGGTGTCCTCGTCTGTTGCCGCTGCAAGCAAGAATCCAAGCAATATCGAGACATTGGAGACGAAGCTTGCGCAGCTAGAACAACGAGTTATCGGCGCTGGCATTGCCATTCGATCGAGCCCGGATGACCCCGATATGAAAATGCACCTCAATCTCAAGTTACCATTTCCAAAATTATGGAGGTACACCTCAAAGTCACGTCTGGACGCCCGTCGTAATTGGAAACTTACATGGAGCGGGCTTCTATTGGCTGCATTCTTCACTTGGTTGATGGTAGAGACTGCCACATGTGCGACATACTGCCACCCAAAGGAGTCTTTTGTGAATAACTGGAGCCATACAGATCCATTCTTTCCTTGGGCGCTTCCTACGAAGCTCGACCAATGGACTGGAGGGTTATTCAGTTCGGCAATTGGAGATATATTGGATATGCATGACGGATCAAATAACGGTCCGTATTCAGCGAATGATTGGTGGATGGGCAGGGATGGGCCTGTTGGAATAGTGAACGATAATGATCGATATGAGTACTTCGATGATGATATTATGATATGATTGAGTTTGCAGCGTTCGGCGTTTTGGGAGATACCAATTTGATGTGCATAACTTGCGTTCGAATTACTATATATCACTAGGTGTGTAGCCAAGGAGTAGTAAACTACTCGGTCAGCAGCTTACAATTTAATGATTGAAAAGGGTCGTCTTCTGTTTCCAATCGTGTGAAGCTTTCAAATGACAGGTAGCAGACTCAACACTGGAACCGCATGCGTTGCCAAGATTTGCGGAATAATCAAATTCAGCTTCATCATCCCTTATTGTCTTGTCGTCTCATAGTTGTTAGTTTGATTTCACAACGAATGCTGTTATGCCACCATGCACGAATTCTAGTAGCTTGATATAATTGGGGAAGCGGCAAATAACTTTCAGAGATGGTTATATTCTGAATTATGCGATTTTATATTAGCATTTCTAAGACTCTTTTGAGTTTTCATACCGTTAGTTTCGAACAAGGCTGTGAACCAATTGATATCTCGCATCTCCTCGCAAGTCCTGCTCAATCAGATCGGTTACCTCGGCGATAATTCTCAGGCTTTGGTCAACGCTTGGAGATACCGGCTCTCCAGAAACTGCCATCCATCCTGGGATAAGTTCGTTCAGATGCCGCCCAGTACTGCGGACCTCCTTTGCCACAAGCTGCCTTAGGGCAGGAAGTCGGATAGCAGCTAGGAGAATAAGCATGGCACCTGCCATTCTAGCACCACTTATTAGCACTCCTTATGATGGGGAAACTGAAGTCACTTACGAAAGAGAGCATATCCAGGTATCCACAAGAACTGTATGTGAAAATGCACGCAAGTTCAGAATATGCAAAAGACAAGCGTCAAGACAACATCGACAGCTGTCCAGCACCTCGTCAGATGTGTTTATTATATCTGTCGTCAAGACCCATGTTAAATACGGACGATAAATGACCGATCGACAAGTGAGGTAACGTTGTCGTAAAAAGCCCCCATGCTCGGTTGAAGTTTCCTGGGTATCTATTGTAAATTTGAAGGCTACTGGGAGAAACTCTCTCCACTCCTCAAGCTGGTGATTCAGTTCTGACACTACGTACGGAAATCGAGCATTATCAAGTGAGACACCAGTTTCTTTCGCATACAAAACGTGATGGACTCGATTTAACAATCGTCTCATAGAAATACAAGCAAGGAAATAAAGCGAAGACTGTTCCTCTTCCTGTACATCGGAATGTGTATGATACTGCCCAGGCAATGGGATTGATGACTCGATATTTGCAATTCCACTCTGTGGTAGTGCTGATAGTTCGGCGAGATAGTCACTCTCTAAGACGTAACATGACCAAAAGATTCTTCGCATACATTCTCTGTCTTCTTCGGTTTCGTAGACTGGGGCATAGGAGAGTAGGAGGCGACATTTGGTAGCTGCTGTGTTGATATATTCCCAAGCTTGTAAGGGTCTTCTCAAAAACGCAAAGTAGAGTCTGGGGCTATATTTAGTGACCTTCAATCAGAAAAGCTCAGAGCATCGAACACTCACGCTACAAGGAAAAGACACTGCACTGCAGTGGCGCTCATTTCCATATGGACAATGTGCAGTTTCTTCAGTAGACCGTCGAAATACATGTCTGCCATCGACTTTCTCGAAGCCCGATAGTCCAGTTCCTCATTTGAAAAGTTCACTCCTTGGCTCATTCCAGCAGTCGATTGACTTGCACAACCTAGAGCCATGATTAAAAATGAGAGACATGACGAGCTGTTATCGTCGATTTGACCTGATGACATTTGAGAACGCGTAGCTTTTAGTTTTGCTTGTGATACAGTTGGATACCAAAAGTTAACGGTATGTTCGAAAGATATAACAATTTTATCTATGTCTGCACTGTTGACATACGGAATCATGGTGGATTGTCTCATGTGCACAGGTGCTCGGGACTGCTCAAGAGTGAAAATCGAGACATATATTTGCCTGAGAGACGGGAATACATCGAAATGTGGCCATTGCAGAATTGATTCTGTTGTCGAGGTGTGCATAGAGTCAAGAATAGCATTTTGAAGGGTCTCCGGGGCACTGTTTGAAGCCGTCGGAGATGTTTGGTGTTGGGGACCTGTTGCGTTGAAAGTTGGTCCAGAGTGAAGAGGTATTCGACGTCCAGGATTGAAAGATGGAGAGGAGGATGATGATGCCTTTTTTCCAGGAAGTAAGTAAAGCTCCCTTAAGTAGTGGGTTTGTGGAAGAGCTCACTATTGCTGCATTCATCTCATGGAGGTAACTTTCAAGTCGTAGAACTCCTTCCAGAATGAGATCGCTCTTGCCTCTCCTGGAAACATATTAACAAGACGGTATATAGATACTAAAACATGAGTATTTACGAGTTGGTATCGGCTCCATGCGTGCATACTATCTCGGAGTTCGAACAGCCTCCACATGGTTGTTGACCATCACATCTCAAAGATCGGTTAGTTTCGAATCACGTACGTAGGTAAGTAGCCACAATATCAACTCACCTGATTTTACGGACCCTACAGTTATCACACTGGTATTAATGTTAGATTTGCTCTACGAATCGGAATGGATACTTCTTACAGCATGAGCTGCTCTCAACCTCTTCCTCGCCTGTGTGTTTTCTGGAACGTCCATTACTTCTCCGGTCCGACTCGGGCCGAGAAGGTCTCGGGATGAAGTCAATTCACTCGCAATTCGAACACCGCAGCCTATAATGACGATCAGCTATCAACAATCTTTCGCTGATCAATGGGATCACTCATGATCAATATTGCTGCTCAATGACGGTCATTGCTTTCTCCCCAGTTGTACCTCATAGTCACGTGCCACAATGGGACGAACCTTAAAGATGCGGAGACAGTTTACTCGGCGCTAGCTCCTACCAATCACAGCTGATTCTCAGCTCAAGGTACAAATGGGCGTAACCCCTCAATATGGAACCACGAACTAAGTAGGAAGGTAGCAATGGCAAGTGTGACATTGAATTTTAGATATAATTTGGTTCTCGGGTCTCCCCTTGTGTCCCAAAGCTGGGCCAGAACAATGGCAGCTCGTCAAAAGTTGGCTATTTGATATTTGCATCTGGGTCTCGTTATGCCATGTGTCAGAAAAAAAGAAGACTTCTTGGACCCACACTTACAGCCTGCATTTCTGTTGGTTTATAAACAGCTTACTCTGGTTGTTCAGGATAATGACAACACTATATAAAACATCAATCATCCTTCAAAGTTACTAGCAAATACATCTTATCATGCGTCGCGCTTCAACGTCACCATATATTTTAACATTAGAACCCGACCATAGTGCTCAGAATTCTGATAATGAGGTTTAAGGGTAAATGCACTGAACTTGGTAGTTATTGGGGAAATTGTGTGCCAATATAATTCACTATATGTACTTGTTAAATTTACTTCTCCACATTTAGCACTTTATGATACCAGAGTTTGATCAGCGCTTTCACTTAAACAACGTCCTTTTCTCCCACGTTCCGCAAGTGCAGCGTATTAAGCACTGTAGTCGCGGTTCTCTTTTCCAAACTCTTCTTGACTGGGTTTGGAGCTTCGAACACCTCAGCTAACTCTTCGAGGGTACGCTCTTTCGTCTCGGGGAAGTAGAAGTAAATGATGGTGAATTCGAAAAGATCCCAAAAGATGAAAACTACGTAAAAGTAGTAGTGAATATGCTCGAAAGCTGGACCTGAGCTGTACGCAATAATAGTTGAGGCCACCGAAGATGAGAAGTTTCCAACTGCAGTTCCCTTTGCACGAGTTGAAGTAGGGAGAGTCTCGGCAATATACATGCTTTGAAGCGGTGTCCAACCAAAAGAGAAGACAATTCCAAAGAGGTAGATGAATGCAACAGTCGTGTTAGCAGATGCCGAATTAGTCGGATCAGTTGTCGACAATTTGGATGTACCGGTCATGATCGCGAAACAGCCAATACAGAACAGCAGAGAGTAGAGTAGAAGGGGTCTTCGACCGATTCTATCAGTAAGTCGAGCACCTAAACAAGCTCCAAAGAAGCAAATGACCGGATTAATGGCATTCAGAAGAAGAACACGTTTCTCGTCTCTGATACCAGCGTTGTCAAGCATAGCAGGGAGATAATAAGATGATAGACTGTTTCCTGAAACTTGACCAAAGACTCCCATTCCAACGACGCAAATGAGACGTCGGCGTGCTGAGTGAGTGTTTACAAGCTCGCGATAGTCCCACCATCTTTTATCCGAATCGTTTATACCAACTTGTGAGGTCATTTCTTTAAGTTGTAGCTGCACCATCGGGTGAGATGGAGAGCCCTCGCCATGGTAAGTAGCAAGAACTTTGGTAGCATCATCCAGTCGATCCTGAGCCATCAACCACCGTGGTGATTCTGGTAAGAACCATACTCCAACACAAACCATGGTAGAAGTGACTAGCCTTTACAGGCATCAATGTTAGTAATTATTGTAGTATTTTTGTGTACATCTAATCTAGCACAGGAAAAGCCTCAATGAGGTGAGTCTAACTTACTGGATCCAGACTGGAATACGCCATGCCGAGGTTTTATCGATGTAAGAGGAGCCATAAACCACCCAGCTAGCAATGATGGAGCCAATATACCTATTTCACCAATGTCAGTCAATTTCTTCCACACAGACAATAAAAGCCTACCAGGTACAATTGTAAAGTCCGGTCAATGTGCCTCTCCAAGTAGGATGGGCCATTTCGCTCACATAGCAGGGTGCGGAAACGCAGCAGAAAGAGACTCCAAACCCAAGTATGAAGCGGCCTCCAAGAAATGCTCCCCTGCCAGTGGCGGTCGCCTGTACACAGGTACCAACGATAACGATAAAGGAGCCGGTGAACATTCCTGCGCGGCGTCCAAACATATCATTGACCGGACCTGTGAGGAATACTGCAGCGAGGGAACCTATGTTGTACATAGCAAAGACAATTCCAGTCGAGGAATCAGCAACTTTCCTATATCATTGTAAGTATAAATCATATTGCATGCAAATGTCGCTCTCCTTACATATGAAAGTAATTCTGGGAAAATCAGCGAAACTGCGGTCATAGATTGATTTCGGAGTAAATTTACCTGATATGAATGCATGCCATTCAGACCACCCATCAAAGAACCATCATAGCCATTTAGACAGCCGCAGAGATATGCGCAGCCAAGAACGAGGTCTGATGGACATCAAATCAGTAATTGAGCTACAAATTGATAGAGTTGAAAATATTTACAAAGCCGAACCATGCTCTTGGTCCACGGAGAGAATTTGGCTTCATCTAGTTCATGAGCAAGCTGAATCGCTCCAGCGGTGGTATCATCCACCTGGTGCTGCTGGTGCACAGTCGTAGCCTCTTTTTTATCGTCCATATTGACTGGTATGCGCCGGTTGGGCAGACAATCCAAGATAAAAAGATCAAGAACAAGACAAATGTGCTTGGATAAAGTCTTGACCAGAAACTGGGGACTTGGCTCCTTTTATCCAACGTCCGAGGTACCAACTCCAGGAGCTTGTTTCCTGATGGCATTTTTTGCATGGGATACTCTAAGATATGGGGCCCCGCACTATAGCTATTGCTAGGGAAGGTCAATTTTCATGGGGATGTTTTCTGAAAATGCAGTAATGCTTGTGGTGATCCGGCTCCGGCTATTCCGAATGCATTCACTTTCTTTTATCCAGCGAACGACTTTTCAGCACTTTGACAATACATACTGTAACACCACACCATTTTCCAGAAAAATAAATAAAATCTATGCATGGTAGAATCGGAACAAGTACCAAGACTTGAGAAACGACAGCTAGATTCCCTTAAAATAGGTTGGTAAGACAATTTCCCTTGTGAATGAAGCAAAACGTTGCTTCGATTATTCTATGATATATTATCGACAGGGTAGCTATTTCGTTCATTTTGAGCACCAACAAACTCTCCCTTGTTCCGTTGGTGCAAAATATATGATAAGCGGAATATCAACTACCGAATAGTTCGTCTTACCGAGATACACTGCGTGACCTCGGGCCCCCCTTCAATAAGCTCGTTTAGATGGCGAGAATGGTAGCGCGGCCTCCACTCCACGGCTCCGATGTCCCCGGCTTCACATTATGATTCCACCTTGGCCATCGTGTATTGGTTTGCTACCAACGCTACCCCATTGTTGTTGGCACTTCTCTTCACGACTTAGGGAAACTCATCACCGCAACGCAAAATGTAGCAATTATCATGGGTTTCGTATTCAGCCAAGAACCCTCCGTACGTGACCTTTCCTACGAACTAACGATCCGTCTTCTTTAGCGAATCATAAGCTAGTGCCTTACTACCAATGTTTCGCAAACAAAATCTTTCTCATATCACCATCTATCTTGTATATGCATTCTACTAGACATTTGTTCTCCGAAATGTCACACGGATCTGAACCTTTTCGTACGCCCGAGCTTGACATCAATCTTACAGAAGCTCAGGCTTTCGATTATTGTGATCAACGGATATTTCAGAAGAACCGTCTCCCAACCAGGTCATATTTCTTACCAGAAAGTGCTCTTCTACTTAACGGAACTTGGGAGTTCCACTATGCTTCCAATCCATTTGAAGCACCAGACGAACATGAATTTGCAGCGTTAAAGTTGAGTGAGGGGGATACAGATGCAGCACCAAGCTCTTCAACCATAACGTGGACAAGTATCAATGTACCAAGCCATTGGCAATTGAACGGTCATGGAAAGCCGCATTACACTAATGTCATCTATCCTTTCCCGGTCTGCCCTCCATTTGTACCAACTGAAAACCCAACCGGTACCTATCGTCGAAGCTTCCACGTTCCAGAAAACTGGGACGAGAATGCTCAACTGAGGTTAAGATTTGATGGAGTTGATAGTGCTTTTCATGTGTGGATAAATGGGTCATTCGTTGGGTATTCTCAAGGCAGTAGAAATCCTGCTGAATTCGATGTCACAAAATTCGTGTCACGTGGTGGCTCCAATGATGTAGTTGTCAAAGTTTATCAATGGTGTGACGGGACCTATATTGAAGATCAAGATCAATGGTGGCTATCTGGTATAAAAATCCCGTTGTTGAAATGAAAACCGCTGATATTCCCTTAGGTATCTTTCGAGATGTGCATTTACTCGGTAAGCTACCTTATTATGCAATACTCTTAGTGCCTCTACCGAAATTTCGACTAACAGGAAATTTCAGCTTTCCCAGGAAGTGGGAGAATTGATGATTTTTTCGTCCAAACCATTCTGGATGAAAATTACGAAGACGCCCATCTCTCAGTATCCATTGACGTATACAATCCAGAAGGTGGAGAAGTATCACTGATTCTCCGCGACCCAAGGAAAAACAATAGTGTAGTTGCCAAGATCAGAAATCCATATGCTGCTGCCGATTCTAAAATCGATGTCAAACTTCCTGTTTCAAACCCTAAAAAATGGACCGCAGAAACCCCATATCTATACCAACTCGAATTATCGTTGTATTCATCACAGAAGGAAGAGCCCTCTCAAACTGTTTACCATAGTGTGGGCTTCCGCTCCGTCGAGCTGAAAAGTGGACTCCTCACTGTCAATGGGAAAGCTTTACTTCTTCGTGGAGTCAATCGCCATGAGCATCATCCTACTCTGGGCCGTGCTGTTCCACTCGCATACATCAAAAAGGATCTGCTCCTGATGAAAGCGCACAACATCAATGCACTTCGATGTGCACATTACCCATCTCACCCCAAATTATACGATTTGTGTGATGAGCTCGGGCTTTGGGTCATGGATGAGGCGGATCTTGAGTGTCACGGTTTCTATGATGCAGTGGCAAGACCATTGAACATTCCTGAAGAAATGGACTATGGGGAAAGGAAATTACTAGCTTTCCCACAATCTGCAAGTTTCACTTCGGATAATGAAGAGTGGACCGAAGCTTATCTAGATCGGATGATACAAGTTGTTCAGAGAGATAAGAATCATGCTTCTATTATTATGTGGTCACTAGGAAATGAAGCATTCTATGGGAAAAATCATAAAGCTATGTACGATTATGCGAAATCAGTGGATCCTGGTCGACTTGTACATTATGAGGGAGATGAAAAGGCAGTTTCGGCTGACATGTACTCCTATATGTATCCGCCAGTCGATAAACTCATTTCACTATCAGAAACTGAAGGAGTAGATTCGGAAGGCAAATACGAGAAGCCAGTCATTCTTTGTGAATACGCACATGTAAGTTTTATTGGGAGACTGGATCTCTTTCTGGGGGTTTGACTGACAATTTTCTCAACAGGCAATGGGTAATGGACCAGGAGGTCTAGAAGATTACCAGAACGCTTTTAGGAAATATGACCGGCTGCAAGGTGGTTTCATTTGGGAGTGGGCAAATCATGGTCTATTGAAAAAAGACGGCGACAAAGAGTTTCATGGCTACGGAGGCGACTTTGATGATTTCCCAAACGATGGCACATTTGTCATGGACGGATTATGTTTTAGTAACCATACGCCAACACCTGGGTTGACTGAATTTAAGAAGGTCACTGAGCCGGTCAGACTGTCGCTGAAAGGGAAAACTCTTTACATTGACAATGAGTATGACTTCATCGACCTAGCGCACTTGACTGCTTCTTACAAGGTTGAGTCATTAGATGAGAGGTATAATCTAGCTCCTAACAACTACGAAAAACACAATGCTAACAAACAAAAAGGGTTACTCTTATAGACTCTGGCGAATTAGAGATCCCGCATGTGGCTGCTAGAAAACAAGCCGAACTTGTACTTCCAGAATATATACTCTCCCACAACAGTTCAACAGAGACTGTACTTACAATAACTTTCCGCCTCAGATCAGCCACTAGCTGGGCTGATGCATCCCACGAAATTGCGTGGTGGCAACATAAGCTCCCCTCGCAGTCTTCTTTGTCAATATCAAACCCATCTGCTGGATCAAGTCACAAACTACAGGTTCAAAACTTAAAGTCTACAGTGCAAATATATGGCTCAAGCTGGTCTTTGAAGTTTGATCGCGCTCGTGGCTATCTCACTAATTGGGTGTCTGCAGGTGTCACGCTTCTTGAGCCGGATTCTCTCACTGGTGTTGCGATGACACCTTCGTTCTGGCGAGCGCCGACCGACAACGACGTGCCAATTTCACTGCCTTACTGGCGCCGCTTTGGAGTAGATGACATGACAAGTCAGCTTCGATCCTGGGAGGTCTTACCCAATAGCTCCGAAGGAGTTGTGGAAATTATGACAAGAACCTATCTTGCTCCACCAATCCTAGGCTGGGGTTTTCATGCCGAGACCACATACTCAATCTTCCCCAACGGTTCATGGGCCGTCAAAGTCAAGCTGCATCCCACAGGATCGTACCCCATAACCCTCCCAAGAATTGGCTTGGACGTCACTCTACCAAAAGCGCTCGAGGAAGTGACTTGGTCTGGTCTTGGGCCCGGGGAGTCATATCCCGATAAACGAAGCAGTCAAAAGGTTGGGATCTGGAGTAAGATCGTCCCAGAGCTTCAAACTAGATATGAAGTTCCTCAGGAAAACGGAAATAGGATGGACACCCGCTGGGTGAAGCTTCTTTCTCACAGCGTAGGTATCATGGTTACTGGTGGACCTACTAAGGAAGGGACTGATGCAACGACGTTTCAGTGGGGAGCAGGCCCGCATCGTGCTACTGCTTTAGAAGCTGCGAGACATCCATGTGATCTAGTGGAAGAAGATTCAACCTTGTTGAAGTTGAATGCAGAGGTTGCAGGTGTGGGAAGTGCAGCTTGTGGGCCAGGCGTAGGCGAGGAATTTGAAGTAAAGTGCCGAGATACTGAGTTCGGATTTTTCTTCCAACCAATTGGTCTTTGAAGTATAAAGGCACTGGGATTATAAATCAGTCCCCTATTAAGTAGGGGATATTTGACATAGATCGTTCCACTATCACCCACTATTTCAATGAAGCACGACGATAATTCACAATTGTGATTTGATGAGCTTTTATTATTATGCTATTAATCTGTTTATTTGAAGATTGACTCAAGAATATCACATGAAAAGATATAACTTCCGATGCTTAGGCTAGAAGACCGAACATAACCGAACGTTCATATACGATTCATTGTTTCAAACACCCACCTGACTTTCCCTCAGTAATCTCACGGTGTAGAGTCTTGTCATTGCTGTAAATGGGTAACTCTGAACGGCTTCGACCTAGTGCAACCGTCTCCTGTTGTACTACTACAGTCAAATTCTTGATATTTTCTGTTGTGGCTACGGTCCCATCCATCTGTTGAAGTTTAGTACGACCTCTTCTCCAATAATTTATATGTAGAACTTACAAGTTGTACCCGCCATTGTAAGTTGTTCTTAAGATACTCAGAAGTGGCACCAATATCCTGCCCATCAAGTCTCCTGGCATTTAAGCTTTTGGTCAAGCTGAGCTCGTAGTAAGTTATGAAATTGCCTGCAGGCAAAGAAGGTTGTATAGGTGGAGGTAGCACTGCAAAAGAACCAATGGTATCGAGACTTGTGGCCCAGTCACGAGGATCATCAGGGATTACTCCCAGAAAGAGACGAACAATAAATGACTGACCATTTGCACCGAACTTTGATACCCCGACCGCAGCGCTCCATTCTGTTACCTGAAGCCGCACACCAGCAGCCCTTCTCCATTTCTTATTTTGACTAGAGGGACCATAGAGAGCATTCACACTTGCGACGACACTGTTCCGTAACTGTTGTGGTGACTGATTCCAATACTGAAGCTCGGGATATGAGTATCCAAAGACACTTAGTGATCGAGATGAAGCCGATGTGTACAAATCCCCCTGCTTGTTGATAGAGAACGGTGCCAATGGAGTATTTTCATCACTTTTAATACCTTGTGCGAACGCAAAGGTGCCATAGGCTTCGACGGATGGTGTCAGGTACAAATCAGGATGCATAGCCTGATATAAAGCTGTAAGTCGATCGACGTTGGTATGGTGCAGCCAACTAGATACAAAGAGTTAGCGTGAAGTTCATGCTTGAGGTACATATTGCACCCGCTTATTAAATAAGGATGATAACTTACAATACTGGATCATAGGCAGAATAGCTTAGTTGGCCCATATGCCCCCATTGACCACCGATAATGGCATGTATAATGTTGTGGAGCACTTCTATTGATGAGCCCTCAATTGAAGAAGTCGTAAAGCTATTAAAATTAGGCGCCTTCATCAACAAGCTGTACTTCAATTGTACAGTAAGCATGATTATCAATCTACCAGACTTGATACTTACAGTCTGTGCCTTGAAGCCATTGTTAGCTAACTCGTTGTTAACTCTTTCGTAATTTGACACCCCTCCCTGTGTGTCGGGATTTCTCAATGTTTGAGTCGGTATGGACAGATACCAGTCGTCTGATTGGGCTTGTAGAGATGGAAACAGATCTGGCATTTTCGGTGACTGAAACTTATAGGTAGTAAGTGGATTTGCGACACTTTGGACGCCAGATGGAGTTGTGACGGTCACCCATGGCGTATTCAAGAAGTCTGGCATTCGTGCATCGGATGCCCAATCCCAAAACGGCATTCGTAAATTCTCCGCGGCAGTAACCCACTGCTGTTGGCTTAAGAAAGGATATTTCTTTGCTATTTTCTGAGCGTTATTTACAAGTGATTGCTATATGATGTCAATGGTATATATAGGAGGAAACTAGACAGCGTACCTCAAATAGCGCAATGTATGGCCGATGCCAGGTTGTAAAAAGAGCAGAGCCTGCAAGTCTCAGTCCCGAATCTGATCCTCAAAAAAGAGTAGCAATTACCGTGAATGCAGTAACCATATGGCCAACCGCCTGGTCCCTGGGGATTATTATCCCATGGAACGTAGGGTCTGCCATGAATGCCTAACAGCATCAAAATATAACCCTCAGAAGAACGTCCTAGTACTATACTTGCCTGCCAACTGATAATAAGAGAGTGGGTTGCTTTCAGACTCTCCTTCCATTGCCCTCAATGCTTGTACAAATAAAGACCTGTACAATCACGTCTATTAGCGAGATCCAGAATGTTTTCATGTTAAAGTTACCATGCTGTGTTGTCAGTTCGGAGATCTCGAATATCGCGTCTATATGGCCTCGCGCCGTTCTTAATTCCAGTCTGAACTCCAGTAAGGACAACATGCTGTTGGGCTTGGACGGCTCTTGCTATAATGAGCAGTATGGTCGGGGTAATGAGAATAACAAAATGCATTTTGAATTCTGCTTTTGGGAAGAAGAAAACGAAATGATAGCTAATTACGTATTGTGTGTATTCGCGAAGGATGTAGGCTAGTTGGAAGTAAGCCGTGCGGCGAAACTTCGATGAGGAAAGGTCGACATATAGTTATAGCTACACACTACCATAAAGTTCGACAAGCCAAGTTTGGAAAGATTACACACGAAAAAACTAAGAATGACTGCATGATTTCGGCGAACAAAAGTCTAGAGCAGATCGAAAATCTGTTAAAGTACCGCCCAATTGTACATATATAAGGTCATTGAAAAGAAGACCTCGTATATGTTCTTCACCATTCGCGGCTGCTACTCAGCATAATTTTGACCGAAGATTACACTGTGCACCACCAGTGACAGGAAACATTGGCTGACAAACACTAGTCCTTCGTAAAAAGCTAGTAAAGCTACTGGATATTCGGAACCAGAGTATTACAATCTCCATGGTGTACACTCGGTTTCTGCTCGTGGAACATGGTAACTTGCATCTGGTTCGCTTCGAATTAAGAACGTGTTCTTTTTATTTTGGAGAACTATGTATTTTTGTTCCAGATGACACTATCAAGTGGAGTACGAGAAATCGAGCCGGTCTAGCGGAAACCAGCATAATGTAGCAAGTCTATCAATATTCGTGGCCCCAGAAACCAGCGAACACGGTTCCAAAACATCGTGGTGTAGTAGTAGAATGAGAAATCTTCAACTTGGAGTGTTTGCCGCGATATACTGACTTCACAGAATCAAATTAAGTATCTTTAGATGGTAAATTAATGTGTCCGTGTTCTCCCAACCTTTTGGAAGAGCTCTTATGAATGGACGCCTCATGTGGACTTCTCATGTGGTAGCAGCTAATTGTGACGTAACAGTCGAGTTATACATGTTACATGGCTCATCTTAAGTGCACGTGTGCCAAATTACCGGGCAATCATGTTCGTCTTTCTGTTCCACCATTTCTCGGGTCATGAGCCCCAAAATGGCTCGTTTCTGCATGTAGCCGTGCTCTGGAAACCTACCCCTCGATGTTGACTTGAAATTAGTGAAAGAAAATTCCTAGTTTTGCCAATGAGGCAAAAGGAAATGTAACCTCCTATAAACAAACATCAACAGTGGTTTCCTAGAGAATTTCCATGAGGCTAATGAAGGATTACACAGGACTTAACAGTTTTTTGTATTGAGCTCGCTCATTCCTATATTAGTTCGGCTCCTGATACATCTTTGATTAGCTTCTGGACTGCTCAGATCAGTTTATTTCTTTGTTCTTTGTGAAGCCGCACTGAATTTCGAGCATGGGAATTCTTATTTAGAAAATGTCAACGATTTATTTTTGTTGGAAGTCGAAGTCACCTGAGTGAACCTGATACTAGTAATGATGAATATATTCTTGATTTATTAGCTAGCTTCCTCTTGCCTGGAGAGAAGTGTATAGTGGTAGTAGGCTTGTTCGCCCATGATATATACCTCAGGCCATAACATATGTAGTAATTTTTACTGTATAGCTCTTCCTCTCACAAAAGGTAAACTTAACTATCTAAATATTTATTCTCTTCCATGCACTTCTTCACTGTGGGATCGCCCGTTTAGTCACAAAGGCCGTACTTGACAGCTTGAACAATGTGAATAAACTCAACAATTCCACTAAGTCTAAATAGGGAAGGCGCTTCGTCACGAGCTTCCCCCTCCGCTTTCCCCATCTTATCCATTCGTCCGCATGCAACACAATGCTCGATGTACAACAATGAACATGCAAAGAACTTTCGATCCATTGCTTTTGCTAAGCCCTCATTGATCGAGATTCTCCCAAGCGGAGGTGGTCTATCCTTCAACTTGATAGTGGAAATTCCTTTGGATATTTTCGGACATTGATAGGTCACATGTTTGCTACAATTCCTGCTGCAAGCACCAGAATTACAGAATGGAGAGAGACTACCTTCGCATTATAAAACGGAGTGCTAGGGAAGAGAGCGATGAGAGCGAAGACTCCAGGTCTCATTGGGATTCAAGCCTCAGTATCTCAAGTCTGAGAGAGGACTACCAAGCTGGTATCAAGACTCGGGATGTAGTAAAAGCTATTTTCGAGCGCATTGAGGCCGCCAAGCAGATCCAGCCCTCAATATGGATACACCTTCAGTCACTGGTTGATGTGCTACATGCTACCGAGGAAATAACCAGACGCTGGCCGGATGAGAATGATCGGCCACCGCTCTGGGGTATTCCCTTCAGTGTCAAAGACAGTATCGATGTTGCAGGCATACCAACCACTGTCGGTTGTCCAGCTATTGCGTTTACGCCTTCTGTCTCGGCTCATATTTTCCAAAAGTGTATTGACGCTGGCGCTTTATTCATTGGCAAGACGAATATGGAACAACTAGCCACGGGTATGACAGGCTGTCGTAGTCCATATGGTACGCTTCATTCAACCTTCAGCAAAGATCACATTGTTGGTGGATCAAGCAGCGGCAGTGCTGTTTCTGTCAGTGATGGCCTTGTTTCATTCTCCTTAGGTAGTGATACGGCGGGATCAATCCGGATTCCAGCTCTTTTTAATGGTTTGGTTGGTTACAAACCAACCAAGGGAACGGTTTCTGCGAAGGGTGTTTTCCCAGCTTGCCTTCACCAAGATTGTGTCTCTTTCTTGACTCTGAATTTGGGAGATGCAGATACGGTATGGAACATTTGCAGAGGATACGATAAAAATGATCTGTTTGCGAAGACGATTACAGACGCTTCGACATATAGCAAAAGTCCTGAGTTGTCAAGTCACCAATCTGCAGGTTCCCCAAAGCTTACTTTTCGATTCGGAACTCCACCAACACAAGCTTTGGCTGCTTGCAGTCCCATTTATCGCCAGATGTTTTCGCAAACCGTGCAAGCCCTTCAAAAAGTCGGTGGAAAACTAGTAGAATTGGACTGGGCCCCTTTTGCAGCAGCAAACGAACTTCTGTACGGTTCATTCGTGCTAGAGAGGCTCACCACCCTTCCTGAAGGTTGGTTCGAGGAAAAGAAGCATTTACTGCACCCCGTCACTCGACAGGTTCTTGAAGGGGCTCTTGCCAGAAAGACAACCGCCGTCGATTTGTTCCGTGACCTGCACAAACAAGCCGAGTATAAACGGATCGTTGAAAATATACTTAAAATTGAAGAAGATGGCGAGATGACTGTGATGATAGTGCCTAGTGCTCCATTCCATCCTACCATTCTTGAAGTTGGGCAGGATCCGCTTGGGACTAACAGCAAGCTGGGTACGTTTGCACACTTTGCAAATGTACTAGATCTCGTGTGCATCGCGATGCCGTGCGGAACGTATGAGAAAGAAGGAGAGGAAGGGGAAGGCTCAAGACTGCCATTTGGAGTCACCATTCTGGCAGGGTGTGGTCTGGATGCGCAGTTGGTGAAGCTCAGCACGCAGCTGGAGGATACTCTGATTGATGTCGGACAAGATCAATAATTTGTCGTCTCCTTCTCGTGGGTGATGATGCTCCTGGGGCGTCCAGGAGCAATTAGAACTTAATCCTTCCCAATGAAATAAGTTCCTGAATTATATCGTTCCCCATTTCTCTGATGCACCAACATACACCACGTCCATCGAAATTGAATTTTGTCTTTCCGTACTCATCTTTCCATGGGGATGACGGCAAGCCCATAGACAAATTGACCATGTCACATGCTGATCCAAGGGTAGCGAACCCCTATTTGCCGCGCACCTTTAGCGAGAATGGGACTCCGCTCAACATCAACATGACTCGGGATCGAGATCATCATCTCCACCACGCCATTTCCTCCGTACTGGCTGTACTCCGACAACTTGGGGCGTGGAGAGCGCATTTGCACTCGACGACCGTGACCACAACGTCGCATGCCATTACCTAACCCCGGAGCAGGTGGGCAGGAAAGGGAGTTTATGCAAAAGTCGGGGAGGTTACACAGCGTGCTCAGCGTGCTCAGCTTGCACAGCTTTGCTCTTCGCAGCAGTGGGGTGACGATGGCTCACCAGCATTTCCTTCCTCTTCGCACCACCACGACGCGACGGTGAGTGGCCCTAGCTGGTCACCCCCATTTCCTCGCGATCGTGGGAGCCCAGGCTGGTGATGATTAATGATGGTCATAAAAAGCATGCTCAAAGATAAGGAACAGAGATCCGACTGGTATCGGTCGTTGAGCTCAGAATTGTGCGTGCGGTGCGTGGCCAGTCAGCGACAGCACATTGGAATTGTTACGTACAGGCTACGCTACGAAGGCATTTCCAGTGGTCATCGAACAGGGGGAGCAGGGGCTGGTGCAGGCTACAGCTAGCGGCTATTACGCGATGTAATGGGCGGTGGATGGGGCGATGATGGGGCTACATTCAGACAACGGGACTATACAACGTATACTTGTACAAACCAGCTGCGGATGAGGTTACGGCGCAAA
>Ga0247810_10000419_pt1 | contig 48359 bp, 54 predicted proteins | sample UWRJL119311C1_FD_179918 | JGI IMG/M metagenome (GOLD analysis project Ga0247810, IMG submission 179918) | Plant litter microbial communities from Arlington Agricultural Research Station in Wisconsin, United States - UWRJ-L119-311C-1 | ecosystem: Environmental > Terrestrial > Plant litter >...
ACTTTGGGCACCGAGACGGCAGGGAGTATTACTTGTCCAGCCTTTGTCAACAATGTCGTTGGCATAAAACCTACAGTTGGACTGACGTCTCGATTTGGGGTCGTACCTTTGACTCCTCGTCAAGACACCACGGGTCCAATTGCACAATGTGTTGCAGACGCGGCACTAATGCTTGAGGTTATTGCCAGTAAGGACCAAAACGATAACTATACACTATTGCAGCCTTGGGATACACCACCTAGTTATAGAAAGGCCCTGAATGCGTCCGCGCTGCAGGGTAAGCGCTTAGGGGCAGTTTTCATGCGAGAGAATCGTCTTATTGATGAATTGTTTGTTAATGCGCACCAGATTGATAGAGTGCTTCGTGATGCTGTGAGCGAGCTGGAGGCTGCAGGGGCTAATGTTGTTGAAGTCAAACTTGGGATTGATGGAATTCCCTTACGCAACTCCACTCAAGAGTTGGGGGTGAAAATGAGCATGTATGGTGTACCAGACTTTGCTGAAGGTATGAAAGCCTACATGGAATCTCTTGTGCCAGATGACAAAACACCACACACACTTTCCGAGCTGCTCGAGTGTATGGAGACTGATCCAGACGAGTTTGGCTCCAGCGTCGACTTTTCAGGGATTCGTCAGATAGCCCAGACAAATAAAACGTCAGGCAGCATTGAGTCATGGGATGCATATTCCGATGCCAAAGGAGAGTCGCGAGATATGATTTTCAGTCCTATGAAAGAACTAGGGCTAGATGCACTTGTTATGCTCATAGATACAGCTATTATATTCACAGCAGCATCTGGACTACCTATAGTTACAGTGCCTATGGGGATGCTAGGAGACGATGCGTCGACGGTTTGGGATAAACATGGAAAAGTTATTGAAGAAGCACCTGGTTTTCCCCTTGGGTTGAGCTTTGTCGCTGATCAGTGGACGGAGCATGAACTCATAGGATATGCCTATGCATACGAGCAGGCGTCACAGAAAAGGAGGAAAATGCAACCATATATCAAGTTTGATCTCGATCTTGATTCGATAATACAAGAGACTTCCAAATTGGACTTGTGACACTTCTGATGTATGCATCCTCTCGGGTCTGAGAATATGCAAAGGAAAACAGTCACAGCAACACTATCTCACAGGTGCTACCAACTTTCGTGCTATGGTAGAGAAGCTGGAGAATGATATGATCGAGGAAATGCAGGCCATAACATGATCAAGAAGCACTTGAGAAAACCAGATAAGATATATACAATATGAAGCAATGAATGAATATGTGATAGTAACCAAGCGTATAAATTGCTAGCAGCCCTCATAGATAAATATGAGAGAGCGTTTACTCATCCATTTTAAATGATCCACTTTGGGCCTTTCCATGGTAGAATATTCGCCATTGACTGATATAAAGACTGGAGTAACTTGGCAAAGAATACAATTCACATGTGGCCGCATTCGTACATCTTATATGAAAGCATTGAACTCAACTATTCTGATCAATGGCCATTGGTAGGGTATACCAGTTTATTGTGCTAACTTTACAACATCTGTGCGAAGTTTGCTACCTCCATTCCATGTAACGCCATTTTATAGCCCTAAATGCCACATTTCACATACGCTCAACCGGTGATAGGCCTATCAACTTCATTCCATTGGCTAGTACAACCCTTGCGGCATCATATAGTGCCATGCGTGCTAACTGTAGCTCCCTCTCACGTCCTACAACTGTTTAGGGATTCAAGTCAGTGCTGGTTTCATTGGACTCTTTACAACATAAAAGAGGTGTATTGTATGTTGCGTGACACTGGGAAGTACGGGCAAAGAGGCAAAAATACTTACTTCGGAGATGTGGATAACTGCTGCTTAGAACATGAGTCATCCGGAATAGATAAGTTAATATCGTGGTGGGCTCCACTGTGAAAACCCGATATTAGTCACTGTTTGCTGGAGTTTTGATTACAAGTCAACAACAAACTTACAAGTCTTGAGTGTGTTTATAACCACATCAGGGTACTGAGAGATCACTCGGATAAGATCAGTGGCATGTGTTTCCGTGAGTAAGGAGAGATCAGCGGTGGCGACTTCTTCGGGGGTGAGTTCAGCTTTTCGAGTAATGGAGCATAGACGCGCATGGGCATATTGAAGGTAAGGTCCTGTATCCCCTTCAAAGGAGGTCATCGTCTTCATATCAAACTCGTAGTTGTTATTTCTATCACCAATTAGCATCCAATATATCTCAGAAGACCTATAGGATAACTTACCGCTTTCCGCTCAAATCCTGAACCATGACACTTGAGATACCTAATATATCAGCCACAGAGACGGGATCCTCAATCTGTTCATATTTGGCTTCATTCACTTTCATAACTTCGTGCATCTTCTCGCCCACATCCCTCAAAATATCATCTAAGAACTTGACAGTTCCTTTTCGAGTACTCATTCCCAATACCATACCAAAATTAATATGTTGCACCCTCTTGGCGAGGTCATTGTAGCCCATAAGCTCGATGATTTTAAACAATTGCTTTAAATGGAGATCTTGCTGGGATGCTACGACATAGATCATGTGATCAAAATGGTACTTGTCGTCCCTCTGCATCATTTCGCTGATATCACGAGTTAGGTACAAAGCTGTACCATCTTTCTTCTTGATAACTGCTTTGCCAAGCTGTTTCGCCTCCTTAGGAGGGATACCTTTCTGCTCCAAGAAGTCAATAATGACTGCACCTTCCGATTCCTTTGATATTCCCATTTCAGATATTTTCTGAGCAGCAAAGTCCATTCTTTCTTGCTTGACTTGGCTTTCACCTGAGTAGTCATCAAATTTGATGTTCAAACGAGCATATGTCTCCTTGTAACGTTTGATGCTCAGTTCTCGAAAGCGGGCCCATTGTTGGACAGCCACTGGCTCGTTGTCGCTCATAGCCTTGAAATATTCACGGGCTTTCTCATCGATACTCTTCGCTCGTAGTTCCGACGTATCCTTCCCATCTTGTTGTAAAGCTTTGATCTCATCTTCCTGCTCCCCCATATCCTTGTTTATCTGAACATAAACATTAAAAAGATGGTTGATGGGATCTGCTTCCAAGGCCTTTTCGTCCCCGTACTTATTGAAACCCAAAGCCAAGAGTCCATATTGTTTTCCCCAGTCTCCTAGATAATTAATTCGTGTTACGTCCCAACCAGCGCCTTCATAGAGGTTGGCCAAGAACCCTCCAATAATGGTACTTCGCAAATGTCCTGCATGGAATGGCTTTGCAATATTTGGAGATGAGAATTCGACTATCATCTTCTTTGGTCCTGTCGCTGGGTTGTTAGGATCCTTCAAGCCGAGAAATTTGTTTTGTCCAAAAGAGCCTTGTCGAGATAGAATGGATGGAATGAGTATTTGAGCCAGCTTATCGGGCTTAAAGAAGAACTGCAGGTGTGTGCCATTCGTAGTTGGCTTTTCAACAAGAGGAGAATCGGGAAACTTTTGAAATGTTTAGCCTTTATAAAACCAGTCTAGAAATATATGGGTGGTGAAGTCATACCTTTTCAAGCCATTCAGCCCCAAGCTCAGCTGGCTTCTTTCCCTTGATTCGCAAAGCTTGAATGGGCAGGTTTAAATCGCCTTTCTCGAGTGTATCCGTCCATCGGAGCGCAGGGTACACGATTGAGGAATCCACGCCAGTTATTGGGGTCAGAATAGAGGTGAGGTGTGCGCGGTATATGTCGAAAGGGTTGATTTCGGGGTAACAGTTTGGATATTGTGGTAGTTCGCCTTCTAGACTCAGCGCATTGAGCTTTTGGGCCAACGTCTGAGATACAGACGCTGCCATTGTGTTGATACGCTTGTGAGGGATTAGGGCGCGATGGTTAGGAAGGAACCGAAATGGTCGTGGGCTAACAGTGGAAAGTGAATATTTTAAAATGTGTTGAAGGCGATGTCTCATCAAATTGGACGTCTAGTTACGATTGTGAATTTAGTGTGGGAATTATATGAGCCAAGTACGAGTTTTGTAGCGGGGAGGATTGTTGCTGTTGACTCACAAACAATTTGTAAAAAGCCCCCCCGGGCCACCGCTTGGGGCAGGCGGTAAGTCGCTATGGCACGTGATCTCTTGAGGGACCATGACACGTGACTATGTCTTATGAACGTCTATGGAAGTTGACGGCTCAGATTATGGCTTGGGCGCCTGTTAGTGGCCGAAAGTTTATCATGTTTCTCCTACAAAGTATCTTTGGTTTTCTGTGCCTGTTGCTCTAGCCTTGACATAAAGCTATGACTATATGATAACCCTTACTAATGCTAGGGACTATACATAGTAACTCATCTACACGACTCTTCCGGCAGTTCATCCAATTGGGAACTTGCCAAAGTTCGCCATGGCTTATCAAAATTAAGCTCGCGAATGAAAGTTGCTTGGTCGGCTTATTACACAGCTGCATTAATATTGGACAAACCAATTTGGAAGCCATGAATGAAAGTAGCTTTCTCGCGTTTGAATATGCTTACTTCATATATAGACTATTTAACATATCAGCTATATAGATTTTTTCTGCATGATAGTTACACCCCTCAGATACACCGCGTGGAAAACTAACAGACTAGTGAGCTTGATATAAAATGAGTGTTACCCATACGACCAACAAAGAAGAGTACCATCGAAACGAAATACCGACTTCGAGACCCCACTGAAAGCACATGGGCTATCAGAATCTTGAAAAAACATCAGCCTGCCACCAATTTTTGTTTTGCTGTCCATGAGAAGCCAAACCTTTCAAAATCATACTCATAATGGAAGCTATCTATTAGCCTGGAGAAGGAACTTCTTGGCCATCCTGTCGAAGCATACGAAGAAACGCTCGCTCACGTTCACCTTACAAATTTTAGCCTGATCACGAGGATGAAAACAGAGAACTCACTTGGCCTGGAATTGACCGTGACCTGCTCATCAACAACGATTGAGCGACTATCGATATAATCTTGCACGATGGAGCATGTTTCCGAGGTTTCGTAAGAATACTCCATTCGCATAAGAGTCACCCTGATTCGATAACGACCAGGATAGTGAATTACGAGATCAGGAAAATAGAAGTATGCTTGATCTCTAGCATGGCGGCTGCTAGAACCGTGGCGGCTGGATCCAGGCATTGGGTGAGCGGAATCAGCAGCTTTCCCGGAAAGCTGGTCATCTAGAGGCTCGCCATTTTCATGGATAAGAGAGACGAAGGCATAGATCTGCGCGAGCTCGTCATATAAGCTGGTTTGACTGCTAAGCCGAGCTGCTACCGGTGGAAATAGTGCAACCCCTGGCCGGGTCTGTGCTGGAGGTTGAACAGATAAGTCAAGCATTCTCTTGATTTGGTCGCTTCCAGCGTGATGACACTTGACTAAAAAGCCACACACTACAAAGTTGATCAGCACATACTCCAGCTGACTCGTATATTCCCCTGCTTGACCATGTACCTGCAGAAGGGAACTAGCTTGCCAAACTTTATAACTTAGGAGCTAGACTGACAGGTATTGCGGAGAATAATTGTCTTTTGTATAGTTTTCTCGTGATTTTGGGAGCTTGAAATAGCTTGAACAAAATCTCAGCTGGGACATGGTTGACGGGCCATGGCCTTAATATCATTAAGGAAGCCTAATTCACCCTTGAGTGAACGAAGTCTCTAGAACTTCATAGATCGAAGGCTTTTCCTCTGTAAGACGTTAACTCTATCATATTGTGTTCGGAAGATCTTAGAAAAGCCACTGTAGATCCTGGTGATTTTAGACGAGGCTTAAGACGCGCTCTTTTGATCCCAACGGTCTCAAGTGTGCTGATAGTGTATATATCAATTGGAATAATTCCGTATGGCTCAGTATTTGAGACATTCGATCCACTACTTTTGCGCCAGTAGTGATGTTACGGGACTTGAGGAGACCCAAGTCGAAGGAGGATCCAATGGAAATTTTGAACATAATTTACTTCAGCGGCAAATCTCCGATTCATCCTCTGAGGCACTGCTAGCTCGACAAAAGAAAAGTAGTAACTGCTCAAAACTGCCTAGAATGACTCAATTGGCAAGAGGGAGTCGTAAGCGGGTGATCTCATTTTCACCAAGCGGTCGTACAAGGCATAGATCCAGGGTCCTGGGGCTGGCACGGTTATCTAGTCCTACATACAGATCTCGTTGAAGTGGCCGGGATGGGCGTGGGTAAACTTTTTCTTTTTCTTCTTCCAGCCGCAACTTTTTGGGGGGCGCTTTGTCCAGCCGTTGCTAGAGTCTATTACCGAATAGGGCGATTGTTTTTGTAATTCACTGTGATTTGTTGCTTGCCAATAAGTTTAAGACTTGATAATAGTTATCAAAGGTCATGGTGGTATGGTGCCACAAGATTTGACAGACCCTGCTTGCATCGTGAGTCCATGTATTTGGTACGTTAATTACGCTTGATGGGCCAGCTTCATTTGTAGAGTCTTGTGTGGACGCAATCAATGGTGTTCCATAGGTAACAAACCAGGTTGCGCTTGTGTGACTGTCCATGAATCGTGGGGTTTATCGCTTTGTATTCGGTGGCATGTGAGGTAATCATTATATTCATGTTTAAGTGAATAATACATGCAAGGTTTTATATCTATGTGTCACCGAGTTTTATGAGTAATTAACATTTGATAGTTCTATCTTCTAACTAAAAAGAACCTTGCTACCAAAATCCTGAAGCCAAATAGTTAGTACGTACGTATATCAACATATGTTTGCAGTGTGAGGGTTGAAACCAAACACCACACGTAAAAATCCGAATTGAAGTTAGAATGACGTTCCTATTCGAACCTTTAACGTTACGAATTTTAGTAGGAATATGGGGTTTCAAACCTGGCTTCTGTGTACTCGAGGTTGGGGCTTTCGTGTGACGATGCTAGAGGGCAGGAGTTATCCGTACAGCATCGGGTGACTTCTCAAGTGCGCTTTTTCGAAAGAAGGAAGCATGATATAACGTAACTGATATTATCTACAGTTAACAAAGAAAGCACGCTTGTTGAACGATAGCGGTCTCGTTCCTTCTATCTTGGCTGAATCTGAGGCATTGTAAGGCGGAGTGACCTGATATTTGTCAGTAACATAGCAACACCACACAGCATATCTACCTGCTTCAAAGCTTACACCGCCAAAGAAACACCACATATCTGAATGCCTACATCCTTTCCCCCCCACAAAACAAACCCGACATATTACCTAAGTATGGCTCCGATTGTCGCTCAAACGCCTATCATCATTGCACTATTCTCGACCATTGGGGCATGTTTGACGGTAGTTCTAGTGTACATGGCGGTCAAATTGGAGTTGTATAGCCGCAAAGAAAAAAATACACCAACAAGGTTCAAGGAAGCTCATCCTCTGACGTGGAAATCGAAGCCATCAACATGAATATCGAGGAAGCCTGAGTTCTGGGCGACACTGGGCGACAATTCAGTTACTGGCATGAAAGCTGGAGCCTATTTGGTGATGATCTCGGACAATTGAGTTCCAGCTTCAGATTACGAATTGGGCGCAATGCAGAACACTATAGCGTGCTTGAGCTTGAAAAATTAACAATGACTATGCAAGCAACTATTATCGGGGCGCATCAGAATTAGTCCACTTACTTGTTGCGAAGGTGGCAAGATCTGCGTCCTGTCGGGATTTTGCTCACATAACCCACTTGACCCACAGCCCACAGTTGCCCTGTCCTGGTGATGTCTATGATGCAACCAGTCCAAACTGTTTTATATCACCAACCAAGTAATGGCTGTGGGGTACAGGAAGATATTGAGAAGCAGTTTGGCTCGTGTCCATGAAGCGGGAGAGGCTGCTTGAGATAATTGGATCTTGCAAAAAGTTGCATTGTAGGGTATCAGATTGTGAATATCCATGCCTTCTTCTTCAGGACTGTCACACACAGCGCTATACCTCTGTTGTTTGAAGTTTTTGAGTTTTAATGTGATGCAGAGTGTTCCCCTGCGAGTAAATTCGACCGAACCTCACGCACTGTAGTATAGACCTGCAACAGGACTACAACTCATTTTCCGAGACAACGATTGATTGCAGGGCAGACTTTCTTTAGCAGCTCGCAATATGAGTTGATGGTAGCTGGACCAAGTAGGATGTACTTGCCCTTTACACAGGTAAGCCCTGTTTTTGACCCCTGAGTTCCAAGATATAGGAAGTTAGACTTGAGATTCTGAGATGCCGATGACAATTGTCCGCCTGATTAACCCCTTTTCTCACTATGCTCTTACACCACTCTTTCGGAAAACTTCCCTGAATGAAACGACGAGTAAGTTTCCGAGTTTGTGATGGAGCATTGAACTGATCAGAACGGCAGTTTTACCACGCACGAATGCTTCATGTGGAGATCTGTTCGGATCGAAGAATAGATATATGATCTTAAGAAGATGCTCTTGTTCACCACATGGATCCACAACGTTCCGCTTGTGAATTAAAACTACCCTGCTCACGTCCATATATCAGCAGCGACTACACTAAAAGCAAATATATCAGTTATGCGGGCCTATCTCATAACGCAATTTCTCAGGGCAAATTCATCTTGCAGATCAACACCCTTTATCGTAAAGCATCATGCAATACGGAATGCTGAGCTCTATGGCACATTACTTATTGGACCAGGCTAGAACATTACAACATTTGTGTTATGGGTATGGGTGAATGCGAGGGGCATCCCGAAGTTTTCCCGCGTTGAGAATGTCGATCGCTAGTTCATTCCATTCAAATATTGAGGCTTTCGAACACGGGCTAGGACTATTAGCCAAATCGGCTTCATAAGTAGTGTTAAGTGAGTTGGCAGCGAGGTTACTGGTTGTGGATCCAATTCTAGATCTTCGGCTTGTGGCTATTGCTCCTCAATTGAGCGTGGTTAGAATAACCTTCTGTCGATCAGATTTCGCTACCAAACTTTGAATGAGGCTCTGTTGAGTATGACCCATATCACCCATATCATAGCGCATTGGCAAGGCGTCGACATCCCGTATCTCCTACGCCAGTGGCTTTTGTATCTCCGATCGATCTAGATCTCCCACAAATGTCCTGCACCCGGTCAGAAATCCGACAAACCGCACTCGGAGGCGGAGAAGCAGTTCTGGTATAGGATAATAATTCAATCCATGCAAGCCTGGCACTTTCATGACTCGTGCGTTCTGAATGGGGAATACAAATATAGCCCGCGTGTAGAGGTTCCTGTAACACCAGCCACACACCAGCTATAGCTGTTGCCTGGTGCTTTACACTTGACACCTTCCACACAACATAGGAAATGATTACTCAACACACTTTACATACATGCATCCATCCATTCCGTATCTTGGAGCAACGTTGCTTGGCGATCTTGATCGATCCGCGCCTTATCTGGTTCTCGTTGTACTATTACTGTATCATTACCAGTATGTGATTACACGGATCTACAACCCTGGAACAAAAGTTTACGTTCTACTCTCAACTACTATTACTTCGCAGGCCTGACAGTTACAGCAGATACAGCAATGAAAATGGGCAACGGGTGTGTTCTGTCCATGAAGTATTTGGAATAGTCAGTCACCACTGGAAGTATGGCGGGTATCTGGATTTTGTCCCCTGAGGGTAGTCAGATCTGTATCTGTGCGCACCGACCTTCAATTAAGCTGCTAGTAATTGAAGGTCCTTCTGGGAACGTCAAGTTGAGTATTGAGACGGTCAGCCCTGCTTTCATAAGGCTGCAGCCAAAATTAAGCGACATGCAGAGCAACGAGTCAGTTCCGTGCCAAAGAGTAACCTGTGATGTTCTTCGGGGTTTGATGTTATCATCGGGATTTGGTTCAGCTATCCGCATCTCAAAACCGAGCCGGATAAGAGGTACACCAGCGCGATCAGTATATTCAGCTACAGAATTCTGAAGTGTCTAATGTGTCTTGTTGTCTTGCTCGTAGAAGCTGGCAGATAAACTCTACAGTCGCCAGATCATCATCGTTCTAAGAAAGGACGATCTATCAAGACGAGATGTAGAGAATATAGAGCTAGTAAACTGCAGCAGAAGATCTGAATCACAAATCAAATTCTATATTTTGCTCTTTCTCGAAGTTACAAATAGACCGCTCTTCTTTAAGAGGAGGAAGTGATCCAAAAACTGACTAAAGAACTCAATATTAAGCGAGAATAAAAGGGGGAATCACGTGTCTGAAGAAAGTCTTCAAGGTTTTCACTACTATTTAATATCACTCTTGAATGCCTCTTTTCTCTGACCGAAGAAGGTTATATTCTATAGAAAGTTGTCTCATAAACAGAGGAATATTAGTCCAATATCGAAGAAAGATTTGATATGTCGATGGTGAAAATACTACCATGAAACTCGACCTCGACGGAAAGCTCGTTTAATATATATAGTAACTCAAGAACGTGATATCACAGTAGATTCTGGGGGTTTCAGGGATGATGTCTTTTGAAACAAAGGAAGAATTGAGATCGTCTTCTAAAGTCATCGAAGTAGCACCAACACTAGTCCATCCTTCCCGTCCGCATCTGTTAGTTGAATATCATCAACTATATTGCTGTTGTAAATTCCGAGGATATTCATTAGAAGTAATATGCCTGAGGATTGCACTTTACAACTACCATGACTGTCTGTATTGGCTTTAGGTGTTATATGGCGTTTTGCTTCTGTTAATATCTCCTTTTCGATTACGATATGAACATGCTCTACTTATTTTCTACGCCACGGCCGAAGGCAGTATTTCTCTGCCAAAAATGTTGTATCTTTTTATTCAATCTGAAATACTAGGATAGAAATTGGCAAAGACAGAGTACCAAGAGGTGAAATAAATATGTGATGTAGAGGGTCTACAAATCAAATAAAGCCCAACTCCTTAGTCGTAAGAACTGCAATTTTTCAATTTTCTTTTAGAAGTCTCAACAAGACTACCAATTATGAAATCACAGTCTATTCCAGAGTGGGAACAGAGGTCTGTACAAACTAGATCAAGGCTTGACTCTAGATGGGACTTTTCTCAGGGGGATGATAATAGTAAATATTTTGATATAATTCTGAAAAGTCAATTGTGCATTATTTAAGACATAAGTTTTATCATTTTTGTGCCAATTCTGGTCGGACTCTGACCATAAATTGTGAGGGTCGGCTAAGCTTTGAAATCTAAGCTCACCATTGGAGGCTTGGCATTTGTAAATGACCGAGCTCCTACCTCTGACATTCGGAAAGCTTTCTATGACGGCTAATTTATTACATCAACTCATATCCCAGACATACACCACCTCTATCCCTCATATTTCGAGAACAACGTTGCACTCCTTCGGCGATCATCACTACCCGAGTATAGAATCAATTGAGGCAGCAAAGCGCACCATAAAATCCCCAAGATTCGGTGTCGAACATACACAACATGGACAAAGCTGTTGCTAGAGGATTGCGCCAGTGTAGAAGGACACGCATGCTTGGAAGCTGTAATTATGCAAAACCGAGTCACTGTATTGCGAGCACAATATGTCCAGCCCATAGTCGCCAGCTAGCATCGATTCAAACCGCGTCACGATTTACTCCCCAAACCTCACGAATCGCACATACAACTCGATCATACAGTACAACAGATCCCACAGTTCAAGGCACAATAGGGAAAGGGGCAGAAGGTGTGGCAGATGAAGTAGCACGCATAAAGGAACAACTGATGGCGCCCGAACATCTGAACGAAAAGGAACGCCATATATGGGAAATGTTGATGAAAGAGCTGAATTGTACTGAGCTGGAGGTACAGGATATATCAGGAGGATGTGGCAGCATGTATGGGATAAATGTTGTTAGTGAGAAATTTCGTGGTCTAAATATGTTGAAGCAACAGCGACTTGTCAATCAGGTGCTGGGCGAAGAAATCAAGACGTGGCATGGCGTGCAACTGAAGACGAAAGCTCCATAGGAGTAGTCGCTTTTCAGGCCGTAAGGGGGAAAGAGAACATATAAGCTCTACGTGAGCGAACCCCAAGAAGAGTTGGTCTTGTATTATGGGAAATAGCTACAGGTGTACGATTTGAAAGGTAATTCATGGCTATTGCCACGAAGGGGGGCGGCACTCGTAACCTACAATGTAAATAATGAACGAGTTCGCTCTTATTGCGGCGCATGACTGGATAATCTGTGAACATTCGATTGTGAAGTTACTTTGGGTAAATCAGTCACTATGAATCATATGAGGTGTTAGTTCATTCATCACAATCTGACTTAACGTGATCCAAACCCATCCAAAAGGTTGAGAGGAGATACTAGCTATACAATATCTACTATAACAAGTAGAGAAGGTAGCAGCGATATCCCAGGAGTCTATTAAATCCGAACTTTAAAAATTACAGCTTCTATAACTGGCTCCTAGTTCTCGCTTGACATACAACATATTTAGGCACAAGTTGTAGAATCCATGTTCAATTTCCATACCAAATAAAATGAACTCCCCTAAAAAGCTTCCAACAAATCTGCTGAAGATTGCATTACGCCGGAGCTGATAATAACTTAGCTCGTTATCATCATCATCAGCTGATAACTTGTTTTGCGATCTCGTCAGGGAAGATAGAGGAGAGGATGTAACAGCTTGTTACCAAAGCCTATATATAATTTGCAGCTTCCCACGGATTTGATCTGGGGGGGTGCATTTGATTTGCACCAAAATGATATTTTGCGTGACAAGAGAGGGAAGGCAAGAAGACCAAAGTAGTGTAGATTAACGTAAAAGAAACAAAGATTTGGAAAATTTTGTCATGTGTGACTTCTGTTTAAAAAGCTATATAGTAAGTAGTTAATTTTGCCGCAGAAAGTGACAACAACATGAGTGATTTTAGCTAGAAGTGGAGATGGGATCCATCCTCGGAGTAAATGCTTCAAGCCAGACACCTCTGTAAGGTATATATGTAGTGTATCGACATGGTCTCTATACTTTATCATTACTTATTGTGTGCAGCATGATAATTACTGTTATTAGTCCCTTCAAATTAAGATTTCCTATAAAAATGTGACTGTCAACCTTGGCTTGTTCAATAATACTAAGGGGTTTAAATTACTCCAAACTTTTCAATGTTCTAGTTGTTAAGTGTTTTCGCTGGCTCAATTTTGCTTCATTTTTTTTAAAAAATTCAAACTTACTCTTGCTTGACGGGGCTTTAAAGCAAGGTAGTTAGGTGAGCGATTGTAAAGTTTGCCTGACCTACGATGTATTACCCTAGATACCACCTTTTGCCAGGATACATTTATGCACCTGGCAGTATTCAACATGTCATATTTTCGTCCTGTTTTTCTCTTTTGAAGGAAGAAACAAAATGGAACTTAGAAGAGATTTGAATAATGGGAAACATAGCTGGTAGAGTAGAGAACCAGCAGTATATTTCTCTAGTAGTATGTATATATGTAAAGACAGTCAAAGCTCTACACAGTAAAGACATGGCTCGCATCACACAACTGAAATCACACTCAGGGGGTTCTAGCGAGCCGGACCTCGCTTACGGAGGGGTAAATAGGTAGAAAGGTGAGTGGGGTAATGTGAGCATGAGGGGAAGTGGGGTTATGCCCCCCCACCCGGAACTACCATTGTCACAAAGTACTTAAACAAATTGGAAAAGCACTTCTCTACACATCAACCAACAATCTCAAAATGGCTAACTCAATGAAAGACAACAAGGCGGTAAAGATGCTGAAAGCGGCTGAAGAAGGCGGATATGGTGTAGTTGGTGTCGTTTCTGTGAGTATACCGATATTAACCTGTACTAGAGATGATCTAATACCAAATGCAGTACAACCTCGAGACCATAACAGCAGTGGTGCGTGCTGCTGAAGCAAAGAAGTCTCCAGCTCAAATCCTCCTTTTCCCGTGGGCCCTCCACTACTCGCCCCTCCTCATTCATCTCGCAGCTGCCGCATGCTCAACCGCAAAAGTCCCCATCGCACTGCACATGGACCACGCACAATCCGAGGATGAAATCATCGCAGCATCAGATTATCCATTTGACAGTATCATGGTTGACATGTCGCATTATGAAAAAGAAGAAAACCTTGAAAAAACCGAACGAATCACAAAGTTCCTGCATGAGAAAGGAATAGCGACGGAAGCAGAACCAGGGAGGATTAATGGGGGTGAGGATGGGGTTAAGGACACGGGCGACTTGGAGGGATTATTGACTACTGGAGAAGAGGCGAAGAGGTTCGTAGCCACAGGAATTGATTTTCTGGCGCCGGCTTTCGGTAACGTACATGGGAATTATGGGGGCGTCGAGAATATAAAGCTGGAATATGAGCGGTAAGTAATCGTCTACATTTCGGGTTTGACTTGAGGGAGGTTATTTGTATCTTTTGGGTGCTTAAGTATCTCATTCACTAATTTCGATGCAGACTTGATGAAATACGAGCCGCAACAAGTGGAAAATGCACGCTTGTTCTACACGGCACCAATACCTTTCCGGACGACACGACAAAGAAGTGTATAAAGGGTGGAATGACGAGGATCAATGTCAACGACTTGGTTCTACATAAGTACAACAAATACGTTGCTGAGAACACAGGAAAGGTTCCGTTGACTGAACTGATGGGGAAAGGAACAGATCTGATTCAAGAACTGATCGAGTATCAGATGGATGTGATGGGATCAACTGGAAAGGCTTAAATACTAGCATAAAATTGGCATGTGTACCATGTTACTGAACCTACACGTCGGCATACTTTTTGCCTGAGAAGAACCTTTAATGGGCAGGTAGGCGCTTCAGTACTATAATTTAAATTTGCATTCGCCCAATACATCTTAGTCTAACAAACAGACTATACGCCAAGAACTATGAGTTGAATAAAGTGGCTCAATATTGGACCCTCTGGTATTTCCCAACCTAAACGCCAAAATTTTGTGATATTTACCAATCTATCGTCATTATGTGTCAATTCTCCGAACGGCCATCTGTCCCGCAGTCGTAACGTTTGGTGATACGACTTTCCTCTCTCCAAAGTTGTGCAAACGTTCTCCTATTAGGTAGACTTCGTCTTTTATTTTCATTTTCCATCCCGCAACGGCTCGTGAAACAAGATGAAGCACGTAAACCCAACCTGCAGCCAGTAGAACTGCCGGGTAAGCAAATCTAAAAACCAGCATCTTGTTGTGCTCGGATAAGTTCTGTAAAACTAGGGTAACCAGTATTTTGGCGACACACCAAGGGACTATCAGAGCAGTAGAAAGTAGTAGAGCAGCTGGAAGAATGAAAGAGCGAGTCGCTAACCAGGCATCCGGAGTAAAATAACCGTTTCGAGTTATCAATCGTAGGGATGTTGCCAATCGCGACTCGGGGTAGAATTGGATGAGGCGAGTAGTCAGCTTGACGTAGAGAAGACCAAGAGTCCAGGACTGGACGAAATGGATAGTATGCGGCTCTTTAGGAGAGAGATAAGTATGTAGTGGAAGAATCGCATAAAATTCTACGAGAAACGCGAAAAGTGTTGGGAGGAGAAATAGGACAGCTGAGTAAGTCCAAATTATCCGCGCGGCACGAGAGCCGAAATATGAAGCACGTCGGAAAACATTGGCAGGCGTTTCTGCAGTGATAGCGAAAGAGTTCGATATGTAGGCGGTAAATTCCCGCACATGGAGCATCATATAAAGTGCCGAGCCTAGAATGTATATCCCTATGCTGAAGGCATACACATCATTCTTGCGAACATTCGTTGGAATGATTTTGGCAAAAATGTGACGACCAAAGACAAGGGGAACGACAGTTATGCAAACCCCTGTCAAAGCGGCGAAGAGCCAAATTGAAATGATGAATGCGAATATTCGCATCCGGAAGTGTGGTGGAATATAAACCTGTTTATACATGTCCGAGTCCCAATCAGCATCTCCTTCTGGACGATTTGGTTGTCCTGGCAGACGATTGTTAAACTCATCAACATTGAGAAAAATAGGCGCTCCTTTCTTAACACGGACTTGGTCAGAGGCGGGGGCTCGTACATAGCGGCCATCTTGCCGGATGTACGCGTCTAACTCGGCGTTCTGAATGAATGGGAGACTAGGGTCATCGGTATTAAGAACGGCTAGAGGTTCACCAGTATAACCTTGCAGTGCGTTCTTCCATGATCGTCTTATAGTGTAGCCTTCTTCGTCCTCTTTTCGGTTGTCGAACATGAACCATGTCAACCGAAGCATTCTGGCACACTGGCGAAACCACCAAGCATACATAGCGTGAAGCCCATCTGATGGCTTAAAGAATTTGACAGCGAGTGGCATCAAAAAGTTGTAAAAGAGAAGATCTATAGGGAATTCTAGCACTGGTTCATTCGAAGACCAGTGAATTGGAAGAACTCCATTGAAGGTGAGTGAAAGTCCCCAAACGACACCTCCGAGGCAGACAATGACTAAGGCGCCATATACAAGCGCGCTGAATAAGATTTTGCGGAGTTGGGTGGCAACATTTCGTTCCAGAACGTCTCGTACGGGATGGAATGTTGGATCATCAGGATCACGAATGAAATCTAACAACGTCAGCTGGACAACTTTGAAATACTTGAGATGACTTACATAACACTCCCTTCCTCATTATCTTTCGGCACATTGACACGAACAGGGCGAAATGGAACATGTAGCAAGTTCCGACAAACCAATGTACAAAGATCGAAGTCATAGGTGACTTAAAGGTAAATAGAATCCTTGAAACAAGTGTCGCATTTTCAAAAAGCGGAAGCAAGGCGACATCGAGGAGTAGACCGCAATACAACGGAAAGACTAGCATCTCAATGCTTATTATCAAGATAACTTTCATGACACCTCCAGCTTGATTCAGTAAATCAATGATTGTTGCTTCCCATTCCCGTCCCGCCTGTCCGATAGAAAACGGTGATCCTTTCTTGACATATGCAATACCAAGAAGGCATAGTGTGGTGTAACCCGCGATTGTTGCCGAGAATCTATCCCAACCACCCCAGACGCTAAGTTCTAGGTCCAGGGGGGTGGTACGGTTTGCTACCTCAAGACTGATTACCCAGGAATCGGGTCTGGCCAAGTATGTTGGTATGCTAGAGAAGAAGAGCCATTCCGCATTGAACATCTTTATCAAGAAACTTTGGACGCCACCAACAGTTACTTTGTAATCACCGGTACAAAGAAAGACTACACCGTGGCCAACCGCCTCCAGAGTATCAGTGATGAGGTATTGAAGTGTCAGTAATGCTTCATGAGAAGCCGCGGAGAAGGTAAAAATATCCGAGTCTGAGAAACTGATCAAGCTACCAAGAACACCTTCCATGATTCTATCCAATGCACCTCGAGCCAGCTGATAGGCCCAGGATGCCCATTTAGCGCTTACCACGGTGCTAGATCCTAGATTTACACGCTCTAATGCGTATGAGATGACTGTAATTGTGATGGAAGATATTACGCCTATCACCACAGCTGCTGCGTCTTGTAAAAACGCCGCAAGCCAGAACAGAAGCCTTAAGGGAAGTTTAAATGCCGGACCAGGATTTGCCATGAGCAGTAGAGAGACCCTACCGATGTTGTATGGTATCCAGACACCGAAAACTACCGTTAACGCTAGAAGGAAAGCACTAAATAGAGCATTCTGTACAAGGCTGAATATGGGCCCTCGCATTCCGATAAGCTCCATAATTCCCTCAAAATCTTCCGCGTCCTCAATGGCATCTGGGTCGTTGGGATCAATACCGGCAGCCCTTGCAGCTTCTACAACTTCAGGGTCTGGCTCTGCTAAGTCTCCAAGTTGGCCGAAGGGATCGTTACGGGCAATAGGAACAAATGGAGCTTCGGCAGCAATGTCTTCCACGATATGCTCGTCATTTCCACCATGATCTTGTCTTTGATCGTCTTCTACGCCTACCCATAGCCAGTCTGCAAAATTCCCTAACAGACCTTGGGGCTCGACATGGCGCTGGAATATGGGATCGCGAGGCAATGGCAACGGGGTATCCGGGGCAAACGGGTTAGCTTCGCGTGCATCAAGACCAGGTAACGGATCTTCATGTTCATCATCAGAATCGGATTGCGGTATGGGGTTATCAGCAAGCATCTCCTCAATATTATGATACCGTTGTGTGGTGCCATCTCGACGTATGAGTTCAGTAGGACTGTCAGGCTGGAGTTGTGGTAGGTCTGAATCACCTATTCTTGCTGTGCTGAAAGATTCCTTGTCTTCTGTGGTGGCTCGTTGAGAATTTACTGGACCAGCGTCATTATGCGTTGTTATACTAAGTGCTTCTCTACCTCTGAGGATAGCCTGCTGTACACGCAACTCCTGTGCATCCTTCCATGCCTGAGACTTTTGTGCGTGATTTGAGTCTCCAAATTGCGAATTAGCCTCTGAAGTCTCAGCTAAGCTATCTGCAATTGCAACCTCTAAATCCGTGTTGTCCTGGTCTTTGGCAATGTTTCCGAAGGACCATGTACCATTTGCTAATGGCGAGTTTTCGCTTAAATGTGGCCCATCTGAAACAGCTCTTGATCGAGTTATATCTGGTGTAAATTTCACTGGAAGCTCAATTTCTTCACCATTCGTATTTATGTTGATCCCTAGGTCCGTGCTTGTGGCAGTCATTCCAAGTTGTGACTCGTCATCTTGGTGAAGAAGTGCCTCGTGGATCTGTTCTCTTGCCTTACCTTTCCCCTTGTTCCAGCTGCGCTCCAGATCTGCATCATTGCCCGTTTGTGATTTTGTTTCTTCTCCAAAATCTTCATGTTCATCATTGTCAGCTTGCACTGGTATATCCATCCAGCTTTCACTACTTGATACTTCCGGATCGATGCCTTCTTGGCCTACTTTCTTGCCAGCAGAATTTAGTCCTGGAGAATTACGTAGAAGGGTGGCCGAGGACGAGCTCGAAGCCTGATCCGCATTGTGTGGTATATGGGTCAGTCGCTTCATAGCATTTACCCAATAGCTCAACTCCTCACCTTTGTTCTCTCGCTCGATAATTCTAAGGACTTCTTCAGGGTTGCTTTCTGCACGTCGCCATATAGTCATGAACTCCTCAGTCATCCCTGGCTCCTCAGCGAGCTGTCTTTGGATTTCGGCTGCGGGGGTCAAAGCATCTCGAATTGGCGCGGGTCGATTCGGAGCTTGTGCTATATCTCTTAAAAACTCTTGATTATCGATAGGAATATTCCGAGGACGATGCGCCCGTCGAGGTATAGCCAAAGGTCGTGGGACAGGGTTCATGTTGGCACCTTGGGGAACAGGTTCGTCTCGTTCGTCTCTAGGTCTATCTGCTGCTGCAAACTCCGCGTTGAAACCAGCGCCCATGTTGATATTCGGTTGCTGCTGCACAACCCATTCACGAATGAGAAATACGAGAATGAAACATACAACCACAAGAATAGTGATTATATACCCTTCGGCAATGCTTATCACAAGTTCGTTGACATATGTATATCGAGTGAGATTCTTTAGAAAAGATACCTCACTTAGCAGTGACAGGCTACGAGCGGCTGGCGATATGCTCATCATAAACTGGTCAATCGTTTCATTGACAGGTGGTCGTGTCGATGGCGTTGTACTGTGCATACCCAGTCCATAAGAGATGATCTTGAACAAACCACCCGCCAATGGATCAGCAGCACTGATGTTGAAAACCTGAGAAGCTGGCTTCAGCAGGTTCAAGAAGCTGGCCATGGCTACTCCTATACTTGCTGGCGTCGTTTGGGCGGCAAGCCAAGGCAATGCCGGGGATGTTCCGTTTGCTGCCAGGCTTTCTTGCAGATGCCGGCCCATTTCGTACACAAGCGTTGAATTTCCAGTCCCGCCTACCCTCTCTAAATGTTGTGTTGGCCAGCCTCCATCACTAAACCAAAAGAGTAATCTCCAAACCTGCCTGATGACAAAAGGGAGACATCCGAGCCACACCGCAACAACCAGACAGAATCGTAACCAAGTCGCCAGATTTCGGGCAGTATGCAGGAGAAAGTGCTGTACAAATACTCTAGTCGGTAAAGTATGTGGCATGTTAGGAGAATACAGCTTTGTGAAGCGAAAGGGGGTTTTGCAGAGCTCGCAGTGCTTTTTCTGGGAGTGTGATAGCCATTCCATCAGGCAGTCCTGATGTACATGCTTGATGCTTCCTGAGCATTTGCAAGGGTGAAAAAGAGGCTCTTTGGAGGTTGCTTCTCCCCTACATATCCTGCATTGATCTGCTGCTCCATCTTCGCCACTAGGGCTGCTGGTTGCAAATATTGGATCGTTCATTAAGTCGGGTTCAGCAGGAATGGCCCTACCAAAACCCGTGTCGTGTTGTTCGGCCATAAATTCGTAGGTGTTCGTGGCAGATGTTCGGATTGAATCAGGTTCCAATACGAACTGGGATTGAGTTGAAAGGCAAAGCCTCACGTCCACCGCAGATACTCAATCATTGAGTAGTGAACCTTTTCCCCTCAGCCCTACGCGGATACCCCAAGTGGCAAAGGAGAGTATGTTGGACTAAGCCAGAGCAGGCGTGCTTGTTTGTATGATTCCGTGGTATAAGGATCTGCTGTCTGTGACTTTTTAAAAGAATGAGGTGGTGGTCTACAAGATTATAAGCTCTGGGTATGTTGTCAACACCATAGGGGTTTGTAAGTCAGACGGGAACTTTGGTTGCTGGAGTGGATTCGGATTATTCTTTATCCACCAAAGTCACGGGACTTGGCTCAACGCTCGTGCCTGGCCGTACAAGCACAACTGGAAAACGATTTATTATTCAGAGCATCTAGTTATACCCAAGAGCTCATCAAGGCAGCAGGCCATAGTAAATAGCAAACCGATTCGCTATATGTTTCACCGTGCAGCTCCCCGATACACAACACACAATTGCAATGGGTGAAAAGGAGTAGGCAAGGCTACCAAACCTGAACCTATGATCCTGGTACGCACTGGTATCAAATACTGTGCAGCCTGGGATGCGGGATGGGGATCTAGGCTTAGGCCGACATTATGAAACCATGTACTCTTGACCATGAGACGAATAAGGTCCAAAACCAAAGCTCATGCCAGAGTGTGTCTACCATTCCATTCTGCTTCTACAATACTTTGCTCAATCCCCTACCATTAATACAATTCCGTGCTATCGTGCGACCGTAATTTGTTCTATTGCTAGACCAGCCACACACTTAAGTCCGTTTAATATGACGTTTTGATGGTGCATCCCGCCTCAAACTAGAAAACCGGTCTTAGATGCCAAGACCAGATAGCTTGTGACAATCATCAAAAGTAACCTTCCGAACTGACACAATCCTTCTCGAATATTTACTTTGAGACCTCGCAAACCACGCCCTCTACCTTCTATCCGCACAGCAGCCCGTGACGGAAACAATCATTCGCGTTATTTCGCTCGATCCAACCCCCCTAGAGCATTTGGGCAAGCTCCCTCGCAGTCTCTCAGCAGATATCCATCATTGATCAAAGCTTATCATCTTGGCCACATACCAATCAACATATATGCTGTAAAGCGATGGCGGTAGACACGAATGGAAGCGCTGGCAAGCCAGGCGCGAAGGGTTCGAATGGGCATGCCAAAAATGGCAAAGCTGTAGCTCCCACATCCAAGACAACAACGGCTCCAATCAAGGCGAGAAGGGCGAGCAAAGGTTACAGCCGCGGTCTTTTCAGCTTTGTGTCTAGGTGAGTAATAAGCAACTTGAATCTTCACATCTAATCTTTGGGCAGAATATTTACGTGGTACTCGATAATAACGATACTCTTCCGATGTCCAGCAACAATAGACCTCATCACAGATGCATCGCCAAAAGTCTGCAAGCCATACTTTCAAGTCAAATCGACACTCACACCCCACCTTCAGCCATACTACGAGAAATATGCTGCACCATATGTGGATGTTGCTCGACCATACTACGATACTCTTGACCAGAAGCTCATTGCACCCGCAACAGCTTTAGGAATCAAATACGGAGGGCCAAGAGTTATTCAGGCTCAGGCATTTGGGCAAGCTCAATGGGACAAGAACGTGCAGCCCATTGTAATGCAATATCAAGGTCTAGCAAAAGAGAAATACGATCAAACCTTAGCACCACACGTGGATCAGGCAACTAAGGTAGTTGCCCCATATTTCGACATCGCAAAAACGAATGCCCTTCAAACATATTACGGGCATATATTGCCGACCTATGAGACGGTGCAACCATACGCTATACAAGGATACGGGCTCGCAAGTGGCTTTGTGGTAACCACTGCTATTCCATATTCACGATGGGCGTGGACCACTGGTGGAATCTTTCTAGAGCGTACCGTCTTCCCAAAAGTGCGAGTTCTGTACGGAGAGAACGTTGAACCACAGCTTGTCAGAATTGGGGAGCGCCTAGGAAGATATAGAGATGGCAAGAAACTCAAAGCAGCTGTGGAGAGTGTCGATAGGTATGTGACGTTCCAATAGCTATGCTGATGCTTTACTAAAACCAGAGTCAGCTCTTCTGCATCCTCATCCGCCTCGTCATCATATTCGTCGATTTCATCATCTGTCGCTTCTGTCCACCAAACGCCTGTAGCAAGCACCGCAAGTTCTGTTGTTGAAGCGTCAATGGAGACTGTTGAGCCCGAGAAGCCAGCGGAGCCAACGCCGTTAACATCTGAAGAAATACGGGCAAATGCCCAGAAGATTGTTGCTGAAGATCTCAAGACATGGCAAGAGAAATTTACGAAAGCTGCTGACGTTGGCTCAGAAGAGCTTGAAGCCCGCATTACCGAAATAACAGATAGAATGACCGAAAGCCAAGCCAAAAAACTTGGGAAAGCACTTAACATCCAGTTGGAAGAGACCGTCAAGTCTAGTCTCGCCTCGCTCAAGACTGGTATCATTGCAATCGTACAAGATACCACTGATAACGAGTCAAAGGAGGAATCTCTGAATAACGTCGTACGTACAGCTGGTGTCACTATCAAAGAAAAGGCACAAGCTATTCGATCATGGAGACAAGCATTTAACAATGAGCTTAACATGCTTGTTGGTAAGGCCGGTGACGAGACCTTCCAGATTATCGATCACATCCGAGACCTGGGTCTGCAGGAGGTAGGAATGAGATGGGCTTGGATTGATGGTGTGACACACAAGGATTGGGCAAAATACCATGAATTGAAGGACAAATTTGACGAGTGGCGAGTAGATGTGGAGCACGTCATGAATCAACACCCAGGTATCGCAAAAGCTCGTGGTGCTGTAGAAGAAGTTGAAAGCCTCGCCATGGACACTGCAGAGGATGCTGCAAAAGAATTGGCGCGCCTAAAGGAGGCTGGACGGAGAAAGATCGCAACTGGTGATTCTAGCAACGATTTCAGCAACAAAATTATGCCTGTCGTGGTAGCCAATGCTGGAGAGAAGATATTGAACAAAGCAAGCGAAGCTAGCGAAGCTGTGGTTGGTACCTCCCAAGGCACTGTGGAATCTGTGCTCTCTTCAGCCCAAAGTATTGCCTCGTCTGTCTCAGCAGATGTTATCGGGACGCCGCAGGGGAGTATCGAAAGCGTAGTCTCTGTCGGAAGTGCAGGCGCTAGTAGCATTGTCGATATAGCTTCAAGCTCTATAATTGGAACGTCTCAGGGGAGTATTGAAAGTATCGCCTCCGTTGCATCGTCTTCAGCATCGAGTCTTTCCGATGTCGCCAGTTCCTCGATCTCATCCGCTAGCAGCAAAATCTCATCCGCCTCCTCATCTGTATCGAGCTCAGTGTCTAAAAGTGCTTCGGTTGCTTCCAGCTCCATCAGCTCAGCTGCCTCTTCGGTCGCCAGTACAGCTTCAAAGAGTGTGTGGGGTGGCGCCGAGGCACAATTTGTTGAAGCTAGACAAATCGTCTTCGAAGATATTATAGAGGATTCAGAAGATGACACTTTCAGTGAAAGAATTCAAAGCATGGCCAGCCTCGCAGGCGACAAATTTGCCGACATCACCAATGCTGTGAGTGACGCCCTCGCTGAGCCAACCAAAACGGAAGGAAATGTTGCGACTGTCACAGTACTTGCATCGGCAAAATACTCCAGTGCACTTTCTGCTGCTAGCGTGGCACTATATGGCACAGAGCAAGGAGCAGTGGAGAGCCTTTCAAGCGTTGCCTCAGACCGCTATGTAAATGCCATTGCTGCGGCGAGTTCCGTGTTATATGGTACTCCTACACCCGCAGCTCAGTCGATGGCTGCCCACGTGCAAGCACTAGCATCATCAAAGCTTTCAGAAGGCCTCAGTGCCGCAAGTTCTCAATTTGCAGATGCTAAAGCCTACCTTAACGCTGTCCAAACTCAAGATGCTGCTAAACAGAAGCTTTTCTCCCAGATGCAAAATCAGTATTATGCTGGAATTGGGATGGCTCACGCACGATATTCGGATTTCTTGGAGGCAGCTTCATCCGCCATCGTACCAACGCAGACACCTACACCCGCATACCAGGCAGCTCTGAGCTCTGCCTCGTCAGCCTACGCGAGTGCCGTATCTGTTGCATCAGGCCACATGGCCGAGGTACTCTCCTCTGTTTCTAGCCTCGGTGATGCAGCAGCTCCGACAACGAAGCTGACCGACATAGCTAAGTCTCGATATAGTGCTGCCATTAGTGATGCCTCAGTTGCTTATTCAAGCATTGTATCAGCAGCTTCCGAAACCGCCAATTCTGGAGCATCCGGTATTTCCTCCGCAGTCATCGGTAGTGAAACTCCCTGGACAGAATCTGTTGCATCAGCTGCAAGTGAAAACTGGGAGGCTCTTATCACCAAAGCCAGTACACAAATTTATGGGCAACCTACCCCCTATTTCATGACCCGACGACTATTGTCTGAGGCTAAGGAATACGCGGAATCTGCCACAGGTGCAGTTGCTTCTCAATACACCGCAGTAGCATCTCTCATAAGCGAGCTTGTTGCTGGAAAGGAGCCGGACTTTACGGAGAGTGTATACGCCCGCTTCAGCTCTGCATACTATACCGGAGCCGGTGAAGCGGTCTCCAGCGCATCATCGTATGCGAGCGAAGCATACGCATCAGCCAGCTCCGTTGTCAGCGCGGTTTTCACCCCTCCTCCAGCATTGGAAGTAATCCTCGACACGGCTTCCTCGAGGGTGAATGAAGCTGTTGAAGCCGCATCTGCTCAGTTTTACGGCACTGAGAAGGGAACATACGAACAGGCCACAGAATCTGCGGCAAGCGTGTACAGCTCCGCAGCCAGTATAGCTTCCGAGAGACTTTATGGAACACAGTAAGTTTTCTTGTGACATTTCCTTCCCTCCACCTAGATTCGCTCTCAATCTTCAAACCCATGGCGTCTTGCTCAATCTATTTTCGAAAGACATACTAATCTGATTCCAGAACCGGGTATGCTGAAGCTGCTCAAAGCTCTATTTCCGATGCCGCCGCCTCCGCTCAAAAGGCTATCAGTGAGGCTATCTACGGTACTCCCACGGCAGCTTATGAGTCTGCTACGAATGTACTTGCAGATACTTACTCATCCGCTACATTAATAGTAGCTGAAAATGTAGCCTCTGTGAGCGCTAAGGCTAGCTCTGCAATTTATGGACCAGAGAAGGGAGCAGTTGAGAGTGCACAGGCGAGACTCAGTGAGGCAGTGGCTTCCGCGAAGGCTAGATTGGCTGAGTTCGCCGGTGCTGCCGGAGAAGGAGCGTCCGACACAGTTAGTCGGGCAAGTGCTGGCGTCGAGGACTTTGCTAGCTCTGTCAGCTCAGCTATCAGCTCAGCCTCATCGCACTTGAAAGATGAGCTATGAAAATGACAACTCTACACTGTCTTCGGTATAGGTCAAATGGAAAGAGGGAACGATGGAGTTGTAATTTTTTAAAAAAGAACATTCAGCGAAGTTGATATGAGACACGTCGGCAGAAAACCGAGTAAGGTATATATCGAGAAGGCTCTCATTTAAGCGTGATTCGTTTTGCTCATTTTTTGGATGTTTGGGTGCAAGGAAACAATATATCCCCTCTGTATGTATGAACGTTTGTATGTTTAACGATAATCAAATGGTGCTTGTTCTTTACACAGTTAACTCACACAATCTTCTCCATGAGCTATTTCTTCAATTTCTCACTATGACTTTGTCCAAGAGAGAGGCATAGTACAGTTTTTTATCCACCATCAAACGTTTCTTTCAGCTGCCCGAATTTACATATTGATCAGTGCCTGATATTCCACAGCTCACTGACCATAGCTGATAATCCATGGTAATAACGAGAACTTAGCGTTTCTCGTGACTTTTGTTGCATATCGTATTTATTTTCCGCCGCCTGTCTTACGAGTTTCATCTTATAATTTAGATTCCAGCTGGCTCGTTCTATCACTTCATTCATGCAATTCCCAAGCCTGCTAGGAGGTGTATGCTCATCTTGAGTACAAAACTAGCTTTGCAAATAGCAACATACTCGGCTTCGGAGATTTTTGCAAGATGGGCAGCGGTACCTCTCGGTAGATGTAGCCGGATCGGTAACGAAACATATTAAAATTTATGCAAAACTCATCGGATAGATGGCTCGGTTATCTGGCCCTTCTCTTTGTCAACGTATTAGCTCCCCTGTCGCTGTGGAGTCAAGCTTTCGTGGGGTTTTACCCGGCATTTAGGCACGTTATATCGATGCAGCAGTCTGAAATTCTAGGTTTGGCGTCTTCTCTTTTGGGCTTCGAGATCTTATCCTCCGAAGTTGTGGCTGCGGTGTCTTCGAGTATAGTCGATAAATGCTAGGGAAGCTAGCGAGGCGGTTTGATTCCTTTTGTCCACTACCGGTTTGAAACTTGTAGTCACATATTATCACTGCTTAGTTGTGGGCTAACGACCGCCTTCAGCCAGCTATTTTTTAGCTATTTACGAATCGTAACGCGATCACATGTGTCTTGTATTGAGTGCATTACAAAAAACAGAACATATATTAAGTTAAAGGCATAACACTATACCTCGTGGCTTCATCGCAGCCGGTATCCGTAAAGTACGTCCCGCTAATGAGCTAATAATAACATTCGTCCTTTGACAATGGTTGGTCTAAGCTCTGTATACCTGCGGATAAACTATGTCCGGGAAAAAGAAGACATTCCTTGGTCACTTCCCCAGACCATTGATGCTAGGGAGACTTGGTCAACGGGGTCTACTACTTTTAGTACCTATCTTGTCACTCCATAGTATATATAGAGACTTCCTTGCAAAGAGTTTGTTTATTCACTGATTGTGCGATTCAACACTATCTTCATCTGATCAATCATTACAATTCCTAATTCCAGATTCATACTCACAATGCGTACCGCAGCAGCAGCTATTCTGTTAGCAGGGCAGGTTCTTGCTTCCCCAGCAGGCATCCTTGAAGAACGTCAAAGTTGTCCCAGTATTCATATCTTTGGTGCCCGGGAGACCACTGCTGCACCTGGGTATGGTACCGCATCCGTGGTTGTCAACTTGATTCTCAATGCCTACCCAGGATCGACCGCCGAGGCCATCAGTTATCCAGCTTGTGGCGGACAGTCATCTTGTGGAGGTGTTGCATATGGAGCCTCAGCTAAGACCGGAACTGCAAACGCAGCATCTGCCGTAAACTCATTCAATTCAAGATGTCCTAACACTAAGCTTGTGTTGGTTGGCTATTCACAGGTGAGCACTTATATTTCCTTAGCTCTTATATCCCCCTTCAAAGGTATCAAGAAAATCTTTAGAAGATCATCTAACGAAGTATACTTCTAGGGAGGTCAAATCTTTGACAACGCATATTGCGGAGGCGGAGATACCAACTCGGGCATCTCAGATCAAAATGTCCCCATCTCATCGGCAGCAATAAGCAAGATTGCGGCGGTTATCCTCCAAGGAGACCCACGATACGTGAACGGACTTTCCTACAATGTTGGAACGTGCAGAGCTCAAGGCGTAATTATGTCTCCTTCGTCTAAAGCTCCATCCTACTAACATATGGTACAGTTCGCACCTCGTCCATCCGGTTTCCAATGCAAGTCTGCCGGAGCAAATATTCAGTCATACTGTGACTCCACCGATCCCTACTGCTGCAACGGCAACGATGCCAACTCCCACCAGCAATACGGCTCCAAGTATGGCCAACAGGCATTGGCATTTGTTAAGAGCAAGTTGTCGGCAACAGGCGATGCTCCAACCACTACTACCCAACCAGCTTCTGGAAACCCAACATCACCACCTGCTTCAGGTGGATCGTTGCCAAAGTATGCGCAGTGTGGAGGTACGGGGTGGACTGGAAGTGGTACATGCGAAGCTGGCACTACTTGCACTTACTCTAGCCAATACTACTCTCAGTGCTTGTAAGAGTCCTCATGCAGGCCATACCTTGGGTGGAGGAATGAAGATTTGGGATGATGGTATTTGTTTTGTAAATATCCTTTCTATCCTGTACATACTTTATTGTCAATGCGAAAATTTGTCTCTTAGTTTTGAGTAATCATACATCTGTTGCTTGATCACCCTCTTCCGGTATTCATTTCCCAAAACCTAGAAACTCAATTTGGTAGTATATTGTCCCCTTCTTTGTAGTAATTATGACTTGCATCAGTCACAAATGCTGCCTCTCCTTAGTTCATGTTCAGATGCCCGAAAGAAAGCCACTTTGTGCAGAAAAGGTTACAATACAAATCTACAGGCCAGATTCTTGTTTGATTGTCAAAATTTAGAGTCTGCATACTTTATATAGAGCTTTTCGGACACAAAGGTCTAAAACTCTTGGTACAAACCCTCTATCGACTTAAACGCGCACGCCAAGCATCGTAAGTCAGTAAACGTGACTTTCGCTACCCCTTTTAGGGTAGTAACGCCTTCCTTAGCTGCGCCATTCAAGTCCAAGAAGTACAATGCAAGTGGAAACTCTGTCAACAATGGATTTATCATCATGACACATACTCCTTTATTCTTTTGCTCTATTATTTGTATGGCGAGGAGGTGAAGGATTTCAAGATCTTCGTTTCTTTTAGCGAGCAAGAAATCTAAATACAAATACAAGAGCTGCTAAATAATCAGATCTATCTTACCTGATAAGTAGGTAGTGACTTCTCATAAGTGCAGAGAGTTGGAAGTTTTGGAGAATCCATGCTGAATTCTTGTTGCCTTTCTCAACGTTCCAATTTGGTTGAGGGGTTTGAAGTTGTCCTTAGGTCAATGCTGGGTCCGGGAGACTAAACTGAATCTCTTTTGTCACGAACTCTTTCCAAAATTCATGGCAATCTGACTTTTTTTAGTAACTACTATCATAGCTTTGCTTAGTGATATTCAACATACCTTTAGCATCGTAGAAATCTATGATCAAGCCCTTGATTCCCTTTCCGCTGGATCGCTCTTGCAAGCGCGAATGTGCGGCGTTTGCGGACTCGAATGAGGCAATGGTAGTTACACTTCCCTGCGTACTTCGCCTCGAAAGAGTTCCTTTCGAAACAGAAAGTGATTTCCCATTGGCGCTCTCGAGCGTTAATGATTTGCATTTTGGCGAGGGCTCCTTGGGATCTTTGAAAATGCTGGCTAGGTTTTGGACATTTTAGTATAAATAGAATGTGAAGGAGGGTAGTCAAGGTGATACTCACTTGGCCACTCCATAAATGCAGCAGTTTTATGTTCCTTGGATGTTGTCCCACGGAAGTACAGAATTGAACGTGCTTTGTAGTTTGGCTCCACAAGCATACGGATTGTTCCTAGCCTACACTGAGGATCCTTTTCTTTGGATTTGATGACTTCCACGTCAGTGATTAACAAAACATCCTTACCCAATAGCAGTTGTTGAAACTCATAGTAATCTTTAAGTCTTTTCGTCAGCAAAGCTATGTCTTTGGATTCCATGCCACTACTCACCACTCTTGTTACCAAACTTATATTTTGGCTGGGTTCTTATTTGAATTTTAGGCTGCACTGAGTTTTCAAGTTTTGTAACTTTCACAATGTGCGAACCTAGGAATTGAACCCGGTATTTATGAACTTTATCGACGTGGCTGTTGTCTAAGTAAGGCTTCATTGAAGATTCAACGTTCCCTGCTACAGTTCGGTCGACTAAGTGTCTAATTTCGGTCCGTCCATCCTGGCTGATGGTCATAACGCTGCTCACTTCGCCATCATCAGATCTCGAGTATTGCTGGACGGAGCCTTGAATTGCTTGATCATGGTATTGACTACGGGGTCTGTTAGCTTCGGATAAACATGATCAATATCCACTACATACAGGATTACTGGCAAAAACCGGGGGAGGCGAAAAGCAGTAGCAGGAGATGATGATGCGTTCGAAGGGCTTCTTGTGTGTAGAAAAGATCCCCTGCTGCTTTCCGGGCTACCATTCCCAAACCAATCTTCAGATGCTGATGTGCCAAGGGGAGATGACATTGGGGATAAGCAAGTAGGTGATCCAGACGAAAAGACTGGTTTGGGTACCGTGCGTGTAATTACTGGGCTTGCATTGGTTGCAGCCTGAACGACTAGATTCTCGCGCCGCTGCAGTTCATACTGCACGCGTTCTCCAAACGCATCCCATACTCCTAATTCTTCTAACAGAGCTCCACGTGGATTGGACACCGCCAGGCTTAGATGCTCATCAGAACTGTTACCTGTAGGGAACCCAACGACATCTCCAATTTGATTTCTGGTATCACGAAGGCGCTCGAGAAGGTGTTGGATAGAGGTCCCGTCTCCAGATCCAGCATTAATCGTTGGATCATGAGTTCGTACGCTTCTCTGTCGGAAGTTTTGTAGCCTTTCTGACAGAATCACTCTGTTATCTACCTCAATAGTGGTCGAATCTTGACTGGAGGCAATTGAGGGTGCTGCAATATACTGCATTCTATCCTGTATTTCATGCTGTCGGTCGTGACCAAATGCGAGAGCGGACCTGGCAGGACTGGCTTCAATAGCAGCTCGGATAGGCTGCGGCGGAAGGAGGGCATTTTCAAATTGACGGAGGGACGAGTAATCGATCTGATTCGATTGGTGTTGGCGGTCAAGAGGATTTGCCAGTCTCCTCAGATTATCTATAATTAGAGATACCAGGTCCAGATTTTTATTGACGACCTCTAAGTGAGATGTTCTAGGTATAGCTGTTAACGATAGGCAAATCTTGTTGAAATTTGGAAACTTACCTAATATCTAGTAGGATATCCCTGTTCTCTACCGTAACATTATGGGTAGATGAAGATACATGGTATGTGGCAAGGGCAAGAAAGAGCATCAGCTTCTTTCGAAGTCGTGCAACCTCTTTCTTTTCAAATGGCCAACGCATTTGCTGATACAACTTCAAGACTTGCTCACGCAAGAAGGGAGCATTCCTTAACCAAGTCTGTCGTTGTTCTCTGGTCACTCTACTCTCTGGATTTATTTCTTGTATCAAATGGAAATGTCGTTGTATAAAGACTTTGCACTGCTCCTGAAGCTGCAAGTGAAGCTTCCCCAGAGAGTCATCTTGCACGGCTTGTGCCTTTCGCTGCCAGTCCTCGAGACATTGAGTCACAAGAGAAAATTCCTCAAAGAACTGCTCACATTGAAGGGAAGCATTTAGTGGCCCATCCGACACCGAGTCATAAACCGCCCAAAGGATTTTAATTCCTGCAACTACATCTCCCAAAGACCAGCCAAAACTCATGGTCGACAGCCCCAAGCTGGGTGGGGGTTCAAGGCTTTATAACAATATCCAGTGTCGACAGGGCGGGGATCATGGGATGGATGTATGAGGGATGAACTACAGGGCTGCAGCCCAACAGTGCGTAGCCGCGCAAAATAGTAGGGAGTTTCCCTGTCCCTTAATGCAAGTTCGGCAAACAACGTGGGGAAGCTGTAGTAAAGGGAATAGAGGTATAGAGATGGTTATAGAGCGGACTACGTTTGGGAAGTCAAGCGTTGCGGGTTAAGAAGCATAGATCATGTATCATTGCGTAGGCGCGTAGGAGGGCACGAATCGCAGGCAGCTTTGCATCTACTGTGCCTTTACCTGCTGTGAGCCAAGTGGAGTAGCGAGCAAGTGGCAAATGTACAGTTGACAATTCCTTTCGTGATACTGTATGTCCTCGGTTCCGTGGTCTCGGTGACTCGTAGTTGATGCACAATGTAAATTCGCGTGCTGTTGAGGTCGAGTCGATCTTGTGACACCCACTCCAACTCCATAAAAAGCTTCCAAATACCATCCCACCAATTTGGGACGATATCTCCTTCATCTTGCATGGGAAGAGTCTCAAAATTGACTAAATCGATGTTGAGAAAGCTGGGCGGTCGTTGGAGCTGCAGGGGTATGAGCTTGTTCCAAGCGAATGGATGCAAAACGTGCCCGGATGCTATTCGGTTACTCGTCCTGCTGCAGCACCAAATATGTTCGTGCTGGGTTACACAGTCTCGTGTCCGAACAATTAAATACACCGCAGAATATTGAATTGCTAAGTTCATCAATTGGCAAGACGTGTATTCTACTCCAGATGTTTGTTGGCCAGCATGTTAGATATATCCTTCTTGCTATATAGTAGCTCGAATACTACGCGGACAGAGATACCTGAGATTTGGGGAAGCAGAGCAGCGCTCCGGCCTCAGCCTCAGCTTTCCATGGTCTAGATCAGCTGGCTCCCCCAAGGCAATACTCAGACTCAGGAGGCAGTGCAGGCATCTGTTCCGGGTGAAAACTAGGCAGTCAGCCTTGGATCTAGTGTATTGAGGCTTTATCGTTCAAAAACACCTATATTGGTCACAACGTGTTCTACCTTTCCATACATGTATTCGAGTCATCACCAGCATCTATTCTCTTGTTATTTCTCCGTAGCTGTTTTATCTTGCAAAATGGTACTCGTGCGATTTTAGTTGACAATCACAATTGTGTGCCAGCCGCGCGAAGGCTGCAAGTACACAACATGGTACTGGGTTTCAGGTTCTTTTTACAGCCGTACCAGGGCAATGACTTTGGATATATCTCCAGCGTAAATTATTCTTTCAGTCTTGCGATCCCTCATTCACTAATCCTAAGCTTAGGATTCGGAGCGAAGAGACCATATATTGAACCGGCTGGAAAGTGCCAAATTTCGTGAGTGGTCATGGGTAGTTATCGTTGCTGGCGTTGGATTCTTCACCGATTCCTATGCTATTTTTGCTATCAATATGGTTATGCCTATGCTAGGAATTATCTATTATGGAGACAAAGGAGGTGTAGTGCCTCACGACTATGAGACAGCCATGAGCATAGTCACGTTGGGAGGCTCGATCGTAGGTCAAATTGGATTCGGACTTGGCGCCGATATATGGGTAAGTCATAGTCTACTTGATCATTACGTTGTTGCCAATTCTCAAAGTTATACAATTTTTCGCAAACATCTCTGATACAGCTTCTAACAAATACTTATAGGGAAGACGAAAAATGTATGGACTAGAGCGTATGTACTTCCTAGAAAGAATCTGTCGAGGTTCTAAGCAATGAGCCAAAGTACTCTCGTAATTATTAGCCGTACTAACATTCTGGTAGTGGTCATTACTATTGGTGCCACTTTGGGTGTTGTAATGGCATCAAACGGCATTGAGGGCTCTATGTCGATCATAGTGTGGCTCCTCATTTGGAGATTCGTCCTGGGTATTGGCATAGGTACAATGAATTCACATCCAAGTAACCAGACTCAAGCTAAAGTGTTCCAACACAGGAGCCGATTATCCGCTCAGTGCTGTAATTTGCTCTGAGTAAGTTCATTCTTTGCATTTCGAGACGTTTACTGATGCACTCTTTTAGATTTGCTCCCACTCGTCTACGAGGAAAGATGATGACTGCAGTGTTTATGTGTCAGCCATTGGGACAACTTGCGGCAACACTTGTAGCTTTAATTGCCACTGCCAGGCAACGTCACAGAATTCCCTCAGATGCTACCATCACTACTTGCACTGGAGATTGCCTGAGAACACTCGACAGCATTTGGCGGTGGATAATTGGTGCTGGAGTCATCCCTGCTGTCGTCGCCCTCTGGTTTCGTCTAACCATTATAGAATCCCCTAGATACACCGCCGACGTCGGTGGGGATAGTGGAAAGGCACTATCAGAACTTAACCGGTACCTCCCTTCCGAAGAGTTCACTATGTCTTCGTCATCTTCTGTGCAAATAGTAGCTGAGCCGGAGCAAGTGAACCAGCGGCATTCGGCATTGTCAGCAAGCGAGGACGATACAACTTTACGCAATACCTCAGGTGGCAACTCACAGGTACGACAGGCAAATGACAATCCCGAAAATCCCCCAATCGAGGAAGAGGCAGAGCTTCAAGCCCCACCAGAGCCGTCGTGGGAGGATTTCAAAAATTATTTCTGGCACCGTGGAAATCTTCGAACATTGATGGCGACCTCCTTATGCTGGTTTTTTGTCGATTTGTATGTTGACCCTACATGTCAAGTTGTGACTACTGACACGACGTTAGGCCATTTTATGGACTTGGTATGAATAGCCCTAAAATAATCACCACCATCTGGTATGGTTCAACCAGCACACCACCGGCATCGATTTACAAAATGCTCGTTCACAATGTATGGCAAAGCCTTGTCATTGTGTCGTTTGGAGCAATAACTGGATGCATGATAACCTTCTTCACCATCGATCGAGTTGGCAGAAGAAACATTCAGATAATCGGCTTTTTACTGCTGTTTATCCTCTTCATCATCATCGGTGGCTTGTATAACTTCTTATATGACCAAGGTGGCTCCTCTGCTATCATAGTGCTCTACATTCTCTGCCAGATCTTCTTCAACTTTGGTAGCTTAGGCCCCAACAGATACTTGAGACTGATGCTGATATATAATCCAGGTCCAAATACAATCACCTATATTCTACCAGCAGAGCTTTTCCCAACGCGTTATCGCGGGCTATGCCATGGTATCTCGGCAGCATTCGGGAAGCTAGGCTCGGTGCTTGCTCAATTATTCCTCGCCTATATCGATTACGGCAATGATGTTGATTATAGAAATATAAAAAAATGGCTACCATATTCCCTGCTCATGTAAATCTATACCCCCTGACGGATCTTCTATTTACTAATGAATTCTTCACAGATTCTCATTCTTCATGCTCTGCGGACTGATGGTCACCATCTTCTGGCTCCCAAGAATGGAGCGTAATATCGATGGCAAGGTCAAGAGCCTGGAGGAGTGGCAAGTCGGGAGAGATGCGAATGGGTTCTCGAACTCACACATGGCAAAATTTGTAGCTGGCGTGTATCATAGGGTGGCAAAGGTATGGAAGAAGATGGGAGGAAGGGAGGACGAAGAGCTAGAGATGGATAATATGGACGAGCACTCGGATATTGGCCGATGTTAGATGGACGCCGCGATGGCGAGTAATAACTAATTTTTGAATTCTGTACAAAGCCCCCAAAGACTCGTTATTTTGCATCTGGGGCGATCCACAAAAGTGAGTGAAGCCCTTATTCACACCGTCAAGGCAAGGTAAGTCACAGTGGTAGATCTCTTGATGAACATCTTACCAAGCATCCATTTCCGGTGCTCAATAACCTCTGGCCTCTCACCGGGAGTCTGGATATTTAAAGGTTTTAGACCTCCTCAGCTCCTCAGCCTCTAATAGCCTTGCACGAAAACATATTACCAGCTAAATAATTCCCAAGCAAACTCTGTTTCTGATGATAAATCTTGGCATTCGCTTAGCGAGCCACCCCCTTTTTTTCTCTCAACATCACCCGTTTTAAGCGACCAGCCACTTCAGCTCATTCGTCTTGGTAACACCAATACAGGTCTTGTGATCTATCTCTCGCTTGGTGGAGCGCCTGTCCTTTTGCTCTGAGGGTCGGCCTGCAATGCTAATGTGTCGAATTCTCCTAATCTCTCTTGGAAATGAAGGACTGCTAGAAGCTGAAGCTGGCTTTTACGTACTCTTCTACAATCTCAAGGATCGCATATGAAGTCATGAGGTATAAACATGAATTGTGTGATGACTGGGAGTTTTGAATGAGAGGTGAGCTAAAATCAATCATGTATACGTTTTAGAAGGTCGCCGAGTCCCAGAGTTGTTTCAGGTGGTTTGGTACACGATAGTGGAAAGGGCATCGACCTGAAGTCAGACTCCAAGTAAAGCATTTAGTTTTATATTTAAATCAGATATGAAATTGTCATGCGTCCTTTTGGTGAGGAACGAGATGAGAGTTCAGCACGCGAATCTGAAGACGAGTAATATATTGTAAACTTTCGATACACATGTAGAGAATCTGCTCAGTCGATACCAGAAATTGGCTACCCGTCTGTTTCTGAAATTTTTGAAGCTGTAGTAACATGTTTACCTTCTTTTGCTCCAGCAGTCTGTCCACCTACAAAGGCAAATACTCTCTTCATCGAATATCTTCCTTGCAAGTTCAAGTCGGGACATATGTTCTATGTATCTAACAACTATACAAAACCGACACTTTGCGAGTTGACCACAACGTTACACATTTTATGAGCAATACATATAAACCATAGATACCACGTATATCCTAAGTTTTATATTCAAAATTACCTGCAAACTGGCATGTCGCTACGACACATCTTGTATACACGACCAGCCCAAGTCGCGGTACCCTCTTCTTCAACACCGATACATCACGCTCTCTATGCAGCTTCCCACCGTGACCTTCCTTCTACATTACACGAAACCCCCACCATCGCGACTTATGCATGCCATGTCTCTGCCCCCCCTTTCATCTTTCATCCTTCGCAGCCCGGCCATCGCCGCGCCTTCTCATTCCTCCGTCGCCAACGTGGTCTGTCTCACACACACACATACACATATGCATGCTCCACCACCTTCCTACCCCACAAGCCTTCTCTCTTCTTCTCGGCATAATGCTACATGAGCTGTCAGTTCGGTCAAGCGCCGCTCACGATGCTGCAGAACGAAGATCCCCTTTTGCAAGGGAGCCGGGCAATTTTATCAACAGCCGGAAAAAAAAAACGCAAAGATTCCAACGAGCACGCGCTAATTGCACGTCGCCGTTTGTTCTGCGCAAGCCGGCTTCTCTTTGTTTTCTCTTTTTGGGGGGGCTGCACACGCTCTGCTTTGGGTGCCACCGAGAAATGAAATGCTGTTCCAAGAAAGGCCATGCAGAAACCCCACTATGATATTTTTGCGAGATCAGCATAGATGGATAAAATGACCAGTTATGTGTGGATCTTGCACATTGTTCTAGATCGTTTTGTTTGTTTGTTCGTTTTTGGCCCCAGGTTTACGGCAGCTCTATGCACTGGTCAATCCCACCCCCCCTTCTCATGAATCAATCTCAAGACTCTCTCTTGCTTCGGGCTTTCTCGCATGTGCCAAAACCAAAACAAGGGAACGTTGCATGAAATCGACAAACATCAACGAAAATCGACGATGCGGAATAAACATGCTCGATCTAGATCGCTGGTTTGGATATAGGAATGAAGCTCCGAAAAAAAACCATGCTATGCCTTCGCAGGGCCGTGAAGCCCCCCTTCCCACTTCGCGCTGAACATGGAATGAACTTCTGGGAACGACCTGTCATTGCGGGAAGGGCAAAGCAGTTGTCTCAGGAACAGTTTTTCCTCCCTCCGAAAGATCCAGCCAGCATCACCTCCTGGCCTTCTCCTAAAAACCCCCTTCAACAAGCAACGTGCTTAACAGGTCTTACGTCTCGCGGCCACAAGATGCCAATTGATCGAAATTCTCCGCATTCTACGGCAAGAAGCTCCAACCCAACGAAGCACAAAGAACCCTCTGCAGAAGATCGCCCATGGGGATTGACACGCGTGCATTTCGAACAACCTCCACCCTGCCTTCCGTACCACGGACCTGGAAACGTCAAGAACAGCCCTGCGTTACACAACCACGTCTCGTCCACACCTCGCTAAGCAGTATCATGAAGTAGGCGGCTATAGCGCTGGATATTGGCAAAACTAGAGCGCGAGAGATTTGCGGGGTATGGAGGGGGGGCCAGTATTGCATGCCGAAATGAATGGGAGAGCATGTTATTGCTGTTTGAGTGTATCAATGAGCAGTGAAATTGGGGGGAAAAAGGGCTGGTGGTACGGCATAACGGCCAATGTTGTGCGATGCGGTATGCACGCGTGGCAGGTGATAGATATATCTTCTGACCTCCATTCATGCCGCGAAGAGCTTTCTTCAGCGTGGTATTTCTTCATCGGCATGTTGAGTGAAAGCGTCCAGTCGCTGGCTGAGTAGGTATTCCCGAGGATTTGGAAAAATAGAAAGCAGAGCGAGGAGAAAGAGGACCAGGACCAGGAAAAGTAGCTCGTGGCTTGGAACGGATGAAGTCATCGTCGTGCAAAAAAAAAAACACCGACGGATACACAAACGTGAAAGCCAAAACAGAAACCAAAAAAAAAGCACGCGCGAGATATCCACCGTTAGTTGAGCAGTTTGGCGTAACAACTCTGTTCCTTTGCTTGCCTTTCTTCTGATATCACTTCCACAGCACGCACATACAAACAATTTGCACTGCCGTTGAGCAAACTAGGTAGGTCGTTCCCAAACCGGCTACCTGCGGTATGTATATCTCTGGAAGAGATGCCAAAATAGCAAAAAAGACAACAATCAGCAAAGTCCACCCCACGAACCTCGCTGGTATCTTTTCTGATAAGCGCAGGACCCTTGATGCATATCTGCCCCCCCAATGGCACGGTGTGACAAAACACATCATCATCGCTACCATCATTATCATCACACCCTCCCCTCCCTCAGCTTCGCAGCCTTTCATTCCCCCCCCGTCACTATCACCATCATCTCTATCACTGCCTTCCGCCGGCCGGATAATCAGCGTCTCTTGGGAGAAACCCCGGGATCTGACGACCGAAACTCCTCGAGATCGAGGAGGCGTTTGAGAATCGAGGGCGAGCGCGTCTGTGAAGGGGGGGAGACGACCGACGACATGCGAGGATGGAGGATGATGGGGGAAGGGAGGATGTGCAGGAGAATGAAGATGAGGAAAAAAAACCCCCCGGTTGCGTCACATGCATCGTCGCCAGCAGATGGTTTCCTGCAGGCGGTTTCGCATTGAGAAGATGGATAATATATATAGCATACATATATATACCGTGGGAAGGAGGAACGTTGGAGGTACCTCTTTGCACATGCAGTTTGTACTTTATATAGTTCCGAGCAAGTACCGGCGAGGAATATGGTATGGTATGGTCTGGTAACTATAGACTCTGGAATAGGGGGAAACACTCAGGTTGGCTGGAGTTTTGGGAATTGGTTGCTGAAGACTTGCATGTCATATTGCTATGATCTAGTTGGTTAATTTGTGTATTTTATTGATATGTGGGACTAGACTATACCAAATGGAATCTCGTCCATAGCTAATGATTATTATCACTTGGAAAGCAATGCACATATCGAAATGCATCCCGAGCAAAAACTGCTCTACTACTTTAAGATTAGCTCTCTCTCTCTCTCTCTCTCTCTCTCAAAAACCTTCCTCACAAGTAGTCACGGCAGTTCTCCCTATCCGAATTACCACATTGACAATGTCATCCATATCGGCAATTTTCTTCCCCCAATTCTTACCTTCATTGCCACTTCGCCCAGAGGTCTGCAAAGCTGAGCATCTCCAATCTAGAAGGTTCTCCGAGCACCTCGCACCAAAGACCTCTTACAAAAACCCCCCTTCCAGAAACAGCAGCATTTTGTTGAGAGGGATCTCCACCCAATCCATACACGACGCCACGCTACAACCGCCTGAAACGCGAGAAAAGGGGTCCTTTTTCGTTAATTGATCTTCGCTTACCTCTATTTTTTGTTTGTGGTGGTGTTGAGGAGTGGTTTTGCCTCTCTCCACCTCTCCACCACACCTCGCTTCTCCCTCCCTCCCCCGGCCACCCACACAACCCACCAGCACCAAGACAAAGGGCCTCTCTCCCATAAAGAGGGTTTTTCTTCAGGGTCTTTTCTTAGCACTGCACCATCGCACCCCTAAGAGAAATCTAAATTCCCTAATGTATCTGACAGCTTAACGCCACTAGCGCTACAACCTCACTAGAAATCGTGCCGGCACGCGATGGGTTGCTCTTCCGCTGATGGTTGCTAGGCGGCTACAGGCGTAGTGAAAAATATCCCGAGCCCTGGGCGCGATTTTTGGGAGGGAGGGATGGATGGAGAGGGAGAAGGGAGGTATAGCAGCCGGATGGTGACGCTACTGCACACTTTCCATCGGCAAGGTAATCTTTTGTGGATTGTGGTTTTGCTATGAGGAAAAGTGAGGAGAACGAGGGGAGCTGTTTTAGGATGGGATGGAAGGGGGGGAGGGGGAAATGGGTATTATGGAGACTGGGGAGGCAAAATCCCCTCCTCTCGTATTGTTGTTTGGTGTTTTGGAGCTGCATTGGAACGGAAACTTCGCGAAAGCTCCTGGGTGGAGATGGATGGACAAAGGTGTGTAGGCGCCCGAGCGGAATGGTTGGATGGCCGCGCGGGTTCGGTATCGGTGCTTTTAATGTATTCTGTGCGTTTTGATTTTCCCTGCTTGATGCAGCAGGATGGAGATACGTTGTATGGGCGCGTCCGCTAGGTCCTTCTGGGATTTTTTGCTGGTGGCGTCGAGGAAGTGGAGATGGACGGTTGGAACTCGTAACTATTTCTGCGTAGAGGGGTGCATTGGAATGGCCGGGAACGGTCAAGTTGCGCAATTTCTTCCTCCCCCAGCCCCAGGGCAGACTTTTGGTGAGGAGGTTTGAATATCATGCCATAATTCCAAACCTCAGATCTCGATCCGTCCACCACGGGATCCGACGACAAACAAAAGCTCTCGCCTCTCGCCTCTTGCCTCTGCCTGGGAAGCATAATAGCCAAACTCTTTCATCCTGGCCGGTTTCACCGCAGAAGCAAAGGATTCCGTGGAACCGTTGGGCACGCTGCTGTCAGAGTGAGAAGCAGATCGCATTGCATTATCTGTGGTGCAACCATAAGCTGCGGAGTGATGAGTATCTTCATGTGAGAGATCGAGACCATCCAATTGTATAGTGACCTGGGAGAGACCTGCTCGCGGGCTGCGTGACGAGGGATGGACGGCGCATGTTACTTCCATCGTACAGCGAGGCTGAGCGCGAGCCTTGTGAATTCTCGGATCTGGAGATGCTCATGGCGTGGTTTTTTTCTGGTGTGGATAGCAGCTGTTATTGTGGTGCGATGCAACATTGGGATCCGGATTGGCTTCCAACGTGCCTGGCGAGATTGTTGTATGTCTGGTGATTGGTGATGGCCAACGATCATAGCAGACCGGACGGCGACTTCTGGCTTTCCCTCTCATCCTATAGCCTCTCCTTCAACGAAGAATTGGCATCTGTCAAATCTTGCCTCGCCCTGCATCGTCTCGCACGTATTCCTCTTCAGCACCGACCGATGTCACGCTGGGCGTCTCCAGAGGTAAACTTTTACGTTTATCTTCGGGGAATATCATCTGGCCAAGCATCTCGCAAAAATGGATGGACGGGAAAGATCCCAACAAACATGATCTTTTCGCCGGGCCGTGGCGTTATCTGGAGCTCATCTATTGAATTTTTACCAATTCACACAACGCATGATAATGGATATCGGCACAGGTCGCGCGCTCGCGTTGTTTACCCTGCCGCCGAAAAAAGAGGTCGACGACGGCAGCTTGCTTTGGAAACGTCTCTAGCGGACTTTCCATCTGCTTGACCGTGCCAAATTGTGTTTCAGCAGCATGTTTAGCTAAAACTCAAAACTCTAAAAAAATATGCCGCCATATACCTAGCGCGATGCCAATCTCGCAGTAGACTTGATGAAAAAAAATAAAAAAAATAAAAAGAAGAACAATCACCTCTGCAGCCTGCCAAAGGTTGTAACTCTATTGTTTAAAGATCATCACAGGCGACTGGTCTAGACAGCTTCACAGAGTATCACGAGTATCACCTCTTGTCCTTAGAGTGTAAGTCTCCTGATTTTAGATTTTAGATTTTCACAATTATAAATCTTTGTAAAACTGCTTTTGCTAAGGGGCTTAAATCAGATAAGACCAAAGTAACTCAGGCTCTTGGTTCAGGTAGTGCAGGCTTTAACGGCTCTAGTTCTTGGGGGAGAAAAGGGACCCCGCGAGCCCGTCCAACCCCGTCCAACCCCCAAATTGTACCTAATTCTTAGGGCTTTCAATCCAGGCCACGCCCCCCCGGAGCTCGCCTAGCGGGCCCCTAAACCCCAGCCTATTTGAATTTGGGTTTGGGCGAGGGCCACACACTGTAAAACACCGCCAAAACCTTAAATACCCTCTCAATTATGTAAAACCCTTTTGGTCCTGGTAATGTCGTGGTTGATAATTTAGGCTCTCGAAACCGGGGAAAGTATAAAAACAAAAGGCAAGCCGTGAGGGAAAATAGCAAAATCCGCAGGCGTTGAGTTTTCGTGGTTCGCTATCTAATCGGTGCATGACGGCTCCTCGAGATGCTTATTATTGGTGTTGGTTGGTTGGTTTGCAAAGGGGACAGGGAATTTCCGCGGCGGAAGGATTGCAACACGGCACAGGTGGTAGGTATCTATATATGTAAACTGAATTGGTCACGCCGCTCAGCACACCTAATAATTACGAGCGAGATTGGGATTATTTATGGTTCTTCGGGTGGCTCGGGGTCCCTCTTTGACGTGAGGCTGTTCGTACCATTCATTACCATAGGGAAAGGGATGAGGGATGCAACATCAACGTCTCCCAGCGCGTTTCGTGAGGCTGATCATTATGTCATGTTCTGGCCGCGGGGTCTTGCTTTCGAGAGAAAAAAAAAGAAAAAGTATGGGGTACATATTGACAGCAAGCCTGTGCGAAATCTGGGGATTGGTGAACTTAGTTTTCCTTTTTGGCTGGCGGTGCGGTGACGTGTGTCTGTCTGGTCCTTTTGCACGGGACCTGGATGAGGTTTGGAAACTCTATCTGCACAAACATGCGAGCCTAATTAAGCGAGAAGCTTGACACGACTCTTTTGCTGTCTTTCTCATATGGGATAGATACACCGATCATCCCAAAGGTTAGATGGCAAGCTATCCTTGAAAGAAAATCTAAAAAAAAACGAAAAAGTCAAGGCTCGGTTTGCTCGGTGTGAGTTTTACAATGATGGGAGCAACAACGTGTTGACCATCTGGGAAGCCGAAATTGTCCATTTACCGTGGTATCGTATTGCCAGATTGTTATTGTTCATGCTGTCCCACCCAAGCGGTCGATCTGGGCCGCAACAGCACTTGGCGATTGTGAACTCTATTCAATCGCGACGGACCACCATAAAGACTTTTTTAGGTGGGTTCCAAAGGTCAAGTACGCGGACTTCTATGTAAGAGTGTAAGAGTAAGACGGAGAGTGCGGTGCGAACCAAGAGCCTCTTTGGTTGGAGATTCCAGTCGCTAGTAATAAGAACATAAGAGTAAGTGAGTGAGCGAGTGGTTTGGGTGGTTTGATCTTCAGGCACAAAGAGCGGACAACAAGCTCCTCCACAAGCCACGCCGCACAGTAAAACACCACCTGCGCCCCCCAGGCCGGACCTGCCAACCTTTGCGCATTAAGATCGTGACGGAATCTTCAATTTGATAACTTGGAAGTTTGGCCAGCACCGCGCGGTCGTAAAAGGAAATTGGTTTCAGGAAAAACCCATGCCGTCATCGCTTGACAGCAGTGATTTCTTAGATGCGGATACTGGGACGTGTTCGAATCTTAGCTAGTTGGTTAGCTGGTAGATAACCAACCACTCACTGGTAATAAACCCATTTCCGCAGAAGCCTATACTGCATAGCGTATTCCGGACGTCTTATAAGACTCTGGGGATCCATACTATTGCTCTAGGTTCTCCGCTCATTTTCTGCGTAGTGTTCAGTTGACCCAAATGCGGATATTGTAGTTGTGTAGGTTACCAGTAAAACCGCTTTGCTGATGTGATCCCTTATCTACACGAACCAGCCCTTTTGGGCACTTGTTGCTCGCGGTGAATTCGTAGTACGTGAGCAATGGACTGTGGTTTTTTTATTAGCTGGCAGATCTTCCAACGTTGAGGCGCGGCTTGTGTCTGGTCCTTCGCCACAATCGCAAGCGACTGGAAAAAGACCTGTTTCACTTGGACCCCTGTCGCCGGCTAGCTGTGGCGTAAGCTTGGACACTTGCCAGGCTGATCCTGGGAAGTGGAAACAGGATCAATTGCGGTCGACGGGGCCCCAGAGCCAATCAGCAGCTCAGAAAGTTTGATCGCTGGGCTAAGCCCACGTCCAATTGCTATCCTGGGTCGGATCCCAGAGAGTGGATCCACGCACGGTTGAAGCTAGACGATGCAGCCAAGCCACGGCCAAGGAGCTAAAGGTACGGATGGGAGAAGATGTGGCGCTAGCTTTCATCCTTTTCTTGTAATGTCCGATCCGCTTGCGAGCGAGCTCTCTTGATTTTCAACGCTAAGGGCCTCACCGCCATCCACGATCTGGTAGAGCTCTTCCGTGCATGAAGAGATTTTCGACTGGCGGACGCGTGAATGATAACAGATGTCACATAAGCAATTGTCAGAGATACGCTCTCGTCACCGTACGGTACGGTAGTTGTGGAAGCCCGTGGATAACTGACTGATTGACTGACTGCTGGTGGTGGTGGTGGAAAAGCACGATAACATGATTCTGTGGTGTCACCCACGGTCGTAAGATTAAAGTCGGCTCAATTTTAAGAAAATACGATCTGTTGAGCGTTGAGGCTGAACGTTCAGGGGGACCAACGCCGTCCACGCTCATAACGTGATTCTCACCATTGGTGCATTGGTGGTGGTAGCGATGTCTGAAGACGCTGCGACGGTGACATGGTGACATGCGTGGAATGCGGCGCACATCACGAGGTGCCAGATGAGCCGTGCATGTCAACTGCCTTGGAAAGATACGTGGTACACCTTGCTGGGAAATTGAGTGAGAAAGAGTGAAATGAGAGGAAGCCGACCATGACTTCATGATTTCATAATCCAACGGTTGAAGGCTGAAGGCTGACCGGCTCAGGCGGCGCCATTTTCCCCTCCAGATACACAAAAAGCAAATCCGGTCTGCTCCGTGCTGATGATGAGATTGAAGGTATTCCCGTACCGCCCTCACTCATCAGCAGGTCGGATACCGTACGTACAGTGCTGGATGTTGGCCAGACAAGTATCTCCTGCCCCGTGGAACGTGGGTATCATCCGGCCGAGTGGATCAGGCACTCGAAATAACAATACTTGATCTTCGGGCTGATGCCAAAGTAGCCACAAGTACCGTGTTCGTGATCAGAGATTGTTATGGCATTTCGCAGCTCAGGTAAGTGGGCTGCCCAGGATCTTGAGTGACAGTCCGTTCCACTGCGTCGCACGCACGCACGTTGACCAAGGAACCCACTGTATGGCCCAAACGCTGACAAACCCAATGAACTCCCTGCATTGGCCCCAATATCAGAGATAACGAATGAGGCAGTTCTGGGCAACGATCGCGCGCAAGGCATCCGGGCTCTTAATATATATCCAGATCATACATCGCTAATACCGACCCGCAAGAAGAGGGATAAATCGCCCAGGCCAAGCAAAACTGTCGCGACTTGGCTGTCGAGGCAAGCTGTTGATGACTTCAATAACATCGCATATTGTCAGGTGGTGTTATTGTGTTGCCTGAGCAAGAGGTCAAGCTCTCCACGGCTCCCGAGGCAGCCCGTTATTGCTACATGTCAACCACACTGGAGATAAGGTTTTGCCGTGACAGTTGCACACGTCGGAATCGCAGCTGGATCCTGCCAAACCCCAAACAAACCTCATATCGCTGCCGTTTCGTCTATATATACGCACATTTATGCTAACCACTGCGTTGCCCGTTTTGCAGACGACGTTGCACGATGGTCTGCGAAGGATGCCGCGCGCCTGGCGCACATATGAAGTCTTAGATGGCTTCTCGAAGCCTGCCACAGCGAACAGTACCTTTGGTAAATGATTGAAAGCTGGAGTAGATGGCAGCTTGGCCTGCACTTGCAATATGCACCTCTGCCCCTATGCAGATAGATATTACTGATATTAATCCTGTTGATGTCGAGCCCAGTCAGTCCATGGCTGTGTGATTCGGAACATTTTACCACATGTTTTCTAATCGTGGGCGCTATCCGTGTTTACCGATGCCGCCTTGTTGATCAGGTCGCGAGACGTCTCCCGGGCAAGGTAGCTAGGTAGGTAGGCACGGCTTGCTTTGGTCATCCAAAAGCTTCAAACTACCGTAGCAGACTGTAGGATTCCTGTGTACGAGATGGTGCTTCTTATCCGGCAACGGTGGCCGATCATGTACAACCTCACCGTAAATTATGAGGAGGGTGGGTTTAGGCTAGACGCATTCGACGCAATGCCTTATCAAGGGCATTTGCCATCTGCTGCAAGCTGGTGTGAGCAAAGAAAGCAATCAGTGTTATCCATACAACTGCTCCAATGTGGTGATTTGTAAAGGATCTCTCGTATCCTCAACAACCCGCCCAGGCATTAGAGAAGGATGGGGAGTATCCTCAACGGTGTGGATGATTAGAGTAAGGGACCTCTCAAAGGGGCAAGTTTAATATGTTAGTATTGCATCTTGCATGTTGCATTCCCCGAAGTGCATGATAGTGTGTCGCGTATTTTGGAAGTACGCGGTCAAACACCGAAGTGGCAAGGTGGTTGATAAGATTAATGAATTGTTGAATGCAAGCAGCTGGAAGGGGAAAACGATAGGGACGAAGTGTCTGGTTCGGAGCGTGGGGTTCTCGAGAAAATACGGCTTCATTCTTTGTCAGGGTTTTCTGGAGATGGAATTACAGCAGATGGGGGGAGGTTTGGAGAGAGGGAGGAAGTGTTTGGGAGATAGGCGAGCCACCATTCAGAACAGCCCCAAACATCTGGAGTACAGGATAGGATGTTGTTATTCTTGCCAGTGGCCGGGTCCGGCATGGCACGGGTACGGGTTTTGGTGGGGTTTTGTTGGTATGGAAGAGTGGAAGTTGGACTAATACTAATACTCATACTGTACGTACTATACCGTACATACTATACTGTCCTGTAAGTAGTTCAGTTCAGCATGAGCGTCCATCTAGCATGCTTTAGCGCGTATGCTGGCCAAGCGTTGGCCATCTGCACGCGTCGCTTCGACAGCTCGCCAAACTTTCGACACACGGCCAGGCCTTGCGCACCTTTTCTCCATCATCGTTCTAAGTACCATACCGGCGGCGGACAAAGCACCTTAGCGACGCTCGCTATACCACCAAGCACGCAAAGCGGTGTACAACACATCTACTCAATACAATACAATACAATCCCAATGCGATCCCGAAGCCCGGCAGCTGTTGTCCACCAGGAAGTCCCAACCGCTTGCAACGGCTCTGTCTGAGTTTGAGATTGTGTTCGGCTAAGAACTGTAAATCAAGGCATATCTCCCCATGACATCGCTGGTATCCGCGGGTGCGTTGCTGGACTGCCTGTTCCAGCAATACGTCCTCCGAGGCTTCTACCGTGTCCTTGGAACTGAAACTCGAAACATCTGAGCCCAAACCGGAGTGAAATTGGGGTGATTTAACCCGACAAGCAAGTGCTGTGTGCGGTGTGCTGTGGCGCAAGTGACGCACGGAGTTGTCTCCTTGCGCTCCCTCCTACGTACCGCAGGCGGCGGCGGCGGCGACGAGCTTCCCAGGCAAATGCAAATGGCATAGCATGGCATGGCTGGCAGGATGGAGTCAGCAAAGCTGGGTGTGAAATGAGTACATTCATCACGCTGAGGTACGCCCGAGCCATGATACGTTGGCTTGGTGGTGGTCTAACCAAAGCATATTACGATAACTCTGCATTGCAATTAATCAGTCCGTAGTTCAGTATTAGGTGTGCACCAAGCCCTCGCCCCGAATAGTTCAACGCTGAAGTGAAGATGCTCTGATCCTCGGAACTCTCTTCTTCAGCGGCGACGATCATGAATCTAGTAGGTAATATTAGGACAAGTAAACTTAAATCACTCGCTCCTGTAAACGGTTTCAACACAACACCACCAGTCCACCAGCCCACCAGGACCGTACTATCTATCCAGTCCGTCGTCGGTAGTCATGGCTCCCGTAACCCATCCATGCTCTATTCGATAGATGGTGGTGGGTCAAACCACGCTATTCCTCCCGTAAATACAGGTTGGTGATATTTACCTCGACGCTACTCCCGTAGTTACAGGTACTATGGCCAACTTTACGCAGGCCAGAGGTCCAGATACTTTGACCAGCGAAACACTACCACTGGGCGGTACAGTATGTACAACAGCAGCAGCAGCAGTATGGTACACTATATAGAACACTATACAGTACACTACTATACTACATACTAAACTACACTATACCTGTACATACTATACTATACTACACTACCACCACTCTACGCCTCTACTCTACCGTGTTTATTATCATTAATTCCCCAACAACCCTGCCCCTCCCACCCCAGCTCGCCCAGGCCTGGTCCGAAAACCTATCTC